>Ga0210016_1004932_pt1 | contig 11275 bp, 13 predicted proteins | sample CryGeyCG2014_300_FD_185454 | JGI IMG/M metagenome (GOLD analysis project Ga0210016, IMG submission 185454) | Groundwater microbial communities from aquifer - Crystal Geyser CG02_land_8/20/14_3.00 (SPAdes) (version 2) | ecosystem: Environmental > Aquatic > Deep subsurface > Groundwater | place... | reverse complement strand
ATAATTGTGATTATGATTATGCTCATGCTTTTTATCAAGCCAGTACAGTTTTACCCGGAGTAAGAGGACATCGGAATGGATCTAAAAGTAATTTGGGAACATTTACATGTCAAATAAATTTATATAATTGGATTGAATATATGTATAAATTTGTAGGAACAGATGTTGAGGCTGATTTATATCTATATTCAACTGCTAAAGTTTGTACAGGTTATCCATATCACGGTACTTGGTGGGAAATTGCTCATTATTATATAAATGCTACTCCTGGAGAATATTTTAATATTCCAGTAAATATTAATAATTCCCATTTTAATAATGCTAGTTCTATTGCGATAAAAGTATCTACTAGAAATCCTACTTTTGATGGACCCTATATTAATAAAGCAGTCCATTGTCAAGGGGTATCTTTATTATATGCTTCTGCTGCCGTTACAATTTTAAGAGAAGGATCTAAAATGGGAACATATTATTGGATTTCTATCGATGGGGGAATGTATTCGTAAAATTAATAAAATCATATTACATTGTTCTGACTCTGAATGGGGGACAATGTTTGAAATCAAAAAATGGCATACTGACCCTCTCCCTAAGGGTAGGGGATGGTCGCATATTGGGTATCATTATGTTGTGTGCAATTCATTTCCTACATATAACTCATGGAAAGATAAACAACCTGATCTCAACAATATGGGGTTAATTCAAATAAGTTTAGATGAAAAAATTGCAGGAATTCATTGTGTGGGGGACAACTGGGATTCTATAGGAATTTGTATGATTGGGGTTAAAGATTTCTCTGATGATGTAATTCAAAGTACACGAAAACTAATTAAGAATCTTCTGAATAAGTATAATTTGACTCCCAAAGATGTCTGGGGACACTATGAACGACAGTCTGGGATTAAACAAGGGAAAACATGTCCCAATATTGATATGAATGAATTTAGATTAACTCTTAAAGTAATGTTTTAGCGATTTTTCCGACTTCAAGTTTAGTTAATTTATTCCCTCTTAGTTTCTCGATTTCTCTTATAAATGTATAAGAATTTCCTCCTTTTCCGCACCCAAAACAGTACCAACTTCTATTTTCTTCATATAATACAAGTGAGGGAAATTGATCTGCATGAAAAGGGCAAATTGCACGAGGTTTTCCGCCCGTGAAGAGAACATTAATATATTGAGAAACTGTTTTAATAATATCTGGGAGATTTGATATGGTTTCATGTTTTCTATATTTAATATTATGTTTTTCTATATCATTTAATGTGAATTCTTGAGCATTTTTAACACATTCTATAAAATCTTTTCTTTCATATTTCATAAAATAAGCATTTACATCAGTTTTATCTCCCAAAGTGGGCTTTAAAGTAACTATTTTGCAATTTGCTCCGTATGCGCATAATAAAGAAGCTACTTTTTTAGCCCCTTTTTGACCCGATCCATTTAGATCATTATCAAAAACTATATAAATTTGCTTTCCTATGAGTGAAGATATAATATTCCGAGAGATATGTGTGCATCCGAAGAGAGCTATCGAACTGAGGCGGTTTTGGTATAGAGTTAGGCAATCTGACACCCCCTCTGTGATGTAAATTATTTGATTTTCTTTAATTATATCATGATTATAAGCAACTTCAAACTTCCCCTTACGATGAAGATGAGGAGTTTTAAATCTTCCCCAATTATTCCCTACAAATCTTGATGTAAAAGTTACTACATCTCCCTGATAAGCAATAGGATACACAATTCTGTTATTAAAAATATCGATACCCTTTTCAGTTTTGAACATTAGTGCATCAACAATTTCAAGAGGGGTAAAATTTTCCGAAAGGACAGATTGATATCCTATATCGTCGCAACAGTATCCAATTTTGAAATATTGGATTGTACTTTTTTTGATCCCACGAAGAAATAAATAATTGAGAGCATGGGGATTATCAAAAAGATTTTTATGATAAAGTTCTGCTAAATAATTAAGAATTCTCATACAAAATGAGATGGAAGTACTGTTGTTTCATAATCATCTATAAAATTAATTATATCCCAAATTTTACCTTTACCTTGTGGGTTTTTAATTCGCTCAATTACATAACAATAATCAGTTATATCACTAAAGGGAATAGAAGTTGAATATTTAGTAAGAATTCCTGATATAAGGTCATAATGGGGAATTGCAAATATAATATTTTCTGATTTAATTCTATGATTGATAAAAATAAATGAATGCGCTCCCGCAGATTGGGCTTTTAATAATCCCTCGATTTGATGTAGTTTGATATTTTTAAGAGGAAAACTTCTTAAATTTGTACAAAGTTTATTTTCAATGCAGAATACTTGCCCATTACAAATCATAAATGAATCAAAGGGCTTAGGAGGAGAAAATCGTTGCATCCCAAAGGCATCAGGAATTTTATAATAAAAGAACCCTTGAACCTCACAAGATTTTTTAAGTTCATTAGAAAAATTTGATTCATGCATTTAAATTATATCCTATTATAAATATTGAAATCTATGATGCCGGAATTATGCAACATATCATTGCAATTAATTCCTGTTCAGATATTTTCATATGATACTGCTTTCTACTAAGGAATTAATATCATTGTGAAATATGCTCATATTTTAATCTTCTTTCTGCAATTTTTATATATTCATTATTTATTTCTATTCCAATAAAATTTCTTTTTAAATATTTAGCTGCAACGAGGGTTGTGCCACTTCCAGCAAAGGGATCTAATATTATATCTCTCTCCTTACTTCCCATTGTAATAAGATAACTCATTAATTTTAAAGATTTCATTGTAGGATGGTCGCTATCTCCTCGCTCTTCTCTTTGAACTTTAGGGACAATTAAGAAAGGTAGTTTTGATTCCCACCAAGAATCAAGATCAAAGAAACGAGAATATCCTCCTGCATCATTGTAATTAGAAGGAGATTTGGGGGAGTTGTTTTTTATAAATCCCTTTACTAAATATTTGCGTCCCCTATATTCGTAGGGTTTTCCCAATTTTTCTTTTTCATTTCCTTGATCGAGAATTTTATCAGATACTAATAAATTTGCAGGAAAGCGTCCATTGAGCTTACAGTTATATTCCCAAAAGATTCCTTTGTGATTTTTTAATGCTTGTTCTACATAAGTTTTTTCTTCAATAGGTTTCATAGCTACAATAATTACTTCTACTGCGGGTTTAAGCTGAAAGCCCAATTTACTACCTTTTAGTTCTTTAATTTCTGGGATGGTAGGTTCTAGAATTATTTTTTCTTCTAAAATTGAACCCTTTTGAATACCCAGACCAATTGTTTTCTTTCTCACTTCGATTCCAGGATCTCCCAATTTTTTCATTGCAACTCTTACAGTATTAATTGCTTTGGGGAATCCACTACTATATGTCCAGTATATACTGGAAAAGGCTATATCAAACCCTGCATCTTCTAATCCCACTATTGCTCTTGATAAGAGATCTTGACGAGGGGTCATACAATAAAACATCAAGGCTCCAGGTTGAAGTACTCTAATCGCTTCTTTGCCCCATTCAGTAACCCACTGTTGATAATTTTGATTCTCTGAAAGAGAAGTTCGTTTCATTCCTGCCCCCAAGTGAGTAACAACTTGAGATTTAGTTATTCGGCTGAGTTTAAAATTATCCCAATTTTGGTCTGCAAATGAATATCCATAAGGGGGATCAGTAACGATACAATCAATCGTTTTTTCGGGGATCTTCTTTAGGAGGTTTATACAATCTCCTAGATGTATTTGATTTATCTCTATCATTTAAATATCCTATTATATCTTCAATTAAATCAAATGATTCGTATTTACCTTCTTCTATAGCTTTAAGTGATTCTTTAATCTTTTGTAACGTTTTATTTTTTCCCATGATATTTGAATTTTAAACACTCCTCTCGATAATCACATAGATAACAATTTGTATAATTAGGTATGAAAATGCCATTATCAATTCCCTTAATTGTAGTGTTAATTATATAATGTAGGTTTGTTATGTCATCATTTGAAACTTGTCGTTTATATTGTTGAATCCTTGGGGAATTTTTCTTATAGTCTTTTACAAATACATTAAATGCTACATAATCTTCTTTTGATTTATCAGTATCAATCGACCCTATAGATAAAAGATTCCTACATGCATATGAGTACAAAAGAAGTTGCAAACTTGTTTGAATTTTAAAATCATCATATGGATCTTTAGAGGTTTTATGATCAAAAACGATAAGATCATTCCCAACTTTTGCTATTAAATCAATAACTCCAAACAAAAAATATTGTTCATTTTCACTATTATCAAAATTTATTACAGGGACCGAAAATGGATATTCAACTCCTGGTATTTTTGCGTCTTTTGATGGGTCATAACAAATAACGGGTTCATAATTTAAATGATTTTTATAAAAAGCTTTAATTGTGTTTTTCCCCAGTTCAATAAAATCTTTTTGAGTGTATCTCTTAAATTCAATTGGATTAGGTTTGGCTTGTTCTGTAAATTCATATTCAAAAATATCAAGTAGTTCTTTTTCTGTTAATGGGGTGGAAATTAAAGATTTATTTAAAATCTCTAATACTTTATGTAAAGATGATCCATAAATAAGATGGGGAGATGTGGTAGGTTTAATTATTTTCTCAATATAATGGAAATAGTACTGTCTTGAACAATTAGCATAAATCAAAAGTTGAGTAGAAGATATATGTTTCATTTTTTTCCTAATTATATTTTTTAGTTATAATTTCATTTTTTAGAAGCGCTAATCTGCTTATTGAATAGTTAAGTTTATAATTGATAAATTCAAAATCTTCATGTGTCTCCTTCCATTTATTGGCGGGAGGGCCGCAATCCCTATGCCACTCCCGCCAATCACCAATTAGGTTCTCGCATCATCCTCTTCCAATTTTTAAATCCTTTATTATAAAAAATATTCCAATTGAAAGTAAAACATTAGCCACTATTGTACCAATATGGCTTAAATAAATTCCCCATCCTATGAACGTCAAATTAGCCGCTAAAATAAACAAAAATCCATCTATTTTTTGGGGGTTTTTGATTTTTATATATCCTATAATTAAAAGAGAATAAGCTAACCAGTCGAGATTTGTCAAAACGAAGGGAAGATGATTCATTTTAAAGTAATTCCTCTACTAAACAAAGAGTATCATTATGATCTCCATTGTGACAAACTAAACAGATTGCAATTTTTTTAAATCCTCTTTTTTTAGCCATTCCAACAGTATCATATCCAAAAGTTATAATTCTACCATTTGGATTTAAAATTTTATTTAGCTCATTTTTAATTTTAGTAAAACTTCCAATATAATTTCCATTATATTTTTCTCTTGATTTTCTTATATTATATGGGGGGTCTAAAATTATTGTATCAAATTTTAAATCTGTCGTCTTAACAAAAATAAAAGAATCCCCATACCAATCCGCGATCATATTTGGATCACAATCAACTCTAAATTCATCTACATTAAGAAGAGTCTGTCCCGCAAATAAATTTAAGACTTTGCCTTTACACCATTTTTCAGTCCATGCTTTGAGTCTACGTTGTTCAAATGTGTATTTTCTAGGGGGTTGGGATAAATAAGTAAAGTCAATCATTTTATTAAGCTCACTTTCTCTGCTATTAATTTAGTATCATATTTTCCTTGTATATTTAGATAATTATTTGGCTGAATGATATTAATCTTATTTTTATAAATATGAGGAAAGAAAAGTACTTCAATATCCCCCAATTCAGTCATTAAATGGCCTATACACATAGTTTGCTTTTTCTTTGTTATTTTTTCTTCTGTGCCATGCAAAAACCCTCCTATTGCGAGATATTTAGATAAATGATCTGGGGTAAAATCTGATAGATCTTTAGCTTTTAGTGGATTGTATTTTAGATAAACTCCTAAACGATCATATTCTTTCTCAGCTAAAATATAAAAATCTAATTCTTCTTGATGATTTAAGAAAATTTCTAATTGAACTAAGAAAAGATTTCTACTTTTAGATTTCTGTCTCTGGATGATATCTTTAATATAATTTGAAATCAATTCTAATGAATTTAAAATTGTATTTCTATTGGAAAATTCATCAAATGCTCCCGATTCCGTAAGTGTAACAATAACATCAGAAGAAGGTTTAACTTTAATAAAAAAGTCATTAAGAGTATTATATTTTTCTTTGATAATTTCTTGCGCTGTTTTAGAACCTAATCCCTTAATTCCTTTTAATCCAAAAATGATTGCATTATCTCTAATTGAGAAATCACAATCTCCATTTATAGAGGGAGGTACAACTTCAATACCCATTTGTTGACATTCTTTTAAGTACAGTGAAAGTTTGTCTTGTTTACTATAATTATTATTAAGCAAACTACACATAAATGCAATGGGATAATAAGCTTTGAGATATGCTGTGTAATATGTAATATAAGAATAGCCCATAGAATGGGCAGCATTAAAACAATATTCCGAAAACTCATACATCTGTTTCCATAATTGTTTAGATATATCTTCACTTATCTCATTTTTAGAACATCCTTCAATAAATAACTTCTCATATTTCTTCATTATATTGGGCAATTTTTTTCCCATTGCTTTGCGTATTGAATCGGCTTCAATTTCGGTAAATCCCCCAAGTTGTTGACAAATTGCAATGACTTGTTCTTGGTAAATTAAAATTCCCAATGTCTTTTCAAGAATAGGTTTTAATTTTTCATGTTCATAATAAATAGGTTCTTGATTAAATTTTCTCATAATGTACTTATTATGTAAATTCGAAGCAATAGGACCAGGTCTGTATAAAGCAACAACAAGGGAAATATCTTCGATTGATTCGACTTTCATTTGATTAGCTAATGAAGATATCCCCGACGAACTTAACTGAAATATTCCTACATTTGAAGTTGTATTAATTAGATCGAAAGCTGCTTGGTCATCAAGGGGAATATCTTTAATCTTTAGGTTTTGTATTCGCAATACATCTTCAATTATATCTAAAGTATTCAAATGGAGAATATCATATTTGACTAACCCAATTTCTTCAATGTCATCCATTGACCAACATGAAACTTGTCTTGCATTGCTAAATCTTATAGGAAGCATTGAATCTAAGGACTTTGAACTAATGACAATCCCAGCAGCATGAATACTAGAATACATTATTAGATTGATAAAAGTTTTTGATTTTTCATAAATATTTTTAAATAGATCGTTAGATGCGCATTCTATTTGAGTTTCTTCGGGTGAATCTAAATACTTGCTAAATCTGTTTGAAATATCAAAATCAATCCCCATTGTTCTACATATTAATTTAAGCGCACCTTTAGCATCTAGGGAAGTATAAGTACCTATATAAGAAACATTGTTTTTTCCATATTTTTCTATTAGATAATTAATTATCTTATCAATGTGTTTTAATGGAAAGTCAACGTCTATGTCTGGCAGAGATGATTTTCTTCCAGGATTATAAAAACGACTAAATAATAGATTGTATTTAATTGGGTCAAGGTCATGTATTTGAAGTAAATAAGCTATAAGACATCCCCCTACTGACCCCCTACCTGGACCTACAAGTATTCCTTGATTTTTAGCCCATTGTACATAATCAGCAACAATTAAGAAGTAAGGTATAAGTTGCGCTTCTGAAATTGTTTTATATTCGATCCTTAAGCGTTCTTTATAATTTTCTGTGAGTTCCCCAAAACGTTTTTTAATACCTTCATTAATTAATTTAATAAATATATCTTCATCATTCTTAGAGTGAGGAATTAAAAAGTCATATTTTTTTAATATTACTTTACATTTATTTGCAATAACTAGAGTATTTTCAATTTCATCTCTTTCTGCAACCATTTCTTCTTCTGATTTAATGTAAAACTCTTGAGTTGATAAACGAATACGCTTAGGGTCATCTAAAGTTGTTTTGATCTGATCACATAATAAAATATCTTGTAGTTCGTGGTCTTCTTTCCGACAGTAATGATAGTCATTTGTTATAACTTTTTGTATCTTATATTTTTTTGCAAGTTCCCTTAAAACAATATTAACTTTTTTCTGGTCTTCTATCCCATGATCCATTATTTCTAAATAAAAGTCATCTTTAAATATTTCTTTAAAAAGTTTTATCCAATCTGAAGTTTCTTCATTATGTAATATCAGTTGGGAAATGACTCCTTTTAAACATCCTGATAAGCATATAATTCCTTCTGAAAATTGTCTTAATATCTGAAGATCAATTCGGGGTTTATAATAAATATGTTGATGCGAGATTTTGTGTAAAGAAAGAAGATTCTCCCATCCTTTATTATTTTTAGCAAGTAAAGTAATATGAAAATTGAATCCTTTTTCATTTATACTATTACAAAAATAAAATTCTTCTCCTAAAATAGGTTTAATATCATGTTTTTTACAAGCTTTATAAAATTTATAAATACCATTAAGATTCCCATGATCAGTAAGAGCGATTGCGTTTTGCCCCAGTTCTTTCGCCCTTAATGGGATATCATTAACTTTACAGAATCCATCAAGAGAAGAATATTCACTATGTCCATGAAGATGAATCAATTATGCCTCTATAAATCTTAAAATTCTTCATTAAAATCTTATTTTAATGGGCTTCATTAAAATCTTATTTTAATGGGCTTCATTTACATTCCTTTCTAAAATCCCATAAAGTATCTAGAATTAAAGTATCCCGACTTAAATGAATATGAAATATTCCTTGAATAGAATCTTCAATCATTTCCCCTTTATTTTCAATATACATAAATATTCCTAAATCTGGGAGAAAGGGTTTAGATAAAAAGGGTATATTCAAAACGGGATTATTTAAAGAATCTAATACTGTTCCTTGAGGGAATTGCGACCATGCTTTTGCTTTAAGGGAATCAATTCCGTGATTTATTAAATAATTTCTTAACCAAGATGAGGGATCTTTTAAGTCTTCAGCAATTTCTGCTATTTTCTGAAATGTCTGTTCAAACTGGATTACTTTTTGGCTGGCTTCTTGTGCAGATGTCTTTAATCCATAAAAATTCCAAGCAGCAGCAACTATTGCTGTGATAAATAAAATTTCTTTCCATTTTTCAATTATTGCTTTCATTTATGTACCTCTATTATAAAATAGTCATCCTCTAATTGAATTGGGGAAAATACTATTAATCTATTTTTCAAAACATCTCTTATTTTTTTTATCTTTGATTTTTCTTTTGATCTTATAAAAAAGTTTTTATCATAAATTTCAATCAATACATTTTCAAAATAAGGCACAACTTCATTTGCCCATAAAAAATCAAGATCAATTATTAGTTCGTCATTTTCCCTGAAGAACTTCTCAATTTCTTTGGTCATTACATCATAATTTGGGTAATTATGTTTTCCCAAAAATGTAGGAGCTATAATTTTCATTTTTCTCCTTTAGTATAGATTTTTTGAAATTCTTTATCTAACTTATCAATTTCTTTTATCGGATAGTCCATTATCACCAACCATTTTTGATCGTCCTCGTCTTTTTCCCAGTCGTTAAACTTTCGGACTATATCGTCCTCATTTCTAAATCCGCCCCTTGCGGTTTCCGAGCCCCATTTGATTAAATCTTTTTTATTCATAATGATTTGTGTAATTAAGCAAACTTTTTCCAATCGCCTCAATCGCGCTGACTGTCATAGCGTTTCCGGCTTGGCTCAATAAATAAACATCGGCGATTTTGCCTTTTGTTTTTTCACTTAAATTTTTTGGAAATCCTTGCAATAACAAAGATTCAAAACCGGACAATCGTCTAAATTTTCCATTTCTGACATATAAAATGCCATGTCGTCCCATTCTTAAAGTCGGCACTTTGTTTCTGTATAATCTCAAATCCGATTGACGAGTGTCCAAAACTAAATAATTCTCATTGAGTAGTTTTTCAATTTTGAATAATCCTTTGTTATATTTATTGTCTAAATATTTCAAAAATGTTTCGTAAGCCCTCTTTTTTTCGTTAAACTCCATTTCGCTGTCGTCAATCAAGTAATCTTGAACATCGGGCGGAAAAACTGGATTTGGCCACTCAAAACTGTTTCCGTTCATAAGGTCTTTTCTGATTCCAACAAAATAAATTCTTTCGCGCATTTGCGGAACTCCATAATCCAAACTATTTAAAACTCGGTGATAAACTTTGTATCCCGCCTTGTCTAATTCCTTTAAAATAATTTTCAAGGTCTTCCCATCTTCATGATTAACTAACCCTTTTACATTTTCCAAAATGAAATAAGGCAAATTTTTGGCGTTCATTATCTTAATCAAGCCATAAATTATCTGTCCCCTATGATCGTTCATTCCTTTTCTTTGTCCGATAACGGAAAACGACTGACAAGGAAAACCGGCAATCATCAAATCAAAATCGGGCAAATCATCTGCGTTTATTTTCATTAAATCGCCGTGATTTTTTTCTTCTTGTCCGAAAAATTCTCTATATGTTCGCTCGGCGTATTTATCAATTTCCGAAAACCCGACACAACTTAAACCAAGATTTTGAAGCCCAAGACGCCCCGCGCCAATTCCAGCGCAGAAATCCACAAATTTTAAGTTATTTCTTTGTGCTGTAGCCATACTCATTTTATTAAATCCTCAATCGAAACATTCAACGCTTTTGCGATTTTCTTGATTGTATCAACAGTCGGGTTTTGTTGCTTGCCTGCTTCATAATATAATTGATTTATATTCAAACTTCTAAACCACAATACAATATTACCAAAATATTTGGAAATAGTAAAGAAAAAAGGGAGTTCCTTGCAAATTTCTATAACTCTTTTAGAAATTTTGTAATAAACTATCATATTATTTTCTATTGAATATATTACTTCATTATAATATCCTCCCACGTGTTGTTTAACTAACTTAAAAAACTCTTTTTTATCTTTATAAAGAGCTTTTTCAAGTATTTCAACATAATGTTTTGTGACCCATAGATTATGTAAAGAAAGTAAACATCCTGGCCAAGTTATATCGTTTTCAAGAAAGTAATCAACTGTTTTTATGTCTTGACATATAGGGCAAGGACAATTTAACAGGGTTTTTCGGTTATACCCATGAATTACATTATAAATTTTTAATTTATCAGAAGTGCGATGATTTTGAAAGATTTTATTATTTTCTAATGACATTTTGTAAAGTCCAAATCTATTCTCTTTCCCCATAGGGAGATAACATCGGCGTGCAACATTTTCTAGGCCGGTCAAAAATGCAGGAATGTATAATGTTCTCATACTTTTCATTTTGTTTTAAATATAT
>Ga0210016_1004929_pt1 | contig 11277 bp, 9 predicted proteins | sample CryGeyCG2014_300_FD_185454 | JGI IMG/M metagenome (GOLD analysis project Ga0210016, IMG submission 185454) | Groundwater microbial communities from aquifer - Crystal Geyser CG02_land_8/20/14_3.00 (SPAdes) (version 2) | ecosystem: Environmental > Aquatic > Deep subsurface > Groundwater | place... | reverse complement strand
TCATATCGAGATAATTGGCATCAATACCTTCCGAGATATAAGTATTTCCTTGATTATCTTCAATCTGTTTAACACGTAATAGTTTCATCAATATAATATCAGTAAGAGAACTGAGTCGCATTTCTCTCCATGCTTCGCTATAATCGTGGTTTTTATCTTCCATCAACGATTTAGCTTGCTTAAAATACTTATCATACAGTATTTCACTCGCTTCAACATCTAATTCAATCGAAGAACTAATGCCAAGCTCCATTTGAATAAGCCCAATTATAGAATAATTTATTATTCCAATATATTCGGGTTTAATACCTTCATTCACTTTTTGAATTCCTTTTTCTTCTATACTTCTAATACGTTGAGCTTTAATAAATATCTGGTCTGTTAATGATGATATTCTAAGAATTCGCCACGCACTTCCATAATCTTTCATTTTTTTTATGAAAATGTCCTTACAAAGCGTTATAATTGCATCGTATTGCGTGGATGTTTTATTCATTTGAATTGGGTTTTATTTATTAGTTAATTGGTTTTCAATAATATAAAGTTTTGTAATTGAATGGATAAAGATACATTTTTTTGTAAAAAAACTACTTTAAATTGCAAAGGTAAAATTTTAAACCTTCAGCACCCAATTGTAATGGGAATTTTAAATTTAACTCCCGATTCTTTTTATGATGGTGGCAAGTATAAGTCTGAATTAAGTATTGTCAAAAGAGTGGAACAAATGCTTTCGGAAGGAGCTTCAATTATTGATATTGGAGCAATATCTACAAAACCTAAAGCTGATATTGTTAGCCAAGAAGAAGAATTATCTCGTCTTATTCCAGTATTAAAAGACATTTTAAATATTTTTCCAAATATCATTATTTCTATTGATACTTTCCGTTCTAAAGTAGCAGAAATTGCAATCAGTGAAGGAGCTGCAATGATAAATGATATCTCGGGTGGTGATATGGATGAAAAAATGCTTGAAACCATTGCCAAATTAAAAATTCCTTATGTGATGATGCACATGCAGGGAACACCACAAACAATGCAAGAAAATCCGGTTTATGATCAAGTAACAAAAGACATTATTTTTATACTCTCTCAGAAAGTTGATAAATTGAAAAAACTGGGAGTTAATGACATTATTATTGACCCCGGATTTGGTTTTGGTAAAACACTTGAACACAATTACCAGCTTTTAAAGAACTTAAAGTGTTTTGATTTCTTCGAATTACCTATTTTAGTTGGTATTTCACGAAAGTCGATGATCAATAAAGTCTTAAACATTAAACCCCAAGAAGCACTCAACGGTACAAGTGTTTTAAACACTGTAGCTTTAATGAATGGTGCAAATATTTTAAGGGTACACGATGTAAAAGAGGCAATGGAAGTAATAAAATTAACGGAAGTTTTAAATCAATTCAGTTAAAGTATTAATTTTGTTTTTTTTGTATTTATATAAATATGTTACAACTTTTTGTTACCACTTTCATGACCGTTCGTTTTCTTGATGTCATTGATGTATTATTGGTAGCAATACTGCTTTACGAAGTATATAAACTTATAAAAGGCACCGCAGCAATCAATATATTTCTTGGTGTAATTGCATTGTATCTATTATGGAAATTAGTTAGGTATTATGAGATGGAATTACTAAGTGAAATACTCAATCGCTTTGTAAGCGTTGGTATTATCGTTTTAATTATTGTATTCCAACAAGAAATTCGTCAATTTCTTTTATTAGTTGGCAAACCTGCATTTATTAAAAGAGGTTTTTTTAGGTGGAAATGGGCAATAAATCAAGAAATTCTTACCGATATTACGCCAATAGTTAAAGCATGCGAAAATATGTCTAAAACCAATACAGGTGCTTTAATAGTTTTAGCAAAAACAAATGAACTAAAATATTACATTGAAACTGGAGAGGTTATCGATGCCAATATTTCAGACCGTTTGATAGAAAATATTTTTTTTAAAAACAGCCCATTGCACGATGGAGCTGTTATTATTATTGGAAATAAAATAAAATCAGCAAAATGTATATTGCCTGTTTCTGAAAGCCACAATATTCCTGCACATTTAGGATTAAGACACAGAGCTGGTTTTGGAATCACAGAACAATCAGATGCCTTATCAATAATCGTTTCTGAACAAACTGGTTCTATTTCTCTTTGCAAGAATGGAGAAATTAAAAAAGATTTAAAACCTTTACAATTAAAGGAAATTTTAGAAGAAGAGTTTAAAATATAATATCTAAAGGAAATTGCAAATAATAATCAAATGAAAAGCTTGAAAAATTTCATAAGAAACAATATTCAAAACTTTTATATAGCATTCCTATTTATATTTAGTATATTTCTTATTGTATTAATGTTTCCCATGCAAGGAAAGTTCAAGTATGAATTTCAAAGAGGCAAGCCATGGAGACATAGCGATTTTATTGCCCCTTTCGATTTTGCTATTCTAAAGTCGGAACAAGAAGTTAGAAAAGAAAAAGAAGCAGTTCTTAAGGACTTTAAACCTTTTTTTAAAATAGATGAAAGTATTTATAAGAAAAATAGAGCAGCTTTAATCACAGATTTCGATAATCAATGGAAATCGAAATACTCAGACGATAGAGCCTCTAATAAAAAAATGATGACCAATGCCAATCTGGCAATGGCTATTATTGACACTATATACAAAAATGGCATTATTCGTATGAATACTGAAGTGGAAAACAAATCCGATGATTTTGTTATCAACGTATTAAAGAATAATATTGCTGAAGAAGTAGAATTAAAAAGGTTTTATACAGTTCAAACGGCTTTTACTTTCTTACAATCAATCATTAATAAACACCCCGAAGTGGATGAGCCTTTGTTGATAAAGGTACTTCAAAATTCAATTGAACAAAACATAACGTATGACGATAAAACCTCTGATATTGTTAAACAATCACTTTTAAGCCAAGTGTCGCTTACTAGAGGAATGATTCAAATAGGAGAACGCGTTATTTCTAAAGGTGAATTGGTAACACCTGAGAAATATCAAATATTAGAATCTCTTAAAAACGAATATGAAATTCAATTAGGTGCTTCCTCTAAGTACTTGACTATCCTGCTTGGACAAATTTTATTAGTCTGCATTTCAATTGCTGTATTGGTTTTATTCTTTTTTTCTTTCCGAAAGGATGTTTTTCACGATAATAAAAAAATCGTCTTTATTTTATTGTCTATTTTTTTAATGGTTTTTGTTACAAGTATGACCATTAGATTTAATGAAGAAGTGCTTTATTTGATACCGATATGCATTGTTCCTATTATGATTAAGGTGTTTTTTGATACACGTTTGGCATTGTTTGTCCATATTGTTACCATTATTATTATTGGCTTTTTGGTTCCTAATAGTTTTGAATTTATATTTCTTCAACTAATAGCAGGTATTATTTCTATTATAAGCGTTGCAGATTTTAAAAAGCGTTCGCAGTTATTTATTACTTCTTTTCTCATTTTTATTACCTATTCAGCCACCTATTTTGGAATGACTATTATGCAAGAAGGCACCACAGAAAACATTTATTCCTATTACTTTATATGGTTTGCTGGCAGCTCCACTTTAACGCTTATCTCCTACCCTTTAATTTACATTAATGAGAAAATATTCGGATTGGCAACCGATTTCTCATTAATAGAACTATCAGACACCAACTCAAAACTTCTCAGAGAACTATCTATGAAAGCACCTGGCACTTTCCAACATTCCTTACAAGTGGCAAACTTGGCACAAGAGGCAATTTATCAAATCGGAGGCAATCCTATGTTGGTAAGAACAGGCGCTTTGTATCACGATATTGGTAAAACCGATATGCCCATGTTTTTTATCGAAAATCAAACGGTTGGTTTAAATCCTCACGATGAATTACTCTATGAAGATAGTGCAAAAATAATTATTAGCCACGTCATTAAAGGAGTTGAAAAAGCAAGGAAAGCTAAAATACCCGAATATGTGATTGATTTTATTCGTACCCATCACGGAACAACCAAAACACGTTTCTTTTATAACTTGTTTATAAAAAACAATCCCAATATTGCCATTGATGCAAGCATTTTCACATATAAAGGACCAATCCCCTACTCTAAAGAAACTGCAGTTATTATGATGGCTGATGCTGTTGAAGCTGCTTCGAGAAGTATTAAATTACCAGATGAGGATAAAATAAGCGTTTTGGTTGATACAATTATTAATTTCCAAATAGAACAAGAGCAATTCATCAATTCTAATATTACTTTTCGCGATATAAGCACCATTAAAAAAGTATTTAAGAAAAAATTAATAAATATTTTTCATATAAGGGTGGAGTATCCGCAAGTGTGAGAAATTTGAATTAAAATTGTTCTTTTTATTAATAATGATTTATTTTATCTAATATTTATTTGGTTAGCATGTTATTTTAATATATATAACAAATATTAATAAAAATTGATTTAAATTTGCCATCTTTTACTAAATTTTATATTATTCATGTTAAAACGACTGTTAAAAGAGTCAGAGTTTACAAAAAATATTTTCACCCTTATAATTGGAACAATTGTTGCTCAAGCATTTCCTATTATTATAACACCAATTATTTCAAGGCTTTTTACTACTGTTCAATTTGCTACTTGGGGTTTGTATGTGAGTATTGTATCCGTATTGCTTTCTACTTCTGCTGGTTGCTATGATATGGCAATAATGCAACCCAAAAAAGATATAGAAGCTATCAATCTTTTTTCATTATCATTTATTCTTTCCATCCTAATTAATTTTATAATATTTATTCTAATACTGATATTCCACAGTTCAATAGCAAGCTTGTTAAACGATAAACATATAGAATTCTGGTTGATATTTATCCCTTTTAATGTAATAGTTTTAACCTTGTTAACTATAATTACTAATTGGTATAATAGAAAAAAAATATATAAAATTATTTCTGTAAATAAAATTACTAAAAACTGGTCTGCTTCAATATTTCAAATAGGACTAGGAAGCTTTAAATTTCAAAAAATAGGTCTTGTTTTATCTCAGTTATTAGGAGATATTACAGCAACGATTACTGTTGGTTATGTTTTTCTTAAACAGTATAAAAAACTTTTAATAAAGAGCTTTTCAATTGTATCCTTAATTGCTTTAGCTAAAAAATACAGAGAGTTTCCATATTTTACTCTACCAACTGTTTTTTTAAACAATATATCTTCTTATATGTTGATATTATTGATTTCTATATTTTTTTCTTCCAACATTACTGGCTCCTATTTTTTTGCATTTCGCTTATTAAGTGCTCCAATGGCTTTTATAGGGACAGCTGTTGCGCAAACTTTTTATCAAAAATTTACGGAGCTTATTCGTGAAAACAGAAGTCAAGCTAAGACATTTATTTTTAAAATATGGGGGGTATTATTTGGTATAGCTTTAATTCCATTGATGACTTTATTTTTTTTCGGAGAAAACATTTTTATTTTTATTTTTGGTCAACAATGGGCGTTAGCTGGTAAAATTGCCGCCATTTCGGCACCCATGATATTAATAAGTTTTGCAAGTTCGCCAACCAGTTCCTCATTTATTGTTTTAAATATTCAAAAGTATAGTCTATTTTTTGGAATTGCAGCTTTTATATATAGACCGCTTGCATTTTTAATTGGATACTGGTTAAATGATTTCTTTTTAGGTTTAGAAATTTATGTAATTTGTGAAATAATTCAAATTTTTATTTATAATTTAATTGTTTATTATCAACTAAGATAGTTTTTATATGTCAAAATTTTTATTACTAGGGTCTCCCAAAACGGAATATTACAAAAATTTACTAATGAAAGCAGATATTGGGCTTCATGAGCAAATCATTAGTCATATAAGAAAAAATGTACCTGTTGGTAGTGTAATATTGGATTTTGGTGCTGGAGAGGGAGCCATGTCGCAAAGATTGGTCGATTCTGGTTATAAAGTAATAGCAATTGATATGGACATAGAGCATTTTAAATTAACAGACGTTGAATTCTTTCAGGTTAATTTTAATAAAACGGAAGAAATTAAGCAAATGTTAGATAAATATAATTCATATTTTGATGCAATTATTGGAATTGAAGTGATTGAACATGTGGAAAATCCTTGGGAATATATTAGAATGGTAAAAAGTATGGTAAAAGATAATGGTTATATTTTTATATCTACTCCAAATATAACCAACTGGTTATCGCGGTTTAAATTTCTATTTACAGGCAGATTTATGGGATTTGATACAGATTCTTTATCTTATGGTCATATTTCCCCAATTAGTGAGTTTGAATTAAGATTAATTCTCGAAACAGCGGGATTTAAGAATATTAAAATATACAAAGGAGGAGCTTCTCCAACAATATGGGTAACAAAAAATTTTATGTATAATATTTCACATTTATTTTCATTGTTTTTTTATCCTTTTATGAAAGGTATTAAATCAGGAAATTGTATTTTTTCAATAGCTAAAAAATAATAGTTTTTATATATTTATTAATAAATATACTTCTCTAATAAATTTGCAAAGGATTTGATAATAGCAATGTTAAAAAATATGTTTCTAAATTAAAAAAATGATTTGGTTTATTCAGTTTTTAATAATTTCTCTTTTTATAAGAAGCAATGTCTATATTGGAAATACTGCTATTTCATTATTAAATGTTTTAAATTTTATTGCTATCATATATATAGCTTTTGCTTTCAAATTAAAAATTAGTAAGAATTTTTCAACAATTCTTTTAATTATATTGTTTTTTATATTCATTGAATTATTATATATATTTTGCTTTTATAATAATATTAATCAATTTAAAGAGTTGTATTACTCTTCTTTCATTTTTACTTTATTTATATTAATCTATTGGGGAGTTAAGAATTATCAAATAAAATTCATTAAAATTACATTTAATACAATCTATTATATTTATTGGGTAATGTTATTTATTGTTATTTTTGAAATAATTACTAAACAACATTTACCTGCTTCAAAAGGTTCAGTTGACAAAGGCTTTGCTGATTATCCAACAGCATTTTTTTATAATCCCAATGATTTTGCAACAGTAATTGGATTGTTTTTCCCTTTTATATATTATGTTAGCATTATTATTAAAAAAAAAATACAAATAAAAATAATAGCAATTTTAAGCTTATTTTTTATTATTACAAGTTTATCAAGAATGGCATTACTGATGTTGCTATTGATGCCATTGTTTATTTTTTTTATAAACAAAAAATTTAATAAATTATTCTTTGTTTTTTTGGTTGGTACATGCTTCTTAGCTTTTTTAATAAGTGCTAATTTTAAATTCTTTAAAAATGAAAATAATTTAATTTATAGAGATGCTAATAAACTACTTACAATTATTAAGCCGCCTAAAAGTGTAAATCAAAATAATGCAGCAAGTTTAATAAATAATATTAGATTTAGTGTTTATAAAGAAATAATAGTCTCTCCTGAAAAATATATAATTGGGGGAGGGTTTTTAGCAAGTGGAAAACTATATGAAAAGCATATTATTCCACTCGAAAACCCACATTCATATTGGATTGAAGGAATTATTGATTTTGGTTATATTGGTTTTCTCCCAATTATTTTTTTAATTTTATTCCCTTTATTATTGTCAATCAGAAATTTCAATAAAGACACTCTTTATAAATATTTTTTAATTCAAATAATCTACTTCATAGTACTCTTAAATGTTCCTTCTAGTGTTATGAGTTTACCTATAATATGGCTACCAATAGCATTTTTCTATGCTCTTTTGTTTAACATTCATTTATATAAGGAAAATCCTAATTTAACAAATGCAATTAATAAAAACAAAATTTAAATTATGATTAACATTCTTATTATAACTACTTGGTTTCCGAATGAAAAGTACATAAATACTGGTATTTTTGTTAAAAAATTAATTGAAGCGCAAATTAAGTATTCTAATGTATATATAACTGTTGTTTCTCCTGTGCCTTATTTCCCTATAGTAAACTTTGCTTTTATTCCAGAAAAATTCAGAAATATAGCAAAAATAAAATATTTTGATAATAAAAATGGTTACTTCGTTTATTATCCCAAATATTTAAAATTACCTTCACCTTTTTCCGAAAAGATAGATTGGTATAGTTATTATAAAGCTGTAAAAAGAGTTATCCGAAAAGAAAAGTTAAAATTTGATATTATTCATTCGCATGGATTAATTCCTGATGCTTATGTGGCTACAAAAATCAGTAAACTTTTTCATATTCCTATTGTAAATCATTTACATGACTCATACTTTGATGAGATTTATAAGAAAAACAAAAACAAAGTAAATGTAATTTTTAAAAATTCTAATAAAATAATACCTGTTAGTCAATTTCAAGCTAATTTAGTTTTAGAATACTTTAAGAACTATATAAACAAAATTGAAGTAGTATATAATGGAATAAATACTCAAAAGTTTAAATTAAGAGAAAAAAATATTAAAACTAAAAAAACTACTTATAATTTTATATTTGTTGGAAATATAGACTTTAATAAAGGAATCGACTTGTTAATATTGGCATTTAATGCTTTAAAACAATTGCCAATTTCGATTGATATTTATGGAAAAGGGAAAGATTCAAATAAATTTGAGAACCAAGTCAAATTATTAGGACTTAAGGAGACAATTAAATTTAAAGGTGAAATACAAAATGATTTATTAGGACAGAAACTTACTGAATATGATTTTTTTATATTACCTTCCAGATTTGAAACCTTTGGAATTGTTTTAATTGAGGCGATGTCCTGCGGATTGCCTGTAATCGCCTCAAATATTACCGCTATACCTGAGATTGTAAAGAATGAAGTAGGAATACTTTTTGACAATTGCAATTATTTATCGCTCATAGAAGCCATTAAAACTGCTATTTATAAAAAATGGGATAATAACTATATTAGTTCACATGCTAAAAAATTTTCGCTTGAAAAATCAGCTGAACACATTGAAAAGATATACCATGAAATTGTAAAATATTAAAATCTAAATAAAGCTAATTACAATTACAAAAGAAAATATATGAAATACAGAATTGTTAGAGTTGGAAATTTATACAAAGAACAAGTAAATTCATATTATATCAATTATGGCGAATTTTTGCAAACAATGTCCTATGATGAGCAATATCAACATTTAATGAGTTATTCTTGCGAATTATTTAGTTTTTTTTCATATAATTTTAAGAAACTTGATGTAGAATCTACGGATATAATTACGAACGCTTTTTTATTGCAGCTTACTTGGAAAAAAGAAAATAATTGTAATGATAACGGAAAAGAATTAGTACTAGCTCAAATTAAAAAGATTAAACCCAATATTGTATGGATAGATGATACCGCTTTTTTAGCCGATTCAAAGTGGATTAACGCACTTAGGAACTCGGTACCTTCTATAAAAATAGTAACTGGACATATTTGTGCACCATATAATGCCGAATTATTAAAGGGCTTTCAAACATTGGATTTTATATTTACTTGTACTCCATGTTTTAAGAAAGAACTTGAATTACAAGGAATAAAAACATATTTAAATTATCATTCATTTGAAAAAAAAATTATTGATCGATTAGCCATAAATATCAATAGCAATAAAAATAAATTAGTATTTACAGGCTCTTTTATTACAGGTGGTGGATTTCATAAAACGAGAATAGAGTTCATTGAAGAAATTTTAAAATCTGGAATAGATATTGAAATTTTGGGTAACATTGAAAAAAAAAGTAAAATTAAGCAAAAACAAGCTTTATATTTGTTTCTAAACGCTTTAAAAAAAATGAGATTGTCTAAACTTATTGATAATATTCCAATTCTTTCTAAATATGAAAATTATGCTGATACCCCAGTAAAACAATATTCTTCAAAATTAAGAAATTCAATTAAAAATGCTGTATTTGGGATAGAAATGTTTAATTTACTTTTTAATTCTCAAATTTGTTTAAATTTACATGGTGAAGTTGCCAAAAAATGTGCTGGAAATATTCGCTTATTTGAAGCTACAGGTGTTGGCACCTGTTTGGTTACTGATTGGAAAGAAAATTTGCATGAGCTATTTGAACCAGAAAAAGAAATTGTTACTTATAAGACGAAAGAAGAATGTATTGAAAAATTAAAATGGTTAATTCAAAACCCAAATGAATCTGATAAAATTGCAAAAGCTGGTCAAAATAGAACTTTAACTGATCATAGTTTTGAAAAACGCATTGAAGTTATTAATGAAATTTTTCTTAAAAATTTATAATATATAAATAATGCTGAATTTTTGCACCCTATTTGATTCGAATTATTTAACACGTGGAATTGCAATGTTTAAGTCTTTGCAATTTCAATGTGATGATTTTCATTTGTATATCTTTGCTTTTGATGATATTGCATGTAATATTCTAAAAAAACTGAATTATGTAAATGTAACTGTAATCTCTTTAAATGAATTTGAAGATGAGGAGTTACTAAGCATAAAATCAACTAGAACGAAAGCTGAATATTGTTGGACTTGCACTCCATCAACAATATTATATGTAATAAATCATTTTAAAGCTGAAAGTTGTACTTATATTGATTCTGACCTCTATTTTTATTCAAACCCAAAAGTGTTATTCGATGAAATGGTTAACAATTCTATAATGATAACAGAACATCGCTTTACTAAAATTAATGATAGAGCAAAAATTGCTGGCATTTATTGTGTTCAATTCATTACTTTTAAAAATGATAGCAATGGCCTTGAGGTACTAAATTGGTGGAGAAATGCTTGTAATGAATGGTGCTATAATCGTTATGAAGATGGTAAATTTGGCGATCAGAAATATTTGGATGATTGGACTACACGTTTTAGAGGAGTGCATGTTATGAACCACTTGGGAGGAGGGTTGGCTCCTTGGAATATTCAACAATATAAACTAATTGAGAAAAAAGAAAATAGACTTTTTTTTAAAACTAAAAAAGAAAATTGTAAATTTGAAGCAATTTTCTATCATTTTCATTATGTTAGGTATTATCAAAAAGGGTTAATTGACATAGGATGGGTTAAAATACCAAATAAAATTATGAAGAATATTTATATTCAATATATTAAAGAAATTGAGGATGCTCTAACTATTGTAAAAAAGGTTGATAAAGAGTTTTCAACCATTTTATTTAAGTTTAATTTTGCAAATCATAAGGGACTTAGAGAAAAGGTCAAGTTCATTTTTAAAATTGTTACTAGATTTAATCTATTCAAAAAAGAAAAACTAAGAAATAAATAAATGGCTTATACA
>Ga0210016_1004920_pt1 | contig 11299 bp, 11 predicted proteins | sample CryGeyCG2014_300_FD_185454 | JGI IMG/M metagenome (GOLD analysis project Ga0210016, IMG submission 185454) | Groundwater microbial communities from aquifer - Crystal Geyser CG02_land_8/20/14_3.00 (SPAdes) (version 2) | ecosystem: Environmental > Aquatic > Deep subsurface > Groundwater | place... | reverse complement strand
TAGTACGATTTAAACTTATTACAAATGTTATTCCCTTTTTAGTCTTAATAGTTTCCATACTACATAGTACGATTTAAACAAACTTCAGGGCGGAACGCAAAAATTTCTTTCGCTACAAGTTTCCATACTACATAGTACGATTTAAACCAACCGAGCAGGAAAAAATAAAAATATTGAAAGAAATGTTTCCATACTACATAGTACGATTTAAACCGCCTCGAACACGCCTGGGGAAAAATACTGAATTGAGTTTCCATACTACATAGTACGATTTAAACAAAAACCGGATGAAAACGAAAAAATGATAAAAGAATAGTTTCCATACTACATAGTACGATTTAAACTTCCTGCAGGCTTTGTTTCGGATTTGTGGCAATTTGTGGTTTCCATACTACATAGTACGATTTAAACCGAACCATTTTATTTTATTTTTTTGATATTATATATGTTTCCATACTACATAGTACGATTTAAACAAAAAATCCTGCGTAAAATATGCGGCTTTTCAAGGAGTTTCCATACTACATAGTACGATTTAAACCCACATATCCTGCACATTATCTGTATTATTCTTTTAGTTTCCATACTACATAGTACGATTTAAACTTAAGATCTTCACCTGCTGCATCGCTTGCTGTATAGTTTCCATACTACATAGTACGATTTAAACCTGTTTCTATATATGCTATTTTTTTTTTGAGGTCTAGTTTCCATACTACATAGTACGATTTAAACTCAAAAAGTGCGCAGTTATCCTTACACGAAATAGAACAGTTTCCATACTACATAGTACGATTTAAACTATTTCTGCTTTAGTTTTATAGGTGTTCCCTCTCCGAGTTTCCATACTACATAGTACGATTTAAACGCAGCACAAAAAGTGAGGAAAAAAGTAGCAGAAAAAGGTTTCCATACTACATAGTACGATTTAAACGCAAAGGTGCTTTTAGCGGCGGCTGAAAAAAAAGCGGGTTTCCATACTACATAGTACGATTTAAACGAAAAAATGGAATATCTCATCGGCGAGGGCACACCAAGTTTCCATACTACATAGTACGATTTAAACGTACTTTTTGAAAATTTAAATGTAACAGGAAAATATAGTTTCCATACTACATAGTACGATTTAAACAGCTCAATAGATTTGATGCCGCCTACATATATGCTAGTTTCCATACTACATAGTACGATTTAAACCTCGCTATGCGCATTCAAAACACCGATGGTCTTGAGGTTTCCATACTACATAGTACGATTTAAACGGTTTCTTCGAGGTTTGAATATGTTTCTATGCGTTGAGTTTCCATACTACATAGTACGATTTAAACGATATAAAAGCGTGCCTGAGTGAAGGTGTTAAACCAGTTTCCATACTACATAGTACGATTTAAACCTGTGTACCGTATGAAGCTAATAAGCGTGCTCCTCCAAGTTTCCATACTACATAGTACGATTTAAACTCGAAGAAACCATTCTCAACGGGAAAACAGTTGAGGTGGTTTCCATACTACATAGTACGATTTAAACCTTGCTATGCGCATTCAAAACACTCACAGTCTCGAAGTTTCCATACTACATAGTACGATTTAAACAAGCAGAAATAGGAACACAAAAAACATGGTCCAAACACGTTTCCATACTACATAGTACGATTTAAACCCCTGTGTCCCTCTCCGTGTCCTTTTGTGAAAAAAATAGTTTCCATACTACATAGTACGATTTAAACAAAAATTTCATTGAAAGGATTAGCTTGCGGGACGGAAGTTTCCATACTACATAGTACGATTTAAACAGGGACCGCATGATGGGGTGGCTTTCTGAGGGGGAACGTTTCCATACTACATAGTACGATTTAAACTTAAAATCATAATATATTAGTAATAACATATATTGTTGTTTCCATACTACATAGTACGATTTAAACCTAAAAGTGTGATAGAATCAGCGGCAGCAGAATACGGTTTCCATACTACACAGTACGATTTAAACTGATTTTTTTAGTGTGTGTTTTGAGTATAATACTTAGTTTCCATACTACATAGTACGATTTAAACGAAAAAGATATTTTCATGTATATTTTTCAGCTCCTTCGGTTTCCATACTACATAGTACGATTTAAACATTATATCTTTATTCATTTTCTCTTTCGGATAATCGGTTTCCATACTACATAGTACGATTTAAACTCACAGGTTGTCCATTTATTGCATTTTTGAATGCCGGGTTTCCATACTACATAGTACGATTTAAACCCCACTATAAATATACTTTTTTTATTCACTTTCAATGTTTCCATACTACATAGTACGATTTAAACGGAAAAGCAATTCTTTCTATACCTGCTGTGCGTACAGGTTTCCATACTACATAGTACGATTTAAACACTATTTAATATGTTTCCAGAATATAGTTATAGTAGGGTTTCCATACTACATAGTACGATTTAAACAGGAAAAGCAATTCTTTCTATACCTGCTGCGCGTACAGGTTTCCATACTACATAGTACGATTTAAACTGTTCGAAAATTTGAACGTAACAGGAAAATATATAAGTTTCCATACTACATAGTACGATTTAAACTGTACCGCTTTTCCATGTATCCTTCGTTCAACAGTTTAGTTTCCATACTACATAGTACGATTTAAACACGAAAAGAAAATTCTATCGTTTTTTAGATACTACCTCGTTTCCATACTACATAGTACGATTTAAACCATTTCCGGGTGTGCCATCTGCTGAATACAGATTAGGTTTCCATACTACATAGTACGATTTAAACCGCTTCTTGTTCTTTTTCTTCTGCTACGGCTCGAAACGGTTTCCATACTACATAGTACGATTTAAACAATATCAAATCAGATATCTTGGTGCTTCGTGAATGATTGGTTTCCATACTACATAGTACGATTTAAACCTATTCTCACCGCTATCGGAAGAATTCGGCCGGCATAGAGTTTCCATACTACATAGTACGATTTAAACAAATGGAGTATATCATCGGTGAAGGAACACCTATAAAATGTTTCCATACTACATAGTACGATTTAAACAATAGCGATAGGTGCATATCTCTTTTCACGAGGAAAAGGTTTCCATACTACATAGTACGATTTAAACATAGTATGTAGCCTGGTTCGAAATGAACAATGGATAGTTTCCATACTACATAGTACGATTTAAACTACTGCGGATATTCGATACTCAGGATGCTCCTTGAGGTTTCCATACTACATAGTACGATTTAAACAAAAAACCCGTGTAAGAGTGTGCGGTTTTTCAAAAAGTTTCCATACTACATAGTACGATTTAAACTTATTTTTTTGTTTTTTCTATTTTTTCACTCACATGGTTTCCATACTACATAGTACGATTTAAACCACTGTTTGCGGGCCCTGTGTTTTTCCTACCATACTGGTTTCCATACTACATAGTACGATTTAAACTTGAAAGATAAGTTTGGAGAATTTATTCAGTATTTGTTTCCATACTACATAGTACGATTTAAACCCTATTCACCGTTGAACCTGTGTTCACACCAAGAACTAGTTTCCATACTACATAGTACGATTTAAACTGAATAGGCAGTTCGAAAAAATGGAGTATATCATCGGTGTTTCCATACTACATAGTACGATTTAAACTTCTTTTAAAAAGTTAAACATTTTATTATATTCTAGTTTCCATACTACATAGTACGATTTAAACCCTTCGGAAAGAAGTTTCATTTTTTCGTCTTCTGAAAGTTTCCATACTACATAGTACGATTTAAACTATTACAAATCTTGAAAGTGCTGTGCCTATTCTCACGTTTCCATACTACATAGTACGATTTAAACCCCTTCCTATTTCCCATGTCCCATATTCTCTTTCCTCAGTTTCCATACTACATAGTACGATTTAAACATAGTATGCGCGGCCGCCTCCTCAAAGGAAGAGGAAGTTTCCATACTACATAGTACGATTTAAACAAACGCTCCAATCGCCATCAACGGTTTGTTTTTGAGGTTTCCATACTACATAGTACGATTTAAACTTTGTTTTTGAGGAAGTATCCCGCCAACATATATATGTTTCCATACTACATAGTACGATTTAAACCTGCTGCGTGCATTGCTACTACCATTTTTTTGAGATATAGTTTCCATACTACATAGTACGATTTAAACATGACCTACATAAAGGAAGCCCAGGTGAAGAGTTTAGTTTCCATACTACATAGTACGATTTAAACCGCTATCGCCACTTCTCTTCCTCTCAGGTATAGTACGTTTCCATACTACATAGTACGATTTAAACCTTCTTACCATTTTATTATTTTTTGATATTACTTATGTTTCCATACTACATAGTACGATTTAAACATTATTATTTTTTTCGTGCCGACATCAAAAAAACGAGTTTCCATACTACATAGTACGATTTAAACTACGCTATATTTAGATATATATATTATTTCGCTATGTGTTTCCATACTACATAGTACGATTTAAACGCATACAGGAGAATTATGTTCTATTGCGTGTAAGGAGTTTCCATACTACATAGTACGATTTAAACACCTTTGCGTCCGTGTCCCTCTCCGTGTCCTTTTTATGTTTCCATACTACATAGTACGATTTAAACAAAATAAATCTAAACATAACACAATATGAAATATATAGGTTTCCATACTACATAGTACGATTTAAACGAACATAAATCTCACCACCGTCCTTCTATTTTCTGGTTTCCATACTACATAGTACGATTTAAACGAGATAGCATGTTAGGGCGGCTTTCTGGGAGTGAACGTTTCCATACTACATAGTACGATTTAAACCTTGCGTACTGTTTTTAGCATGTGTTATTATTATTAGTTTCCATACTACATAGTACGATTTAAACTCGGAAGCATTCAAAAAAGAGTAATGCAACCAAATGGTTTCCATACTACATAGTACGATTTAAACCGCATGTTTTATGCCGAATATACATCAGTATACGGGGTTTCCATACTACATAGTACGATTTAAACACTCAGGAACAAACCATTGATGACTATCGGAGCGTTTCGTTTCCATACTACATAGTACGATTTAAACATGTTCACGAAGTATTATTTTCATCTTTTCAAAAAAGTTTCCATACTACATAGTACGATTTAAACTTCAAATCCGCTGATTTTTCTCGGCTTAGGTTTATTCGGTTTCCATACTACATAGTACGATTTAAACTTTGCCTGTGCAATATTTTCAATAACCGTCATCTGTAGTTTCCATACTACATAGTACGATTTAAACCTTGGGTGAACGATCAAAAAACTGAGCACTTTATCGTGTTTCCATACTACATAGTACGATTTAAACTGTGATGAAATACATCGTAAAGGAATTTGCAAATGTGTTTCCATACTACATAGTACGATTTAAACAATGTGAATATTTTTTCTTACGTGATGAAGTATGTAACGTTTCCATACTACATAGTACGATTTAAACCTGTTGAGCGGGAAGAAGAAGAACAGCGGGAAAATACGTTTCCATACTACATAGTACGATTTAAACAGATAGCCCCTTGGGATATATCTTCACCCTCTGCCGGTTTCCATACTACATAGTACGATTTAAACATACTCTTTGTGAGCGTATTGAAGGGTTCGAAAATCTCGTTTCCATACTACATAGTACGATTTAAACTTGGCATTTTATTTATTTTTATACTATATATTATAGTTTCCATACTACATAGTACGATTTAAACCGAGACATTGTATACGCCTTTCCTTTCACAGAAAAAAGTTTCCATACTACATAGTACGATTTAAACTGCACCATATGTATGATTTGGTTTTGCGGGAAGAGGGTTTCCATACTACATAGTACGATTTAAACTATAGGATTGAATTGTGCTCTAACCGAAATTTTACATGTTTCCATACTACATAGTACGATTTAAACTATATGGTTGGGATTGCAGCGGGCATAGTAAAAAATGGTTTCCATACTACATAGTACGATTTAAACCGAAAAATCCGCTAATCACTGCAATTGGTCTTTTTGGTTTCCATACTACATAGTACGATTTAAACAATATTTGGGGCAATGTGCCAGAAGTTGAAAATGATAGTTTCCATACTACATAGTACGATTTAAACAGGACACAACATTTCGGATATCGGCACTAGGTAGATGGGTTTCCATACTACATAGTACGATTTAAACTTGAATTGCTTCGAAATCAATGGTTATGTTTTTTTGTTTCCATACTACATAGTACGATTTAAACGAGATTGAACTTAGAACCAAAAAAGTTGGAGACACTCGTTTCCATACTACATAGTATGATTTAAACCAAATTGGGAGGTTTAACACCAGAAAAAAATAACCAGTTTCCATACTACATAGTACGATTTAAACCGAATGATTGCGAACTATTATTTTCATCTTTTTCGAAGTTTCCATACTACATAGTACGATTTAAACTCAAGTATATGGTATTTGGGAAAAATGAAAAAATGGGTTTCCATACTACATAGTACGATTTAAACTGAGATGATACGAATGGAGAAAGAAAAACAGAATGGTTTCCATACTACATAGTACGATTTAAACCATCTTCTTCATCTTCTTCATTTGCGTTCAGATGTGTTTCCATACTACATAGTACGATTTAAACTCCAAATTTCCAGCCTGTCATATGCATTCCTCTTCTGTTTCCATACTACATAGTACGATTTAAACGAAATCATCGGATTTGATGGAAACACAAAAGAAGGGAGTTTCCATACTACATAGTACGATTTAAACTTTTATTTTCTTAAATTTTATGCCAGAAATTTTATACGTTTCCATACTACATAGTACGATTTAAACCTTTTTTTCTGCGTCTGGAGGGTCAACTATTCCAAAGTTTCCATACTACATAGTACGATTTAAACGTGAGGATTTGGCAGTGACTGCCCTGATGGTTTAAGGTTTCCATACTACATAGTACGATTTAAACAATATTATAAGGATGATGGAATAAAGTGTTACGAGAGTTTCCATACTACATAGTACGATTTAAACTCTTGATATGTTTTTCTCTCATCTTACATTCGAAACGGTTTCCATACTACATAGTACGATTTAAACAGCGAAAATTATACTGTGATGTTTTTCACGATAGGAGTTTCCATACTACATAGTACGATTTAAACTTTTGTTATTTTTCTTACATTTCATTTTATATTATATCGTTTCCATACTACATAGTACGATTTAAACCTGGATAAAATTTCTTTCGTTATTATTAAAAAAAAAAGTTTCCATACTACATAGTACGATTTAAACTAGTATGCAAGTTAGGGGGTTTGACAGAAGACGAAAGTTTCCATACTACATAGTACGATTTAAACAAATAAACTAAAAATAAATAAACAAAAATAAATATGGTTTCCATACTACATAGTACGATTTAAACATGCTAGCTTCCATTTCTTTTTTGTCATTCTTTTTGGTTTCCATACTACATAGTACGATTTAAACATAGCTACACGAAAATTCTCGTGTGTGTAGAAATACCAGTTTCCATACTACATAGTACGATTTAAACAACGCAGGGTCCGCAAACGGTATTTGAACAACAGCGAAGTTTCCATACTACATAGTACGATTTAAACTTATTTTATCTATTTCTTTATTTATTTCGTCGTTTGAGTTTCCATACTACATAGTACGATTTAAACAAAAAACCCTCCTCATCACACGTGGTGCTTTGAAAATAGTTTCCATACTACATAGTACGATTTAAACTTCTTCCGCCTCTTCTGTCTGTAAAGTTTGCTGGCACGTTTCCATACTACATAGTACGATTTAAACAAGCAGGGTATGAGTTTGAATGCGCTGACATTCCGGTTTCCATACTACATAGTACGATTTAAACCAGCAGTATTGAAATACTAGGTAGTGAGAAAGCGTGGTTTCCATACTACATAGTACGATTTAAACTTTTTGTATTTTTCTTTTTTTCTAGCCTCAAATTTGTTTCCATACTACATAGTACGATTTAAACAAAAGAAATGGAAGCTAGCATGAAATTTTTATCCGAGTTTCCATACTACATAGTACGATTTAAACAGAAAAAGAATGCATATGACAGGGTAGAAATTTAAGGTTTCCATACTACATAGTACGATTTAAACGAGTGTTTTTCCAGAATTGAATTGCTTCGAAATCGAGTTTCCATACTACATAGTACGATTTAAACCTTTTTCTCCAAGCTTCAACTTCTTCACAATCGAGGAGGTTTCCATACTACATAGTACGATTTAAACACTCATATCTTGAAAGAATTCGAATGTGCGAACTCTTTGTTTCCATACTACATAGTACGATTTAAACCCCCCGATATTATGTTATTTTTCATTTTCCGTAATAGTTTCCATACTACATAGTACGATTTAAACCTTCTATCAATTCCGCTAACTTCCAACCCATCATCTTCGTTTCCATACTACATAGTACGATTTAAACATTTGATTTCGAAAGGAATTATTCTTTTCGGGTGGTAGTTTCCATACTACATAGTACGATTTAAACTGCGGTTGGGTCGATATCCGCAATCGAAATCTTGAAAGTTTCCATACTACATAGTACGATTTAAACTATTTTTTGGGATATACGGTTGAAAAAACCAGACTTAGGTTTCCATACTACATAGTACGATTTAAACAAAAAGAAAAACTTTTCGCTTTTGAGCGTCAAGTTTCCATACTACATAGTACGATTTAAACGTATGTGGTGGAAAACTGCCGCCGATGACATTTTGGTTTCCATACTACATAGTACGATTTAAACACGGTGTCCGCGCACGTAGGTGCATCTCTTGTGGGTGTGTTTCCATACTACATAGTACGATTTAAACCCCGAGTATCGGATATCAGCTGTGGCGGAGTGGTGTGTTTCCATACTACATAGTACGATTTAAACTCTATGCATGTGTATTTTTCCTTGTCTCTGTTTTTGGTTTCCATACTACATAGTACGATTTAAACTGCGAATGACACAGCAAAACATCCCTCATACACTTATCGTTTCCATACTACATAGTACGATTTAAACCCTTTGTCCGTGTGAGAAGTCGATCGTACTGGGACTTGTTTCCATACTACATAGTACGATTTAAACCGAATAAACCTATTGCTGTAATTATAGGATTTTTCGCGTTTCCATACTACATAGTACGATTTAAACAGAAATCCAAAAGAGAACATTATCCCTGTTCGTTGCAGTTTCCATACTACATAGTACGATTTAAACTCCTTCACAAGCAGACAAATCAAGAATGTGAAAGTGGTTTCCATACTACATAGTACGATTTAAACCGTATCTGGGGAAGTAACGAGTGTTTTTCCAGAGTTGTTTCCATACTACATAGTACGATTTAAACTGAACGAAATATACGAAGAAATCGAAAAGAAAAAACGAGTTTCCATACTACATAGTACGATTTAAACGGAGAAAGAAAAACAGAATGGAAGTGTGTTCAAGAAGTTTCCATACTACATAGTACGATTTAAACAAAAATGTATAATATCACAATTTCTTCACGATATGAGTTTCCATACTACATAGTACGATTTAAACCGGCACTTGCACGATTCGTGGCAAAAAATCCCCGAAGTTTCCATACTACATAGTACGATTTAAACCTCAGCGCCTTTCTCGATTGATAGCCGAAAAAATCATAGTTTCCATACTACATAGTACGATTTAAACGTTGCGTGCTCTGGTGGATTTCCCCCCAAGAAAAGGGTTTCCATACTACATAGTACGATTTAAACTTCTTTCGTCGTCAGTTATGATGTTTTTTAGGAAAAAGTTTCCATACTACATAGTACGATTTAAACTTTTCATCACTCTCTTCGTCTTGTTCAGACCACCCAGTTTCCATACTACATAGTACGATTTAAACTTTTTTTATTTTCCTGTGTCGTTTTGTATTTATTTTGTTTCCATACTACATAGTACGATTTAAACTGTAGGAGATACTTTGATTAGCTTTCATGTTGTGAAGTTTCCATACTACATAGTACGATTTAAACTCTTTGCGTTTGTGTTATTTTACGCTCACAGCATAGTGTTTCCATACTACATAGTACGATTTAAACTGTTCTACCGATGCAATCTGGTGTGCGAACAATAGAGTTTCCATACTACATAGTACGATTTAAACTTCCTTGAAAACTTGATAGAGGAAATGTTTGTATCGGTTTCCATACTACATAGTACGATTTAAACCTTGTCCCTCTATCAATTTAAATTTCCATGTCATATCAGGTTTCCATACTACATAGTACGATTTAAACACGCATTCCCTCGTTTAATTTCAAGTTTCCATATTACAGTTTCCATACTACATAGTACGATTTAAACGAAAAGAACATCAGGTACTGGTTCTGTATATTTGGAGTTTCCATACTACATAGTACGATTTAAACCAGAAAGGAGGAAAACTATCCTTGGGTTTTTGACGGAGTTTCCATACTACATAGTACGATTTAAACGAATGAAAAGGAAATTCAAGCTCGTCAAAGACGAGGGTTTCCATACTACATAGTACGATTTAAACCCCTTCCCCTACCCTTGAGAAGGGGAGTTCCCCTTCGTTTCCATACTACATAGTACGATTTAAACTCTGCTCCGACCACCCATCTAGGCATTCCCCCACACTAGTTTCCATACTACATAGTACGATTTAAACTCTCAAGCTTATTCTCTCGATGAAATTTTTGTTGCTGTTTCCATACTACATAGTACGATTTAAACATTTATTGTTTCTACAAATTGTCCACAGTATCTTAGGTTTCCATACTACATAGTACGATTTAAACAACTTCCGTTGCAACACTTCAAAATGGAGACATCTGTTTCCATACTACATAGTACGATTTAAACACGGAAGTTGCATCTCCGCCATATACTCTTTGTGTTAGTTTCCATACTACATAGTACGATTTAAACAAAATTGCGTATATGGAGACTGATGTATCTATACTGTTTCCATACTACATAGTACGATTTAAACAAAAGCGGCAGCACGAAAAGCAGCAGAAAGGGTGCCTGTTTCCATACTACATAGTACGATTTAAACAGAAATATATATCTGCGTCTCCTATCACTTCGCCTTTCGTTTCCATACTACATAGTACGATTTAAACAGAGCGAAGAAGCGGAAGAAAAATGGGAAACTCTCTGGTTTCCATACTACATAGTACGATTTAAACCCTCAACTTTTTCACAGTTGAGGCTTGGAAAAAAAAGTTTCCATACTACATAG
>Ga0210016_1004912_pt1 | contig 11311 bp, 11 predicted proteins | sample CryGeyCG2014_300_FD_185454 | JGI IMG/M metagenome (GOLD analysis project Ga0210016, IMG submission 185454) | Groundwater microbial communities from aquifer - Crystal Geyser CG02_land_8/20/14_3.00 (SPAdes) (version 2) | ecosystem: Environmental > Aquatic > Deep subsurface > Groundwater | place... | reverse complement strand
GACTATCACGTAGCTAAGTTACTTCCTCCCAAAGGTGGTAATTGGTCGTCTTGGCGAGGTAGAATAGAGAAGGAAAAAAGAGATTTGGAAAATCCGATCTAAACAAGTGTATCGATGATTCGAATCATCGATACACAAATATATGAATCAGTCTATGAAAAAAGCTTTGATAGTTTCACCGTATTTAGATCATCTAGGGGGAGGGGAGCGTTACATGTTGTCCGTCGCGTCGGTCCTAGAATCATTGGGTCATGACATATATTTTTCCTGGGACAATCTAGAAGAGATCGAGAAGTTATCTTCTATGCTGGGTATTCCCCTCAAGAATCCGCGTCTTGATTCAAAAATAAAAGAGCTATATTTTAAGGGGCATACCATCGCCATGTTTCAAGCGACCAAGGTATACGATCTTGTGGTCTACCTCTCAGATGGATCGATCCCTCTGCTTGGTGGCAAGCGCAACATCATCCATATGCAGGTGCCATTCCATGGTGTGCACGGTAAGTCCTGGAAAAATCAGCTAAAGAAAAGATTTATCCATCACGTCATTGTCAACTCGCATTTCACAAAGGAAGTAGTCGACAAAGAATACGACCTCAACTCTACTATTCTCTATCCCCCAGTCAAAATAATTACTTGTACTGCGCCCAAAGAAAATATCATCCTCTCGGTCGGCCGCTTCGAACCATCTTTAAACGCCAAAAAACAAGATGTATTGATCGATGTTTTCCGCGTCCTCTCAAGACAGCTTGCAGGGTGGAAACTGGTCCTTGTGGGCGCCTCAAGTAGTGATGACTGGCTCAAGCAACTGCAAACTCGCGCACTAGGTTTGCCCGTAGAATTCGCGGTCAATGCGAGTTATGACAAACTATGTGAGCTATATGCTCGCTCCTCTATCTACTGGCACGCGGCTGGATACGGTATCGACGAGGACAAGAATCCCGAGCTCACCGAGCACTTTGGGATTAGCATCGTCGAGGCGGTCTCAGCCGGCTGTATTCCCTTGGTAGTTCCCCGTGGTGGCCAGGGAGAGATCGTCACCAACTCAGATTTGCACTGGGTTACCAAAGAAGAACTTTTGGACAAAACTCTTGCGCTGATTGCAAACATCGACAAAGCAAAATATCTAACTGAAATCAAAATAGATGCCTATACGGATACTACTTTTGCAGCCGATCTTGCCAAACTCATTGTATGAAAAACAAATTCTATATTTTCTTTTCGATCATTATTATTGGACTCAGTCTTTTCTTGCGACTCTACAAAATAGAAAATCGTGCGCCTTTTGACTGGGATCAAAATCGCGACTATCTCGCTATCTCTGAGATAGTCCGTGGCAAACTCACCCTCATCGGTCCAGTCGCCAAGGGTGAGGGGGGATTCTTCCTTGGCCCTCTCTACTACTACCTCGCCACCCCTGCCTATCTATTTATGCATGGTAGTCCTCTGGCACTACCTGTTACGAGCGTCATTATAGGCGTCATGACAGTTATCGCGATACTGTTTTTGCTTCGACAATCACTCGGGAACAACATCACTCTGGCAATTGGTACTTTGTGGAGTTTTTCATGGTTTGCCATAGAAATGTCACGCATTTCTTGGAATGTCTCTCTTGTTCCGTTGTGGTCGGTTTTAGTTTTATGGTTACTAACAAAAAAAGAGGCACTTTCTCTATTCAAAGTAGGATTACTTGGTCTAATTATGGGACTTAGCTGGCATATCCACGCAGCTCTCATCCCCATTTCTTTAGTTATTCTGCTATTCACCTGGAAGACTTGGGCCAAAGATCTAAGGCATTTAGTCGCCACGATTGTAGGTTACACTATCCCACTCATCCCCTTGTTTGTTTTTGATTTGCGTCACTCTGGCCTCAATGTTCATCTATTGACGCAGATGTTTTTGGCTAGTACTCATGCTAGTTATTCTCTGCCCGAGTTACTCGAAGCTGTTATGTTGCGACTAGGCAAAAATACCCAGAGCTTGCTCTTTGGTATTAGTAGTTACAATTTGGTCCTTGGCTATGTCGTAAGTATTTTGGCGCTTTTAGTTCTCTTATTTAGCCGTGGTATATATCGATTATCTGGCCTCATTATTATTTTAAACATTATGGCAATTTTTGCCCTCAAAGAAATCGGTTTTCCCGAATATTATTTTGCTGTTAGTTACATTCCGACTCTACTTATATTTCTGGGTATCATTTCATATTTTACCAAGAACAATACCAGTATTTTGCTGCTAATTACTTTGTTTCTCTTATTTGAAAATACACAAAAATATTCTTTTGCAGAAACATCATTCTCTCTCAGCCGCAAAATCAGCGTCGCCAAAGAGATGATTAGTTTAAACTCTCCAGTCGATCTCCGCTTCGATCTCGCACCAGGACGTGAAGGTGGTATTGCCGCTTTTTACAAACTCTATGGGGGTAAGCTAAATTCAGATTGCTCTCTCAAGGTGATAGTGACCGACCAGAGCGAGGGTCCCATTCTCGAAGGTGGCGAACTCACCACTGTTATTGGCAATTTTGGCGGCATTCGTGTAGCCAAACTTATAGTAAAATAATGAGCATATGAAAAAAATACCATCAGTCAGTGTAGTCATCCCATCCTGGAACTCAGAGTCCAAAATGAAGCAAAACCTACCTTATGTTTTTGCTGCGGCAAGTGCTGTCAAAGCCGAGATAGTGATCGTCGATGACAACTCCCAGTTCGACCAATCTGCCGCTTACATCAAATCTCTTGGCAAGAAAGTTCGCTTCTATGCCAACAAAGAGAATGGTGGTTTCTCCTTTACGGTCAATCGTGGAGTCAGTCTGGCCAAGGGGGATTTGATCATGCTCCTCAATACCGACGTACGGCCAAGTCCCGATTGTTTTGTCAAAGCTCTCAAATACTTTGAGGACAAATCAGTCTATGCCTTGAACTTCAACAGCCAAGAAGCTTGGATGGGAGGGGAGTGGAAAGATGGACTTTTCCATCACTTCAAAGTCGCCCCCACAGCGTCCAACAAAAACAAAGTCAATCCTAGTCTCTGGGCATCTGGTGGCCAAGGTGCTTTTGATCGTGCCAAATGGCTAGAACTGGGTGGTATGGACATGCTCTACAAGCCATTCTACTGGGAAGATACCGATATGGGCTTTAATGCCTGGAAACGTGGCTGGCAGGTGCTCTGGGCACCAGAATGCAAAGTCGTCCACGATCATCAGAAGAGTGTGATAGCCAGCAACTTCACCAAAGAGTTTGTCATGGCCACTGCACAGCGTAATCAATTCTTATTCATCTGGAAAAATGTCGCCGACCCTGCATTTTTACTTTCTCACCTCATCCGCTTGCCATATTTCCTTTTCAAGTTCCCCTTACCAGTACTTCGTGCTTTTACTTATCTCCCCATGGTTATACGACATCGTGCAGTAGCTCAAAAATACTGGGTCAAAGCCGATCGTGATATCCTTAAACTATGGATACGCTAAAACGTCATATTCTGGTAGTCATTCTTGCACTGGCAACTACCCTCAGATTATTTAATCTCTCAACTAATCCGCCTGGCCTCAATTGGGACGAAGTCTCCATGGGTTATTCTGCCTACTCGCTCTTGCAAACGGGCGCCGATGAGTGGGGAGTCAAATATCCTCTCCTTTTTCGCTCCTATGGTGAGTGGAAGTCTCCAGTTTATATTTATCTACTCGTTCCCTTTATCAAGATCTTTGGTTTAAACGCTTGGGGAGTACGCTTACCAGCTGCACTTTTTGGAGTCCTTGCAGTTTATTTGACCTATCTCATTGGTCGTAGATTGTATGGCGACAAGGTGGGCCTCTGGGCAGCCTTTCTCCTGGCTGTCTCTCCCTGGCATCTCATGCTCAGTCGTCCCGGATACGAAGCTGGAGTTGCTCTCATGCTACTTTTATTGGGGGTCTATTTACTGATCTTGGCAGTAGATCAACGCAATCTGAAATACTGGATTCTGAGTGCTATCGCTTTTGGTTTGGGTCCCCATACCTACAATAGTGCCAAGATTGTAGTCCCAATCATCGTAGTGTACCTAGTATTCATGTTACGCAAAAAAATTGTATTAAAAAATCTAATTGTATTTGGTTCTATACTCGTGATTTTTGCTACCCCACTTCTTCTCAATTTATCTAGTGGTAGAGCCCAAGGCAGATATAAGCAAGTAGGTATCACCACCGATGCCGAAGCAACCACCAATTTTTACGAATATCGCAAAACCTTCCCAGCTCCCGCCATAATCAATAGAATCATTTTTAGCAAATATAGTTACTTTGTTGTCAAAGGTTTAGAAAACTGGGTATCATACTTTTCACCTACATTTTTGGTGATGCAAGGTGGACCTCGCCCTCAGCACAGTATCCCTTATCGTGGAGTGCTATATTTTTCAGAAATGGTCTTGATATTCTATGGTATCACTGCCATGCGCAAATATCGCGGTTTAGCGAAATCAATCCCAATTTTACTTATTGCCATAGGATTTATCCCAGCAGCCCTGACTAAAGATTCTTTTCATGTCCTGCGTAGCATCATGACTCTACCTGGTTGGCAGTTTCTCGCAGCCATCGGCCTGGTAGAATTACAAAACAAAAAATTCAAATATTTGAAATTTGTATATCGTTTGTTGATTATTGAAATAATTATCTTCTTATTTACCTATTTCCTATGGTATCCCAAGGCTTTCGCCAAGGACTGGCAGTATGGCTACAAACAAGCCGTCGAATATGCGCAGCGTCACAAGGATCAGTATCATGACATAATCTTCACCAAGTGGTATGGTGAGCCACAATTATTTGTAGCCTTCTATGGCAAATTGGATCCGGTCGAGTTTCAAAAAGAAAATATTCAACTCAAAAGATACGAAGAGTTGGGACTACCTTGGTTGGATCAACTAGAGGTATACAAAATCGGGCAATATTCTTTTACCAGTCTGGACTGGAAAGGCTCAGGAGACAACAAAAATACCCTCTACATCGGCAAAGCCGACGATTTTTGGGTAGATACTACTTATCTTAAACAAATCAAGTTCCCCGATGGTAGTGTCGCTTTCAATATAGTAGAGGGTCAGTAGTCTATACTAATCATATGGATCAAACAAAATTACCTTTATCGGTTGCTTTAGCGGTCTTCAATGAGAGTGCCAATCTTGCCGATTGTCTAGAGACGATCAAAGGTATCGCTAGCGAAATAGTGATCGTAGATGGGCAATCAAGTGACAACACAGTCGAGATCGCCAAGCAGTACAATGCCACCGTGTTGGTCGAGGAAAATCGCTCCAACTTTCATATCAACAAGCAACATGCTATTGATGCATGCCATGGTGATTGGATTCTCCAGCTCGACGCCGATGAGCGAGTCAGTACTATGCTTGCCAGTGAAATCCAGGTCATAGTCTCTGCCAAACCATCCGCTACGGCTGATGCCTACTATCTCAAGCGTCGCAACTATTTCCTCGGGCGATGGATGAACAAGGGTGGGATGTATCCAGATCCAGTTATCAGATTATTCAAAAAAGGCAAGGCGCGCCTCCCCCAGGCTAGTGTCCATGAGCTTATGAGTGTTGAGGGCACCACCAAATGGCTCCAAAATGATCTCCTGCATATTGCAGACCCCAATTTTGCTCGTTATCTTCTTCGTTCCAATCGCTATACAGAGCTCCAAGCCATCGACTGGATCAAAGAAAACAAGTTAGGCACGAATACTTCTACCATCATCCTCTACATGATCTGGAAACCGCTGGTGAGATTCCTTGAAATCTATCTTCGCCACAAGGGATTTCAGGATGGATTTCCTGGTTTCGTTTTTGCTTGGTACTCTGGTCTTCATATTGCCAGCTCATACGTCAAGTATTGGGAGGCAAAAACTGGCAAAGGTAAACAAGGTAATGGTTAAATTTTTTGTGAAATATATTTGGATGATTGCTCTTATATTTTCTGGATTATTTTTGATTTCGGCAATTTTTCATTCTGGTTGGTACGCGTCTCATGATGGAATTTTTCATATTTATCGGACAGAAGAAGCCCTCAGTATGTTAAAGTTTAAAGAGTTCCCCCTGCGTTGGGCAGGGAACTTTGATCAAGGTTTTGGGATGCCTCTATTTACCTTTGTCTATCCGCTCCCTTATTACATTACTTCCATAATTAGTTATTTTACGTCCTCAATATTAGCAGTCAAAATATTAACGATTCTCGCCTATTTATCAGGAGGATTGGGTATATTTAAATTATTTCAAAAAAAAGGCTCTCTACTTGCATTCACTCTTGCCCTCATTTACCTCATGACGCCCTATCAGTTTCTAAATATTTTCGTCAGAGGAGCGCTAGGAGAGATCCTTGCTTTAGGGATCATTCCTTGGGTGCTCTACAGCTTTAGCTCTCTAGCTGAAAATAATTCGAAACTTAAGTGGTATCATCCCATCCCACTTGCTCTATTACTAGTAGCTCACAATTTCTTGGGCATTCTCTTTTTCATCTTTCTCATTGGTTATGTTCTCTTTCAGAAGAACCACAAGTCACAGGCCTTTATTGGCCTACTCTTATCATTCGGTTTGGCATCTTTCTTTTTGATCCCCATGATTGGCGAAAAAAATATGCTTTACTCATACATTCACCCTGACCTTAATTTTCGCTTTGATCAACATTTCGTATATTTTAAACAGCTAATTTATAGTAAGTGGGATTATTGGTACTCACTCCCGGGACCAGACGATGGTATGTCCTTTCAACTAGGATTTGTGCAAATTTTTCTGGTCATAACAGGCATTGTTTTTACGATCTTCAACCGCAAACGTACCCCACTTGGCATTTACCTGGTTATCGCTTACTTGGGTTCTATTTTTCTTATGCTTTCTCGTTCATTTCCCATTTGGCATGTCATTCCCATCTTACAGTCTATCCAGTTCCCATGGCGTTTCCTTTTTATGCCCACTATTCTTACCCCACTTCTTGCTTTTCCGATGTTACTAGCACTTTCCAAAAAGAAATATTTTCCCTATCTTCTTGTTGGTTTGATGATATTTAACTTTGTAAATATTCGCAACTATCGTCGTCCGATCAAATACTTAGATCTCACAGAATATACTGATTTGTATAGGCTCTATTACAACAAGACCTCTACAACTTTCCGTACAGAGATCTTGCCTAAGTGGAGTGTGCCAGCCGAGAGATACAAGACTGATGAATTATTGGTTAATTCGGGGAACATGATCATCGATTCCCTCGCTACGACACCATTAGCTGTCTCAACTACTATCAACAACAAGCTGGATCCAGTCACTGCCAGGATCACCATTCTTCGCAATTATTATCCAGGTTGGACTTGTGTTATGGATGGCAAAACAACCATCAGTCTATCTCCGACAGAAGACGGCATGATTACCATGCAACCAAAAATTGGAGTTCATACATATATAATGACAATGAATAGTACCAATATCGAAAAAGCTTCCAATCTACTGAGCTTTATTTCAGTATTTGGACTCGGAGTTTTATGGCACAAAAATCGACACAAAAACAAATAAATCTCCGCGTTGAGATCATCGCCAAGGCTCCCTACGGTAGCAGTGGCCCACGTGGAATAGATGTCTATGCCACTAGTCTCTACAACGAACTAGCAAGCACTCATAGTAGGGACAAAACTATTCTTTCGCGAGAGAGATCCAGTAATAAAAATGTCGATATTATTCATTACACTTTTTTTGATCCCTTTTTCCTGACTCTTTGGGGTCATAAGCGCCAAGCCAAATATGTTGTGACCGTGCATGATTTGATCCCACTCAAATTCCCCTCACATTTTCCCGTAGGGTTAAGGGGCAAAGTCAAGTGGTTGCTCCAGAAGAAAGCTCTCCTTAGTGCCTCAGCCCTTATTACGGATTCTACTTGTAGTAAGGACGATATCTCTCAAATCGTGGGATTCCCTCAAGACAAGATTTTTGTGGTACCCCTTGCCGCAGGTCACACTACCGTAAATGAAAAGATGGTTAAAACAGTCAAGTCTGAATATGCGCTCCCCGACAGATATATTCTTTATGTGGGAGACATCAACTGGAACAAAAATATCCCAGGACTCATCAAGGCATTTAGAGAACTAAATTCCAAACAGACTCATCTGGTTCTCGTCGGCAAAGCTTTTGAGAGTAGCAAAGATACGGTAGAGTACAAAGAAATATCTACAGCTATTGCCTATGTAGAGGCGAATTATCATTCGCCCGTAAACAATATCCACATGCTAGGATTTGTACCCTCTCATCATCTTCCTGCCATCTATCGTGGAGCCACTCTCTATGTTCAACCATCCTGGTATGAGGGATTTGGCCTCCCCATCCTAGAAGCCATGGAGCAGGGCACTCCTGTTGTTTCTGCCAGTACAGGCAGTCTTCCCGAAGTGGGAGGAAATTTTGCTCATTACTTTGATCCTGGTAAGGCCGGTGATATGGCCACCATCCTCCAAGACTTGCTCAGAAACAAAGTTAAGAGGGAGAAATATGTAGTTGAAGGCAAAAAATGGGCTAGATCGTTTAGTTGGGAGAGAGTAGTAACAGAAACTTACTCAGTTTATGAAAAAATTGTTAGCTAAAATTAAACTAATTTCGCCTCTTTACTCCATCCACAATCTTCCCTTTACCCCATCTTTCCCTTACTATAGTGACCTGTCGGCTCATTATGGTCGCGCAGTTGCCTCATTTGCCCACTTTGATGGTATCCACTACTTGAGACTCATCAAGCATGGCTATGACGACACCGGCTCTCAAGCATTCTTCCCCGTCTATCCGTTCATAATCCGTACGCTTACTCTTGGGGTATTTGATCCAGTTTACGTCGCAATTATTTTTAACGCCCTATGTTTACTTGTCTCTCTTATTGTTACGACTTCGTATTTAACCAAAGTTCAAGCAAAAAGATTTCTCTTACTATTCCTCACTTTCCCCGCCAGTTTCTTCCTCCTCGCCAACTACACAGAATCATTTTTTATCCTTTTGGTAGTTTTATTTTTTCTCTTTCTGCAGCAAAAAAAATATTTATTATCTGCCATCATTATTGTCCTCTTACCACAAGTCATTTATCGTTATCTCAAGATTTTTCTGACAGCTACACCTTTTTCGTTGTTATATCTACGTGCAGTCTGGGAGTTTGTTACTTTTGTTCTCTCACTCGTTGCACTCTATCTTTATCGCAACAAAATGAATTTATCAGCCAGTATTTTTTGTTTATCCGCTTTTCTCTTACCCACATTATCTGGTACATTTTCATCTATGCCTCGCTATCTCATTGTTGCTATCCCCCTCTTTATTGCCATCTCAAAAAATATGACAAATCGAATATTTTGGCCGACGATTATTTTGCAATATGGTATCCTTATCATTACAGTAGCCTTGTTTGTTCAAGGTATTTTTATCGCATGAAGTATGAAAATCGCTATCGTCATTCCAGCCTACAATGAGTCTCGTTACATCGGCAAGTTTTTGGACAAGTTGTTAGTTGCGACTAAGCAAGTCGTTGTCATAGACGACGGTTCCTCTGATAAAACCTGTGAGATAGCTAAGAGTAGGGGAGTGGAGTGTCTTCAACATATGGTCAATCTCGGCAAAGGGGCAACACTCAAGACCGGCTGTGACTATGCCTTCAAAAAGATGGGGACAGATGCTGTGATCATCATGGATGGCGACGACCAGCACGTTGTAGATGATATCAAATTATTTGAAAAAGCGCTCAGAGGCGGTGCCCAAGTAGTGCTCGGAGTCCGCCAGATGGATGCCAAGATGCCTCTCATGCGCATCTTAGGCAACAAAAGCATGTCTATCCTGATCAATCTCCTCTTCGGTCACTATATTGCCGATATCCCCTCTGGATTTAAAGCATTTACTAAAAGGGCATACCACGAACTCCATTGGCACTCCTCAGGCTATGAAGTCGAGACCGAGATTGCGGTGCGCATAGCCAAAAGTAAATTATCTTACACAGAAGTCCCAATTTCCACGGTCTATCATGATAAGGAATATGGTTTCAATATGCTAGACGCCACCAAAGTTCTGCTAAAATTACCATATTGGTTATGGAGCTAAACATATGATGGGTATCCAAATTTTGTCAGTAACATTCATTTTTCTCATGCTCTACGTAGTCCGCATCCACTACAAAAAAGGGGAACTACCCAAAGTAGAAGCCATCTTCTGGGCTAGTATACTATTTGTTGTGGGAATCCTCGTCATGGTCTCACAATCTGCCGACTATATCCGGCGTCTATTTGCCGTCACCAGGCTCACCGATGTTATCGTCATTTTTTCTTTTATGGGTGTATTTGTCTTGCTCATCGAGAACCGTATCCAGATCAACAAATTGCGAACACGCCTAGAGCGATTGGTACGTGACCGCGCCATGGACTCCAAATGAAGCTTCCTCTCATCTCTATCGTTACCCCCAGCTACAATCAGGCTCAGTTTATTGCAGCCACCATCGACTCAGTGCTCTCTCAGGACTACCCCAACCTAGAGTATTTTGTGATGGATGGGGGATCTACGGATGGGACTATCGAGATCCTCAAGAGCTACGGGGCCAAGATCAATTGGGAGAGTAATAAAGATGCTGGCCAAGCCGACGCTATCAACCAGGGTCTACGCAAGTCCCGCGGCGAGATCTTGGCTTATCTCAACTCCGATGATATTTACTTACCAGGTACTCTCAAGCGGGTGGGGGAATACTACGCGCGCACCCAAGCCGACTGGATCACTGGTGATTGTCTGACCATCGACGAGTCAGGTAAACCCAGCAAAAACAATTGGCTTATCTCTGGCTATAAACGTTTTCTCATGGCTCTGTACTTGCCCTTGACGCTGCGTATTGCCGACTCCATGCTCCCACAGCCTTCCACTTTTTGGTCACGACGTGCCTTTAAGCAAGTAGGGGAGTTCAATGAAAAATATCATTACGTCATGGACTATGATTATTGGCTCCGTATGGCAAAATTTTACAAGCCTCACGATCTAAAAGTTGCACTATCTGGTTTCCGTTTCCAGCAAGATAGCAAGTCTCAGACTGGCCGGGCCAAACTAATGGCAGAGGGACTAGTTACTCTAAAAGCCAATGGCGCCAAACCATGGGAAATGCGACTTCACAAGATCCATTCTGATATAGTTCGTGTAATCTATAATCTCCTCAAGAACTAAGGTATACTAAAGTTTATGAGTTTCTGGACAGGTAAAAAAGTCGTGGTAACTGGTGGGGCAGGGTTTCTGGGCTCTCACTTAGTTGCCAACCTCAAAGGGCGTGGAGCCACAGACATTGTAGTTCCACGATCTACAATCTATGATCTACGAT
>Ga0210016_1004900_pt1 | contig 11319 bp, 12 predicted proteins | sample CryGeyCG2014_300_FD_185454 | JGI IMG/M metagenome (GOLD analysis project Ga0210016, IMG submission 185454) | Groundwater microbial communities from aquifer - Crystal Geyser CG02_land_8/20/14_3.00 (SPAdes) (version 2) | ecosystem: Environmental > Aquatic > Deep subsurface > Groundwater | place... | reverse complement strand
GGTGATCCTTGTTTTGCTGGAAAGGTTTGGGAAGGCTTTCAGGTCTCCTTCCAGAGATACAGTATTATCAATTATAAGCAAGGATGTAGGAGCTGGCAAAGCCTTTGGTATCCATGAACTTTTGGATCAAGTAGGTGGCATCCTTGGACCTTTAATGGTAGCTTTTTTAATGCTTTCCACCAACAATTATAGTTTTACTTTCAGCTTTCTTTTCTTGCCTTTCCTAGTGCTTTTAGTCGTTTTAGCCTACACTTATAAGAAAATAAGCTTTAAAACGATTGCATTTGAAACGAAGATAGAAGGAAAAAAGGAAAAACTAGCAAAGCCCTTCTATACTTATACTTTCGCTGTTCTGTTAAATAGTGCTGGGCTTATAACCTACACGTTAATACTCTATAAAGCCTCAACCATTCTTCAGCCAACACAGCAGTGGATTGTGCCCCTAATCTACTTGCTTATTCAAGGTGTAGATGCGCCTATGGCATTAATTGCTGGTTATGCCTACGACAAGTTTGGAATAGGAGTGTTAGTTATGCCATTTCTGCTTTCCTTGTTCCCACCATTACTTACCATGGTTGGTGCCGAACTTTCAACGCTTATAGCTGCTGCTATAGTTTTCGGCTTGGTGCTTGGAACGCAAGAATCAATTTATCGCGCAGCAGTTTCAGAACTCACACCAATTTCTTCGAGAGGCACGGCTTACGGCATTTTCAACACAGCCTACGGTGTCGGCTTCCTCATCAGCGGCGTAGTGTACGGCTTACTAATGGAGTTAAAGCCACCCTTCATTTTAGTAATATTTTATGTTCTTTTGATGCAGATTACAGCAACAGCCTCATTGCTCAGTGTTCGCTCGGAATTAAAGACATAAATAATCGCTTAATGCAAACTCTAGTGATAGCCTAGGATAGGTTCAAATATCGGTTTAAATTATCGGGGTTACAACTCGATTTTCTTTCCTTTCTGGAAAATATCCAAAAATTGAGCTTAAAATGAGATTTTAAAGCAGTACACTTTTCAAATTTTGACATCTTTAAACCAGTGGCAAGTTGGTAGTAACAACAACTAATGCTTCTAGGATTTTAGTGTAATTGTGGAAGCTTATTGTTTAATCACGTTGTTTTTGAGTGATTAAAATGAATGAAGAACTAGAAAGGAAGTCGAAGATTGAGCACATGTTGAATCTCATCAGACAAACACCAGTCAACAAAAAATACTACACCAGACATTGATAGAGAAAGCACTAGGTATATTTAGAGGTAATTCGGCAACAAAGAGGCTTGAGAGAACAAAGAGGTTGAAAAGAGGTAGACTATTGCGGTCTTTGTATGTTGTTTAATTGACTATTTTTTGCCTTTAGTATGCTTTGTAGGGAGCGCAACCTTCTTTCGCTGTTTCCTTTTCATTTCCTTAGCTCTTTGCAATTGTTTATGCTGTTCCAAACCTGCAGCTTTCTCTTTCTTACTTTTAGGCATATTTTAACCACCGAAAGGCATTATGGCATTATTGACATCCTTTAAAAACATTACTGTTCTTTTTCTGAGGCTGCAGAGAACTAACAGGCTTTAGAGACATTGGTCAATGTGCTTTAGTGTGCTCGGTGTTCGAAGTAGAGCAAAATTTGAGGAAGAAAAAGCTGAAGGATCTCAAAAAGCAGTTTATGCTTATTTTGGTTCGATTGCCTTGGAGATTTGGGTTTTCAGTTCAGTGTATCTTTGCCCGATTTCACTTTTTAGGACAGCAATTTCTGAGTTAAGCCGCCGTCTTGATTCCGTGGCCAAATCCTTAGATTTCAATATGTCTTTCTCTACTTTTTCCAGGTCGTTTTCTGCGGAGCGTCTCATCTCCTCAGTCTTCTTTAGTGTATCCAGCTTGATTTTTTCTATTTTCGCGAAGTCGTTTTTGACATCTTTTTCAGTCTTGAGTATCTTTTCTTTTATTTTGCTCATTTTCTCTATATATTCACGTTCAGAAGTTCCACCCAATTCTAGACACCATGGTATTAATCTTTCCTTAATACTTAATAATTTTTATTATCCACAAATCAGTAAAGTTGCGCGTTAGGAAAGGGAAATAACGGCAGAGCAGCAGGCTCTAATTAGAAACTTTTGATAGACAAACAAGAGTCAATAAATATCGATAGCATAACAACAGTAGCAGTTGAGAAGTGGTTCAGCAACAGAGAGATTGGAAGGAACTAAGAGGCTAAAGAGAGATAGGCTCTGAGCACAAAGTGCTCACTAGAAAAAGTCTTGTCTGGATTTTGGGCGAACTGGCTAGAAAATTGATTGGCATTTTGTATAATGTCTAGAAGAATTTGCGTTTCTTCTTTTCACTTGGTTTCTTGAGGTCTTCGACTTCTTCTTGGGAAGCCGTAATAGAATCCTCAAGTGCTGTCACTGTAACAGCCTCTTCTTCTGGCTCTTCTGGCATTGTTTCTTCAATTTCTGGAGTCACTTTCTCTGTCGGTTCAGTGGTCTCATCGACTTCTGATACGATTTCCTTTGTTGGTTTAGGAGTTTCCGGTACTTGTGATGTTTTCTTTAACCTCTCTTCCAGTTCATTTATTTTAGATTCCAGATGAGATATGGCCTCGCATGCCGCTTTGTTGCTGTTCTTCAACTCTTCAACGGCTATTTTTTCTTCAAGCACTTTTACCCTTTCTTCTAAGTCCTTTTGTTCTTCTTTCAAAGAACGTGATTCTTCCTTCAGTCCTGCCCTTTTATTTTGGAGTTCTTCAAGTTCTTTCGATGCACTCAAGTTACATCATCAAAGCTTTACAATGTAAGTGAAACATAACTAGTTTATGAAGACAGAATCTATATCGAAGATAAATGCCAATTAGCTTTAGAGAACAATAACTTAGCGCGTTAAACTATAGATATAGTTATGTCAAATGTTACTCGAGTGCCTGGCTCAGTTGAAGGTGGTACAGCCGTGATGATGCAGTTTCACTTCCACCTTTAACAATTGTAGTTACACCCGAATAATTAACAACCCAACCACTTGGAGCAGTGTGTGAAAAAGTTATTGTAACATCATTGGTTCCTGTGTTTTTAATTATTACTTCTAGTTCAAATTGGTTAGCTGTAGAGTTCCACTGCCAAAGATCGCTTATTTCTGAATCATTAGGAGTGACTCCGTCAGACTGGTAAATTTTAATAAAACCCAAACCCAAAGGAAAGCCCTGTAGAAGAAAAGTCCTCAAAACTCAAAAGACGTTTGGGACAAGATTCATAAGACATCGATGAATCTATTAGCTGTTGTGACAACAATGCCGCGAACAAAAGTCCAACTCAGAACAATCCCTCCACCCGCAGAGGGCACAAGGACTGTTTTCGAATTACAAGGTCTGTTTCCTGCATTCAAGGGAAAAGGCGAAACAGATTTCGTATGTGGACATTGTGGGCAAGTTCTGGTTGAAGGCATAGCTGGCGATGCTGTCATTAAGAACATTGTCATTAAATGTCCTAAGTGTGGAAATTACAACGAGATTCCACATTTGAGCTTTGCCGAAGTGAAGCAAAAGATTGCAGTTCATCTGGAAACAGCTCTGGGGGTAAAGGATTTCAAGATTTCCTATGCCAAGCTAGAAGGAAACATCTGGAAAATCAATATAGAGTATAGCGAGAAGGTAGGCACATTAGACCTTGCCAAATCAGGAATGTTCGATCTGGATGCAGTCACGGGAGAAGTATTGCAGTTCAAACGAGACTCTACTTGGAGATTTTAATTCCCTTGGGTTCAATCAAAGAAGAAGTTAAGATTGTTGGGACTCTCAAAGCGAAAAACATCACGGCACTGTTTGACACTGGGGCATACCGCAATTACATAAGAAAACAGCTTTCTGATGGAGACACAGTTGAGTCAATTGGGTTTGATACCTATGAAGGAGAGCACAAGGCACTTCTAGCGGATGGGAGTGAGACAAAAGGTGAAAGAATCAGGTTCAAAGAACTAGTAATTAAAGATCTAAGCGAAAAAGAACCTGAGTTCATAATGATGGAGAATTTACTAGAAGACGTCATTATTGGTGTCCATTTAATGCAAAGACTCCGTATAAATCCTGACCCATTGAGTGAGAAGATATCAATCCGTAAATAGTCATTCCAATTTATGTGTACTCTGGGAGGCAATTCTTGGAATCCATGTTTCTTTTTTGTTTCTCTACTTCTCTATTTCCCCCTTACTCATACTCCTCGGAGTACCCTAAAGGGGTAGCACAAAAGTGTACATGAATGAATTTTGTGCGACAAAACATAAATTTCCCCTTTACCCATGAACAAAAACAACAATAACCATAACACAAATCACCCTTACATTTCCAATAAAAATATGGGAAAAGAATGGGAAATGATGTTTTGTTCTAATGTTTATGATTGTGTTTTGGACATTAAAGGCATGGCTTCTAATTGTGTTTTTGATTGTGTTTTCGGCTCGTATGAACATATTTCAATGTCTTGGCTTGGCAAAATTGGGTTTGCGTTGTAATTGAAATAGTAGAATAAGCGTCTAAGCTGTTCATAGTGACGCTCATTAACGATGGTTTCGTTGTTTCTCAATGCGATTGCTTTAACATAAGCGGAAAGCTGTTCTAATGCTCTGACTCCGAATATTTTGTCTTTATAAGGTGTATTGCAGAACTCTTCAATGTTGGAAGCCATAGCTGTTGCGTTGTCTTGGAGTTTTACTTGAACATTTTGGGGAATAGTTATGTTTATAGTTTTTCTTTTGAGTATTTTGATTGTTTGTTTCTGGAATTGTTTGTCTTGCGCTACAAATTTTAGAACGTTTATTTTCATGGGAAAAGCGGAAAATGGGTTTTTTGGAGAGTCGGCGTTTAGGCTTTTTGCCAAAAACACCTAGCCCACTTTCCCAAATACATTTTAAATCCGCAACTCCAATTTATCAGTTTTGGGTTTGGGTTTTCTTAAGCTTTTACCCAAAACTCAGACCCAAAAAAACAAAGAATTACTTCTCAGTGAAGAATTCTACATATCGACAAGCGCGCGCGCTAACGTGTGCGCGTTTTAAACTTCCAGTGTTCTACAAAAATGCAAATAAGCGTGATTTATGTGTTTAATTAGCAATGATGAACTGTTGCTTAAGAAGTAAGTATGAGATGAAAGCGATAGTAATTCTCCTCGGGGTTGTGTCTGCGGCAATGGGTGTTTACTTGATACCTTATGGTTTTCAACTAGCAGATATGGAGACAAGAGCAATGAAGGGTGAACTCTTGCCATTCGAAATAGACCCCCAAAAACCAATCGAAATCCAGATTGGAGGTATTCATGTTATAACAGATATGAATGGACTGAGCGAAGGTTTCAATCTAAGACAGATAATTGATTTAGGCTTCGATTACCCCTTTCAGATAAAACTCAAAGACAGAAAACTTCTCTTCTCTGTTGACATAAGAAACGCGAATAACGAGACAATTGCAACGATTGCGGAAAATCAATGGGGAGTCAAAAATGATAATACAATCGCCCATGATAGGAACTACAATTCCTACGCCCTTGAGGTAATAGATTCACATTTATTGCCCGTGATTCAAATCATCTTCAATCCCGAAAACAAGCTGTATGTTGGTGGTCTGTTTTATGTTTCGAATGGTATCATGCTCGCAACCAACGACACGACGATTTTCAATCCTTCTCCAGCCGACATCAATGGGAGTTTGCCCCGAATATTCAACTATCCAAGTGAACAGCATCTAGGCGAAATGGTGGTTAAGAGCACATACCAAGTTTCCAGAGCATCCAGTCAGGTAATCATCATAGGAGTGATTCTTACTGCTTTAGGTGTATTTCTCGTTCCTTATGGCTTCACTATCTCGGAAAAAAGAAGACGGCATGGAAAAAGCCAAAGACAATATCATAAGGGAGAACAACAAAACAGAACCCAGAAATGCAATGAGGACAAATCTACGACAAAAACTCAAAGAAGGAAATCTTAAATCTGCAAGGAAACCATCAAGACTTCTAGGGAAGCGTAGCCAAATCTCAAGTTTGGGTTTGGGTTTTGGTAAATTTTAATAGCCGTTCCAGGAACCTCTAAAGTTTGATGGAACACATAGGAAGTCAACGCATATACGGTTGCTACCGTTGAAACCACTATTAAAGTGATGAGTAAGCCTAAATGTACTTCTTTGTTACGTATAGTTAGCTATCTTCTCATAGTCGCCTCTTTGTTTCTCTGCCTAGCTAAGTTTTTGCATGTAGCATGTAAGACATACATCTTTCGCGCGTTAGAGGTTAAAAAGAACTAAGAGATTTCAAGGAGATAGGCTACGTGCGCCTTAGCGCGCACGTTTCCGTTTTGTATCGATTCTCGATATATGTCGGTAGCTGAAGGAACTGATTTATTAAGATATACGATACAGCTTTATGGGTTTCGCGAATGAGTTGGAAAATGAAAGAGGAAATTTTCTATTTAAGAAGAAACGAGTTAATCAAAGCACGCTTGCTAATACTTATGAATCAGCTTCGCAGAATCGTTTAGGCATCTCTAAAAACTAGCACGCGCTCAACTTGCGTTTTAGATTTTCTATTTCTAATCTATAATTAAGAAAAGATCTTAAAAATTTTATTTTTTTATCAACTTAGAAAATTGGAGAGGTCTGAAACCTCTCGGCTGTACGACGGGTCGGACAACGTCTTAGTGCTTTGAGGTCTCAAACCCTCTCCAAAGTAATACTTCAAGAGAACTTCATATTAACGGTTATCTAAATACTCATGCTGAGAGAAGTTTGTGGAGAGAACTGAGAGGCTTGAGAAGGGTAGACTTTGAGCACGAAGACATGCGCCCTACAATTTAAGTTTAGGATACTTTTTCTCTAAATTGAATAGAGCTAGTGGATAAATCATTCTTTGCAATAGATTAAATTGTGCATTGAATAGATATTCTTCTTTACAAATTCTGCAATGTTAATCAGCATTGAGTAGTCTTTTTTACATGATACGGTTTCCCATAAATATCTATTTACAACGCCAGCTTTTAATCTGTTTCTAAAATGTTTTTTTGCGAGATTTATTGCAGCAGTCAGACCCGAAAGCCCAGCACCTAAAATTCTTATCCCTGTCATAACAATAGCATTAATAAGATATTATAGACTTGTATTGCTTTTGGTACACCATATTTTGCTTTTGCTCCAAGCATCAAATTGTATGTACTTGGCTGTTTTTGATATTGATTCTGAATTCATAAAGCTAATTATGGTTCAGCCTGAATCTCATAATTAAGCGCATGCGCGGTGGCGTGTGCCCCCAGAATCAATCTGGGAAATCACGCACACCCCTAATAGGGGTATGATTAACCTTATTGTACATAACATCTAGTCCTGTCAGTATTGTGTATTTACACTTGAATTTTCTAAATTCTAATTCTAAGTTAGCTTATTTTTTAGAAATTTCTTTTTTATCTGTTTAGAAATCTTAGGCATGCTAAGAGATAAATCTTGATCATTTATGTTATTCTAAGATAATGACTACAAATGGAGGCCAATGACCATGTACTGGCGCGAACTATTGATGATCAAAATATTCCGACTGGTCAAGAAGTTGCAGATAGACAAACTGCTAAGCATGGACAAAATAGTGTTCGTCAAAGGTGAAACATACCCATTTGTCGATTACTTCAAAGGTTTAGAGAGGGTTAAGGCTGTAAGACAAATCTTTGGCAAAGAAACTGAGGAAGTACTCCGCAGTCTCAAGGTGGAGTTCACTTGGATAGGAGGCTATATGTGGATCAACAGTGCAGACGGGCATCTTGTTGTTAACTCCCGCTACTTGAATAACGGCGATAGAATCGACATTTATCTTGACTTAATACATGAGCTTGTCCATGTGAAGCAATTTATGGAAGGGAAGAAGCTTTTTGACACAAATTACAACTACACTGAGAGACCTACTGAGGTTGAGGCTTATCGACACGCTGTAGAAGAGGCGAAGAGACTAGGATTAAATGATGCGCAAATCTGTCAGTATCTTAAGACAGAATGGATGAGTTATGAAGGCTTGAAAAATCTAGCAAAGACTCTAAATGTTAAATGTACATAAATCTAACGCGCTACAAGTGATAGCATGAACAACAGTAGCAGTTGAGAAGCAGTTCTGCAACAGAGAGGCTTGAGAGAACTAGGAGATTTCAAAGAGATAGGCTAAGTGCGCTTTAGCGCATTAGGTGATGATGCTGAAGACTTTGGTCATGCTTGGACTTTGTCGTCTTCTGGTTTCTTTTGAGTATAGGTAGAGCTGGAATGGCATTTGAAACATAATCGTGTAAAATACGGTATCTAGCAGAAAGTTCACTGGTTGAAAACTAATGCGGTGAGGGTATGGTGGTGGGCTCCAGTATGACCATGATTCAATTGTCCAATAAAGTGGCCATCCTCTGTAGACAAAAGCTGCATCAACAATGTTCGGCTCCTCATAACTAACATTGTAAGACGCCAAAGTCAGAATCAGAGAAAGGACAAAACATGCGATAATGGATATTAGCAAAAATTTATGGGCTTTCAATCTCCTTTTGGCTCCAAGAATGCCTATAGCATAAGCGACTAATAATTCTACATTTTAGAACAATCCTAAGAACTAAGAGGTTAGAAAGAGATAGACTAAGCGCACGAAGTGCGCACTAGCGTACTACTAAATTGTATGAATAATCGAAAAAAATAGGGAAGAATGCTCTATTGGATTTTCGCTAGTTGCCCTCTTTTCTGCATTTCATTGTAGAGATATCCAAACCACTCCTTTCCTGAGTCAATAGGCGTGCAATATCATGTTTTCGTTTGCATTTCTTTAAGTTCGTCTACGCGTCCTTTCACAATTTGGATGATTTCATTCCTAAGCTGCTCTCCATGAGTCTCTTTCCTTATCCTACTTATCTTTCTGGAAAGTTCAGAATCACATATGATGTCTCTTAACCACTTCTCAAAGTCCTGACGTGGAAAATGAAAGTTGACAGAACGAATATCTACTGTGCGCAGTTTTTCAACAAAATCAGCTAGGTTTGTCGCAACCTTCCCGGTAGAATCTCCGGGAGCTCTGAAAAAATGAAATCCCTCGTGTTGAGGAACTGTCCTCAAAATTCCAGAGATAGTTGCCTTATCCAAAACCGTTTTCTTAACTTCAGGCTTTTTCGTCATTTGAAATTACCTCGCCCAGAGTTATCTGTTGGGCAATATAAAATTTTGCATTTTTTCTTGCTAACACGCATAATGGAGATTCATGAAACAGAGAGGCTGAAGAGAATTAAGAGATTTGAAGGAGATAGGCTAAGTGCGCTTTAGCGCTTCGTATCGGTTTTCGATATATTTCGGTTAATGAAAGAACTGATTTATTAAGATATGCGATACAACATTTGGAGACCACTCAAATGGTTTGGAATACTAAAGAGGAAATTCTTTATTTAAGAAAAATTGAGTTAATCAAAGCACGCTTGCTAATGCTCACAAATAAGCTCTATCGCAACCTCGCTTAAGCATTTTGAAGACTAACATGCCTTCTGCTTGGGTTTTTTATTTTCTAATTTCTATTTTCCAAATCAAGTAAAAATCTTAATTCTACTTTTTCTCTCTGTTTAGAATTTAGAAATTAGAAACTTATCTGTTACCTTGAAAGATGAAACCTTGACAGGTGATAGTACAAACAATAGTGGCAGTTGAGTGGTTGTTCATTAACAGAGAGAGGTTGCAAAGAACTATGAGGTTGGAAAGAGATAGGCTTCGTTGAGCTCGAAGAGCTCGCTAACTAGAATTTATCCTTTTATTTTTTCTTATATAATATTATAATAAGAGTTTTTCAAAAGATAGAGGTCAAGGGGAATTGAATTGAAGATTCCTCCACAAATCATAAAAACCGAATGATGTGGAAGATTTCACAACAGTACTTCTATTAACTCCCAAATAAAGACGCCTAGAATTCCAACCCAAAAGGCTAAACTATATCAGATTTCGATATCTTACAGATCTGAAGGCTTGTTTATAGAATCCCTTAGAAAAGACCAGATTGGATGAAGAAAGGAGTTATACAGAAAGTATCTTTGCTTTGCATAATCGTTGCAGGTGTAATTATTGCAGGTGTTGTTGTAGCCTATGCTATAGACCTAAAAAGATACTACAATCTCAGAGACCCGACATATCAAGAAGCCCTACAATTCATATGTTCAGACCAAACCGACAAGAATCAATACAACCAAAGCTACACCTGTGTCAACTTTGCCAACAACTTCATAAACAACGCCCTCAACGAAGGATACAGATGCGGATACGTCATAATAGAATCTCCAGAAACTAGGCACGCAATAGTTTGCTTCAACACGTCAGACAACGGCTTAATCTTCGTTGAGCCACAGAACGACGAATTAGTAACATTAACAACCGAACAACGACTCTCAATAACATGGCGTATTGTTTCCGAGTTTCCGTCCATTCTAGTTCTATCACTAATCATTCTACCATTATTCATGATAGCAACACGACAGGCAGCCACAGTCTACAGAAGAAAACAAACAACCTAGCTTCACTCTTTTTTCACCTGGATCAATAAGCACCAAACTTATAACATTGAAAGTGCCCTCGCATGCCCTCGGGTGTGAATGCAAAATGAACAACAAAAGAAACATAGTATTGTATTTGGACAAAGAACTAGTCAAAAAAACGCGCAATCTTGGCTTCAATCTCTCAAAAACAGTTGAAAACCACTTAAAACAACTAATCACTCAATTCTCACACGTCAATACTCAAAACAACTGTGAAAACTGCAAAAATCTCCAAAACGTCTTCTATTCCAAAAATCAATGAATCACCAACAACACCATTAATTAAAATCAGCGCGTACCCTACTGATTGTTTAATAAAGTCTTTCGCGTACGCTTATTTGATATTTGGGCTTGCGATTCCTGTTCAGATTTCTCAACAGCTTACGCCTCAGCTTACTAAGCTCCTCCAAATTCCAAAAAGGATTCGGATGCCTTCTCAAAAGCCAATACTGATTATCCACCAGACGATATATCAACCAAAGCTCATCATGGCTTAGACGCGGCCTAACAAGTTTCTCGCCAACCCAAACACCTTCCTCAACCATATCTATGCACCTTCTCCCAATTCAAATGGCTCCGTGAAACATGTTCCAGCACCATTTTAAGACACGGTAAATGTTGTTTCGGCGCCATTTAACATTTTTGCGCGACAAAACAAACGGCAATAGTCACGACTATAGTACAGGCAGAGAACCCCAATTCTGGTCCAAAACATCTTTAATAACGTCCGCAACCTCGCACACTCAGAAAGAAACGACCGCACTTCCGACAAATTAC
>Ga0210016_1004894_pt1 | contig 11326 bp, 7 predicted proteins | sample CryGeyCG2014_300_FD_185454 | JGI IMG/M metagenome (GOLD analysis project Ga0210016, IMG submission 185454) | Groundwater microbial communities from aquifer - Crystal Geyser CG02_land_8/20/14_3.00 (SPAdes) (version 2) | ecosystem: Environmental > Aquatic > Deep subsurface > Groundwater | place... | reverse complement strand
GAGCGCATCTGCGGCAAGGAGTTTCTCCGCGATGAGCGCGTAGAGGAATTCCCGTTTGAGCGCACCGGCGGCGTCCTTCCGATGGCGCTGCGGCCATGGGAGGAACTCATAACGCTCCAGGAACTCCCGGGCTGTGATGACTCTCGATCCTACCTTTGCAACCTGCTGATTCGGATTGGAGCCGGTATCGGAGTGTGCCTCCGCCGCGATAGTGAAAAGTGCGCCCGCGAAGATGATCCGGAGGAACGACCCTGAGCCGCCTCTCCAGAGCCGTACACGATAAAGGCCCGGGACCGACATCTTGTTCTCATTCCACTTCAAAAGCTGATCCCCAGCGCAAACGATTGGATATCTTTGAACATCCCGAACTTCGCGTACGCATAGTCGACGTTCACGGCCGTCGAGACGAACTGGTACCGCAATCCGAAGCCCAGTGTCAACCCTTCCTCGCTGTCGGACCGGAAGAGCGATTTGTATCCGCCGCGGATGAAGACCATGTCGTTCCAAGCAACCTCACCGCCTGCGTTGATTGTCTCGGCGTTGTCGTTAGGACGGAGGGCATCGACGCCGAGAGTTGCGCGGAAATCACCGTTTCGGATCACATCCATGGCTATACCGACACGGAACATGAGCGGAAGCGTCCACCCGTCCACTTTCAGCTTCGTTGGGATGGTCGGATTCGGGTACTGCTGTTCAACAGGTATTCGTGAATCGGTGCCCGCCTGCTGGATCAGGTCCTGTCCGTCAAGCGTCATGTCGGTCCCGAAGTTCGACAGGCTCATTCCGAGCCGGAGGTCGTTGAAAGGCGTGATGTAGAGAACGCCGACGTCCATCGCGAAGGCACTTGCCGATTCGTGCCAGATACGCTGGGAGATGTACTTCACACTGCCGCCGATCGAAAAGTGGTCCGTCAAGCTCCGCGAGTAGGAGACTCCTACGGCGAGGTCAAGCGCGTCCCACTTCTCCCCGGTCCCTTCGGGCATATCAACCCGGGTGACCTCCTCCTCCCCGTAGTTCAACTGGGTGAGGCTGATCCCCACGGCGTTTGTTCCGTCGAGGTTCAGCATGAATCCGAACCAGTTGAAGTTCGTACCGGCGAGCCAGTTCGTATAAGACGCGATGAACTGGGTCTTCGCCGCCCGGGACATTCCCCCGGGGTTCCAGTAGAGGGAGGTGGCGTCATCCGCCGTCCCGATGAAGGCTCCTCCCATTGCCGTGGCACGCGGGCCGACAGCGATGCCAAGGAATGGAGCGCTCGTCGTACCGACCTTCGCCTGCCCCATGCACAGACCGGAGACGACAGTTACGAGCAGCAGCACACACGCGACGTTCTTCATGTGAAAACTCCGTGGCTTGTGCATTCAGCGGTCTCGGGGATTCCCGCAGGAAATCCCCGCCAGCATTCACGACCATCGTCCCGACATGTCTCGATGCCATGTCGTCAAACTCACTTCACGATTGCAAGTTTGCCGGTCTTGTTCCCGACCGACGACTCGACGACGTAGAAGTAGACACCGAATGCGACGTCGAGGCTCTCTTTCGATTTCAGGTTCCACGTGACCGTCCCGTCCTCGATGCTGCCGCTGTGCTCGAGCGTCACGACATGCTCACCGCGCGATGTGAAGATGTGGATCTTCGCACCGGCGGGGATGTGGGTGAAGTCAACCCGCCGAAGCCCTCGCCCGCTCGTGATGTTCGGCGGGAGCGCCAGCTCATTGGCGGATGCAGCGATGTACGGATTCGGGACGACCTTCACGCGTGCCAGCTGCTGCCCAGCCGAAACCTGGTCCACTGTCGGCCGGACAGTTGTGAACCGGTAGGTATCCCCTTTGCGGAACGGCTTGTATGTTCTGATGGTGAGGATATCACCGGTCGTGAACGTGTAGACCGTGTCCTTCTGGTTGGGACGCGTCGTGAAGTTGATGAACCACGTGTAGACAGGGTTCCCGCTTCGGTCCTTGTCGAAAATGTAGATCTGGTCGTTCGACGAGAGCTTGCCGTTGGCATCGGCATCGTTGTACACGAAGGTGACGTAGTTGCTGTCAGTCATGTTCCAGATCCTGAAATTGACGGGAACCCGTGCGCTTCCGTAGAGGCCGCTCGATGTGTCGACAATCCTGTCGGCGAACATGAACTGGTAGTCCGCCGGATACTTGATCCCGTTCAGCGCGAGATCACCGATGTCAAGCCTCGAGAAGGTGAATGCATAGCTTCTCTGTCCCGTGTTCCACCCCGACAGCGAATCGATGAGGCCAACGCTCCAGTCGTTGTGGAACGAGAGCTCCACGCCGTCGAAGATGTCGGCGTCCTTCGTTTCCTTGACGTAGGGACTCCCGAGGATGTATGGGCTTTCAGAGACCGGGTAGTACTGGTACACGATGGTGTATGTCCCTGAGAGGATTCCCCCTGCGCTCTTCGACCTGACCTGCCCGCGTGCGTAGTCGACGATGAACTGTGTAAGGGGGACGATGTTCCCCGACGGGTCTTTGATCGTCACAGTCCCGGTGATCAAGTTCTTGTGGAGCAGCCGGACATACGACGTGTCCTGGGGGATGAATGGCTCCGACTGTTCCGTTAGGTCGCGCACCGAGTACGAAGTGGTCATCGGCAGGAAGCTTCCGCTGTCCCGGGTGTCGCTGAATTCCACCTGGTACATGTGACCCGTGATCCTTGTCGGATCCTGGACGAGGTAGTAGATGTCGCCCGTCGCAACAGCCCTGGCCGGGGTGAGCCTCACGCTTCCTTCGGGCGGCTTGTATCCGGCTGCCTTTCCGTTCGGCACCACAAACGTCGTGTTTACGTCGGCGGTGAGTTTCCCCGTCAGCGGATCGACCTGGATGCGCGTCGTGTTCTCTACGGGGAGCAGCCCGATCGTCGCATCTCCTTTCGTGTAAGCAACGACAGCGTAGTAGTAGGTCTTGCCGTTCACGACGCCGCTATCGACGAAGCTGTGCTGGAGACCTGTGTCGTTGCCGAGGTAGAACGACGCACCCGAGGTTCCCTGGAAGAGGTCCGGACCTGCCTGGAAATACCCAGTCACGCTGTCCCTCACGTCGAACTGAGCGATCGGCCTGATTCCGATGACATCGCCGGCGGCGTTCGTAATTCTCGGCGCATCGAGGAAGTTGGGTTCGGTCGCCCGGTAGATCTTGTACCCCTCGAACATGACTTTGTGCAGGACCGGGTCCACGGTTTGTTCGGCCTTCCGATCCCAGTAGAGCGTGACCTCGGCGTCGCCGGGCACTGCGACCAGCGCCGGCTTCTCCGGAGCCACGGGGAACTGGTAGTTCGCATCGTAAATCTTCTGGACGGTCTGCTTGTGCTTCAGTAAGTCGGCAAGGTCCTGATCCCGCGTCGGGAGGCCCCCGCCGTAGACAAGGGCGAGGGAGAACCGCTCGGTTGTCCCTGCGAGGAGTGGAAAGTAGCCCGACCCGTAGAAGAAGTCACCGTCCTCGCCCGATACCGGCTCATTGTTGATGATCGTTGGGGGGACGTCGAAGAAGCCGGGGCTGTTCCGCTTCCAGAGGTCTTCATCGTCCATGAAGTCCATCTCCCCCGCCGGTGCGAAGTACTGGAAACTCGTGAGTCCGATCTGGTCCGATTCTCCAACGTCCGTCTTGTCGATGTTCGCTTCCCCCGGCAGACCGGTGTCAAACGGATGCGGCGGATGAGTCGGCTGCAGCCGGCCGCAGTCGTATCCTGAGGTCGGCTGTCCGTCGTATTCGCCGAAATCGTGCGTATCGGGGATCCCGTCACGACCAACGTCATCGTACCGGGCATTCCAGTTCCGGTTGTTGTCAATGCAGTCGTCTCGCATCTCATCGACCATACTGAACGGGTCGGTTCCGCTTCCACCCAAGTAGTCCTTGTGATGCACCGGCCGGAAGATATCGATTAGCTTCTCGTATCGCCCAGTCGCCTGCACAAAGCCGATCTTCACCTGATGGTAATCAAGGTAGTAGTTTTCGTCGATGAGGCCGTTGAGGTTGTTGTCAACGCCGTCGTACGCGTTCGGGTTCATGATGTCATTCCCCAGCGCGTCCTTTATGACATTTCCTTCGACGAGCTTCGTGACGCCTGGAATCACGCGGACGTCGCGGCCCCGTGTGTGAAAGGTTGTGTCGCGGTCGGGGACCGTCACCACATGGCGGACATAGTTCGTATCGATCACGACCACCCTGTCAGCGGCGCGGATAAGAATTGAGTCGAAATCCGATGACTTGAAGAGCGGGGCGCTGGTGGGCGTGCACGTCGGACAGTTCGCGTCGTCGTCATTGTCGATCCCGTCGTACGGGTTCCCCGGCGTCTCGAGGAGGGCATAGCCCACGAGGCCGACCGGCCCGACCCACTTCGGGTTCCGCGAGTTGTCCTTCGGGTAGTCGCCCGTGTAGGTGATGTTGTACCGCACGTCGTAGAACGACCAGTCGTCGTCGTACTCATGAGGGCTGTCGTCGCACCCCGTCACACCGTTATACGTCCCGCACAGCATCCCGAAGAATGTCTTCGAGTAGTCTGTCGTTCCGGTATTGGTGATCTCGTAGAGCCAGAAGACATTGTCCTGCGCGAGCCACTGCCTCCACTGCAGTCCGCGCACGCTCATCACGAGTCCCAGCCCGTTCCGGGCGGGGTTCCGGGAATCGGGTTTGAACGTCCGGTGGTACGCGTTGTTGTCCGAGTAGTTGTATTTCTCATCATTGTTGTCGTCCATGACAAAGTAGCTTTCCTGGTCGGCACTCGAACGCTTCCCAAAGTACCCGTTCCAGGATCCTCTCCATCCCGGATCCGTCGGGTCGTTGAGCTTGTCCGGCCAGAACTGCGGCCATGACGGCGGGTTGTCGCTCATCGCGATGTGCTCCTGCGATGAGTTATCGTACCCGGCCGCAGGCTCGAAGGTCCATGGCGTACCAGAGAGAGATTCACGCCGGTGGCGTGTGGGACGAGCGACGGGGCACGACTCCACATCGTGGAAGAGTGCACCGTCGACGTTCAGCTCGACCCCGACGAACGGGCTTACATCGCCGACGTAGCCGTTCGTCTGGTAGATCCACGCACCGCGGGGGCCTTTGTCGCACGGCTGTCCGATCACACCCCAGTTTCCGAATACGGTGAAAACGCGGTTCGCATTGTGGACCGCAGTTTTCCGATACTCGCGGCCGCTCTGCCCGAGCATCGGGGCTGCCGATCCAAGAAGCAGGAACAGGGCGCACAGCGATACCTTGAATGGTCTCATTTTCTCCGCCTGGAGGTTTGGAATCCCGCTAAAACTCGAGCGTAACGCCGAACTCAACTCGCCGTGGTTCAGAGTAGTTGAATGGATGCGTGAACCAGTTCTGGATGGTGTTGACGTACTCCGGGACGTGCAGGTTCTGCACCCGCTGCAGGTCGGTTGTGAACCCGGCACGCCCGGTATCGTCGTACACGCCGACTTCATTCTCAATGTCGAGGATATTGAACACCCTGAGGAACATCACCAGCTTTGTCCAGCCAAGTGAGAACTGCTTGTACGCAGTAAGGTCCGCCGTGAAGAAGCTCCGCTTGACCTGGCTGTTCGTGATGAGGGAGCTGATGTCGACGGTCCGGCGCGGGGTGTACGGCTCACCGCTGCCGTACCGGAGTACCGCGCTTCCTCCCCATGAAGCCGCGCTGTACGACAGGGTGGCATTGAGGGTATGACGCTGATCCCAGCCCAGCGGGACGAGCTGGATCTCCGGCATCGCACCGCCGGAGACGGCCGCCGCCGTCTCTGTCGGATCGGAGGCGCTTCCCCTGGCCACCTGGAAAGTGTAGCCGAGGGTCGCGGATAGGCCGCCGCTGAAACGCTTGTTGAGAGAGACAACGACGCCGCGAACGAAGCCGAAGTCGCTGTTCACGTACTTCGTGTAGTAGCCGTAGCCGCCGAAGACATAAATCTTGTCTTCGCGTGTCCCGGTCAGCTGCCGAACATCCCGCAGGTAACCGGTGATGTCGACCGAAATGTCGTCGCTGAGCTGCTGTTGGACCCCGATCTCACCGTTGATTGTTTGCTCAGCATCGAGGTCGGCATTCCCGATCCTTCCGAGGTTCCCTGTCCCCTGCCCCACCTTGAAGTGAGGGTTTTCGTACAGGTACTGGAATTGCGGGATCTGGAAGAAGTGGCCGTACGAGAAATGGATCACACCGCGGTCGGTGATGGGGAACGACGCTCCAATGCGGGGGCTGATCTGAAGCTTCGACGACGCCTTCGCATACCAGTACGCGTGCCGCTCCGCAAGTGTCACATCCGGCTCTCCGGGGTCCTGTACGCCGTTCCCGTTCAGGTCACGGTAGCGGTTTTGCGGCTTAATCGGATTGTAGATGTCGGGGTCCGTCGGGTCAGCGAGGATGTCGCCGTTGGGCTGGAAGTAATCGACGCGAACACCAATATTGAGGATGAAATCAGCGTACTCCATCTTATCCTGGACATACCCCGATAGCTCGTACGGGCGCCGCGAGTAGGAATCGTTGTAGATGGTGCTCTCGTCGAGGATCTGGGTCTGGATGAACGGGCTGTCCCATATCGGGTTGATGCTCGTCTCGGACGAGACGGGCTGGAGCGTGATGCTCTCGAACAACAGTTTGTGCCCCCGGAACTCCGCCCCGGCCTTCAGAAGGTGGTTGATCCCCGCCTGATGCGTGATGTCGAATTTCGCCAGAAACGTCGTCGTGGTGCGGTCGAACCTCCTCAAATCGGTGCCGCTGGTGAGGAAGCTAAACTCCGTGAGCGGCGTCTGCAGGTTTGGGTGGACGTACCGGGGATCGTGGGGGTCTTCGTAGAGATAGTGCTTGAACCGGTTTGACGAGTATGACATCCCGAGCGTATAGAACGTCGTGGGGCTCAGCGTGTGCGCCAGTTCGAGGATGTCCGTGTAGCTTCGCTTGTAATCAGTGCCGACGCCATCAGGGTTGTACTGCCAGTTCCACCAGTAGGGTTTCGAGTCGTCGTTCTGAAGAATGAAGTTGTTTGTCAGCTTCAGCTGTGACGTAATCCTGAAGGTGAACTTGCCTTGCATGTAAAGCCGCTCGCTCCAGCTCATCGGCACGTACTCATTATCGCCGAGTCCCCCGGTGTGGTTCTGCCGGAGCAGGTTGTAGTAGCGGCGCACCGTGTCGGGGTTCGCGCGCTGCTCATTGGTGAGCGAATTGTAGTTCGCGATGCTGTCCTTGACCGGATCGCTGCCGAGGATGTAGAGCTGGTTGCCAAGGACGTACGGCACAGTCCCCGGGTTGAACTTCCGGATCCCGTAGTTGTAACCGTTGAAGTGGATGAAACGTCCATTCGCATAGAACGAGAGTATGTCCTTGAGGATTGGACCGTCAACGCTTCCCTCGAAATTCCGGATGCGCAGCGGGTCAACACGCTTCAGGCCGAGCCCCTTGAAAACGTCATCGTGCGGGCTGACGTAATCGCCGAAGTAGCTCGTCACGCTCCCTCTGTACTGGTCGCCTCCTTCCTTCGTCGCGATGTTGACGATACCCGACATCGCCTGTCCGTACTCGGCGTTGTAGGCACCGCTCACGACCTGAAGCTCCTGGATGAGGTTCTTGTTGACCTCGATGACAAGGCTCTTGTCGTAAACGTCCGTAACGGGCACGCCGTCGATCCAGTAGGAGATTTCGCCTGCGCGTCCGCCCCTCAGGTGCCCGTTCACGTATCCCGCCTGGAGGCTGAGGACCTGTGTGAACTCCGTCACGGGGAGGACGCTGATCTCGTCCGCTCCGACGACCGCGGTTGAAGCCGTGAGATCCTTCTGGACCATCGGACGTTCCGCGACAACGACCACGGCTTCTTTGATCTCAACGGCCGTCTGTCTCAGTTTGAAGTCGATCGTGGTCGTCAGATCGATGGAGACCCGCACGTTCTGGTAGAGCTCGGGCTGGTAGCCGACGGTGGATACTCTGAGACTGTACGTTCCCGGCGACACACCAAGGATGACGAAGTGCCCCTCGATGTCTGTCGCAGCCCCGAGTGTCGTCCCCTGGACGACAACGGTTGTGCCGATGAGGGGTTCGCCCGTGGCGACGTCCGTGATCCTCCCGGCAAGTTTGCCGGTAGTCCCCCCGAACACGGTGGCGGCAACGAGCGAGGAAAAGATCACAATAAGCAGAGCACACGAGAAGGAGTATCGAAGGTTCATTGGTCGCTCCCCCTAGGAGAGTTGGGTGGTCGTTCCCCGGGACAAGCAGGATACATGGATCATACCGGCATGCTCCGCGATGCCCGCGACGCGGGGCTCATGGTCCCTGCACCGCACGTCTCCCTGACGACAAGCTCAGGGATGAAGGTTGTATGGCGCGGGACTACGTCCGGGTTTTCGACCCGCGCTGCGAGGACATCGACGGCGAGAGTCCCGATCTCGTACATCGGTTGATGGATTGTCGACAGGCCGACGTGTTGAGCGAACTCGATATCATCGAAACCGACAAGCGCGATATCCTTTGGCGCGTGGAGGCTGTGCTCGCGCAGTGCCTGGAGTGCCCCGAAGGCCTGGATGTCGCTTGCCGCGAACGCAGCGCTCGGCCGGTCGCCTCCCATTGCAAGAAGTTCCTCCATCGCATCATGTCCCGCTTCGCGGTTGAATCCGTCGGACTTCAGGTTCTTGGGGAAGCGGACGAGGTTCCTGTCGTACTGAACGCCGTAGTCGTCGAGCGCCTGGCGGTAGCCCTCGAGCCTCAGCCGCGCCGGTTCGCTCGTGAGCGAAGCGTTGATCATGCCGATGCGGCGGTGTCCGAGCGCGAGGAGGTGTGCCGTTGCAATGTAGGCGCCGCGCCGGTTCTCGACTGCGATAGAATCAAATTCCGGGAGAGAGGTGTCGACAAGGACAATGGGAAGCCGAAGCTGCTGGAAGCGAGAAATGAACTGCTCGGGGAATTTCATCGAGAAGAAGAGGACACCGTCGACCCTTCCCCTCTGCATCGTGCGGCGAAGGTACGTCTCGGTCTGTCCCTTGCGCGTTATGCCGTAGAGGATGAGATCGTACCCGAGCTGCTCCACGCGATCCTGGACTCCCTGGAGCACTTCGACGAAGAAGTAGTTGGTAAAGAAGGGGATGATCGCGGAGATGGTATTCGAGCGTTGGCGCGCAAGCCGTTGGGCCGAGGCGTGGGGCTGGTAGTTCAAGCGGCGGCCGACTTCCAGGACTTTCTCGCGCGTGGAAGCCGACACATTTCGCCTGTTGTTGAAGACGCGGGAAACAGTTCCAATTCCGACGTGCGCTTCCCGTGCAATGTCGTAGATATTTACCCCAAGCGGACCGCCCCCCATCTGTAGCAATACGATGCCCTTCATGGAAGGGCTTCCACAAGATAGCTATAAAAAAATGATTTGTCAAGCCCGATTCCGCTGGAGTCAAAAAAAGGCGGTCCGCCTCGGCGGACCGCCCATACCTAACAGAAGCGTGTGAGTTACGCCTTTTTCAGAGGATGTGCGATCTTTGCCCAGTATTTCTTGTAGTCGAACCCCTTGAACGTCGGGCTCTGCTTGTTGTGGCACTTCTCGCACAGTTTGGGGTCATCCTTCGCGAGAATGAGGCCCTTCTCCATGGCGAGCTTCATATCTTTCATCACATTCATCGCCTTATAATCCGAGCCCGGGCCGTGGCAGGTCTCGCACTGGACCCCGTTCTCCTTCGCGAGCGTCGCAATCTTCCCGCCGCCGGTAAGGTGGCATTCGAGGCACTGAGGTGCATCCTTCGCGGCAACCTTCAGCCCCTTCTTCTTCGCGATCTCATCCGCTTCCTTTGTAAGGAGCGACTTGTACGCGTTCGCATGGGCCGACTTCTGCCAGATACCGACCTGATCGCCACGTGCCGGGCCCTTGTGGCAGAGGCACTGTTTGTACCCGACGTACTTGTGCTCGGCCGCCACGGAGGTAACAACCGCGAGCAGGAACGAGAGACCAAGGACAAGAACGACGAGTACGACTGAGAGTTTTCTCATAGATGACCTCCTTTACTTGTGGTGGTTTCGTGAATTCTCCTGGCGTCTCCGCAGGGGACGGACTTGCGTCTCCCGCCCCAACGTCGGGGCTCGGGCAGGAAGTCGCCGGATCATTCTATCGTTGAGTCACTGGAAAATGTTTCTCCCGCGCGCGGTCAATCCTGGAACATCTGGTTGATGTTGCCGGTAATCTCAAGCTGCGCGCGAAGCTCACCGAGCCGGCCGACAAGCTGCTCCCGATGTCCCTCTTCCATCGCGGCGAGCTGCAGTAGAAACGACCTCACCTGCGGATCGCACGCGCAATCGGCGGCCTCCGTGTAGTATGCACATGAGACGATCTCCCGCTGGACCGCCCGCTCGAGAATCGAGATGATGTTCTCGCGCGTCTCCACCGTCGCACTCATACCTTCTCTCCTTTCGCATCGGCCTCATTCGCCGCTCGACGCCGGGACCGCCGCATGCCCCCCGACTACGCGCCGACGGACACTCCCTGGGCCAGTTCCATGCCCCTCCTCAGGGCTGATTCATTGAGCGGCAGCAGATGGTGGTACCGCTCGGGGAGAACCTTCTTCAGCCCGGCGAGGATGTTCTCCGTTGAAAGGAGAGGCTTCCTCCGAAGATACGCTCCGAGCACAATCATGTTGAGGACTCTTGTGTTCTTCATCTTCGCGGCTTCGTTGCTCGCGTCGATGGCGAGCACGTCGATGTCGGCCCTTGTCGGCGGATTGAGGATGTTCGTCCTGTCGTAGAGAAGCAGCCCCCCCGGCTTCACCGCGGGCTCAAACTTGTCGACCGACGGCTGGTTGAGCGCGATCACGGTGTCGAACATCGAGATGATCGGAGAGCTCACCGGCGAGTCGCTGAGAATCGTGATGCAGTTCGCCGTTCCACCGCGCATCTGCGGACCGTACGACGGCATCCAGCTCACTTCCTTCCCTTCCGTCATCCCCGCATAGCAGAGAATCTGTCCCATCGAGAGGACTCCCTGTCCTCCGAATCCAGCAATGATGAGCTCTTCGGTCATTGCGCGGTCTCCTTCTCGCTCGGCACCTTGAGGTCACCGAGCGGGTAGTACGGAAGCATGTGCTCTTTCACCCAGCGGTTCGACTCGACAGGAGTCATCTTCCAGTTCGATGGACAGTTCGAGACGATCTCGATGAAGCATGTCCCCTTCCCTAGCTTCTGATACTGGAAGCTTTTCAGCATCGCCTTCTTCGCCTTGCGGACATACGCAGGCGTGTGCACCGCCTGGCGAGTGACATAGAAGGAGCCGGGAAGCGTTGCGACGATGTCAGCGATCTTCAGCGGGTATCCCTGCACCTTGACATCACGCCCGTACGGAGATGTGGTCGTCTTCATCCCGGGAAGCGTC
>Ga0210016_1004887_pt1 | contig 11334 bp, 12 predicted proteins | sample CryGeyCG2014_300_FD_185454 | JGI IMG/M metagenome (GOLD analysis project Ga0210016, IMG submission 185454) | Groundwater microbial communities from aquifer - Crystal Geyser CG02_land_8/20/14_3.00 (SPAdes) (version 2) | ecosystem: Environmental > Aquatic > Deep subsurface > Groundwater | place... | reverse complement strand
CTTTCATTGCTTATGTCTAACGGGGCGAGCTGAGCGCGTGCAGCCTAAGACGGCGGCCCTGTTGCCGTTCTTAGGCCGCTAAGTGCTCCAGCGATTGTTCGAAAGGCCGCCTGCGGCGGCCTGAAGAACAGGTGCTGGAGCGAAGCTCAGCTCGCCCCGTTCGCGGCGCGCCGCAGGCGTGCCGCGAACGTTCTGCTTGAGCCGCGGTTTGCCCTGGGAGCGCAGCGGAAGGGTAAGCACGTCGGGCTCGAAGCGGTTGTTAGCTTTCTTCTCAACACTATTTGGTCGGTGCGTACTTCTATACTTCCAAAAGCTGTCCGCCGTATTGATTGTATAGCTTCTCGAATTCACCGGCCGTGATCGGCAGACTCACATAATACCCCTGTAATATTTCGCAACCAGTATTCCTGAGATAATCATATGCTGCTCTGGTCTCCACCCCTTCCGCAACAACTGTCATGCCCAGTTTGTGAGCTAGATTTATGGCCACTTCCACAATATGCATCGATCCGATGTCAGTTGGCAGCCCGCGAACAAATGCTTGATCGATCTTGATTACTGAAACAGGCAACTTGGCTAGGTATTGCAGTGATGAATAACCCGTACCAAAATCATCTATCGTTAGAATGATGCTGGATTTAGATAGAGTAGCCAGCTTTTCTAAGCTGCTTTCGACATATTCCATGAACGAGGTCTCGGTAATTTCCAGCTCCAGGCGTTCTCCATTTACGCCGTGGCTATCCAGTAGTTGCTGAACGGTGTTGGCGAAATCACGATGCATAATATTTCGCGTTGAGATATTCACTGCCATTCGCATGCCGGTTATGCCATCTTTTTCCCATCTCGCCAGTTGGCCGAGCGCCTGGTCGATCGCAAAAAACGTAACCTGATCAATAAGCGTGCTTTCCTCGGCGCGCGGGATGAACAGGTTGGGGGGTATCTTCCCACGAACAGGGTGATTCCAACGCATGAGCGCCTCGACACCGCAGATATATCCTGTTTGCGCTAACACCTTTGGCTGGTAATGCATGGCTATCTCCCTGGCCTCCAGTGCGTGTGGCAGTTCGCCCAGCAATTCAATATTTTCCCTGACCTTGGCATCATTCTCCTGGCTGATGAAGATAGTATCGTATTGTTTTTTTGTAGCCGCTACAGATACAGCAAAGCGTGTTTTTTCGATGTACGCTCTCGGTTCATCGATAACTCCTTCCAATACCACGCCTCCGAGGTAAGCATCGCAGTGAAGGTGCAGATCGCCGAAGGCGATCGGTTTTTTGAGCGCCTTCACCAAATTTGCCGTCAGCCGCATCATATCGGCCTCGCTTGTATTTCGCAGAATTACCCCAAGGCAGTTTGGACTTATACGGCACACGGGCGGGTTGCACGGCAATTCACTTCGGGCTAAACCGGCCAGTTGGGAAAGTACGTGATGAACAGCGTTTGCCCCAAAGTTCATTTCAATTTCGACCGCATTCGACAGCGCAATACCCAACAAGAAATGCGATCCACGGCTACTTCCGAACGGATCGGGCAGGCTCCGGATGAATTTTCCCATCATACGGCTGTTAGGTAGTCCTGTAGGTTCATCATGATTGGCGAGCCATTTGATTTTCTTCAGATAAAAAATCGCCCGGTCACTGGCAAAGCCTACGGTCAAGCCGACAAGAGAGAAAAAACCTATCCGGTACAACCAGTTAATAGTCTCTTGTGGTTCACCCGTGACGGTGTCTATCGGCATGTATGGACCTAAAACCAGACCGCCGAGTATTCCAATCAGCAGCCCCCCTCTTACACCAAAAATAATGGCGGCCAGGACGATTGGCAAATACATCGAATGAGAAAATACGTACTTGATGCCGCCCGTTGCATTAACGAACAGGTAAACTCCCGCAACCATCAAGAGAATCAATAGGGCGAAAGGGTATTTTATTTTCTTGTGAAAATCGGTCATGCCAAATGTGTCCATCATTTTTCCTCATGCCTCCCTGATTTGAAAGCTAACGCTGGGTGTAAGCCGTCGCGTCTTCGCGGTCGGCTTGACACCCTGGTTAGCCCGCTCAAGTCGACAGCATAGACTCTCCTGCAGGTGGACTTTCAATATGTGGCTGGCCCGTACTACTGATAACCTGCTTCCAGAACATGCCACCGGGTGGGATACTCTTCTGCCCCACAATTACCAATTCCAAGGGGACAAGAACATACTCTGTGAGCCATTGTGATATCATGAAATCGGTGTATCCCGCGAGAGCGTTATCAACTGCAAGCGCTCCTAGTCGTTCGCAGTACGTCTGATCATACGCGTTAGCGGGAATTGCCCTTATGTTATGGCGGGGCTGGTTAACAAAGACGTCGACCGCCTGTCCAATCCTATCTTTCAGCTTATCCTGAAGGTAACTTCGAAATTGGCCAGCAAATTCTTTTCCTGTGATCAGAGTTCCACCGAGGCTTATCCCCTTCTGTTTGAGCAATTCACCTACTCCTTCCGCAAGGACGACAACGGCGTGCGCCCTCTCTTTGTCCCGCACGACTCGTGACAAATACTCAACGTAGAGCGAAAGCAGTTTCTCGTATTGTTCCTCGGCCAAGGCCATGAAAGATTCCGGTACCATCACGAGATCGACATGCCCGCTCGCAAGTGCAGCATTCGCAGCAATAAACCCCGATTCAGCACCGAAGAGCTCAATGATACAAACGCGTCGCGTGGACTCTGCTTCTGAATGCATTGTATTGACCACTTCTGTTGCTTTCTCCGACGCCGTGTTAAAACCGAACGATTGCCACACCCATAGCACGTCGTTATCCATTGTTTTTGGAATGCCGACAACACTGACCGTCCTGGCATGCTTGGCAATCTCGTGGGCTACCGTTAGAGATCCATCACCGCCTATCACATACAGAATGTTTATGTCATTAAGTGTCAAGTTTTCGGTTATTGTAGTCGCTAAGTCCTCGAGTGTCTTCCCAGTAAGTCGCCGGGCACCGAGCATGGAACCACCCCTGTCGAGCCAGTATTCAGTGATGTCGGGGTCAAGCCTGACTTTGTCTAGGGGTCTGGCGTAAAGACCGATAAAACCGTCATAAATACCGAACACACCACCCCTCTTTGCTTCATTTATTGAGTAAGTATTCCAGTGGCGAGTCACGATGCTGTGAACGACGCAGTTCAAACCAGGGGCGAGGCCCCCACTGGTCACGATAGCGGCTCTAACGCTCTGTGGATCGTGGTATAGCAGTTGGCGTGGCCCTGCTTCAAGAAAACTCGGTACAAGTTTGGACTTTCCAGCAAACTCACCGATGACATCCATGTCTGCCGTTACGCTTTTTCTCTGGCCAAAATCCCTATAAACACCAACTTTTTCTGCCGATACTGGGTTCTTAATAATCGGCTGACCGATAGGAAACACATCAGTTGGGAGATCACGGCCCTCGTTAATGTAACGGCGGAGGATAGCTCGTTCACTGGTGATCCGCTCATCAAACGCCGATTTCTTCCTCTCCGACATTCCTGGGTCTCCTTTCGCAACATAGTGGTGGTCGATTCGGACTATGGGCTAACGACAAGCTCACCTGCCGCCAACATTGCGGGGTACTGAACCTTGAAAAACTACCTACTTGGATGCGGGGCAAAGCATTTCAAAAACCGCCACGCTGTTGGCGGTCAGGTGGAGTGACTGGTTAGGCGAACTTGCTAATATTATTGCACTTACAAATATGAGACCACAAACTATCTTGAAGAATTAAGTATTGTGTCCCCGAATTCCCCCGAATTCCACAGAATAAACTGGATCAAATGTCAAGAGTAAAGATTTGACCCCCATTCCCCTGTTTGACATTGGCTGTCAAGGCGCAAATTTCACGCCGTGCGCGCCAGCTTGCCTGTTTGCTCGTCTACAGCCCTAATGATGTTCTGGACTGCGTTCACCTCAGCTTCCTCAAAATAGACTTCTCCGCATTGCGTGCAGACCCAGGCGGGAACGCTGTCGAGGCTGACGTGAACATCTTTACGATCGATATGAAATGGTGCAGTTCCACGCGCCATTTCGCCCTGACAATACATGCATTTCATGGCTTAATCCTCGTTCTGAAATCTTTGGACCATTGAGCTTCATCCGGAATATACGCCGTTATTATCGCCAAGTATTCGTCCTTCGGTGCACATACGATATGTATCGGCCGTCCATCTCTTCCTCTGCCCAGGATAAGACAGCTATGGCCTCTGGTATCATCAGGATAGTCCTCTATGACTTCGCCTTCCTCAACCACTTTCCGCACGTCCCCGGTGGAAATCATCCGATCCGGGTGTGACATCTGGCGCACCGCATGCGGCAAAAAAAGCATCCGCAGCGAAGCCCGATCTCGTATCAACTGCCGGAATTCTATGTTGTTTTTCGTTCCTCAGTTGCGCATGGTTATTGGGGTCGAACGACCGAACTCAGCGGTGGCGTAATACGCCATCCGCTGGAGTGATTCGTTATACGGTAGAATTATCATTTGGTGTGAGTAGCTATGTGCCGCTTCGACGGAATAATCGCAATCAATGACCGGAGCGCTTGGTTGACTGACTCCGAATTGGGGAAATATTTTTTAACGTCCGGCTCTAACATAACCGCTCCTTCCTCAAGCTTAAAGTATTGTACTGAAATAGTGCCGTCCGCTTGATGAATTTCCACTTTATGACCCGCACGATATGCTTTGTAGTACTTTCCCCTTATCGCTCCTGTCATATTGGCAAAATCGTATTCCGATTTCATCTCTTCTTTCTTCGAGATGTTTTTAGAAACTGCCTTCTTCATAAAATCTCCTTTCGCGCACTGTCGCCTTCCTGCAACTGATAATACGTATTCTATCATGGCGTTCAGTGTGAGTCAAAACCAAAACACGCCCATTTGCAGAAATGCCAATGTTGATATAACGCTCCTCGTCTATAGAATGATCTTTATCCTGAAATGTGAATAGAAAGGGGTCATTGAAAATCGATTTGCCTTCTTCGAAGCTCACTTTATGCTTCTTGAAGTTGGCGTTTGCTTTGACCTTATCCCATTCAAATGTGAGTTTCATGTAACCCCTTTGAAGGCTGGCTATGACAAATTTATCTTACTCTTTACCATATAACGGCGAAATCAGCGGCGGCTGTAAGACGTCCGCTGGATTGCCTCGTTGGGCGAGGTTTTTCATTACTCTCCTTGTCCGCTGTCGATAGCTAACGCTGTTGTCCTTTACTCCTCATTGGGACCCACGTATTCGAGGGTCTTCCAATAGTTCGCGTATCTGCTCTGTGGACAAGCCATCCATAAATCTTTTTGTCGAATCGAATCTGCACAAATCTATTCTCCCTCCAGAGATAGAATATGTAAAGGCTTCAAGAGTGGGCACACACTGGAGCGCAAAATACAAGGCATCGTCAATTGCTGAGGCAATTATTGCACCACGTACCGAGCCTTGGTGACGGGCCATGTTCATTCTAACCCATCCCATGTACCTCAGTGTTTGTCCAATAGCCGCGTCGCTCGGCTTGTCCTTCTTCAATTCAACAATGAGCCATTCGGCGTTCGTTTCATGTTGGGCAAGCAGATCGATCTCACCGACAATGCATGTGAACTTGCCCTTACTCCAACTATCATTTCTGTACAAGATTGAAATGTGCAAATTCTGGAATAGTGGACCATGAAGAAAACAAAATATCTTGGAGGTCGGCCTCATATGCAAATCGGACGTCGCCAGGGATGGCCGAGTTGCTAAGCTGGTTCAGCCTTTCATTGGCTCGACTGATGTTAGGGCAAGACTCTAGTTCTGGGTAGGCTATAAGCGCCTGAGCAAGCTTGAGATGATTGGATGTGAGTCCTTTAGTCTCACCAAGAAGTTCAGCGATTTTTGACACCCCCAGTTTCTGTGTTTCATTGATGCGGTGTTTGGTCTTGATCAGTTGCTGCCAACTATCATGCTTCAGTTTTGCCATATGAGAACGAATAAGATCTCTATTAACAATGCGCGTTTCAACGAAACTGAATCCGCAATGGCACTCGTCATCTGTCTGCGGGGCATTGCAGATTGGGCAAGTTCTCATCTAAACCTCCCTCCACAAATAACGAGCAGAAAAACCCTGGCCGCCCCCGGACTGCAAATTCCAAAATAGCGCATTTGCGAGGTCACTTGTTTCTCCATTCAGCGAAGGGGCTCTCCGGGCGACTCCTTCCATAAGCCCAACGACGCAAATCAGCCGCGCGTTTTTTTGCGTCGGCTGAATTTGCCTTGTTATGTTTTCCAGTTTTTAAGAACTCAATTTTAAGACACACTATTCAACCGATAACCTCATCTTCTTTCCGATAAAATCAACAATTGTCTTTTCAGGTTCTTCATCATCATATCGTACGTATAAAAGATAAACTCTATTTTTCTGACATAGCTTCTTTTTAATAGTATCGCGAACCTTTGTTTTCTCAAAGCCCTCTTGACCTCCGAAAATATCAATAGGCATATAATGTTGTTGGCCTTGATATTCGATTGCCAAATTCAATTCAGGCACATATACATCCAGGTGCATAGGGGCTAACCATGAAAATGAATGGTGACGGTAAACTTCGTGATTGGCAAATAGTTCCTTTACAAAGGCATAGATTTCTGTTTCAGATTTCCATTGGCAACCTATTTCAGGAATACCTTTTTCTCTCCTCAACTGATTTTCACAATTTGTACAAAGATCTGATATCAATTGGACCAACTCATGACATCCAGAAAATGCAATTTGAACCCAGCTTTTTTCTGTACCAAATAGAGCTTCTGGATTAATATTCACTTTCCCTTCTATAGATTGAATAGTAATATCATGATCTATACTGTATTTTCCATATTTGCCACCAAATAGCGAATGAACATGTCTATATAAAGAATCATCAGAGCCATATCTTCCAAGGGGCAATTTTTTCTTTAAATACTTTCCGCTTAGATAGCTTAAATAGCTACTACCAAAATCGTTTTTATACTTTAAAGTATAGACTCTACACAGGCTTATCATGTCTTCGATATTTCTTTTTGCAAACATTGATGGTCTGTAAAAATCTTTGCTTATAATCGACCCTACATTATTGCAAAAACTTGTACTAAAACCGATTTGGATAAAATCCTCTCCTTCTAAATCTCTATTCAATAAAAATTTGAGATTTATATAATAGTCAACATACCTCCAATGTTCATCAATACGTTTAAAAATCCATGACAAAGATTCCTCTATTTCCCCATTGATCAGATATATTTCCGAAATATCTGTTATCAAATCTCCATCAGCTATATTGATTATATTACCTATTATTTTGCTTCCTGTTTCAGCCTCTAAAGCCTTGTATTTTTCATATAGGCTAATCAATTCATTTTTTGCTGTTTTAAATTCTCCTTGTTTAAGAAGACCACCTAACATATCCAATTTCTGAAAATATACCTTTTTAAAAGCCTGATGAATCTCCAAGATTTCATTTATGTTTTTGTTATCTGACTCTCCCCTTGATTTCTTGTGACTCTGCCTTTTTTCCTTTTTCTCAGATGATGACTTCGAATAAAGCTTGTAATAGGAAAATGCATCTTCCAATGAACACCGATTTTCGCGGAACGATTTGACATAACATTTTCGTCGGCTCTTGATGGAGCCAGCTCAAAATAATGTAATAAAGAAAACATGTTACAGCTTCTCTTGGTTTCGACGGTCCCTGAAAATGTTATATCGAATGACGGTTTGCTAAGAGATCTGCCGCCGTCAGAATTTAAAATTATCGAAGGCATCTTCAAGGTCATTTGACGTCCATGAATGCTAAAGCAGTTATAAATACAAGGAAATACTTTCCGTCGCCCAGTTTGGCCGCGATTGGCGCCTTCGTGACCATATTGTATTTTAACAAAATATTTCTTGACATCCTAACCGTCATTCTATATAACATTTCCATGCGCGACGCCACCTACTTCACAAGGCCGATCCATGAATGGCAGAAACGGTACGAAGCCCTCCGGGCCTCCTTCGTGGACCGTCTGCCGGCGGAAGCCGTGGCGGAACACTTCGGATACTCCGCCGGATATGTTCGCCTGTTGAGACATCAGTTCACCACCGGCAAATTCGACTTTTCCGAACCTGTTCCGGAAGGAGGCTCCTCTCGTTACCGGGTAACCGCAGAGACCCGCCGGAAAATCCGCGACTGGAGGGAGAAAGAACTCTCGGCAGGAGAGATCGCCCAACTGCTTTCCGAAGAAGGGGTGGACATCTCCGTCCGGACGGTGGAGCGTGTTCTGGCGGAAGAAGGATTCTCCAAGCTTCCCCGCCGCACCCGCCTGAAGATCGGGCTCACCGTCAAGGGAGCGGAGGTTCCGCAGCGCTCGGAGGGTGTTTACATTGCGCAGATGGAGGGGCAACATTTTAGCTGCGAGTCCGCGGGGGCCTTTCTGTTCGCCCCGTTCCTGGAAAAGTTTCAGGTGTCGGAACTGATCCGTTCCGCTGGTTTGCCGGGGAACAAGATCATTCCGGCGGTCAGCTATTTTCTGTCCTTTCTGGCCCTGAAGCTCATCGGCACGGAGCGGTACGGCCACATGGGAGACCATGCCTTCGATCCCGGCTTGGGCTTGTTCGCCGGGCTGAATGTCCTGCCCAAGTGCACGGCCATGTCCATCTATTCCTATTCTCTCGACGAGGTTCACATCCTGAAGCTTCAGCAGGCCTTTGTCAAAAAGGCACTGAAACTGGGGCTGTACGACGGGAGCGTCATCAATCTGGACTTTCACACCATCCCCCATTTCGGGGAGGAATCCGTCCTTCAGGAGCATTGGGCCGGGGCCAGGGGAAGGCGGATGAAAGGGGCCTTGACCCTCTTTGCCCAGGATGCCGCCTCCAAACTGGTGCTTTATACGGCTGCCGACCTCATGAAGGAGGAGGCCAATGAACAGGTTCTCAATGTTCTGTCCTTCTGGCAGAAGGTTCGCAAAGGCGTCACCTCCACCTTTGTCTTTGATTCCAAGTTCACCACTTACGAGCACTTGTCCCTCCTGAACAGTCAGGGGACCCGGTTCATCACCCTCCGTAGGCGGGGGAAAAAACTGGTCGGGAATCTGGAGAAACTCAAGCCCTGGGAGAGGGTCCACATCCCCCACGAAAAACGGAAATACCCGGATCCATACATCCATCAATCCTTTGTCGACCTCAAAGATTATGAGGGGCGACTCCGGCAGATCATCCTCCGGGGGAACGGCCGCGAGGAGCCGGCCTTCCTGATCACCAACGATCTTTCGGCCCCGGCGGAACGCATCGTCAGCGACTACGCCCGCAGGTGGCGGGTGGAGAATGTCATCTCCGAGGCGGTCAAGTTCTTCAACCTCAACGCCCTGTCTTCCCCTATTCTGGTGAAGGTGCACTTCGACGTCCTGATAACCATGATCGCCGACACCCTCTACAGCATGCTGGCCCAGAAGCTCAGAGGATTTGAACAGTGCGACGCCCAGAAGATCTTTCGCCATTTTGTCCGTGGCAAGGCCGACGTAGACATCACGTCCGGCGAAGTGCAGGTGACCTACCCCCGCAGGGCACATAACCCGATCCTCCGAGACGTTCCCTGGCAGAGAATGCCGCAGACCATCTCCTGGCTCGACGGTGCCAAACTGACCCTGAAGTTCCAATGACGGAGGCATTAAAATCTTCTCCTCAAATGACGGTTATAGCTCCGCGAAAATCGGTGATGAACCGAATCTTAAAATAACTTGATTGTACAGCCACCCATAATCTTCCTGAATGTTCTCAAAATTATATTTTTCCGGGTATTTGTTGATTAGATAATAAAAGGATTTAGCAACTTTAGGAAGCCGGTTCCGAGAGAGGGTGTCGCTCGGGGACCAAGTCCACCCCGGATATATTGTATAAGGTTGGGTCAATGCCATATAGTAAGATAAGCACTTTTCGAATTGATTATTTTCAAAATACGCATCAGCTATGAAATCCGGTCGATTACATAGTTTTGCATATTTAAGAGCATCCGCTGGTATTTCAGCTTTCAAGGCTAAAATGGTGAGCTGTCTATAAAACTGATAATTTCTCGAATATTTGTAATTCAAATCAAAGACTTTGCTCTTTTTAACAATGCTTAATGATTTGGTAATTAATTCGATTGCAACGATGTAATCTTTTTGTTCTTTAGCGATTCTACATCCTTCTTGCCAAAAAAACTGTACTTTTTCATGTGTTGTAGAAAATGATTCAGCCATGCTCTATAACTCCCTGTTACCACACCATTCATATTTCGAATAGCAAATTCTGGTATAGTTTTCACCAAGCTATTATAGAATTCATGTCGTCTATGATATTTAGTATTTTCAAAAATGCAGCTAAAGCCTGTTGGACAAACAACTGAATTTCGTTATATGGATCAATCAAGAGAAAAATAGATAGGTTCAAAAAAATAATGTCTTTTCTCTTTATCAAGTATTTATCTATTGGCTCTGCTAATGAAGGGATGCCATTCTGTGAAGCATATAAAATCTGGTTTCTGTAATTTGCAGCTTTCTTGATTGCCGTTAAAATATCTTTCGCATTCTTTTCTGATGCCAGCAAAGAAAACTGCTCTGTAAAATCAAGAAGTTTGTCATTAATTTTGACGATAAAATTAAGTGGTGGCTCTGGGAACACCCATAATTCTTTACCATCCGGTTCTTTTACTGTAACCCGAACTCTAAATCTTTTTCGACCAAGCTCAGGATGTAATTCAAGTCTTGGCTTCATCTCCGACTTAATGGGGTCGAATGCTTGGGAAGCTGCAATTAGGAATGGGTACATTGCAGTTTTATGAATGTGGTTCCAAGGTTTAAGCTTGTCTGATGCATTGTAATTACGGCGTTTTAAGGAATGAAATATTGCCGTAACAGATTCTTCCTCTCCAGTTATTGCCCTGAAGCCTGCCATTTCGCGGTCAATATCTTTAATCTCCCATGCCTTTTCTATATGCCTGATCGCACTTCGCGCGCAATGTTTTCCGGGCGGAGGTGTGTCGAGAATTAATTCTTTAATTTCCTTCTGAATCTCTGTCAATTCAATCATATATTTCTACCAAAACATAACAAGTTATTCTAAAGTTTCTGTATATCTCCGCCATCCATGGGGTTCGTGAAGTTTGCTACAACGACGAGGTATTTCTTTTGTCATCGCATACATGATCTATCGAAACCTTAGAACCCAATTAACCATAGGAAATAACATATAATATCTTGACAATTTTTTCGCAACCATTTATTTCTATCCTTCCGTATATCATGTCAATTGTAATGTTATCTGAGTTCGGAGGATGTCACATGCTTGCTATCCCGTCAGTATTACAG
>Ga0210016_1004878_pt1 | contig 11352 bp, 2 predicted proteins | sample CryGeyCG2014_300_FD_185454 | JGI IMG/M metagenome (GOLD analysis project Ga0210016, IMG submission 185454) | Groundwater microbial communities from aquifer - Crystal Geyser CG02_land_8/20/14_3.00 (SPAdes) (version 2) | ecosystem: Environmental > Aquatic > Deep subsurface > Groundwater | place... | reverse complement strand
CTTGGCCACCGGCGCGACCTTCGAGGTGACCGTATCCAATGTCACCGATAACGCAGGGAATCCCGTCGCCGCCGGAAGTGTGTGTTCCGGCACCGTTGTGGACACGCTCCCTCCAAGAGTGGAAGCGTGCCGTGCGGATGAGACCCGGGTGGCGATCACCTTCTCCGAAGACGTGGTTGAGGCCGACGCATTGGACAAAAATAATTACGATCTGCAAAGCCCCGTCGGGACGGTATTGAATCTCTCGCAGGTTTCTCTCAGCTACAGCTCCGCGGCTCGCACAGTTCTGATGTCCAACCTTTCTCTGACGCCCACCCGGGACTTCAAGGTGACGGTGCGAAACGTCCGGGACCAATCCAACAACCCGATGGATAAAACCGGAATTCCTCCGAGGAACACCTGCACCGGGATCGTCGGGATCAGTCTGACGATCCCAGGGGGATCGAACATTATCAGCTTGTTCTCGATTCCATGGAACCTCACCGACAAGAGCGCTCTGAACCTGTTCCAGAATCAGCCGGGACTGGATTCGGACCCGGTGACACACAACTGGAATATCGCCCGGTGGGACCCGACCGGACTGGACGCGTCGCGGGGGCGCTACGTCTATCTCTTTGAGGACCCAGAGAACCGAGGCAGCTTCGTCCGGATCAATCTGGGCGAGGCCTACTTTGGCACTTTCCCGGCGGATACGTCGGTGAATGTCAGCGAGGGCAGCCCGTTGGGGGACACCACACCGCTTGACGTGGCGCTCCCAACCAACAACTGGTTTATCCTGGGCAACCCGTATCTCTTCAACTTCCGCTGGGATACGGATCAGATTCTTGTCGTGCGGGGGGGAAGCAGTGTGACGATGAAGTCGCTGGTGGGGAACCCCTCACGCCCCATGGAATACTACGCATGGGCCTTTGACAACGCAACCCAGGACTACAAGCTGGTCGGCGATATCGACACTTTTGGTTCAAGCGTCAACGATATCCTGGAGTACGCCAGCGGTGCGTGGGTGAAGACGAACACATCTGGCGTCACGTTGCGCCTGCCCGCCCCGGGTTCCGCCTCGCGTGCATCGGTGGCAGCTCCGCAATCCGCAATCCGCAATCCGCAATCCGCGACGGGATGGTCCGTGGAATTGATAGCGTCCCTCGGGCAACGGAAGGACGCCGGCAATCTCTTCGGCGTCAACGAGTCACTGTTCGGGGAAGGTTTGCTCATCACGGCTCCTCCCGCCGCGCCGAAGGGGGTTGATCCTTACGGGGTTGAGCTTTCGTTTGTGCGTCCCGAGCGACCACGGGACACGGGAGGCTATGAGATCGACCTTCGCACCCGGGCGACCGCCAATGAGACCTGGCACTTCGACATCATTACCAGCGCGCGTAACCAGGAGATTTCGCTCCAGTGGCCGAACCTGACATCCCTGCCGAAACAATACCGGTTGAGGCTGATCGACACGCAGACAGGGACGCGCCGGGCAATGCGCACTACGTCCAACTACACCTTCCGCTCCAACACAGATGGCGACACTCGGAGGAGGTTCCAGGTAGAACTCGTTCCGGCGTCTCAGGGCGGAATCCGAATTAGCAATGTCAGCATTGGTTCACCCAACAGCAGAAGCGCCACGTCGGGTGTTCGGGTTTCCTGCGCGGTCAGCCATGACGCCGCCCTGCGCGCCCGGATTCTGACGGCCTCAGGCAGAATCATTCAGGTACTGGGGCCTGTGTCGGTGAAGGCGGGGATCAACCTGCTGTCCTGGGACATGAAGAACCGCCTCGGTGCTCTGGTGCCGCGCGGGGTGTACGTGATTGAGCTGGTCGTCGAGGATGAAGAAGGGCAGGCGTTCAAGGCGGTTAGAACGGTGAGGGTGCAATAAGTCATTTTTTTGTTGACCTTTGAGGTGCGCGCTTCCGGTGGTCAGAAGCGCGGAATGGGTGCCCCTCAAGTGGTCAAGGATGAGTTCGCTAGAAAAACAAGGCTCCCGCAGAATGCGCAGGAATTGCAGAAGGAAAAGAGCACTTTAGAGCTACCATCCTGTATTGAAGCTATCGCGTATTCCGCGTGTTCTGCGGGGATAACCTTTTTTCCAGTAGAGTCAACGATGAGCAGTTAGCAGGCAACTCGCAGCAGAGCGCTGTCAATTGCTTACCCGCAACGGGAGTAGAACGATGAAATTTCGAGAAATGAGCGCCAGAGGGAGGGTAATGGTATGCCTTGCGGTTTGCCATTGTCTGGGGTTCCATCGGACAGCCGACGCCGTTCCGGCCGCACCGGGCGGCGTTACTGTAAGGCAGCCCGACGGCGCTTCTTTTGCAGGCTACCTCAAAGGCGATGAGTACGGCCACTGGAACGAAGATGCACGGGGATATCCCATCGTCAAATCCTCACAAACACACTTCTGGGTGTACGCTCAGCAAGCTGGAAACCTACTGACCCCTACAGCCACGGTCGTCGGCAGGGGAGACCCCGCCCGGGCCGGGTTGCGGAAGACCGTTCCCTCCTTGCTGAGAGCCGGTCGTTCAGAGATGCGTGCCCGGGGTTCGCGTTCTGCGAGAGTCGCCAACACTGGCATCCTGAAGAATCTCGTGATTCTTGTCGCATTCGCCGACAAGGCCGGGGATTTCCTCCCATCTGACTATTCTTCACTGTTCAACGACACGGGATACACGTCGGACGGGGCCGTTGGGTCTGTGAAGGATTTCTTCAGCGAGGTTTCCTACAACGCCCTTGCTGTGGATTCTACCGTGACGATTTGGGTGACACTCGACAATGGGTATGCCTATTATGGCGCTAACGTCGATGGATATGACGTTCGTCCACGGGAGATGGTCCAAGAGGCCTTGGCCGAACTGGATGCGACGGGCTTTGACTTCACGACGGTGGATGGGGACGGAGATGGCTGGGTCGACGGGCTTGATGTTATCCATGCCGGAGGAGGGGAGGAGTACTTCGGCAACGACCCGAACTACATCTGGTCGCACGCATCGGTATTGCCTACTCCGGTTACATATGATGGCGTGAGTATGCAGAGCTATCATACGGAACCGGCTCGGCGCGGTTTGGATGCGCAACCAGCAACGCAAGGGATCACGAGAATCGGCGTGATTTGCCATGAGACGGGCCACTTCCTTGGCTTGCCCGACTTGTATGACTACGGCTATGACAGCGCTGGCGTTGGGAGTTTCTGCTTGATGGCGAGCGGCAGTTGGAATGGCGAGGGCGGCACATCGCCAGCCCACCTGTCCGCATGGTGCAAGACCACCTTGGGATGGGTCACACCCACAGAAATCATCACCAGCGGCACATACCAGGCGACCCAGGTCGAGACGACCACGGGCATTTTCAGACTCCATGGAGATTTTAGCCGCACCAATGAATACTTTCTGCTGGAGAACCGCCAGGGCGTGGGGTTCGACGCCGGTCTGCCAGGTCCCCTTCGTGGGATATTGATCTGGCATATCGACGAGAATCAGCCCAACAATGATGATCAAACGCACTTCTCGGTAGACCTGGAGGAAGCGAGTGGAGTGCAGCACCTCGAACTCGGGGAGAATTCTGGCGAGGACTCAGACTACTTTCGGTCGGGCAACGTAACACAATTTGGTGATGCAACAAATCCAGACAACAGGAGTTACTCCGACGAGAAGCTGGGACTTGCAGTAACGAGCATCGGTGCCACGGGTCCGTTGATGTCGTTCGGGGTACTGGCCAACGACGATTGCAGCACATCCACCGTTATCGACGCCTTGCCTTATACCAACACTCAGGACACCGCTGGCGCTCAGAATTCGGGTGACCCCTTCCCCTCCTGCGCATCCAACTTCGGCAAAGGCGTGTGGTACGAATACACCGCCGACCGGAACATGACGGTGTGGGCTGACACCGAGGGCAGCGACTTCGACACGGCCATCGCTATTTACACCGGCGATTGCGCCAGTCCCACGGAGAGCGCCTGCGACAATGACTCCGGCACGGGCACGAACGCGCTGGTGTCGTTTGCCGCAACGGCAGGGACCACCTATCTGTTTTTGGTCGGAGGCAACGAAGGCGAGTCGGGCTCGTTGACATTCAACGTCTATACCATTGCCCCCGATCTTCAGATCAAATCGTTCACGGAGCCTGACGCTGCCTTCGGTGGCAACGACGTGTACCAGACGATCCCCTCTGGCAGCCAGGTTGAGACCCAGACGACGGATCCCACCGTCACCGTTAGCTACAGCGTGAAGATTGAGAACGATAGCGCCACCGCACAGACGTTTCTCATCAAGGCCACGGAGAGCGTCGACACCGGGTGGACGGTTGCCTACAAAGTCGGTCCGACGGACATCACCCTCGATGTCCTCGAGAACGGGTATACCACAGCATTGCTGAATCCCGGCGGCAGCGAGCCGATCACCGTCGAGATGACTCCGGCGCTCAGCGTTGCTGGTGGGGCAAGCAAGTCGACGACCATCAGCGTCTATTTGGATGGCGCCGACATCACCGTGCGAGATGTCGTGCAAGCCGCAACGACGGCCTCGGGCATCGCCGATCTGTTGATTAAGGCAGACTCCCAGCCCGACGCCGCCTACGCCATCAAGGGTGAATACCGGTCCACCCCGCAGGGAGAGCAGATCGAGACCCAGCACGTTGAGCCGCAGGTTCCGGCCACCTACCAGATCAAGCTGGACAATGACGGCACGACCGCGCGCAGCTTTGTCCTCAATACGACGGAGAATCTCAGCGCGGGTTGGACGGCCACCTATTTCGTGGACGGCAGCGATATCACGGAGGAGATAACCCAGCCCACCGGTTATCTGACAACTCTCCTCAATCCGGGACAAAGCAATGTGGTGACGTTGACACTCACCCCATCATCCGGTGTCGTTGGAGGGATTGAGAACAGTTGCGTTATTGAGGCGTTTCTGGAGAGTGATGCCACCATCCGGGACGCCGTGAAGGCCGTTGCCGTTGCCTCGCGCCCGGACTTGCTGGTGAAGCAGGGCACGGAGGACGACACTGCCTACGCGCTCGACGGGGTGTATCAGACTACCGCTGCGGGAGACCAGATTGAGTCGCAGGGCACGCCTCCGGATGTGGCTGCGGTCTATGATGTTCGAGTCGACAACGACAGCGGCGAATTGCACGCCTACGTGCTAAAGTCTACGGAACCAGCCGAGAGCGGTTGGACGGTTGCTTACTCGGTGGACGGCGCGGACATCACCAGCAGCGTTCGCGGGGCGTCGGGGTATACGATGAGCACGCTGGCCGCGGGCGCCAGCCAGGCGATCACTGTTGAGGTGACTCCTTCGCTGGCGGTTGTGGGCGGAGGAACGAACGATGTCGACGTGAGAGTCTACCGAACCTCCATTGACACCACCGTGAGAGACGCAGTAAGGCTGTCCACCACGGCCACCGATTTGGACAGGCCGGATGCGTCGATCAAAGCAGACGCGGAGCAGGACTCCGATTATTCCGGCGACGGCGTTTACCAGACGACTCCGACCGGCGACCAAGTCGAGGAGCTGTCCATCGACCAAGGCGGCATTGCCACTTTCCAGGTCAAGGTAGAGAACGATGGGAATACCACCAGAGGTTTCCTGATTCAAGCGGTCGAGAACGCGCCCACCGGCTGGACTTTAACGTACAAGGTGGGTGACACGGACGTTACCTCCGCGCTTCTGGGAAGCGGCTATGCGACCTCGGTTCTGGTTCCGGGCGCGGGCGTTGTCATCGACCTTACAACGACATCCGCTCCCACCGTCCTCGGTGGCACGGCGAAGACGGCAACATTCAATGTGTTCCTCGACGGCGACGCTGTCACGGTTCGTGACTCCGTGCAGGCGTCATGCACCGTAAGGGCGGTGGATCGTGTGGACGCCCTCATCCGGAGCGAGTCGGAAACGGATTTAGAGTATGCGCTGGATGATGTGTACCAGTCGACGCCTTCCGGCAATCAGATCGAGTTACAGTCTGTTGACCCGAATAAACTGGCGATCCACCTGGCGAAAATCCAGAATGACGGGAATACTAATCGAACCTTCGTCGTCAGGTCCACGGAGAGCGCCGGCAGCGACTGGTTAGTTGCCTATCTGGTGGGAAGCACGGAAGTCACCTCGGCTATCACCAGCGAGTCCGGCTACACCACCGCGTCACTTCTGCCGTCCGAGAGTATCGTTATATCCATCAGCATGAAGCCAGGCAGTGATGTGCCTGGAGGTGAGACCAAAAGTTCCACGGTCGGTGTCTACCTTGATGCGGCAGATACTACCGTTCGGGACGCCGTCCAAGCGAGCACCAGCGCCAATGGCACCGCAGACCTGATGATCAAACAGGACGGAGAAAATGAGTTCGCCTTCGGCACCGATGACGTTTATCAGTCAGCGCCCGGCGCCGATCAAGTGGAGCCGCAAACGGTTGGGGTCAAGGCAACCGCAACGTACAATATTCAAGTTCAAAACGATGGTGACGAGACGCAATCCTTTGTTCTGAAAGCCAGCGAGAGCTCTGAAACCGGCTGGACAAGTACCTACCGCGTCGGGCCCGCGGATATAACAAACCGTATTCTCAGTGGCCAGGGCTACAACACCGCTGATATTCTCCCCGGAGCCACTGAGATCATCTCCGTCGATGTGGAGCCGGGCACAACCGTGAACGGCGGGGACTCGAAGACCGTTACCATCAAAGCCTACCTCGACTCCCAGAGCGTGGTGGTACGGGACGCTGTGAGCGCGGTCACCACCCTCTCCAGAGCCGACCTGCTGATTAAAGCGGCGGCGGAAGACGACGCCGCGTTCGGGGAGGATGGGGTCTACGAGGAGACGCCGTCGGGAGCCCAGATCGAGTCTCAGACCTCCGACCCTTCGGTAACGACGATCTATCGCGTGAAGGTGGAGAACGATGGGCCCGGTTCGAGGAGTTTCGTACTCAGATCGGAGGAGTCCGCCGATGTGGGTTGGGCAGTGAGCTATTTGTCCGGCGGTGAAGACATCGCCGATTCCATCCTCTCCGCAGACGGTTTCGTCACCGACGTCCTGGCCAGCGGCGCCGGCCAGGTGGTTACCGTTCAGATTACCCCCTCTCTCCTCGTTCCTGCGGAAACGAGCAAGACCTGCACACTGCGCGCTTTTTTGCCCGGCGAAGAGATCGTGTCTCAGGACGCCGTGCAGGCTGTAGCAACGGTACGCGGGGTGACGCAGGCGGACTTGCTCATCAATATGATCGGCGATAGCGAGGACCAGTTCTCGGTCGATGGAGAGTACCAGCAGACTCCCTCCGGAGCGCAGGCCAAGGCACAGTCCGTGGATCGCGAGACGGCGAGTGCGTTTGCCGTCAAAATCCAGAATGACGGGAACACAACTCGAGCCTTTCTTCTGAAGGCGCTGGCAACGACGGAATCCGGCTGGCAGGTCCTCTACCGGCTGGGCGCTATGGATGTTAGTGAGCCGATCCGTCTGAACGGCGCTTTCACTCCCACACTTGAGCCTGGCGGGGAAGCGACTCTGCTGGTGGAGATGGTGCCCGGAAGCAGCGTGAAGGGACTGACCGGCAAAACGGTGGAGATAGAGCTTCTCTACGATCAAGACGCTGCGGATGTTGTGGATGCTGTTCAGGCTCGGACCACGGTCAACATCCTCAGTCAACCCGATCTGCTGATCAAGAAGGGAACCGATCCGGACTCCTCATACGCTATCGACGGAAGTGTCGTCTCCCCCTCAGGTTACCAGCCGGTGCCCTCCGGCGACCAGATTGAGACCAGTGTTGTCAATCGAGAAGAGTCCATCGTCTACCAGGTTAAGATCGAGAACGACGGCAACATCGATCGCGCCTACTACCTGACCGCAACGGAAAACGATTCGCCCGGGTGGAGCGTCAAATATGTCGTCGGGGGAGTGGACATTACCGACGGCATTGTGAAGGGCGCGGGATACACGACATCCACCCTTGCCCCTGCCAGCGCCGAGATTATCACGGTGCAGACGATCGCCGACAGCGCCGCGGTGGGCGGTTCGACGAAGTCCTGCACAATTCAGTCGTTTCTCGACAAATCCGTCACGGCGGTCAGGGACGTTGTCAAAGTGATGACGACGGTCAACGCAATTACCCGGGCAGACATGCTCATCCGCAAGCAAGGGGAGCCAGACTACGCGTTTTCGCTGAACAATGTCTACGAAGAGACGCCTTCCGTTAGCCAGTCCCGCAGCCTCACGGTCGCTCCCGGGACGGTCGGGAAGTTCTATGCCAAGATCGAGAACGATGGGAACACCAAGCGGAATTTTGTCGTTCGGGCGCTCGAATCCGGGGATCCCGGATGGGCAACAACCTATCGCTGGTACCCGGAGGATATTACCGGCTCTATCACCGGTGCGAATGGATGGACGACCCCGGTTCTGTTGCCGGGCGAGAACGCGATCATTCAGATTGAGTCATTCGCCAATCGAGCGCTCTCGCCCGGAAGCACCCGGTCCACGATCATCACTGTGGACGGAGGGGGATTCGACGCGGCGAAAGTGGAAGCCCGCACCAGCGCGGTGGAACAGGTGGATGCTCTCATCAAAAAGTGTGAAGACCCGGAGTCGCTCTACCATGAGAACGACACTTACGAGTCCTCCCCCACGATTATTCAGGAGGAGACGCAGTATGTGCCGTCGGGAACCACCGCCTGCTTCGACGTCCGGATCGAGAACGACGGCAATACCTCTCGCAGTTACTTTGCCAGGGCGGAAGAAGATGCGGGTGGCGGATGGACCCTCCGGTACCTGCTCGATGGAATCGATGTCACCGATTCCATCGCTCACGTCGGAATCGTCACTGCAAATCTTTCCCCGAGCGGCTATCAGTCCTTGAGAGTGGAGATGACCCCCGCAGGGAACCTCAGCGCCGGCATCAGGAAGAGCGTAGTCATCAAGCTGTCCCTGTCCGCCAACATTCTCACCGTTCGGGATGTCGTCAAGGCGACAGCGTTCACGGGCACAGGATACCCGCCCCTCATCACCAGCATCGACCCCCGGTCAGGCGCGTCGGGACGCGTGATCGAGATCGCCGACCTGCACGGCGCCGGGTTCAGCAAGGGCGCTCTGGTGAAGCTGGTCGTGCTCGGACAGAGCGACATCTACGGCCAGCAGGTGAGCATCGTCAGCGATCAGCAGATTGCGTGTCGGTTTGATCTGCGAGGGGGGGCTACCGCCGGTGAGTGGGACGTGGTGGTGCGCAACCTCGACGGACAAACCGGGTATCTCCAGAAGGCATTCACCGTCCGACCGGCCGAGACCATCCGGGATGTGGCGCTCACGCAACTGACCGCGTCTCCCGATACGGTTCGCAAAGGGCAGAGAATTACCTTTGCTTATGTCGTGAAGAACCTCGGAAATATCCCGGAAACGGGGTTGAAGTTTCGGCTATTGCAGGGAGAGAATCAAATCGGAAACCCGAAGATTCTGGCCACCGTCGAGGCCGGACAGCAAATCAACGGAACGCTCTCGTTTAAGGTGCCGAGGCGGACAAACCCGGGCGAGTACTTCATCACCGGCGAAGTGGTGCCTGTCACGGGTGAAACGAGTGTGGAGAACAACCGGCAGACGATCAAAGTGACTGTCCAGTGAGAATGGTTCGCCCCGATGTGTCGGGGCGCAACCTTTCGCGGGACATTTGTCCTGAGCGGGGGGAATCCTCCGGGGAAAGTCCCGTCGGGGATACCTATCCCCGACGATCGGTCAGTTCGCTGGTGAACGTATCTCCAACGAACGTTACACCTGCCCCACGGGCCGGCAGGCTGAATACCGAAACCTGAACACCGAACACAGAATACTACAACACCGAACGCGGAGGCTTTTCGTGAAACGCTCAACAACCCAAGCATTGATTCCTCTACTGGCCGCTCTCACGCTGCCCCTGTTTGCCGGATGTGGCGGAGGCGGAGGCGGAGGCGGAGGCGGAGGCGGAGGCGGGGGAGGGGGAACTAATGTCGCCCCCGCGTTTGTTGGTACACCGTCCGTCGCGCCGCGGCTGATTGACGTGGCAGGAGGGGACATTACCATCACCGTGACCGTCTCCGACGCGAATGGGGATGTCCTCACCGTGACCGCTGTGATGCAAAACGCCAGCAATGCCGCCGACGTGACAAACATCGTGCTGTCGTCGACCGGAGTAAACACCTATCAGGGCATCTTCCCCGCGCCTCCCAACGTGACGACCACGGAGGTGACCTACAACGTCTCGATTCGTGCTGACGATGGCACAACCACCACAACAGCCAACGCCGGAAGCATTACGGTGCAGGCGCTGCAAACGCCACCGGTCCCACCCCCACCAGGATAGACCGGTGGGGGAAATGGAGTGTTGTGGACGTTAGTTGTCAGCGGGAACAGGGTATAAGCAAGGCCGTAAACCAAAGGAGGGCGGAGATAACTCCGGGAAAGGATTCCCGTCCTACCGTAGGAGTGGAATCCCTTCCACGATAGCTGGAGACATATCCCCGGCTATCCGAGGAAAGGTTCCTCGGCGAACCGAGAGACGAACAACGGTCCCTCCGGGAACACGGGGGGGGCGGGAAGTCGTCCAAACTCGTAATCGCTTTCAGATATTGCATGACTGCCCCGGGGTGGGTTTCCCGGGGGGGAGACACCTATTCATGACCAACAGAACGTTGCCGTCAATCGCGGCAGGACTGATTTACTCCGCATTCCAAGTTCCGCATTCCGCAAGCACGAAGGAGGGGTCCGCTATGCCCGGCCTTTCTTATCCGATTTCCTCGACCGACATCTCATCCTCGGGGAAAAGGAGTTCGTACCCCACCATGAAGCCCTGTCATCTCAACCTGTTTGTCTCCATTCTGTCCGTCGCCCTGTCTGTTGCCTGGGTGCAGGACAAAGCTGACGCTCGAGAAGTCACCATCAACATCGGACGCTCGCGGGACCAGGCTGTCAACCTCCTGATGGAGACTCGGAGGGTTAGCCGCACAGGCGCTCTGAAGATCATCGCAGATCAGGAGCGCAAATCAGGGACGAAGATTATTGATTCCGTGTCCGTGCCCGAAGGCGCTGTGATGGACTATGTGAAGGTCAACGGCGATGGCAAGGGGCCGCGGGTGGAACGGCAAGGAAGCGGCATCCTTGTCGGCCGCAATACCGACTATGGACGCCAGGTCTGGGCAAACACGAACCGGATTCGTGAAACCGACCCGGCAGGTTACCGCGAGCTGATGCAGGCGGTCGGTGAGAAAGGTAACAGGAATTACTTCGTTGCCAAGCTCACACCGGAGCAGTTGGACCGGCTCAAGAAGGGAGGCTCCCGGAAGAAGCCTGACTTGGACAATGCCCCGATATGGAAAATCCCGGAAAAGTTTCGCGACAAGCTGAAGCCCGGAGACAAACCCGAGGGAGA
>Ga0210016_1004875_pt1 | contig 11354 bp, 6 predicted proteins | sample CryGeyCG2014_300_FD_185454 | JGI IMG/M metagenome (GOLD analysis project Ga0210016, IMG submission 185454) | Groundwater microbial communities from aquifer - Crystal Geyser CG02_land_8/20/14_3.00 (SPAdes) (version 2) | ecosystem: Environmental > Aquatic > Deep subsurface > Groundwater | place... | reverse complement strand
TGAAGTATACGCTCGCGAAGAGTTTCGAGGAGTCGGGAGACTACGAAAACGCGGTGAAGGCGTTCGAGGAGCTGCACAGGCTCCATCCTGAGAATCTTGTCTACTTCGAAGGGCTTCAGCGGGCGTACCTTCGGGTGAAGCTGTACGACCACGCTGCCGGGCTCATCAGGGACCGCCTCGCCGCTTCGCCGAACGATATCAACCTGATGGGGATGCTGGGGAGCGTCCTCTACCGTGCCGGGAAGGAGAAGGAGGCGTTCGAGGAGTGGAACCGGGCGATCGCAGTGAGTCCGCGGAACCAATCGACCTACCGGATCATCTCAGGCTACCTCATCGAGAACAGGCTCTTTGAACGTTCGACCGAGCTCTATCTCCGCGCCCGTCGTGAGTCCGGCGATGCCTCCCTCTTTGCGGACGACCTTGGGTACCTCTACAGCGCTCTCCTGAGATTCGGCGACGCGACAAGCGAGTATGTTGGCTTGCTTCTCCGCGATCCGAACCAGCTTGGCTTCGTCGAGTCGCGCATCGCCTCGTATACGAACCGTCCTGAAGCTCTTGCGGCGGCACTCCAGGTGGCGCATGAGATGGCCCGTGACCATGCATCGGATCTCTCCCTCCAGTACCTCCTTGGATGGCTCTATATGGAGGGAAAGCAGTACGATGAGGCATTCGAGGTGAGCCGTGCGATCGACCGGCTCACGAACCGGGAGGGCGCGGAGGTATTCTCGTTCGCCGAGCGGACGCTTCATGAGAAGGCGTACGAGCCCGCTCGTAGGGCCTACAGGCTCGTCATCGACGACCACCCGAAATCGGATCTTCGTCCGCAGGCTCTCTTCGGCTATGCACGTGCGGTGGAGGAGCTGGCCGCGGCAGCCGATTCCGGCGCGGGGAGAGCGCCTGCCCGTGACGTCCGGGAGTCGAACGCGAACGCCTCGGGAGCCGTCGGCTATTACGAACAGGTGGTATCGGAATTCCCCAACACCGAGTTTGCGGCACAGTCGCTCTACCGGACTGCGTTCATCTTCTTCCACAGGTCGTTCGACCTGAACCGTGCCAGGGAAGCGCTCACGGAACTCGAAACCCGGATGCCCTGGAGCCGCATCGTTCCCCGTGCGAAGCTGCTCAAGGCGGACGTCCTGATCGCACAGGGAGACCTCGAAGGAGCCCCGGGAACGTATGACGGAGTCCTCACATCGAATGTCGCCGCTCCCACCGAGCGCGACGAGGCTGCATTCGGCGTCGCCCAGCTCCTCTACCTCACAGGGAAGTTCGAAGACGCAAAGAAGCAGCTCAAGTCGTTGACGGAGAATCCCGCTGGCGACTTCTCCAATGATGCGCTGAAGCTTTCCACATTCATCGACGAGAACGCCGGGATGAATCCGGAGCCGCTGCAGCTTTATGCGACGGCGCAACTCCTCGAGCGCCAGCACCGCTACTCTGAGGCTCAGGCGGTCCTCGACGATCTCGAGAAGAGGTTCAGTAGTTCTACGGTTGCCGATGAGGGGGCGATCATGGTCGCCCGCCTCTTGGCGCGCATGGGCGATTTCCCGGCAGCCGTCGCCGCGTATGATTCGTTCCTGGTGAAGTTCACCGACTCGATCGACAGGGACGATGGGACATTTGAGCGGTCGCGAATCATCGATCTCCGCTTTCGCGATCCGGCCCGCGCAATCAAGGCATATGAATCATTCCTCGTGGACTACCCGAACTCGCTCTACGTGGCGGATGTCAGGAAGCGCATCCGCGAGCTCCGGGGCGATTCGTTGTGAGTGCACGTGACCAGGGGGGCGCAAAAGCAGGCCTCCGTTGTGCACGGTTGCCTCTTTGCGCGGTGAGCCAAAATGCGACATCCGTCTTTTCCAGGCATACAATCATGATCAGCAACAATTCGGCGTGTTTTCGCGCTGATTCGCGGTTGTGTTTCTTATGTCGCGTCGTTGCCAGGGGAGAACCATCATGAAACGAATCCTCGTTGTACTTTTTCTCGCATTTCTCATGGGGACTAGCATGGACGCGCAAACGCCGAAGGTCACGGAACGCAGACTCACGAACGGTCTCAAGCTCCTCCTGCAGGAGGACCACAGCGTGCCCAGCATCTGTTACACGACCTACTTCAAGGTGGGCTCGCGGAACGAGCGCCCGGGCATCACCGGCCTCAGCCACCTCTTCGAGCACATGATGTTCAACGGGTCCGCAAAGTATCCCCCGACCGTCTTCGACAAGATCATCGAGGCGGGAGGCGGCTACTCGAACGCGAGCACGTGGAATGATTTCACGGACTACTGGGAAGAGTTCAATCCCGGGACACTCGATAAGGTCCTGAACCTCGAGGCGGACCGGATGCGAGCACTCCGCCTCGTAAAGGAGAACATCGAGCAGGAGCGGGGGATCGTGATGGAAGAGCGCCGGCTCAGCGTGGACAACGACGTCACATCGAAGATGATGGAGGACCTCTACGCCGGGGCGTTCATTGCATCCATGTACCACTCCCCCGTAATCGGTTGGATGAAGGATATCGCGAACATTACGCTTGATGATGCAAAGGACTACTTCAAGACCTACTACGCTCCGAACAACGCGATCGTCATCGTCACGGGCGACTTCACGACCGACAGGATGATCGCCGCGATCGAGAAGGCCTACGACGACATCGGGGCGCAAGCGCCGCCCCGGAAGGTGATCGATGCCGAGCCTGCGCAGGAGGGAGAGAAACGGCTCGAGCTCCACAAGGTGGCAGAGCTTCCGGCGGTGGCGGTCGCCTACAAGTCGGTTGCCGCCAATGACTCGGACTTCTACCCCCTCGAGATCCTCTCAACCATTCTCTCCCACGGAGAGAGCTCGCGCCTCTACCGGACGCTCATCTACGACGAGCAGATCGCGGCGGAGGTGAGCGCATCCGTCGATGAGTATATCGATCCCGGGCTCTTCACATTTTACGTCCAGATGCGCCCCGGGAAGACGACTGCACAGGCAGAAGGGGAAGTCTACGCTATCCTCGACGACATTCAGAAGAACGGTGTGTCGGCAGATGAACTTCAGAAGGCGAAGAACATCGCCCAGGCCAACTACATCCGGCGGCTCGAAACGAACCAGGGTCGCGGGTTCCTCCTCGGGTTCTATGAAGTCGTCCACGGCGATTATGATCTCATGTTCGATGTGCTCAAGAAGATCGAGAGCGCCAAACGCGACGATGTGCAGCGCGTCGCACGCAAGTACTTCAACGACCGGAGCCGAACCGTTGTGACGCTCGTCCCTGAAAAGACTGAGGCCACGGAGTCGCGGTGAATGAGCCTTGCCCGAAATGTCATTGCGAGGAGGTTCGCCGCAGGCGACCGACGAAGCAATAACTCGACTCGCATACCGCTTCTGACTGTGCGAAAGGACCTGTTCCATGAATCTTAGGAGTCTGCTCGTCGCACTCTGCATCCTCCTCTTTCTCGCTACAATCGGAGAGGCCCAGACAGTGAACATACCGGCGTACACAGTCCAGACTCTGGACAACGGACTCAGAGTCATCATCATGGAGTGGCACAAGCTTCCGATTGTCGAGCTTAGGCTCACGACGAGAGGAGGATCGTCGTTCGATCCGCCGGGGAAGGAGGGACTCGGCAGTCTCACCTCCGGGCTCCTCCGGCAGGGGACGACGAACCGCAGCGCGAACCAAGTATCCGATGCCATCGATTTTGTCGGCGGTTCGCTCTCGACGGGGGCGGAGCTTGACTACTCGTACGCGAGTTGCGAGGTCCTCTCGAAGGACCTGAAGACCGGCCTCGCCCTCTTCTCCGACGTGGTCCTCCATCCGAGCTTCCCCGACTCTGAGCTCCAGAGGGAACGGTCCCACCGGCTCGCGGAGATCGAGGGGTACAAGGAGGATCCCCGAACGATTGCAGGCCTCGCGTTCAGTCGGGCGGTTTTCGGGACGCATCCCTACGGCCATGCGGCGATCGGGACAAAATCGTCTCTCCAGTCAATCAAACGTGACGATGTGGAGAGACTCTACCGTGACGCCTGCATCCCGAACGCGAGTATCCTCACGGTGGTCGGGGATGTGGAGAGCGATGAAATCCTGAAAGAGCTGAAGTCCATCTTCGGCGAGTGGAAGAAGGGGACGCGGCACGCGTCAACGGTTGCTCCTCCGAAGGCCATCGCGGGCGTCCACGTGGTGATGATCGACAAGCCGGACGTAACACAGACACAGGTGCGGATCGGCAACGTGGGGATCGAGAGAACGAACCCCGACTACGCGGCGATCATGGTGGCGAACAGCATTCTCGGCAACGGGTTCACATCCCGGCTCGTGGAAGAGATTCGTGTGAAGCGCAGCCTGACGTACGGCGTCTCGAGCGGCTTCAGGGCGAACCTGGTGAACGGCCTCTACGTGATCTCCACCTTCACGAAGAATCCGTCGGTGCGGGAGATCATCGACGTGGCCCTCGGGGAGGTGAAGAAGTTCCGCGACTCGGGGGCGACGGCGGTTGAGCTCGAGAAGGCAAAGAACTACCTTGCCGGAGAGTTCGCACGAAGCCTGCAGAGTCCGGGCGTGCTTGCGTCGCAGATATCCGGCGTGGAGTTCTTCGGCCTGCCGAAGGATTACCTCAACACGTACATCGAGAAACTCGACAAGGTGACACTCTCGTATGTCCAGCGCGTGGCGAAGAAGTACTTCCCGATCAACGACCTCGTGATCCTCGTCGTGACCCCTGCCAAGAAGACTGAACCGCTGGTGAAGTCGCTTGGAGAAGTAAAGGTGATTCCTTTCGATCAGGCGATACAGTAGGTTGGGAGAAGAGAGGCAACCAGGGGCGGGACGGAAGGTGCATGGATGTGCGTGAATGAACGCGAATCGTCATTGAGAGCCAAAACGCGACTCCGCTGCCGTTGCTTGAATATCTCCTCTCCGATTTGTTAGTTGTATTCATGAACGCACGACGCATCTTTGTCATCGCCCTCCTGGCCCTCCTGGTCGCTGTCACCGGCTTCAGCCAGCAGAAACTCTTCATCCCGATGGACCTTAAACAGTCCGACCATCTGAAAGCCTACGGGATCGCCTATCTCGCTCTGATGAAGGGGGTCCCCGTCGAATGGCTCCTCAACTACCGGTGCGGTTCGTTCATGCTGGATTCGTACGATATCCTGGCAAATGAATGCAGAATCCGCGGTGTCAGCTTCGAGATGCTCTCGCCTGCCGACGCTGCGCAGGTCTATGCAACGATCGAAGGGGAAGACTCCAACATGGACGTGGTGAGGCTTGAGAAGGCCCCCAAGATCGCCGTCTATGTCCCGCCCACCTTCAAGCCGTGGGATGACGCCGTAACAATGGCGCTTGAGTATGCGGAGATCCCGTATACGAAAATATGGGATGACGAAGTACTGGAGGGGAAGCTCTCCGAATACGACTGGCTCCACCTCCATCACGAGGACTTCACCGGACAGTACGGAAAGTTCTATGCGTCGTTCAGCACTGCGCCGTGGTACATTGAGCAGCAGCGGTTATACGAGGCCGAGGCGCACAAGCTTGGATTCAAGAAAGTCTCCGACGAGAAGAAAGCGGTCGCTCGTGCGATCAAAGACTACGTCGGGAGCGGGGGATTCATGCTCGCAATGTGCTCCGCAACGGACAGCTACGACATCGCCCTTGCCGCTGAGAACACCGATATCTGCGATGTCATGTATGATGGTGATCCCCCTGACCCCGACTGTCAGAAGAGACTCAACTTCTCAAAGACCCTTGCCTTCGAGAACTTCAAGCTCGAGATGAACGCGCTGCGCTACGAATACTCGGACATCGATAGCCCGCCGTCGGACCCCCCTCCAATTCGGGACCCGAACACAGATTTCTTTACGCTCTTCAGCTTCTCGGCAAAGTACGATCCTGTCCCGACGATGCTCACGCAGGACCACGTCGCGGTTGTCAAAGGGTTCATGGGGCAAACCACGGCGTTCAACAGGAAGGTGATCAAAAAGAACGTGACCATCCTCGCCGAGAGGGAGGGAACAGACGAGGTGAGGTATATTCACGGGAATTACGGACGAGGAACGTTCACCTTCCTCGGTGGACACGACCCCGAGGACTACCAGCACGCCGTCGGCGACCCGCCGACAGACCTCTCACTCCATAAGAACTCGCCGGGCTACCGGCTCATCCTCAACAACGTCCTTTTCCCCGCCGCGAAGAAGAAGCCGCAAAAGACCTGACCGTCTCGAGCATCTGCATCCTGCGTCAGCAGGCGGCATTCCCAATCTTGCACTCGGTGCACCGCTCCTGTGAGCAGTAGAACTTGTAGAGTTGAATGAGCGCCTGCTGCTGCAGCGGTCCTTGAATCTGGACCCGCTTCCGGAGCAGCCGACGCTCCATGAGGCGTGTGATGGAGTTTTCCTGCGTCCTTGGCAGAGAGCCGAGCGCTGCGAGAACGGCCCCGCGGAGCGGTCTGTCGTGGAAGAGGCGAGCGTAGAGGAAAAGGGTGGGGACGAAGAGGTTTACCGCCGCATCGATCGCACGTCCGCGCCCCACGCTCCTGAAGAACCGCTCGCCGGGGGAGTCCGCCACCGCAGCGTGGTCCTTCGCGAGAAATCGAATCATGTTCCCTCCGCCGCGGCCGTCGGCTCGTCCATCCTTTACTGTCTCCACTAACCGCGGCAGGAATCCACCTGAATGGATCTGTCGCGCGGTGATCAGCGCAAGCGTCATGAGACGGTACGTCGGGAAGTTCGCTGGCCGGAGGCGGAAGAATGTCCACTCGGACCGATGGAGCCTCTTTCCCGAGTAAAGCGGGCTGATGTTCCCCCAGACATCGAGGAGGGCCTCGTGCACATAGGGAGGAAGCGACGGCGGCATCGGATCTCCAATGAGCCCGGCGGCCCCGAACAGGCTCCCCGCAATCACCCTGGAGGGATCAAGCCCCGGGAACAAGGATATGAACTGCTTTAACGTCTTCAGCCTGAGACTCCGCGTGAGCCGGAGAAATGGCACGGAGTTCTTCGAGTACCCGAGCACCTCAGCCATCCCTTCGTAAAGAAGCTGCTCCCAGTCGTCGAGCACTGAGTACTCCCGCATCGTGATCCCGGCGCTCGCGGGCGGGATTGTCTGCATCTCCACTTCGTACGGGGACGATGACTCACTGATGCCGAAGCGCCGTTGGTCGATGATGTCGCGCAGCCTCTCATGCTGCCTCCTGATCTTCAGCTCAAGCCGTTCACGTCCCGTCCTGTCCAGCATGCTGCGGATGACGGTGGATGAGATCTCCCTGTTCCTTGAGTCGCAGGGGATCGACCCTCGCCGTTCTACCCGGTCATCGGCGACGATCTTCTTCCAGAGCGTCCGCAGCTTCGTGGAGAGGAAGCCCGACATTACGAAGACCGGTATCTTGCGGCCGCTCTCCGTGAAAGGACAACGCTCATTCGTCCCCATCTCCATGACGGCGTGGAGGATAACGGAGTTGTACTTCGGATCAAGGTGGTGCTTGTGGGTGAGCCAGAGGTTATTGGAAGCGTGGACTTCGATATCGCCGCGGAACCGGCGGCCGTCGATCTCAACCAACGCGTCGAGAAAGTCGGGCCCGCTGTCGAGATTGTGGACGCCGGGGCGGATGACACTGATGGAGGAGGATGAGGTTGTGCGAAGCTCTCCTCTGAAGGTCTGCTGCCTCCAGAGCTGTCGAATGAATCGCTCGTTCATGCGGCCTCCTCCTGAAGGGGTGGATCCACCGAACGCTGCCGTCTACCTGAATGATTTTCTTACCCTGTTGATGTCTGCGCAGAGCCGCGCGGCCTCGCGGCCCGCGGCGGCCGCGTAGTCGTTCGTCGAGTCCGCATAGAGGACGCTCCGTCCTGCTGCGATGAGTGTCCCGCTTCTACGATCGGCGTGGCTGGACCGAACGGCCTGCTCGAGGTCGCCTGCCTGGGCTCCGATGCCGGGGATAAGAAAGGGGAGCGACGGTGCGATCTCCCGCATTCGCCTGATGTCCTTCCCCTGCGTTGCGCCGACGACCAGGCCAACATTGCCTCGCGTGTTCCACTCAACGCACTTCCGCGCGATCTCGTCGCAGAGCCTTCCTCGTCCCATCCTCCGCTTCTCGAAATCATCCGCAGACGGATTCGAGGTGAGGGCGAGGATGAAGGCACCGCGGTCGGGCCGCTCGGTGAACGGCGCGACGCTGTCGATGCCGAGAAGCGGGTTCAACGTGACCGCATCGAACGGGAGCGCAGAGAAATACGCCTCGGCATACATCCGGGCCGAGTTGCCGATATCGTTTCGCTTTCCGTCCGCGATGTTGATGACATCGCCCGGAAGATAGGCGAGGATTCTCTCAATGGTATCCCATCCGGTTTTCCCGAGGACTTCATAGAACGCGAGGTTGAGCTTTACGGCTGCAAGTGCGGGGAGCGTCGCATCGAGCACCTCCTGTACAAATCTCCAGACCGGCAGCGGCGATCGCGCCACACCGGCGGGGAGCCTTGCCGTCTCGGGGTCGAGATTGAGACAGAGAAGCGAATCGCGTTCCCTGCAGGTTCGTCGGAGCCGTTCGTTGAAGCGCTCTTTCGCCATCATTCCCCCATTGCTTTCCACCGGCGTGCGTATTCGCGAAGCCGGCCATCAACAAGGCCGTTCACCGTCCCCGGTTCAAATCTCCCCGGAGGAAGCTTCTTGCCGGCCCGGACGCCGGTGAGGAGCTCGATCCCCTCGTCGACCACGGCGACGGGATAGATGTGGAATGTCCCTCCCTTCACAGCTTCGATGACGTCGTCGCGCAGCATGAGGTCCTTCACGTTTGCGGAGGGGATGAGCACCCCCTGCGTCCCCGTGAGGCCGCGTGCGCGGCAGACATCGAAGAACCCCTCGATCTTGAAATTCACCCCGCCGATCGGCTGAACGTCACCGTTCTGGTTCATCGAGCCCGTCACGGCAAGGTCCTGTCGTATCGGGAGGTCGGAGAGGCTCGACAGGATTGCGTAGATCTCCGTCGACGAGGCGCTGTCTCCATCGATGCTCGAATACGACTGCTCAAAACAGAGGCTCGCGCTCACATCGAGCGCCTTATCCTGGGCGTATTTCGCGCGGAGGTATCCTCCAAGAATAAGGACCCCTTTGTCATGTGTCTTCCCGCTCAGGGCCACCTCGCGCTCAATGTTGATGATCCCGGATTTGCCGAGGCCAATCTTCGCCGTGATCCGGACCGGACGTCCGAAAGCGTAGTTCCCCACCTCGTACACCGAGAGCCCGTTCACCTGCCCCACGGCGATCCCGTCCGTTGCGATGAGGATGGTGTTCTCAAGGATCATCTCCCGGATCTTCTCCTCGGCCATCCTCATCCGGTCGTTCTGCTGTTCGATGGCCTTCTTTACGTGGGCTCGCGTGACGACACTGGCCGTCTCCTGGACGGCGATGAAGTTTCCCTCCCTGAGGAGGTCGGCGATCACATTGAACCGCGTGGTGAGCTTGTTCTGCCGTCCGGCGATGCGGACGCCATACTCAACAACCTCTGCGAGCGCACCCTTGTCGAACGGCTGGAGCTTCTCCTCATCGCTGATCATCTTGATGAAGGAGGTATAGCTTGTGATCGAGACCTCATTCTTCGGCATCTCGACGTCGAAGTCGGCCCTGATCTTGAAGATCTTCTTGAAGTCATCGTCTTCGAAATACATGAGATCGTAGAGCAACATGTCACCGATCATGATCACTTTAAGGTCGATCGGGATCGCCTCCGGCTTCAGTGCGGAGACCGCGAACGGGACCATCCCTTCGATGTTGTGGATCTCGAGGAGGCCGTTCCTCAGGGTCCGTTTGAGCTCGTACCACACCCCGGGCTCAACGAGGGTGTCCAGCGCGTTCAGGACGAGGTAGCCGCCGTCCGCACGGAGGAGCGACCCGGCTCGGATGTCCATGAAGTCCGAGCTTGCAACACCGCTCGCATCGACCGACCGTTCGATGACGCCGAAGAGGTTCCGGAATCTCGGGTTCGTCTCGACGACGACCGGCGTGCGTGTCGTTCCGTCGTGCTCGACGACAACGTTGACGCCGTACTGGGGGAACTCCTCGGCTGTGAGCTCACGGGGCTCCTGTGACTCGCCCTCCCGCTCCTCCGCAGCGAACTCGCGGATGCGGCGCATCACATCCTTCTGCACGTCGTCAAGGTATGCGGCGACCCTCGGGTCCTGGTATTTCTTCTTCAGCTCGTCGGTGTGGTTCCGCACGATCGGCAGGACGATGAGGTTGTCGAGATCGGAGAGTGTCTGCTTCAGCGCGCGCTCGTTCGACCGGGCGAGCTTGAGCGTATCATCGAGCTTCTGTTCGAGCACGGCGTGAGCCTCTTTCATCGCGTCAAGCTGCGCTGTCGGGATCTCCCCCTTCTTGACGAGATCGTCGAGTGCTTCAAAGCTGACCGGCTGGCCGCGGTGAAGCGGGACGATGTCCGGCTTCACCGCGGCGCCAATCTGGATCTGCACAATGCCGAAGCCGTTCGCTTTGACGAGCTCCTCGAGAGCACGGATGATTGACCGCTGCTCTTCCTGGAAGTTGTTGATAATGGCCTTCCGGCGTTCCTGGTAGGCATTGCTCTCCAGTGTTGAGGGGATGTTCTTGATGAGGATGCTGACGAGCTGCTGCATATCGTTGCGGAACGCGCCCCCCTGACCTGCGGGGAGCGTGATGAGCCTCGGCATGTCCCGGTTCTTGAAGTTGTGGACAAAAAGCTTGTCCTCGAGATGAGCCGGGTGAGCAGCGAATTCGCTGAGGAGCCGTTTCACGGTCGTCGTCCGCCCGGTTCCGGGAGGGCCCACGACGAAGATGTTGTAGCCGTCATGTTTCATCCCGAGACCCGCACGGAGTGCCCGGAGCGCCCGCGGCTGCCCGATAATCTCCTCAGACGGTGTGATGTCCGCAGTTGTCTCGACCCCGAGCGATTCCGGGTCGCAGATCCAACGGAGCTCGGCGGGAGCGAGTTCCTGCCGTGGTGCGGCGATCCGCCGTAGTCGGTGGCGTGTTGCGCGCTGGCGTGGCATCAGTCAGTACTCCGAACGTTTGGCGTAGAGGTTCAACAACAGTCCCATCATGAGCGACGTGCTCAGGAAGAATGAACCGCCGTAACTGAGAAAGGGGAGCGGTATCCCCACGACCGGAAGGAGGCCGAGCTCCATCCCGATGTTCACGAACACGTGGATCCCGATGATCGAGGTGATCCCGAGGGCCACGAACCCGGCGAAAGGGTTCCGCGATGTGACGGCGATCGAAAGACCCCGAAGCAGGACGACGGCGAAGAGGGCGAGGATGAGAATCGCACCGACAAACCCGAACTCTTCACCGGGAACGCAGAAGATGAAGTCGGTCCACTGTTTCGGGACGAACCTGAGCTGCGTCT
>Ga0210016_1004871_pt1 | contig 11358 bp, 11 predicted proteins | sample CryGeyCG2014_300_FD_185454 | JGI IMG/M metagenome (GOLD analysis project Ga0210016, IMG submission 185454) | Groundwater microbial communities from aquifer - Crystal Geyser CG02_land_8/20/14_3.00 (SPAdes) (version 2) | ecosystem: Environmental > Aquatic > Deep subsurface > Groundwater | place... | reverse complement strand
GACCCAAGCGGCTGGGACATCTACCAAAATATATGCAATAAATTTTGGGACAATAAAAAAATCAGCATTGAACGATTTGCCCTAGAACCTATACAAACAAGTAGCCTGTCTCCCATGCCTATTAAGGAATCGGATTCACGGTTCAAGGCTTTTTTAGAAAAACATTCCGAGATTGAGGGGGCCTATGAGCTTGATGCTATGGACCCCGATACATTAAGGCAATTAACGGCAACTAATATTGAGAAATACTTCAATGAAAATTTAATCCCTGCAAGAAAAATAAAAGTGTGGAAACAAAAATTCAGCAATTTTAAAAATTCATTTTTTGAGAAAATTCATCTAAGACTAACTTTTTCATTTTTTGGATTTTTTAAGAACAGTTGTTATGCATTCCAGACATAAATACCCCTTTCCCTTGTCTATCTGGTACACCATCCAATAAAATATTGATAGAGTGCTAAGACTTTCCTACAGGCTCTCCTGCGCGCAGCTTTGCATAAATTTTGCCGTCAGATGCGCGATAAAACTGTGGCGCGCCATAGGCAGTCAGAGTTTTGGGGGTTCTTTTTTTCTCCTGCGCAGGGCTTTGACTGCGCCCCTTTAAACGCTCCATCTCCCTTCGATATTTTTCTTCTACTTCGTCCTCAATTTGCCTTCTTTGACGAGCAAGAGCCTCTCTGCATGCCTCTTGGCAGCGCTCCTTAACGGTTTCCTCTTGCCTTAGAAATATTCCCTTAATGCGCTCTTCTCTTTCTTCATCAAGTTTTATTTTGTCATGTGCGAGGGTATCCTCTGCCTCTTCTAGTCTTTGCCTCTGTTTGGCAATTTTCCTCTTGAATGGATAGATGTATACACCATATCCAAACACTCCGGCTATACCCGCGCCAGATCCAAAAGCCAAAAAATTAAGAAGTATCCGCTCTAGTTCCCCAAGTTTTATTGCATCAGTGCCTTCCCGCGCCCCAACGAAATAGCCAACGATAAATATCCCTATACAAACTAAAACCTTCCAGATCATAAAAACCCCCTTTTGTAGATTCTATTTATATCCATCCATAAAGGATGTTGTTGAATAGCTTGTTAGTCCTACTGATATAGTGAGACGGATTTGCCATCAACAGTTGTATAATTGTTTCCGAAAATTCCACCTTGATTTTCAAAAAAATCATAAATTAGACTGAAATATACCATTCCCTGAAGCTTTGAGTGTTCTTGCATGGCTGCCCGGAGTGCAGTCAGAGATTCTCTGGTACTGCATAGAAACAGCGTCACGTGCTCCTGTTTAAGGACTTTGTCAACAACTTCAAGAACAGGCTGTGTGCCCATATGTATCTCGATTAGTATGCGGTGGCTCTTTGGGACGTCACGTAATTTTATTTCCACGAGAAGATCAGGAATCGGAGCCCGCAAGCCAAGAAGCTTTTTGTGAGCCCTGCAGGCAGGATCATCGTAATATTTAAGGCCATACGACATTTGAAGACTCTCGTGCCGTAATCTTCGGACCACATCGGTAACAACCAGCTCATGAGGCACGGTATGAGGGGAAGGAAGTAATGTGCGAATTTCATCTGCAGTATATCCAAGCTCGGTCAGGTATTCAATTCCAGCAGAACCAAGAACGTACAAAGCGAACTTAGCGCCTGTTTTAGAGTCTGGATATAGCCGTGACTCGATATGATCGCTGCTGGCCAATTGGGCAAGCCTTTGGCGCATGGCATGCTCTGATGTGAAATAAATCCAGAGCTTTTCGGAAAGGTGCTGGAATGGACATGCGCCAGCCATGAGTTCCTTCAGAATTCTCTCATCACGAAGAGTTATGAGAGTACTGCTTTCGGGAGAATTATTTTGAGTCATTTGGTGATACCTCCTTTAAATGGTTTATATCTTATATTACTGTCGTTTTCGTCAATTTTAAGATTTATGCTCTTTTTTAACTGTAAACGTTGATAGTAAAGTTGTTGACTGCTAGCAGTTGAGAAAATGAGAAATAATCATTAAGTTATGTCTTTAGGGAACGGGTGATAAAAAGAAAATGGGGGGAATTATATATTTTGAGAAAAACAGATTTGTAGAGAATTTGAAGTAGGCGGAGGCCGACATAATGGAAGAGAAATATGCAGTGGAGGAAGGAACTGGGCAAAGACAATATAAATAGACAGGAAAAAGTTTAAATAATATATATTCCGAACTTTTCCAGAGTGCTAACCCCTTGTAATTTAAGGAATTTTAACCATCTATCAAAATAGCCATGTACGGGCCTATTTCTACGCAATTTTGGGGCTGCTCTACGCCTATTTTAGACAGAATAAACATCCCCAAAACACATAGCAGGGACGATTTAACCTGCCCTGCTTAAGCACCCAAGGCAAAGGTCCACAATGACCATAAATAACGTCTGCAACGAAAGGGCCTGCGATAAATTAGGCCTTGTTGACTGGATGCCCTCCATCATACCTCAGAAGGCACTCAAGCAATGTTTTGGAGACTCGTAGAAAATGGCGGGTAATATTATATAAGACAACTTTAAGGGTCTTATGCAGTTTTTAAAATGTGGACGAAGTGAAAAGTAATATATATAGGACATGAAAAAATTGCAAATGATTAAATCGGTCAAAATTCAAAGTACCGTTATGGCACAATCGGCGGATGATGAATTGATGATTGCCGAGCAGGTTGCTGCCTTGCTCAGCATTAGTCTTGCGACAGTCCGCCAATGGACTTCGCAACGGAGAATTCCATACGTAAAACTATCGCGCAAGGTAGTTAGATATTCCCCAAAAGCGCTAAAAGAACTTATCCAAAGTAAAACGTTTACAGAAAGGAGGGATGAATCCAATGAAAACCAGTCTTTGAAGCGAAGAAGAAAAAAAATGTCACAGTCATTCAGTCCATGTGATGTGGACAACATGATTGCCAGGGCAAAAAGGGATACTTTAGATATTTAACAATGCTGCGGCTAACAAGGTTTTTCCAGTATAATAGAGTACTGGTATTTTCAAGCCTTGTTGGTCCCTATGCCTTAATTGGAAGGCAGGAAAGGAGAAAAGAATATGGGACTTTACAGGCGGAAAGAAAAGAGAAAAGAATCTCCGATATGGTGGATGTGTTTTGTCGTGAATGGCAAGCAGTATCGGAGGTCAACGGATACTGATGACGAGAAGCTTGCAGGAAAAATCTTTGCCAAGGTTCAGACGCAGATCGTGGAGGGTAAGTGGTTCGATATCGACCAAACCAAAAACAGGACTTTTGATGAGATGATGGAAGTTTATTTTTCGAAGATAAGGGACAAGCAGTCCACGCTTGAACGGAAGAAGGATGCCCTTCAACATCTTGAAAAGTTTTTCGGGGGATGGTCGCTTGATAAGATCACGGCGGAAAGTGTTGATGATTACAAGCAAGCAAGGCTTGACGAGGGCGCGGCTGACTCTACGATACTAAATGAAGTAAGACTTTTGGGGCATGCTTTCAATACAGTGAAATGGGCGAGGTCGAATCCTGTTAGAGATGCGAAGAGAATAAAGCTGAAAGCTGGACGGATAGACAGATGGTTAACCCTTGAAGAAGAAGCAAAGCTATTGCCAAAAACAAAAGATAAACTGAATGGAGAACTTGAGGATATTGTGATTCTTGATCTTAATACTGGGTTAGGCCAAGAGGAAATTCTGAAGCTTCAATGGCCACAAATCGATCTTTCCAGGAAAACCTTTACAACGTCAAGAGAGAAAACTCGAAGGCAAAGGTCAAAAAGGAGTGGATCAAATGGGTCGGATGACTCTAATACGAGAACGATACCTCTCAATAAAATAGCCTGTGCCCTTTTGAAGGAATGTACGATGGCAAGTGAAATGTCAGGCTATGTCTTTCATGATGAAAACGGCAATATGATTAAGGCCGATAAACTCAAAAAGACATTCAGAAAAGCTGTCAAGGAATCCGGCATAGCTCACTTCCGCTTTCATGACTTGAGACATACTTTTGCCACGAGGTTGGTTCAGGCTGGTGTCGATCTATACAAGGTTGCAAAACTCTTAGGGCATAAAGACATCTCGACAACTCAGAGGTATGCTCACCATTGCCCTGAATCTCTCAGGGACGGCGTGAAAATTCTGGAGAGAGTGTATCGTTAGGGCAGGGATAGCTCAGGGGCGGTTTATCACGTTTTTATCACGTTTGTGATAAAATAAGGTGCAAAATCCTTGATTTGCCCCCTTAGCTCAGTAGGATAGAGCACAGGTTTCCTAAACCTGGTGTCGCAAGTTCGATTCTTGCAGGGGGCACTTTAAATTACCAATATGAAAAACCAACTTAAATATCTCCAGAATCTATTTTATGACATGATGAATGACTACGGCAGAGTTTTTGTCGTAATCAAGCAGTCTGAACGCACTGTGATAGGGAATAGGGGTTTTACTGACGAAGAAAAAGAAAACGGGCTTGTGCTGGCATTTAACAGCAAAAACTATAAAACCCTTCAGTGGACCGAAGACGGAAGCATCGTTACAACGCTTGGATTCGGCTCTAACAATAAAATTGAAAACTGTTTTTTGCACTCAGATGACATAATCTCCGTGTACTCTCCTGATGCGAAGATAAAATTTGACAGGTGGGATATGCTGGAGACTAAAGATTCTCTTTCAGAGCCTCAAAAAATCTGGAACGATAAAAAAGATGCTGTGACTAAAGGTAAGATAGTTTCACTAAATAGTTTCAGAAAAATAAAACCCTGAGAGTTGATTTTTAGGCAGGAAGGTTATAGCATTTTATCAGTATGGCAAAGAAAGTTTTAATTGTTGATGATGAAAAAGATATTGTTGAGCTTATAGCATATAATCTCAAGAAAGAAGGTTTTGCTGCAGATTCGGCTCCGGACGGCGAAACAGCCCTCGCAAAGATAAAGAAAGGCAATTATGGCCTCGTAATCCTGGACCTGATGCTTCCCGGACTTCAGGGCATTGAACTCTGCAGAATTCTGAGAAATGACCCTGCGACGTCTTCTCTCCCTGTTATAATGCTCACTGCAAAAGGAGAAGAAGTTGACAAGGTTGTCGGACTTGAGATGGGCGCAGACGACTACATTACAAAACCCTTCAGCCCCAGAGAGCTTGTCGCAAGGATTAATGCTGTTCTCAGGAGGGCGGAAGAAAGGCCTGCATCAGCCCGTATAATAAAAGAAGGCGTCCTCGTTATAGACAAAGATGCGTATGCCGTAACCCGCCAAGGCATTCCGGTTAAACTGAGCGCTACGGAATTCAGGCTTCTTCTTTATCTCGTTGAAAGAAAGGGAAGGGTTTTTAACCGCGAACAACTTCTCAATGCAGTATGGAGCGATGAGGCCTTCGTTGAGCCGAGAACAGTGGATGTGCACATAAGAAGGCTGCGCGCGCAGATTGAGGAAAATCCTTCAAGTCCCCGCTATATCAAGACCCTGCGCGGCGCCGGTTATTTTTTTGACGGCAAGCAATGAAACGCGTCCTGTTCAGAAAAGCGATACTCCTGTATCTTATAATATTGTCCCTCCTACTTGTTGGTATTGAAATATATCTAACAACCGCCACAAAGGATAACCATCTCTTTTTTGTATTGCTGACTGTAGCCTTCATAGCTGCTTTCGTATTACTTATACAGACGAAAAGGCTTGCAAGAACAATAGAGGAGATAGCGGCTTTTTCAAGAGAAGTCACAGCAGGCGATTTCAAGACAAGACTGTTTCTTAAGGAAAAGGGAGAAATCGGAGAACTCGCAAAAAATATAAATGCTATGGCGCATGAACTCAAGAAGCGGCTTGAGCGGAGCAATGAGGACAGGCACAAGATAGAAGAGCTTTTGAAAAATATGCCTGATGGCTTTGTGCTTTTAGACGCCAAGGGCAAGGTGTTGATCTGTAATCCTGCTGCAAAAAAAGTTTTCGGGGTTGAGCGCGATATAGAGGGCAGGCCTCTGCTGGAGGTAATCAGAAATGTCGGGTTAACCGATATCATGAAAAAGGTTGCGGATAAGGAAGAATCTGTTGTGCAGGAAATGGAGATTGCATATCCAAAGGAACTTTATCTCATGGCAACAGCAGCGCCGTTTTATTATCCTCCCCAGAGCGAGAATGTGTCGGGCGTCATGCTGTCATTTCATGATATTACAAGGCTCAGGCAGCTTGAGGACATGAGAAGGGATTTTGTGGCAAATGTATCCCATGAAATAAAAACTCCCATTACGGCAATAAAGGGGTTTGCCGAGACATTGCTTGGAGGCGCAATTGATGATAAGGAGAACGCCCCGAGGTTTTTACAGACAATTAAAAATCACAGTGAGCGCCTGAATTCGCTCGTTGAAGACCTGCTTACGCTTTCAAGGATAGAATTCGGCGATATAAAGATGGAAAAAACAGCAGTCAGCCTTGACGATGTTATTGATACAGTCTTTACTACATTGCGGAACAAGGCTGAGATAAATGGCCTTTATCTGAAAAAGGAGATGCCTAAAAATCTTGGCGAGATAAAGGCAGACAGAAATCGTTTGACCCAGATACTTCTTAATCTTGTGGATAACGGCATAAAGTTTACTGAAACGGGAGGAGTGACTGTGAGCGTGCAAGCACGCTCAGGTGTTAGGGAGCAGGGATTAGGGGTTAGTAAAAAAGAACCAATCCCCAGCCCCCAACCACAAATCCCAGATTTCGGCACACTCGAAATCATAGTTGAGGATACCGGCATAGGCATTCCGCAGAAGCATCTGTCCCGTCTTGGTGAAAGGTTTTACAGGGTTGACAGCTCCCGCTCAAGGGAACTCGGAGGAACCGGGCTCGGGCTTGCGATTGTAAAGCATCTTGTAAAGGCGCAGGGCTGGGAAATGAAAATAGAAAGCGCTCAGGAAAAAGGCACAAAGGTAAGAATTTTCTGCCCTATCTGTTAATCAGAACTTAACACCCCTTTAATACTGCTGTAACATTGCCCTGTTACTCTAAATCATATTGAAAGAAGACGTAACAGGATTTTCATACCTTTGTAACACGATTGTAACAATTAAAGTATATGCTAAAAGCATAAAAAGGAGGAAAAATGAAAGCAGTTTTGAAATTTGCATTGGTTATTGCTTTGTTCTTGTCGTTCACCCATGTGGATGCCGCAGAAACCCTCAACGGCGCTGGAGCTACCTTCCCTTATCCGGTATATTCTGCATGGGCTTATGAATATAATAAGATTACGGGTCTTAAACTGAACTACCAGTCTATCGGTTCAGGAGGCGGGATAAGACAGATTACGGAGAGGACCGTGGATTTCGGGGCATCTGATGCGCCTCTCACCCCGGAGCAGCTCAACAAAGGCAGACTCCTACAATTTCCTGCAGTCATCGGAGGAGTAGTCCCTGTGGTTAATATTCCGGGTGTTAAAGCAGGTGAAATGAAGCTTGATTCCGGAGCTCTCTGCAAGATATACATTGGAGAGATAAAATACTGGGATGACATGAAACTTAAGGCGTTAAATCCCAAAACTAATCTTCCACATGGTGAAATTACCGTTGTGCACAGGTCAGACGGCTCGGGGACAACCGCCATATTTACTGAATATCTTAAAAGTGTCTGTCCCGAGTGGAAAAATGCGGTAGGCGCGGGAACCTCGGTAAAATGGCCTGTTGGTATCGGTGGTAAGGGAAACGAGGGCGTGGCGAACTATACGAAAAGAACTGCCAACTCCATAGGATACGTTGAATTTGCCTATGCTAAGCAAAATAAGCTGGGACATGTCCAACTTAAGAATAAGGCGGGGCATTTTGTGCAGCCGAGCTTTGAGAGTTTTGAGGATGCCGCTGATAAAGGCGACTTTGATTCCAAGAAAGACTTTCATCTCTGGCTTGTCAATGCCCCGGGCAATGGTTCATGGCCCATAGCAGGCGCAACCTTTATACTCCTTGCTAAGGAGAAGGCAGATTCAAACAAGAATGTCGTCAAATTCTTTGACTGGGCATTCAAAAACGGAGACGCCAAGGCCAAAGAACTAATATATGTCCCTTTGCCTAAAGCATTAAAGGATAAGATTAGGGCATACTGGAAGACAAACGGTTTGCAATAGGGAAGTAACTCCCCCTTCCCCCTCTTAACCTAAGAGGGGGTATATTCCTCCCCTTAAGATAAGGGGAGGTTAGGAGGGGTTATGAAGTCTCATTAAAGGAGAAGCAAAGTTAAATGCCGAGAACTGCTAAAAGAAATCCTGTTGATACGATATTTGCGTCTGTTACCGCCATTGCTTCATTTTCAGTCATTATATTTATCATTGGTATTTTGTATGTGCTTATCTCTGAATCTTCACTGGCAATCGGGAAATTCGGCGTCATAAAATTTCTCACCTCAACAGACTGGGACCCTGTAAAGGAATCCTTTGGCGCGCTGACCAATATATATGGGACTCTCATTACAACCTTTCTTTCTCTTATAGTTGCAATCCCTGTTGCTGTTGGCATCGCTGTCTTTGTTACCGAAATATCCCCAAAGTTTCTCAAGGGACCTATTGGCATAGCCATAGAGCTTCTGGCTGCCATCCCCAGCATCATATACGGCATGTGGGGACTCTTTACACTCTCACCAATAATGAGCAGCTATGTCGAGCCATTTATGAAAAAGGTTACAGCCGGAATACCTTTAATCAATATTCTTTTTCGGGGCACACCAATGGGAATAGATATTTTAACGGCAAGCGTAATCCTGAGTATTATGATCATCCCCTTTACTGCAAGTATATCGAGAGACTCCTTTAATCTAACGCCTGCAGTGGTAAAAGAATCAGCTTATGCCCTTGGAGCTACAAAATGGGAGGTCGTCAAAAATGTTGTTATTCCCTATTCAAAACTCGGTGTTTTCGGAGGGATAGTCCTTTCTCTCGGAAGGGCATTGGGCGAGACTATGGCTGTTGCCTTTGTCCTCGGAAACAATCACCGAATAACTACATCGCTTCTTGATGCTGCAGCAACCATAACCGTCACACTTGCAAATGAATTTACCGAGGCAGACAGGGATATTTACCTGTCATCCCTTTTTTATCTTGCGCTTGTGCTCTTTGTGATGAGCTTCATCACCCTGGCCATAGCGAAAATTTTTCTCCTTAAAGCAGAGAGGAAGTATTCACGATGACAAGAGAGCAAACAAGAAAGATAGAAAATATTTTTGCTCTAACGCTGAGCGCCCTTGCTGCTCTCATAGGACTTTTCTGGCTTGTCTTCATACTCGGAGATGTGATTGTCCAGGGAATAAAGGCGTTGAACCTGAGTCTGTTCATCAATGACCCTGCTCCGGCCGGCGTTGAGGGAGGAGGACTGAGAAATGCATTTGTCGGACAGTTGATAATAACCCTGTGCGCTACATTGATAGGTGTTCCTGTTGGCGTGCTCGCCGGAACATTTCTTGCCGAGTATGCACGCGGCAGAAAGATTGCCAGAGTAATCAGTGTGCTTGCGGATATTATGGTAAGCGTTCCCTCTATTGTAATAGGGACTTTTATTTATGCGATACTTGTAAAACCTGTCGGACATTTCAGCGGCTGGGCAGGGGCGATAGCCCTGGCGATTATAATGATTCCTGTCGTTCTGCGGACAACCGAGAACATGCTGTCTCTTGTGCCATGGACACTGAGGGAAGCTGCCTTTGCCCTCGGCGCCCCCTATTATAAAGTCATTATACAGGTAGTTTACCGGGGAGCAGCAACCGGCATTTTAACCGGTATTCTTCTATCAATCGCACGAGTTGCCGGAGAGACTGCGCCTCTTCTCTTCACATCATTCAACAACTCCTTTTTCTCTCTTGATATGAAGCAGCCCATATCTTCTCTGACTGTAACCATATTCCAGTATGCCATGGGGCCTTATGACAACTGGCACGCCCAGGCATGGGCAGCATCATTAATGATTACGCTATTCATACTCTTCCTCACTTTGCTGGGAAGGTTTATCATAAAATGGAGGTATAAAGGTTGAGAATGGATGTTGAGATAGAAGTTCGGGGCCTGAATTTTTATTATACAGGAAATGTGCATGTCCTTAAGGGTATAAATTTATCGGCCTATAAAAATGTTGTCACTGCATTAATCGGTCCTTCAGGCTGCGGGAAGACAACACTTTTAAGGTGCTTCAACAGAATGCATGACCTGTATCCTAAAAATAGGTACGAAGGCGAGATAGTCTTTCAGGGGAAGAATATTCTTTCTAAGGACGTAGATGTCATTAACCTCAGGAGCCGTATCGGCATGGTATTTCAGAAACCGACCCCATTCCCCATGACCATATTTGACAATGTTGCATACGGTCTGAAGTTAAAGGGAATCAACAAAAGGACAGAACTCTCGGAAAGGGTTGAAAATGCCCTTAAAAATTCAGCCATCTGGGATGAGGTTAAAGATAAGCTCAATGTCAGCGCTTACGAGCTTTCCGGAGGACAGCAGCAGAGGCTCGTTATCGCAAGGGCATTGGCTGTCGAGCCGGAGGTCTTGCTTTTTGACGAGCCCACATCAGCTCTAGACCCAATATCCACAAGCAAGATAGAGGAGCTTCTTGTCCAGTTAAAAAGCAAGATTACCATAATTATCGTTACCCACAATATGCAGCAGGCAGCGAGGGTTTCTGACTGGACCGGATTTGTAATGCTCGGGAAGTTGATTGAGTTCGATAAAACTGATAAAATGTTTACTGCTCCCTCTGAAAAACTCACAGAGGAATACATAACAGGGAGGTTTGGCTGATGTCTGTCTTTGATGAAGAATTACAACACCTGAAAGAAAATGTCCTGAAACTCGGTTCAATGGTGGAAAAGGCAATAAGCGACTCAATTAAATCACTTGTTGAAAGAAATTCAAAACTTGCAGTGGATGTTATAGACAAAGACCTGCAGTTGAATGCGCTTGATGTTGAGATAGATGAGGAATGCATAAGACTGATTGCCCTGAGGCAGCCGCGTGCAGGTGACCTGAGGCTGATAACAACAGCCATGAAGATTACAACCGACCTTGAGAGGATAGGAGACCTTGCAGTTGACGTATCTGAACGGGCGCTGGAATTGAATGAAGAGCCGCAGTTGAAGCCGTATATTGATATTCCGCGCATGACTGAAATAGCGCAGGGCATGGTAAGGGATGCGTTGGATGCATTTGTAAAGAGGGACTCTGCCCTGGCGCGTGATGTGCTTACACGTGATGACCTGGTTGATAACCTTAACTGGCAGGTATTTAATGAGCTTTTATTTTTCATGATACAGGATCCGAAAACCGTCTCAAGAGCCGTGAAGATAACGTATGTGTCAAAATACATAGAGAGGATTGCTGACCACGCAACAAACATCGCAGAGATGGTTGTTTATCTTGTTGAAGGGAAGATTATAAGGCACAT
>Ga0210016_1004870_pt1 | contig 11358 bp, 8 predicted proteins | sample CryGeyCG2014_300_FD_185454 | JGI IMG/M metagenome (GOLD analysis project Ga0210016, IMG submission 185454) | Groundwater microbial communities from aquifer - Crystal Geyser CG02_land_8/20/14_3.00 (SPAdes) (version 2) | ecosystem: Environmental > Aquatic > Deep subsurface > Groundwater | place... | reverse complement strand
AACAAAATACATCCTGTAAACGTGCAATTGGTAGAAGATATTGCCAGCTTTTTTGCTGTAAAATGCTTGGGTATTGATGTGCTTGCAGCTGACATTTCGAAACCATGGACGGAAGGCAATTTTGGCATCTTAGAAATCAATGCAGGTCCAGGAGTATTTATGCACCTTGCACCAGCTTATGGTGGTTCGGTGGATGTGCCTCAGTTTATTATGCAATCGCACTTCCCAAAACAAGGAAGCGGCAGAATTCCGATAATTGCTACCAACAAATCATCGAAATATTTTGCCAATCTGCTTTTATCTAAGTTAAAAGAAATAAAACCTGAGGTGTTTTTCTCTTCTTTGACCGAAGAAGGAGTGTTTTTTAATGACCGATTTTTTCACAACAATGCCGAACACGACCAGAATGTGAAAATAATTCTTCGAAACCCTAAAACAGAGTTTGCTTTATTTACACACACCCTCGATAATATATATGATTTTGGTCTATTTCATAGAGGAGCCGACATCGTTATTCTCGATAATCCAGAATTTGTGGAAACATCCACATTAAAAGAACAACTATTATTTGATGGTTTATTAATAAAAATAAACAAAAATAAGATAGAACTGCTTAAAGAAGACATATTACAAACGGAAACTTATTTTGAAACTCCGCAAGAAATGGATGACAAGCTCATTGATATGATAAATCCTTATTTAAGAGAGTTATTATATAAATATGAATAAATAATAACAACTTGTTGAGTAAATATAAAAATAAATTAAGTAGTTGCAGTAAATACAGAAACTAATGATACGCAATTATACTCAACTGTAAGCAAACCATCTTCTCTATTGTTAAAACATAATAAAGAATCTTTTATTGGGTAATCAAAATCGTCAATTGGTATAAATCCCGATTCTCTTAAACGGGTCATCCAATGTTTTGAAGTATCATGCTTTTCGTACCTTTGGTCTTCGTTGGTACTTAATATATTCTCAATTTCTCTACCAAAAAAAATATACTTTATCGCTTCTTCTTCTTCTTTCGATAATTGGGCAATATCAATCATTTCAAAAATAGTTCCAAACAATTGCCAACAACTAACCAAGCGGTCAGGTAAATAAGATACAAAATGGTCGGAATCTGGTTCAATTAAGGTAAATAATTGAGGTTTGCATTGTGCCAAATTTTTTAATACTTTGGTTCTACTTTCAATTGTTTGAAGGTGATGAAGCGTAAAACCAGAGGTAGCACCTGTTAAATCAGTTTTATCATTGGTAATTTCTTTCCAAAAACTACTCGGAAGTTTTTCCGCAAATTCACAAATAGGTATAAATTCAAATATCGTATGACTATTATATAATGCTGTAATTTCTTTAATATTCTTTTCTGCTTCAAAAAGAGAAGCTTGGTCAATATCTAATCCAATAATTTTAATTTTATCAAATTGTTTTCTATTCGTATCCTTTGCTATTTCGCTTAATAACTGTTTTTCGAAATGCCCTTTTCCTATTCCTATATTAATGTGAGTAAATGAATGTGGTGCTTGAAGATAAAAATTCTTCATTTTTTGCAATGCCACATTTGTAGTTTCGGTAACACAAGGAACATTTCTAAGAACTGTATCAAATATATTAATCTGTTTCGATTCATTATATTTATAATCTAAAAACAAGTGATTAGTATCTTTGTTTGGATGAAGCAAAACCCTTTTGCAAATATCTGAAATAACGCTTTCGGGTTCAAATTTTAATAATATTTCTTCAGCCTTTTCTAATTGATTATTCGACAGATAATTTGCAGCTTGAATTAAAGAGGACGGACATAATTTCTTGTTCATAAGTTATAAAATTAATAAAATATACAATTAATATGATTTATTAATAATCAAATACAAATATAATCTAATTTTATTATTAATAATATTTTATTGAATAATAATATATTTTACTAAAACATCATTAAACACCTTGATATACATGTATTTAAAAATTTTACTTATAAATAACTATTAGAACAAATATATTATTAGTCTATATTTTTTTAAATAATAAGGATATATTTTTATTAATAATACACATTACTTCTATTTATTGTTATTTTATATTTTTATAAAAATAGCTACAATATAATATAAACGCAAAATAAAAAGTTCTCTTATGATAAACAATTTAATTAAGTAGCTAAAAGTTTAAATAAAAACGGATAATAATAATGTGGCATTTAATATGATTGAAAAACTAAAAGTATGTAAAATTAATCTTAATAAAAGCCCTATAAAAATTGCCAATCTTTTTACTGTTTAATATATAAGTAAAAAGAAAGGCTTTTATTTTTTGAATAAATCATTCTAACCTAATAAGAAATAATTATTCATTTATCCATTTTTTTGCATCGTTAATAGTTTGAAAATACCTAATAGCCAAAGCTGTTTTGGCTTCTCTATTAAAATTATCAACCGCTAACTGAGCAAAAGCATTTTTGGGAACAACAAATGCAATTTTAGATAAACCATACCTAATTAGTTTAGGATTTGCTTCTTTAGCAATCCAATCGGTATCTTCTTTTTTAACAACACCTAAAAGAACAGCATCACTAATAATGCTTTTAATTGTTTTTTTTTCTTGAAAAATTTCGATACTTTTATTGATTACTTCACGAAATTCTTTTGAATTAGAATACCCTTTCCAATGTTGAATAATACAATTCATATCTTCTATGTATTCAATGTCAGCGGCTTTTAAGTTTTTCATAATCATATTTTTAAATTTAATAATTAAAAAATTGTATAAATTCAAATTTTCAATTGTTTGTTTTTTTTAGACAAAGAAAATATTTAAAAATGCTCTATACTTTTAATAATACAATATTATTATATTTATTTAAATTTAAATAGTGTATAAATACCTGTTTTTAATAATAATATACGTAAGTATTTTTACGCATTAGTTTTTATAACTTTTGCTTTTGGAGTAGATATATTAAAATTTGTATGCTTGCTTATTATTAAACAAATGCGATTTATAATCATCTCGTTGATCAATATAATATACCTTAACAAATGTTACTGATTAATGTTTGATTAGTATTAATCATTTCCTAAACCCAAGTTGATTTAAATTATAACAATGACCGCAGCATATAGTTATAAAATTTCTAAGATGAAACAAAACACCTTAAATATCCGTACGAATATAATATATAAAATAAGCAAAAAAATTATAAAATGCCCATAAACAAAGTATATTATACAAAATAAATATTTATTGGATATTGCAAGTTTCCTTCAATGTAAAAATTAAAAAAAATAAACACTTGAAAAGTAAAATTATAATTATTAGTATATTTTTTATTTCTTTATTATTAATAAGATGTTCGAGCATTCGCGTTTTTCACATTGATAAAGATAGGATTCCTGAAAAAACACAAGGGAATTATTACGCATTGCCACAAACAGTTTTAATTGTCAACGTATCTGTAAAAAAAACAGATAAAATCAAAGGACCTTATGCCTCTTATGCTTCAAAATATTTAGGATTAACGAATGTGATAACACAAAATTCAACATCTTACGACATTAGCGAAATAACTATTAGCTCCTATGTTGAACCTGACCCAAATCAATACTATTTTATTAAAACTAAAGGGAAATTTCGCAATATTATTAATTATTTGGAATTTAATGAAGCAGGTTTAATCAATAGTATTAACGAACAAAACAACAGTAGCATTACAAATACTTCTTCTCTTGTAAAAGATGAAGGTAGCAATCAGCAAATAGAATTATTTGCTAAGCTTTCGGCTGAAAATAATCTGTATGAAAAGATAGATACTATTATTGAAAAAGTTAATCTAGACACCATTACTATTGAGAAAAAAATATTAAAGAAAACAATGGTGGAGAAATCAATGGAGCAAAAATCGAAAGATGCGGCAGATTTCCTGATGCAGCTCAAAGAAGCAAAATATCATTTATTAAATGGCTACAACGAAGTTAATTACACTAAAGAGAGCATTGAGTATATGAATACCCAACTTGACAAAATGGAAAATGAATACCTCACCTTATTTGCAGGATTGACTGTTACGCATAACCTTAAATATAGCTATACTTATATACCCGACGAAAATGAAATTTCTAGTCCTTTATTCAAATTCTCTGAAAAAAAAGGTATTATAGATATTTTTAATGAAAAAATTGCTGGAGATACCTTTTTAATAAATATATTTAGAAATTTTGAAATAGAAAAACTCTCTTATTATTTTGCTAATAAAGAAAAATTGTCAAGTTCACATGGAATTTATTACCGCATTCCACAATATTCTAAGGTAACAATTAGTCAAAACGAACAAAACTATGCAGATGTTAATTTATTGATTGCCCAATTTGGAATACTCACCAATTTACCAGCAAAGAAATATAAAGTTGAATTTTATCCCAATACTGGAGCTATTAAAAACATAACTGCTGATTAAATACATTCATACTAAAAAGACAATGAGTTATGACTGAGGATTTCTTACATTATATATGGCAGTTTAAGCGATTTAATGTCAAAAATCTACTTTCAACAGAGGGCTTTAAAATAAGTATTTCTAAAACTGGCGAAAGAAATACAGATGCTGGTCCAGATTTCTACAATGCACTTATCAATATTGGAGATACAAAATGGGCAGGAAATGTTGAAATACATATAAATGCATCAGATTGGTTACTTCATAATCATCAGCTCGACAAAGCTTATGATAATGTTATATTACACGTAGTATATAACAACGATAAACCTATATATAGGAACAATGGTGAACAAATACCAACCTTAGTCATTAATGGGCTTTATGATGAAGACATCTATAAGAAATATTTGAGCTTCCTAAGCAATAAACTATGGATACCTTGCTTGAATTTGTTTAAACAAGCTGATAAATTTATTATCAATACCTGGCTTTCACGATTATTTGCTGAAAGAGCCGAAAGAAAAGCGAATCAAATTATTCAAACACTAAATATTAATCAAAACAATATTGAAGAAGCATTCTATTATCAATTAGCTCGAAATTTTGGATTTGATGTGAATGCAGTCCCATTTGAAATGCTCGCAAAATCATTGCCTTTGTTAATTTTAGCAAAGCATAGACACGATTTATTTCAAATAGAAGCACTATTATTTGGACAAGCGGGCTTTTTAAATAAAACTTTCGTTGATGAATACCCTAACACTTTAAAAAAAGAATACAATTTCCTAAAAAAAAAATACTCCCTCACTCCTATTGACAATAGTCTTTGGAAGTTTTTACGATTGCGACCTTCCAATTTTCCAACTATTCGTATTGCGCAATTTGCAGAATTGATTCATAAATCAACTGGTTTGCTATCCAAAATAATTGAAAGCACTACGACTGAAGCCATTTTTAATCATTTTGAATTCAATTGTTCTGAATATTGGAAAAACCATTATACTTTCGATAAATCGACTATTAATAAAGAAAAAGTGTTTGGAGAAACTGCGAAATCACTAATTCTAATCAATACGATAATTCCATTTCTTTTTGTATATGGAATACTGAAAAATGAAGAAATTTATAAAGAAAAAGCAATTGTTTTTATGGAAAACACAAGACCAGAGCAAAATACCATTATAAAAAAATGGATAGAAACTGGTATTGAAGTAAACAACGCTGCTCAAACGCAGGCATTAATTGAATTAAAGAAAAATTATTGCAATAGTTTTAAATGTCTCCAATGTAGCATTGGTAATCAGCTTTTAAAAAATTGAAAATAAGTTGTTACTTTATATGTTCATTTTAAATATGAAAAACAATGTTAGACAATAAAGTAAAAGCCAAACAACAACTTGTTTTTGCCATTGAAGAAAATGAGCATTTGGGAGTTATTATCAAGGCTTTTATTGTGGAACTTACAGCTAATGAACAATTCACTTATAACTTTAGACCTGTCAATCATAATACTATTAATGATTACCCAATTTCTTTATCTGATGCCGAATTTGATTCGCTAAAATTTATAGATGAATACAGTGATGATGCAATCGTGAAGAAATTTTCAAAAGAAAAGAAAAAAATTGCTGACTTTTATGCTCAATTATCCGAAGACCATTTTAAAAGGTTTGTTAGACCTTATGTTGAAAAAAGTATTTCAAAATGTATTGCGTTAATAATTTCATCCAGTATTCCATTATTCTGTAAAGGAAAACGAACCAACCCTATTCCCGACCAAGCAGTAGAAATTATAAAAAATCCTGCTGAAGTTGTTTTCAACTTTACAAAGCAACTAAACGAAACGCATTATTATCAAACCATTAAACTTAATAACGCTGAAATTTCATTAACAAACAAGCAGGCACTTTTGTTATGTGCACTACCATGCTGGCTTCTATTAGAAAACAAGCTTATATGTTTTCACGACAATGTTGACGGGATGAAATTATTACCATTTTTTAATAAATCACATATCGTTATCCCACAAAATACAGAAAATAAATATTATCAAACATTCGTTTTCAATACTATTAGACATTTTAATGTTAATGCAAATGGCTTTTCTATTGTTGAAGAACAACCTAAAATTAAAACAATTTTAAACATCGAGACCAACCTCCGTCACGAGCCAGTGCTGGTGTTGAGTTTCACTTATGGAAGTCAAAAGGTTTTATTTCATAATACAGAAAGCATATTACTAAGGCTTCAAACAGATAATAATCATTACAAATTCATTAAAATTAGAAGAAATGACGTATATGAAACTAAACAAAGAGATATATTAATTGAAAACAACTTAGTTTATCAGGAAGGTTCGGTTTTTGTGCTTTCAGAACAATTAAATTTAAATAAAAAATCAATCATTAACTATATAAACTGGATTAGTAGCAACATCGGTTTATTAAAAACCAATGAAATAGAAGTAAGTCAAAACAACATTGTTGAAAAATACCACATTGGAATACCCGAAAAACAAATAAACATCAGCAAAAATCAAGATTGGTTTGATATAGAGGTTATTATTAAGTTTGGCGACCTTCATTTTCCTTTTTCAAAATTAAAATACTACATATTAAATGACATTCCAGAGTTCGTTTTACCAAATGGCGAAATAGCAATCATTCCAGAAGAATGGTTTTCTAAAATAAAGAAGATAGCCAAATTTGCTATAGAAACTACCAATGGAATGAAATTAAAAAACCATCATTTTAGCTTGCTATTCCAATTAACAGATTACGATTTACTCGAAAAACTTCCTGAATTAAAAACATTTTTTAAAACAGATAAATTTCAAATACCTACTATTGATGAGAAATTGCTCTCTGTAATGAGAAATTATCAGAAAAAAGGAGTTGCTTGGCTTCATTTTCTTCAAAAACACAATTGGGGAGGCATTTTAGCCGACGATATGGGCTTGGGTAAAACAATTCAAGCCATTGCTTTGCTGCAAAGTAGTAAAATAGCCAATCTTAAATCAAAAGAAGAGATTAAAATGAACAAAAATCCCTATCAGGTTGGTTTATTTGATAAGCTCGAAGGCGTCTCTATCAATACGAAAATAACATTGCCTTCTTTAATAATAATGCCTCTTTCTCTGATTCACAATTGGGAAAACGAGATTAATAAGTTCTCACCCGATATGAAAATATACAAACATATTGGTAACAATAGAATTGATAATCCAGCTATTTTTAGCAGATATGATATTATTTTATCTACTTATGGAACCATTAGAAACGATATTGATTTTATTAACGATTTCAACTTCCACTATTTAATACTCGACGAAAGTCAACAAATAAAGAATCCTTTCTCAAAAAACTATGCAGCTATCAAACAAATCAATGCTTCACACAAATTAGTTTTAAGCGGAACACCAATAGAAAACAGTCTCAATGATTTATGGTCTCAATTTTCAATTATAAATCCAGGCTTGTTAGGGAGTTTGTCTTTTTTTAAAAATGAGTTCACCATTCCCATCGAGAAAAATAATGATGAAGCAAGTAGAGAAGCACTAAAAAGCATCATTAAACCATTTATACTTCGTAGAACTAAGGATGAAGTTGCAAAAGAGTTGCCACCTCTAACGGAAAAGTACCATTTTTGTGAAATGACAGAGGAGCAAAGAATGATTTATGAAATAAAAAAGTCAGAAATTCGTAACATTATCTTTGATAATATAGAAAATACAGGTATCGCTAAATCGAAATTTATTATATTAAGCGGTTTGATGAAGTTACGGTTATTAGCCATTCATCCAATATTGGTAACAAAAGACTATCTCTTTGATTCAGGAAAATTTCAGGAAGTATTACGTAATTTAGAAAACTTAAAAGCAGAAAATCACAAGGTGTTAATCTTTTCACCGTTTGTTAAACACTTAAGGCTATTCAGCAATTATTTCGACAAAGTATTTTACTCTTATTCATTTCTATCGGGCGATACAGACTACAATGGCAGAATTAATGCTATAAACAACTTTCAATTAAACCCCCACAATCAATTCTTTCTTATTTCAATAAAAGCAGGTGGAGTTGGACTAAATCTAACAGCAGCCGATTATGTTTTTGTGTTAGACCCTTGGTGGAATCCTGCAGTAGAAATGCAAGCAATAAACCGTGCCCACCGAATAGGTCAAAACAAAAAAGTATTAGCTTACAAATTCATCACAAAAGACACCATAGAAGAAAAAATAATAGCACTTCAACAAAAAAAACAAAAACTTGCATTTGATTTACTGAATAACAACAATCCATTTAGCAGTTTATCAAAACAAGAATTAGAAGATTTGTTTCAATAAAACAAAGATTTTCTAATGGATTGGGAAAACAAATCGGTTTTATCCATAGCACAGCTATAATTTACGTAAATAAAAAATAATATTTTTTTTTAAAAACATAGCTATAATACCAAATAATAATTACAGAAGAACTTAAATATAAGCTATATTATGAAAGTTACAGTCATATTGGTAATGTATAGGATGGACATATTAAACCGATTCTCACCAAAGAGAAACTTATGGTTCATAGGTGTTTTGTTTATTTTTCAATTTTCAGTTTCCCATTTTTCCAAGCCTTAAAAAAGGATGCCCAAGCAAAAGGGTTGAGTAGATTGTTTGGAGGCAATTGACCTGCATAGTATAATTTGCTTACTTTTTGATTCACAAAATTATTGTAATTCATATTGGCATCCATCGGGTAGTCTTCCCATTTATCTTTTAATTGGTTTATCATCACAAAATTTTTAATGGCTTTTTCGTAATTATCATCAGGAATTGTTATTTTCACAAAAGCTTTTTTGAACTGTTCGTAAGTTGCCCAAGGATATATTATAGCTTCTTTGAGATAAATAGTGTCGATTGTTAATATTTGAATTAGAGAATACCTGTTTTGTGAGAGTGTATCAGAGATTACGTAGTTTGAATTTTTGTATCCTAAGGCAGAAAAGACAATTTCATCTTTTTTTTTAACAACAATGGAGAAAAAACCAAAATAATCGCTCATTGTACTTCTGCCAGTAGATTTAATTGTAACATTTGCAAAAGGAACTGGTGTGAGGGTATCGCCAGAAACCAAAATGCCAGAGAGCTGAATAACATCATTTTTCGGGTTTTGGGCTTGTAAAAAAACACAAATATTCAATAATAACAAAGCCGTAAAAGTAAATAAGCATTTTTTCATAATATGAACCCTTCAAAATAAAAAGCGAATATACAAAAAAAACGCTGCCGCTAATAAATTAGCGGCAGCGAAAAAACAAAAATTATGAAAAACTAAACAATTATTTTATTTTAAAAAGCCTTTTTCAAAAGCTTCTTTAAGACATTCGCTAATTCCTTTTTTGTTAATATTTCTGAGGGCTGAAGTAGATACTTTTAAAGTAATCCAATCATTTTCTTCGGGAATAAAAAACTTTTTAATCTGCAAATTAGGATTAAATTTTCTTTTAGTTCTAGTGTTTGAATGCGATACAGAGTTTCCTCCTATTGCTTTTTTACCAGTTAAATCACAAATTCTTGACATTGTATCTTTTTTAAAAATTATTCAAAATCGAGGTGCAAAAGTATTTAAAAAATCTGAATTATCAAACTTTTTTTAATATAATACGCAATAATATTAAAAAATAATGTCATTTCAGTTAAGTCATTTACAAAGTTGTTAATAATTCTATTGTAAAATATTATCATTATTTACTTTAGACATTTCATACCTTAGGCAAAGATTGATAAAATTACATTAAAAAACCATTAAGGCACAATAACCTTTATTGATAGGGGATTAATTTTAATATTTAATTCTTTATTTAATTTTAGTGAGTCTCCGTCGATGTGTATTTTACTATTCTTCTTACGAATAACTTTTACTTCTTTGGCTTTAATAATTTCCATATAAGGCGTTTTATCTATTCGCTTGCTAAAGAGTAAATGAGCAATAAAAGGAGCTTTAACAATGGGTACTTTTCTTAAGATGCACACATCAAGAAAACCATCGTTAATAATTGCCATAGGTGCAATGGATGTGTTGTATCCAAATTGGTTTGAATTGGCAAAACTAACAAGAAGTGCTCGTCTGTTCATTTTTTTGCCATCAATAGTAAGGGAATATTTTTTTGGCTTATATTTTGGGTATTCCCTTACTGTAATTTTAAAATAAGACCAAAAGCCTCTCCGTTTGCCTTTAGCAAACTTATTAGCAACCAACGCATCGAATCCCACCCCTGCAATGCTGAGAAATAATTGGTCATTAATAGTGGCAGTATCGATTTTAATTGTGTTGCATTGATTAATTACTTCTATGGCTTGGCTAATATCGAATGGTAAATTAAAATGTCTTGCTAATCCATTGCCAGAACCAACTGGTATAATACCTAAAATGCAATTTGAACCAATGATGCCTTTAGCAACTTCATTAATTGAGCCATCACCACCAACTGCAACAACAATATCATAGTTTTTATCAACAGCATCTTTGCTTAATTCAGTTGCATGCTTGGGAGCATTGCTATATGAAATATCATAATCAAAAATAGATTTATCAAGAGTTTTGTCTATGGCTGTTTCAACCAATCGTTGTTTTCCAACTCCCGAAATTGGATTAATAATAAAAATTATCTTTTTCTTTTCCATGATTATCAATTGTTTTTAATAATCATTCTATTATTTATCAACCTATTGTTATAACTTTGGATGATGGCTTTAATTTTTTTATCAAGAGTGTATTTGATTAACGGATCGGAATTTATTAAATTTTGTTGGAGTAAACTATCTTTATTGATGTTGTATAATGATAGCGATTGCTTTCCATCAAATTGCAAAGCATAACCATTTTCTATCAATTGATAAGTATTGTTGATGTAGTTAATAGCAAAAT
>Ga0210016_1004865_pt1 | contig 11364 bp, 10 predicted proteins | sample CryGeyCG2014_300_FD_185454 | JGI IMG/M metagenome (GOLD analysis project Ga0210016, IMG submission 185454) | Groundwater microbial communities from aquifer - Crystal Geyser CG02_land_8/20/14_3.00 (SPAdes) (version 2) | ecosystem: Environmental > Aquatic > Deep subsurface > Groundwater | place... | reverse complement strand
TACCCGAGCGAGGCGAAGCCGAGCGAAGGGTGGAGATGAATGAAGTTCATCGACTACCCGAGCGAAGCGAAGGGTTACAGATGAAGGTAAACTCCGGAGGAGGCAAACTTCATCGACTAGAAAGAGAAATTATGGTAAAAATTCTTTTTTTTGACGAAGTGCTTGAAGAAATTTCTCAGAACCTTTTTCCAAACCAGCTGGCTGACTATCTATATGATCTTTCTAATTCCTTGAATAATTTTTACGAAACCCTGCCCGTCATTAAGTCAAAAACAGCTGAACGTCTTTTCCGCCTGCATTTAGTTTATGGCGCCAAAGAGGTTTTAAAGACTGGATTAAATCTTTTGGGCATCTCGGCGCCGGAGAGAATGTAAGACGAATAAAGAGGCCTTATTTAGTCAAAGAGGATAAATCCTCTTCTTCACCCACCGAAGCTTTAGATGAGGTAAAGAAGAGTGCGAAGAAAAGTTTTTCTTCTTTCGTTTCGTCTTCGGCTCAACGAACGAAGTTCTCTTCACCCTTCGACCCGGCTCGGGTTAGATATTATGAAATTAAGAAATAAGTATTTTATTTTGCGGCACGGCCAGACGATTCACCAGACTAAAAAGAAAGACTTTATTTACCCGAGCGAAGCGAAGGCGAAGAAAACTTCGTTTTCTTCTTTACCTTCGCTTTTGCTACGTAAAAGCTCGGTGGGTGGAAAAGCTCGAAGAAACAAGTTTCTTCTCCCGTCTCGCCTTCGGCTCGACGAACGAATGTTCTTTGACTATCCGCCTTTTCCGGAATCGCCTCCGATAAAATTGACAAAAAAGGGCCAAAAACAGATAAAAGTTGTGGCGAAAAAACTAAAAAAATCTGGAATTGATTTGATTTTCTCTTCAGATTTTTTTCGGACGCGACAAACCGCGAAAATTGTGGCAGAAGGATTGAACAAAAGGATACACTTTGATAAAAGATTAAGAGACGTTAACTTGGGAATTTATCGTGGCGGACCTAAAAGAGATTTCTACCGGGATTTTCCAATACATTCCAAAAACAGATTTAATAAAAAACCTCCCAAGGGCGAAAGCTGGCGGGATTGTCAAAAAAGAATGCTAAATTTTCTTAAAGATATTGATAAAAGATTTAAAGGAAAAACAATTTTGATTATCAGTCACGGCGACCCTTTGTGGTTATTAGAAGGCGCAGTGAAAAACTGGTCATTGGGAAAGTTGCTTAAAATTAAAAGTGGCAAAATAGGCATTATAAAAACCGGCGAATTCCGCAAACTTTAGTCGATGAATCTAAAGATTCATCTTCATCTAACCGAGTGTAGCGAAGGGTGAAGAAGAGGATTTATCCTCTTTGCCTGCGCCCACTTCGCGGGCTTGATATATGAATTTACCCGAAATTGAGAAAAAAATCTTAAAATTTTGGGAGAAAAATAAAATTTTCGAAAAATCAATTTCTCAAAGAAAAGGGAAACCATTCTTTAGTTTTTATGATGGTCCGCCTTTTGCCACAGGAGAACCACATTACGGCCATATTTTAGCCACCACTATTAAGGATGCTGTTTTGCGTTATTGGGCAATGAGGGGTTTTCAGGTGCCGCGCCGAGTCGGTTGGGATTGTCATGGTTTACCAGTTGAGAATTTAATTGAGAAAGAACTCGGAATAAAAAATAAAAGAGAAATTGAAAAATTCGGGATTGAGAAATTTAATATAGCCTGTAAAAATTCTGTCTTTCGCTATGTCAAAGAATGGGTAGCCACCTTAAAACGAGTTGGTCGCTGGGCCAATTATAAAGCAGCTTATGCCACCATGGATAAAGAATATACTGAATCGGTTTGGTGGGTTTTTAAAAAACTTTATGATTTGGGTTTAATTTATCGGGATTTTCGGGTTACCCCCTATTGTCCGCGTTGCGGCACGCCTCTTTCCAATTTTGAAGTTAATCAGCCAGGCGCCTATCGCGACATTGAAGACCAATCAGTTTATCTTAAATTTCCGATTAAAGGCAAGGCAAATAATTTCTTTTTAGTTTGGACCACTACTCCTTGGACCTTGCCTGGCAATACCGCCTTGGCAGTGGGCGCTGACATTAAATATGCGAAAGTAAAAGTGGGGGAGGAAAGATACATTTTGGCTAAAGAACGGCTGATAATTTTGAATGAGAAATACGAAATAGAAGCAGAGATTTTAGGCAAAGATTTGCTCGGTTTTGAGTACGAGCCAATTTTCCCAATGGCGTTAGATAGGCCAGGTTACAGATCGGTGTCGGCCTCTTTCGTTTCTATTGAGGAGGGCACTGGCCTTGTCCATATTGCTCCGGCTTTTGGTGAAGAAGACATGGAATTAGGAAAACAGGAAAATCTGCCAACTGTCGTTACCGTTGATGAAGAAGGGAGAATAAAAACTGGTTTGGGTATTCCTGGTGAAGGAAAATTTGTCAAAATTGCCGATGAAGATATCAAGATTAATTTAAAAAAACGAAAACTTTTATATAAAGAAGAAAAAATAGTTCATAGCTATCCTTTCTGTTGGCGTTGTGACACACCTTTGCTTTATTACCCGATTAATAGTTGGTATGTGGCAGTGACCAAATTTAAGACAGAGTTGGTTAAAAACAACCAGCAGATTCACTGGGTGCCAGAACACCTCAGAGATGGTCGTTTTGGCAAATGGCTTGAAGGAGCGCGAGACTGGGCAGTTTCCCGCAACCGTTTCTGGGGCGCGCCAATACCCATTTGGCAATGCCAAATGGGTAAAAATCAAAAACCGAGTCTCGCGATAGCGGGGCGAGGTGGAAAAAGAGGACAAAGTCCTCTTCGCTCATCTTGTGGAGAAATCAAAGTAATTGGTTCGATAGAAGAATTAGAAAGATTAAGCGGTAAAAAACCGAAAGATCTTCATCGACCATGTATTGATGAAGTCACTTTTAAATGTGAAAGATGTGGCGGAGAAATGATTCGCACACCGGAGGTTTTTGACTGCTGGTTTGAATCAGGCTCTATGCCTTATGCTCAATGGCATTATCCCTTTGAGAATAAATTATTGGTTGAAAAAGCCTTCCCGGCTGATTTTATTGCCGAGGGAGTGGATCAGACGCGAGGCTGGTTTTATACCTTGCATGTGCTGGCTACGGCTTTGACCTTGCGGGATTTAGGGCTGGGGGTAGCCAAACCGGCTTACAAAAATGTGATTGTCAATGGTTTAATTTTGGCTGAAGATGGGAAAAAATTGTCAAAACGTTTGCGCAATTATACCCCGCCAGAAATCATTTTTGAAAAATTTGGCGCTGACACCTTGCGCTATTTTCTCCTGACTTCAACCCAAATCGGGGAAGACTATTATATTTCTGACCGCCGGATTGAAGAAGTTTGGCGTCGTACTATTTCTACCTTGTGGCATGCTTTTTTGTTTTTCCAGACTTACACTGATAAAAATTTTAAGCCAGCCAAAAATTTCAAACCAAAAAATTTACTTGATTGCTGGATAATGTCGCGACTAAACCATTTAGTGGCGCAAACAACGAAGGCGATGGATAATTACGAGTTAACCGATGGCGCCCGAGGGATTGATGGATTTGTTGACGACCTATCTAACTGGTATATCCGACGCTCGCGGCGCAGATTCCAGAAGCCAGAAAGCGGAAAGGAGAAAGACGAAGCGGCCCGAACTTTATATTATGTTTTATTTAATTTAACTAAGCTAATTGCGCCATTCATTCCTTTTATCAGCGAGTATATCTATCAGAATTTAACTAAAAACTACAAATTAAAAACCGTGCCCCGTACTGAAACGAAGTTTCTAGTGCGGGGTAAAAACCACGAATCAGTCCATCTCTGCGATTATCCTAAACCGGAACAAAAGCTGTTAAATATTAAATTAGAAGAAAAAATGCGAAAAATCAGAGAAATCACGGCTATGGTTTTGGCGGAAAGGGCAAAGGCAGGAATAAAAGTAAGGCAACCCTTACCGAAATTAAAAATTAAAAACCGAGCTTCCATTTATGGAAGCGAAGGTGAAGAAGAGGACGAAGTCCTCTTCGCCTATCAAGGACTGAAAATCGAAAAAGAATTGCTGAATCTGATAAAGGAAGAGGCGAACATCAAAGAAATAACGTTTGACACAAAGATTAAAAAAGAAATAGAACTGGACACTAAAATTACACCCAAACTAAAAGAAGAGGGACTGGCTCGGGAGGTTATTCGTAATATTCAGGAGATGAGGAAGAAGGCAGGACTTAAGCCAAAAGACAAGATTTCAATTTTATATTCGGGTGGCGCGGGACTTAATAAAATTATTGTAGAAAATAAAAAATTTATAATAGAAGAAACTCTAGCCCAAAACATTTCTTTGTTGAAAAGTCCAAAAGTCGAAAGAAAATTTCATTCTCTTTCTTACCTTCACTCCCTTCGGGAGCTCGGTAAAGAATTGGAAACAGAAAAAGAGATAGAAATTGACGGAATAAAATTATGGTTGGCAATCAGAAAGACTTAAAAATGTTTGATATTAAAGGCCGAATTTTCAATGGTGTAATAAAAAAATAATTAAAAATATGACTCAAAATAACAATTCTCGCTACTCAAAGAACGTTCGTTCTTTTCCACCCTTCGCTACGGCTCGGGTAAAGGAGGAAGCAGAAAAATTGATGCAATTAAAAGGAAAAACAAAGGGTAGCGAACTTATTACCTTTGCTAATTATATTAGAGAATTAAAAGGGGAAGAGGGGTTAAATTCGGTAGAGGAGAAGATGGAAGAATTGGGCCATCCTTTTCATTTTAACGAGGTAAAAGAAACGGGTCAGTGGTATCCAGAAAGTATAAATGTTTTAGTAATTTTGGTGGCAAAACATTTATTTAACTGGTCCAAAGAAGATGTTTTCAATTTCGGTTACAATTCTCCTAAATATTCCTTTCTTTCAAAAATCTTTATTAAGTACTTCGTGTCTTTTAGAATGGTTTTTGAAGGAGCGCCAAGATATTGGCGAAAATTTGTTGATGTGGGCGAGCTAGAAGCGACTGAATTTAATGAGGAAAAAAAATATTTGGTCTTGCAGCTGCGCCATTACTTGTTCCACCCGGTTATGTGCGATTACTTCGCAGGTTTTTTCTTAAAAATTGCTGAAAATTCTGTTAAAAGTGAAAATGTAGGAATCAAAGAAACTAAATGTCCTTATCGGAGAGATTCTTATCACGAATACGTGGTTAGTTGGTAGTCAAAGAGAATAAATTCTCTTCTTCAGCCACTGAACTTTCGCCACGTGAAAGTGAAAGTGGAAAAGAGGCTCGCCTCTTTGACTTCGCTGCGGCTCGGGTAATAAAGAAAAAAATTTGATGTAGAAAAAGAAATAACTATCGGCCAGGAAAAACTATGGCTGGCAATTAAAAAAATCTAAATGGAACTTTCCGAAAAAGAACAAAGAGTAGATTCAATAAAAGGGATTATTAAGGCCCGTTTTATCAACATTCTTATTATCGTTGGTTTGGGCTTTCTGCTGAAGACAAAATATCTTGGCGGTTGGGCGCCTGGTTTTGAGTACTTAAAAATAATTAGCTTTGGCGTTCTTGCTTTAGGCTATAACTTTTTTTACTGGATTTTTATCAAGCGACCAATAGAAAAAATTAATGACAGGATGTTGAGTTTTATAGGCGTATGTCAGGTAGTGGTGGATCAAATAATGTACACCCTGGTTTTTTATTCCACTGGCACAGTAGAAAGCATATCCTTTATCCTTTATTTTCTGACGATTTTAATTGCCAGCAGTCTTTATAAAACTAAAGGCATTATTTTAGCAGGGTTATTGGCTATTCTTCTTCATAACGGCCTTTTATTAGCAGAACTTGAAGGATTAATTCCTCACCTTACCGCTTATAAAGGAGCGGTCTGGTTTGGGAATATTTTTATGACTCGGGGGAAAATGATTGGTTTTGCCTTTTATATGGGAGCCGCCATTGTGTACTCAGTTTTACTCTCCGGTTTATTTAGAAAACGAGAAAAAACCCTTGGAGAGCAGAAAGACCAGTTATCTGTCAAAACTCAGGCCTTGACTGGATTAACAAAAGAATTAGAAGGAGGCAAGACCTCTCTTGAGATAAAGATAAAAGAAAGAACCCAGCAATTAAAAACACTTACGGAGAGCCTGGAAGGAAAAGTTAAAGAAAGAACCAAAGAACTTCAGTTAAAAATAGATGAGTTAGAAAAATTCCAGAGGTTGACTATTAGTCGTGAGGTAGCCATGGTAGAATTAAAAAAGGAGATAAAGAAATTAAAAGAAGAACTTAAAAAAAACGAACCCAGCACATAAAGATGTTATGTGCTCGGTAAAGGTCGGCAACAAAATTAATATGAAATAATATATGTCTAAAAAAATATTAATAACCTTATTAGTGATAATTGCTTTGGTGATGGTTCTGGGAATATTTTGGTGGCAGCAGTCAATTGAGAAAAAGACAAAGAGCGAGACAAAAGTTTATCATGTTGGACTTTTACAAATGGCGCCTACCGTAGCTGAGAACATGGAAGGATTCAAGCTGGGAATGGAAGAGCTGGGTTATAAAGAAGGGGTGAATATTGAATACACCTATCGCGATGCCGACGGAGATTTAACAAAGCTTGATGAATATGCCAAAGAACTGGTAGACCTGAAACCTGATTTAATTTTTGTTAACACTTCTCCGGCAACAGCAGCGATTAAAAAAGCTACCGAAGGCACTGATATTCCCGTAGTTTTTTCTATGGTGGCCGACCCTTTTAGGGCAGGTTTTATAAAAACCATAGAAAGCTCCGGAAATAATTTAACCGGGACCGGTTGCGCCTATATTGCGATCGCTCCCAAAAGATTAGAAATTTTAAAAGAGATTGACTCTGACGCAAAGAAAGTTTTAATATTTTATCGACCACAGGATTTAAGCGGAGGGCCGGCAACCGAGAGTATTTTAGAAAAGGCGCCAGAAATTGGGATAAAGGTAATATCCATTCCAATAGAAAAGAAAGAAGATATCAGAGATTATTTGGCGAAATTAAAACCAGGAGAAATTGATGCGATTATGGATCCGGCTGATTCTATGGTGACGGCCGGCTTGACCGAGTGGGGAATTAGCAAGGCAAACGAGTTAAAAGTTCCTCTGATGATGCTGTCTAAGGGAGAATGCGAAAAAGGAGCCTTGGTTTGCTTTGGAGTTGACTATATTGATTTGGGGAGACAAAGCTCTTTGATGGCAAATCAAATACTGATGGGGATAAAACCTACCAATATCCCTACGGAAACACCAAGAAAGTTTCTTTTTGTTATTAATTTGAAAACCGCCTCAGCTATTGGTTTGGAGATTCCAGAAGGGGTTTTGCATAAAGCAGACATAATAATTAAATAATTTCTATAGCAAAACAGAGTTTTGGTATATCAAACTTCAGTTTGCTATTAGAATTAAATGGAGGAAATACGTAACTCTGGAGAAAAGGGATTGCCCAGAAGAACTTTATTATATTCAATAATCGCTCTGGTGATTTTGGGATTGGTAGCCGTTAATATTGGGATAAATTTGATTTGGCTGGAATCATTCGTGCGCGACTTAAGAGACAGAAGCATAAATTACTTGCTTTCTGAAGCCAAAAGATCATCTGAAAACATAGAAAAATTTATCCAAGCTGAAATTAACGATATTAAAAGATTGTCTCAGGATGTGACCATTAGTGAAAATACGGAATTTTTCATCAGCCGTTTTTTAAAAGAAAATCCAGCGATTAAAGAAATTTCAATTATAAATTTAAATGGCAGAGAAGAAAAAAGATACTCAAGGAAAGAGTATTTTACAGAAAAAGACCTGAGAGACTTTGCTTTTTTGGAAGAATTTGAGAAAGCAAAAGAAGGCCAAATTTTTATCAGTAAAGTAGATTTTACTCCAGAAGGCGAACCTTATATTAAAATTACAGCTCCCATCAGAAAATTAGAGATAGAGAAACCCCAGGCTGTTTTGCGAGCCACATTTTATTTGAAAGGGGCCTGGGAGAAAGCATTGGAGATGAAAATTAGAGAAACAGGCCGGGTTTCAGTGATTGATGACAAAGGAATGCTTATTGCCGACCCGGACCCTTCCAGGGTTTTAGAAAAAATTAATCTTTTAATTTTACCATCGGCAAAATCCCCAATAAGCGGAGAAATATTTAGGGGGACAAAGTATTTAAATGAAAAAGGAATAGAGGTATTTGGAGTAGGAGTTCCAATTAAAATTTTAAAATGGGGAGTAATTGTTGAGCAAACTACTGAAGAACTGGAGGCTCCGATTAAGGAAATTCAGAAATTAACAATTATTTTTTTGGTAGTGGGAACAATAATTATTGGAGTTCTAATCTGGCTAGATTTAATTTTGAGAAAGGCCGATAAAGAAGTCCTAAAAAGACATCTCATAATTGAAGGTCAGAGCAAAAAATTAGAGGAAGCTAAGACCTCTCTGGAAATAAGAATTCAGGCAAGAACAAGGGAATTGCAAGAACTGGCGCAAAAATTAGAAGAACAGATTAGAGAAAGAACCAAAGAGCTGCAAAATAAAGTTGGAGAATTAGAAAAATTTAACAGGTTGGCCGTTGGCCGGGAATTGAAGATGATTGAGTTAAAAGAAGAAATAAAAAAATTAAAAAAGGAATTGGAGAAATATAAAAAGGCTTAAAATATTTTATGGAGAAAGAAGAAGTAGATAAATTAATGAAAATTAAAGGAAAGACTAAAGGAAGTGAATTTTTGACCTTGAAAAAGTATATTGAGGCAAAATATGGCAGAGAAGGAGTGAAAAAATTAGAGAAAAAAACGAAAGAACTGGGTTATCCTATAATTTTAGAGTGTTGAATAATTACTAAGTTCTTTAAAGAATTGATTTATCCACTTAATTAAGCGTAGATTTTATGTTAAAATTAAGATAGAAGCATTAATTTTTGTCTCATCGGGAATTAAATCTCTGATGAGCGGGACATAAAATCTATGTTTAAAGAAGTCAATCAGAATTCGTTCTTTGGCAACTTTCTTTACGAACAGGTAATTCCCCAAGATCACTTTTTAAGAAAAGTCAATAAAGTAATTGATTTTTCTTTCGTTAATGAAATAGGTCAGTGCACACCACTAAAACTGCTGCTTTGATATCAGAGCAGGAACAGAACAGGCGTTCTACGACCCAATTTCAGCCTTGATACCAAAGCATCAGCCTAAAATCAAATTATTCAACACTCTAAAATATATGACTGCCGAAATAATTAAATTCAATTTAGAAGGAGAGATTTGTCCCTATACTTTAATTCGAACTATTAAGAAAGTTGAAGAGCTTAAAGAAGGTTTGGAAACGAAGGAAAAAATATTGGAGGTTATTTATGACCATCCGCCAGTGGTGGATAATATTCCGGCCGAGTTCCAGAAAAGAAGTTTTCAGGTGGAAGTTAGAGAAATCGGAACCGCTAAATGGCGGATAATAATAAAAAAATAAAAGGTCGAATCCTTATATTAAAAATTAACTCAAGAATATATGGAAATAGTTTGGATAGGTTTAATTGTGGGTTTTCTATTAGGATTTGTGATTCAAAGAGGATTTTATTGTTTTTATGTAGCCCTGAGTAACTTAGTGTTTACCAAAGACTATCGATTGATTAAGGCCACTATTTGGGCATTTCTGGTAACAATGATTGGTTTTCATGCTCTCCATAGTTTAGGGATACAACCAATGGATCCAAAGACTTTCTTTTTGGGCGGGAGCATTGTGGGAGCAATAATTTTTGGAATTGGTATGGTTTTATCTGGTAGTTGTATTGTCGGTACGCCAATGAGAGCTTGGAGAGGGCAAGTAGGTTATATGATTAGTTTGATAGGAATGGGAATTGGCGGCTGGTTGACCATTTGGGGACCTTTAAAACCGATTCGATTAGCTCTCCAAAAGCCAACCGAAGTATTCATTGATGGAAAGATTGCTACCTTGGACAGGTTGCTGGGGATTAATCATTGGATATTGGTAATTATTGTAGCAGCCTTATTGATTTGGTGGTTGTTCAAGCTAAAAGGTAAAGAAGGCCGCGAAGAATTAGCAGAAAAAGAGAGAGTTTCCCTTTGGAATAGTTTTTTTAAAAAACTCTGGTCCCCGGCCTTGCTAGGAATTAGTTTGGGAATAACAGAAATAGTAGCTTTTGCAAGCGGTAAATCTCCAGCTGGTTTAGGTGGCTTTATCAAAGGTTACGGTCAGTATTTTCGGTCTTTATTTACTGGAGAGTTACCTTTAGGTTGGCCAGTAATGGAGGTGACCGGTATTATGATTGGAGCTGTTTTGGCGGCTGTTTTGGCAGGCGAGTTTAGAATCATTTGGCCCTCTTTAAAAAGAATCCCGAGATTATTTTTTGGTGGGTTACTTATAGGAATGGGGGCAGTTTTAGCCGTAGGTGGTTGTAATGTTGCCCATCTTATCTCCCATGTGCCTCAGTTTTCAATAGGTAGTATTGTCAGTATGTTCTTTATGATCGGTACCGCCTATTTGATGCTCTATTGCCAGTTTCTCAGAAAAAAGAGCTAACTCAAAAATAATTAATTAATTTGAAGTCGAAACACAATAAAAGTGTTAAGGTTTTTTATTTAAATTTTTATGGGTTTAAAACCAGTAAAATATGTTACCATTGATGACCAAACAGGAGCTTTATATTCGGCTGGAAAACAGAGTTTATTAATTCCGGTTACCTTTATTCAGGCTATTGATTTTACCTTTTCCCAACTGGTGGGTAGAGAAGGAGCAGACATTTTAATTTATAAAATTGGTGAAGCTTTAGGTAGGGAATATGTTTTTACCCTTGAGTCTATCTTAAAGGAAAGGAAGACAAAACTTTCTCCAGAAATGAAGGTCAGAATAAACTGTAATGCCATTTTTATGGAAGCTGGCTGGGGAAGGGTGGAAATATTAAATATCGATTTATCAAGAAAATTACTGAAACTAAAAATAAGTTATTCTCCTTCAAGAGAATTTTTAAAAGAAAGTAAATACAGCCTCGAAAAGGGAATAATAGCTGGATTATATAAAGGGGTAACTCAAGAGGAAGTCTATTGCCAACTAATAAAAGAAAACAAAAAAGAACACTTTGTTGTTTTGGAAATTCTCAAAGAGGTGCCCAGAAAGATCAGAGAACGAGAAAAGTTAGTTCTGCTTACCCGAAAAGAATTGGAGAAAAAAATAAAAGAAACCACAAAAGAACTTCAAGAAAGAGTTAAGGGATTGGAGATATTTCATAGATTAACTGTTGGCCGGGAATTGAAGATGATTGAGTTAAAAGAAGAGATTACAAAATTAAAGGAACAGCTCCAAGATCAGAAACACGATTCTAAATAATATCAGCTTTTAGTCCGCTATAGAAAAATATGGCCCA
>Ga0210016_1004862_pt1 | contig 11369 bp, 8 predicted proteins | sample CryGeyCG2014_300_FD_185454 | JGI IMG/M metagenome (GOLD analysis project Ga0210016, IMG submission 185454) | Groundwater microbial communities from aquifer - Crystal Geyser CG02_land_8/20/14_3.00 (SPAdes) (version 2) | ecosystem: Environmental > Aquatic > Deep subsurface > Groundwater | place... | reverse complement strand
ATAGAGCAGGGCCATGGCCTTCGGTTTCAGCCCGTATATTCAGCCGATCCCTATCTTATCTATCGAATAGAATATATGGATTCCGGCCAATGACGATGTGGAGAAGAAAAGGATGAGAAAACAGAAGGTGGTGATCCTGGGCGGCGGTCCTGCCGGACTGACCGCGGCCTATTCCCTGGTTCAAAAGGGATGCGAGGTGGTCCTTCTTGAGCAGGAGAAACAAGTGGGCGGACAGTGCAAGACCATTCACTATAACGGCTGCCGATTCGATTTGGGAGGACACAGGTTCTTGTCGGCCTATGATGACGTCCTCGATCTGGTGAAGAACCTCCTTGGAGATGAACTCGGCACCGTGCCACGGAAGAGCAGCATTCTCTTCGACGGCCGTCTGATTCGTTACCCCTTGAAGCTGGAAGATCTCCTCAGAAAAATGAAATTATCCGTATCTGCGAGGGCCGTCATAGACTATTGCTGGGAGAAATTGAAAAACATGATTAAGGAAGGCCCGGAGGGATCGTTCGAGGAATGGACACGAAAGAGATTCGGAAAAACATTGTATGATATCTATTTCGGTATGTATACGGAAAAGGTCTGGGGAGTCTCCCCCAAAACCATCTCTTCGGATTGGGCCAGAAAAAGAATTACAAGTGTCAACCTGATGGAGGTTATGAAAGCATTAATTGGTTTAAAGAAACAACAGGGGGTATTCGAGTGCAGCGAATTTTACTATCCATCAAAGGGGATCGGCAGAATATATGAGAAGCTTGCCGAGTCCGTGATTGCCATGGGCGGCACGATTCATCTAAGTTCTAAAGTATCAGCAATCATTCTTGGAGAGGACGGCAAGATAGCAAACGTGAAGTATAACCGATCGGGGGAACACTGCGCAATATCCGGAGACTGGATTGTCTCGACCATCCCCTTGCCTGAGTTTATTTCAGCGATCAGGCCGGCGCCCGGCGAAAAGATCCAACAGACTGCCGGATCGTTGCCCAACAGATGTTTGAGATTTGTTGCCTTACTAATAGACCGGCCGCAGATTACGGACAATCTCTGGATACATGTTCCGGAAAAGCACATCCGTTTTTTTAGAATTCAAGAGTTTAGAAACTGGAGTCAAAAAATGGCGCCTGAGGGAAAGACCCTTCTGCTCTGCGAATTCGCGTGCAACAAGGAAGATTCCTTATGGAACCTGGACGAGGAGCGCTTGAAGGAGATATGCATTCAGGACCTGGAAAAACTCGGCATGATCAACAGGGCGGAAGTCTTGGAGTATAGGGTTGAGGCGCTTGAATATGGATATCCTTTGTATTCACTCGATTATAAAGAGAAGCTCAAGATTCTGTATGATTACCTCCTGAGCATCCCGAACATTGTGGCTCATGGCAGGCAGGGCCTATACAGGTATGACACCATGGACCACGCCATGAAGACCGGCATGATGGCATCCGATATCGTTACAGGAGATCTGCCTCGGGAGGCATTGGTAAAAATATCCGAAGTGACGAACCAGTATTAAGGAGAGAACACTCAGAAATGAATCAGAGGTTGACGATCATTCTCAGTATGATGTTCGGACTTTTGTTGATCGGCATCTGGCTCTATATCGTGGATCTTGATGCCATGCTCGTGATATTTAAACAGGTAAAAATAATGTTTATTTTCCCGCTGGGCGCATGTTTCATCCTGATCTATTTTCTCAGAAGCCTGCGCTGGAAAATTATCTTGTCCCCTGTGGAAAAGATCACGATAACAGAGTCCTTTCATCTGTGTATGACCAACTATTTCGTCAATTTTCTCATTCCTGTTCATGCAGGGGAGGCGGCCAAGAGTTATCTCCTGAAAAAGATGAAAGGAACCCCGATTTCAAAATCGTTGTGGACGGTCTACCTGGATAAAATATTCGATCTGTTGCCGGTTTTCTTACTTGTGGTTGCAACTCCATTTCTGACAAAACAGATAAACAACGCGATCTACTTGGCCTCTACAATCTTATTGTTGGTTCTGTTATTCTTAATTTTTTCCCTGATGTTTTTTATTCATAAGAAAGATAAGGCCTTATCCTGCTCTGAACGGATCTTTTTCTTTTTACCCGGCAAGTTCAAAATCCAGCTCAGAAATTCTATGAGTCTTTTCCTGGACGGATTATCATCGATCCCCCGATTGTCGAGCAGGCTGTTGGAAATAACAGGGTTGACCCTTCTGGCGCTTATTGTCCATTCCTTTTTCATGTGGTTGTTCTTTTATGCCTTCGGGATCAGCTTGCCTGTACTCACCGTATTTGTAGGGTACCTGTTATTGAACGCCTCTTTTATTTTGCCTGCACCCCCGGGATTTGCAGGAAGTCTGGAACTGATATTTATTTTTATTTTCAGCTATCTTTACGGTTATGACAAAAATATAGTGAGCGCTGTTGCTGCCTCGTCTCATGTTGTCACTGCAATCTTGTTCGGCCTGATCGGCTTTTGGTCCATTGCGCACATCGGTACGAAATTGTCAACCGTTCTTAAGATAGAATCAGAAAATAGGATGAGTTTATGAATAACAGGCAGGATTACAATGAGAAGGAGGAGGGATGAACCGGTTCCAGACATTCACGGAGTTTTTAACGGCGACAAGCGCGCATATACCTGTCTTCGAATTTATAATAAACTTGATATTTGCCGGACTGCTGTCGTACATACTCAGCCGAATATATATAAAATACGGCAATAGTTTGTCCAACAGAAAATTATTCGGGAAGAACTTCTTCCTGCTGACCATGACGACAATGATGATTATTTCAATTGTCAAATCGTCTTTGGCCTTGTCATTGGGACTTGTGGGCGCGCTTTCGATCGTAAGATTTCGTGCGGCCATCAAGGAGCCCGAGGAGTTATCCTATTTGTTTCTTGCTATCGGGATTGGATTGGGATTTGGCGCAAACCAGGGAGTCATCACAACCATAGCTTTCTTTATTATTGCAGGGGTGATTGTACTCAGGAAGGCTTTTTCACGAAAAGAGGAGAATCAGAACTTGTATCTGACCGTGTATAATCATAAACCCAAGGAGGTGGGAATCGAACAGATTGTGCGGACCCTCCAAGAACATAGCGCAGGAGTTAATCTGAAAAGATTTGATGAGACGGATGAACTCTTTGAAGCATCATTTTTAATAGATTTTCGGGATTTTGAGCAGCTCAATGAGGCAAAATATGCACTGCAAAAACTGGAAGGCTCCCTGAAAATCAGCTTTCTGGACAACAAAGGAATCATCTAAGTGATTATCAAAGAGTCAAAGAATCGCCGGAAAAACTTGGACCCTCTTCTTAGGGTCCTCATTGGACATAGAGTGAGTATGGTAATCGTGGTCTTGGGTCTTTATACAGGTTTGTTTTTTTTCCTGGGCGCTCAGGCCCATAAGTCAGGGCTTATATCAAAAGTGATGAAGACCGTGTCAAGAGACAGCATTGAAACAGTTCACAATTACATCATGGGACTTACAGCCGGCCCTGAACGCATGATCATCGACATTAAACACACAGATTTTGAAAAGCTAAGATATAAGCGCGATCTGGCCTTGAAGGCAGGCATTCTCACTACCGATCAGGAAAATTACGTTCCGGCAAAGATAAGGTACGGGGACAAGACGATCAAGGTGAATCTGCGCTTAAAAGGAGACAATTTAGATCATCTAATGGAAGACAAGTGGTCATTCAGGATTAAAGTGAGCGGTGATAATACATTTCTGAGAATGAAACAATTCTCCATACAGCATCCGAAAACAAGAGATTATATTTACGAATGGCTTTTCCATCAAACGGCTCTTAGAGAAGGTTTGATCGCACTCCGATACAAATTCATTAACGTGGTCATTAATGGCAAGGACTACGGGATTTACGCTCTGGAAGAGAACTTTGAGAAGAGACTGATTGAAAACAATCAACGACGAGAAGGCCCCATCATCAAGTTTGATGAATCACTTTTCTGGGCGGAACGATTGGATTTTAAGGATTTTATACAGAGCGGCCGTGTCTCGCGATCGCTGCCCGGAATAGGAAGTTATACCTCCAATCCTATCGACATGTTTCAGACAGGCAAAACGACAAAGGATTCCTTGCTTTTTAACCAATATATGATCGCCCAGAACCTGCTGGAGCAGTTCCGGAGGGGCCGTCTCCCGTCCAGTCAAGTCTTCGAGGTGAATGGATTTTCGAGGTATATTGCATTATGTGATCTCTTTGGAACAAACCACTCACTGCATACGAATCAGTTTAGATTTTATTACAATCCTGTGTTGTCCTTATTGGAGCCCATCCCATTTGATATTAATGATATTGAGATCAGTAAAAAACTGACTAAATTGGCAGGGACATATACAGAACAGGATGATACGTTGTGGGACGGCGGCGGCCGGGCTTTGTTTCTATCGCAGTTATTCAAGGACAATTCATTCTGGGAAGCTTATGTCAATGCACTGGAGAGATTTTCAGATCCATCCTATCTGGACATCCTTTTCAAAGAACTGAATGATGAACTGACACGAAACCTCAACGAGATTTACAGTGAGTTCCCGTGGTATCGTTTTTCCAAGGAGATCCTGTATCAGAACCAGGCATATATCCGGAAATTTTTAAATCCTGTGAAAGCTCTCTACGCGTATTATCATAGCAGTGACAAGGAGCGGATCGTACTGGAGATAGGGAATATTCATCAAATTCCCATTGAAATTATAAGTGTTTCGTATATGGATCGCGTTCTGCTCGAACCCAAAGAGAAAGTCCTCTTGCCTCCAAAAAATTATTCCCATCCCGTCCATTATCAAAAGTTAGATGTTCCACTGCCTGTGGGCCTCCCCTGGTCTGATTCAATGGCCCGTGGTCTGAGCGTCCAATACAGGCTCTTGGGAACGGATCGATTAAGGACTGAAACGGTCTTCCCCTGGCCCTATCTGAACGATACCCTTATAGCCAAGGACGTCTTCAGGCGTGCTCCCCATGTTAATGAGAGTGATATGCTGATGGTCGATGAAAAGACCAAGAAAATCTATTTCAGATCCGGCCAATGGAGTCTGGAACAGGATCTGATCATTCCAAAAGGTTACAGACTCGTGGCAGAAGGCGGGGTACAAGTGAATTTGAAGAAGGCTGCTAAGATTATCACCTTTTCGCCGGTGACATTCATTGGGTCCGAGGAGAACCCTGTCCGTTTCTATTCCTCTGATGCATCCGGTCAAGGCATGGCTGTCCTTGCGAGCGGAGAAAGGTCCGTACTGGACTATGTCTATTTTGATCATTTGTCCAACCCATCAGAGGGAGGATGGAATTTGACCGGGGCCGTCACATTCTATGAATCCCCCGTGAAGATAACCCATTGTCAATTCACGCGTAATCGGTCAGAGGATGCCTTGAATATCGTTCGCTCCGATTTTAATATCTCGCATACGCTTTTCAGTGAAACTACATCCGATGCCTTTGATTCAGATTTCAGCAAGGGGCAAATTATCGAATCGTCTTTTATCCATTGCGGGAATGATGCCGTTGATGTATCCGGAACCAATGTGACGTTAAATCAAATTGCCATCAACGGCACGGGTGACAAAGGGTTGAGTGTCGGTGAGAATAGTCAGATGACGGCTCATCAGATCAGAATAGCGAAATCAAAGATTGCCGTTGTCAGTAAAGATATGTCCGAGTTGACGATCGAAGGGATTGAGATCAAGGAAGCAAAGATCGGATTAGCCGCTTATCGGAAAAAGCCTGAGTTCGGCGAAGCGACTATTGCAGCGTCACATCTTCAGATGAATAACGTTGAGACCCCTTATTTGATCGAAGAGGGATCCCGTCTGACCGTGGACGGCAGCAATGTGGAAACAAATCAACAAGACGTTAAGCGTATTCTTTACGGGGAGGAAGACGGTGCTTCGAATAGGTAAGGCTTGGCTCGTCTTGTTATTTCTCCTGTCTTTGCTGCCTGGACCTGCGAAAGGTGTTCAAGCGCCGGACCATGGGTTTGCCTTAAAGCGCATCTCACGGCAGGGCCTGAATCTTCCGAAAGAAAGCGACACAGTTGATAACGAGCAGAGTTCTTTGAGGAGGGGGGTCTCCTTTGTCGTTCTCTCCCACATCTATCCCTTGTTATTCGGCGGAGCCCCGTCGGACATGGATCGGATGCTGAATGAGATTAGGAACTGTTCTCCCGACATCCTGATATTGACGGGTGATATTATAAAGGGTTCATGGAATGTCCGGGAATGGAAGCCGGAAATGTTTGAAGACGATGAGGCCCTGCGGGAGTCTCTGAATGCCCAGTGGGATTACGTATACTCGGTCTTTGAACGCCTTAACATTCCTGTCTGGATAGCGCCGGGCAATCACGACATCAGCAGCTATATACCGGGATATCGGGAAATAACACGTGACGTATTCAGTCACCGGGTCGGGGAGCCGTTTCACGCCAAAAGATTTGGAGACTATGATTTCATATTTCTCAATACCGTGCTTTCGGATGCAGAAAAGGAAACGTATGGTCTTGATGAAAAGCAGATCCAATGGTTGAGAGGGGGAATTGGCTCTCCTTTATTAAAGACCGGCTTTGTGTTCCTGCACCACCCTCTCTGGTATGGCGGCCTCCAAATACAACCGGGCAATGTCAACATGGAGGCCTCCGGCTGGATGCAGGAAGTTCATCCGTATCTCAGGGAAAAGGTGAAATACGTTTTCGCCGGCGATGGCGGGGACCGGTGGAACTTTCTGTTTTATGAGATACGGGATGATGTCCATTATTATGTCAACGGCTCGGGTCGAAGCGGTGTCTCCTTTCTTCATGTGGTGGCGGGGGAGGACGGGATTCAGGTCAAACCCCACTTTCTTGATATTCAATCCGTGAAACCGCAGAGAATGGATACGGAAAAGAATCTCATGCGAGTTGGTTTGAAAAAGATCGTGTTTGTTTTTCACAATAAATTCTTCTGGCTGGGTGTGATCGCGGCCTGTATCCCCCTGGGACTGACCATCTTTATTCTGATGAGAAAAACCGGATGACTACAATGCCGAGGGACCATGGGGAGTTCCGTTACGAGCGTAAGTTTGTTATTGCCCATCTGACCAGGCATGAGGTGGAGTCCTTTGTGAGATTCCATCCGGCCATGTTCTCTGAAATATATCGTCAGCGATATGTCAACAATATCTACTTTGACACGAACCAGATGAGCAATTACCATGACAATATTGATGGAAAGCGCCGAAGAATAAAGATTCGTATCCGATGGTACGATGCGCTCTTCGGAATCGTAAAAAATCCGGTTTTGGAGTTCAAGATAAAGTATGGCTTTCTGGGGCGGAAAGAATCATTCCCCCTCCCTCCCTTTGAACTAAACGATTCTTTCAACGCTCGGACCGTCGCAGAGGTGATAGAGAGATCCGATCTCCCGGAAATCAGAAAGCTGCAATGGCGTTCTTCATGCGCAACGCTTGTCAATTCCTACAAGCGGAGATATTTTGAATCGGCGGATCGGAATTACCGAATTACGATGGATACGGATCAAACATTCTATGCCGTGAATCATCATCACAACCTTTTTTTACATAGACTGACCGATGATCAACAGGTTATTCTTGAACTGAAGTACCATCGCGATATGGATGGTCAGGCCGAAAAGATTGCCGCTCACTTTCCTTTTCGATTGAGCAGAAGCTCTAAGTATGTAACCGGTTTGCAGAAATTATACCCTTGGTAGCTGAAGCAGAGCCATGTATTTTTGTTCGAATATGGCTAATGCCTGTTGGTAATTTAAGGATAGAATAGTATTATCTTCGCCTTTATCCTCTTGATAAACACTACGAGAAATAATCCTTCAGACTCGACAGCATGAGCGGTTTACATGGATCCGGATCTGAGACCTCTTCAGGATGGTGACCCGAAAAGCGTATGAAAGAGAACTCCGAGCTTGTGCAACGCACGAAGGGGAAGCGACGGATGAAGAATTTATTTTTCGTGCTTGTTGCCTTTTTCATCTTTCTGGGAGTCTCGGAGGTTGTATTCAGGATGACGCACCTGTTCAATGCGAGGATCTCCTGTTCCGAGCCGGACCCTGTACTGGGCTGGCGGTTTACACCCGGGCGAAGCTATTGGTTTTATAAAGAGAATGATCATCCAATAACAGGACGGATCAACCGTTTCGGCTGGCGGGACCGGGAGTGGTCTTTAAGGCCGCCGGACGGCGTCTACCGCATAGCCGTCCTTGGAGATAGTTATGTGGAATCCTTCCAGGTGGAGACGGATCGGAACTTTCTCACTTTGACGGAAAAGGAATTCAACAAGGATCAGAACATCCGGTTGGAACTGATGAATTTCGGCCGGTCCGGATTTACTCAAACCGAGGAACTGCTTGTCCTGAAAAAACAGATCACTCAATTTTCACCGAATAGGGTCATCCTGTTTTTCCTGCCTGAGAATGATCTTACAGAGATCAGCAGAGAGACCACCTTTGAATTATTGCGTCCCTTTTACCATCTCTCCCCCAATGGGGAACTGATGCTCGATACGAGTTTTGTTGATACGCGGGAATTCAGGATCAAACAATGGATTAATTTCTTCACGCATCATTCGGCGCTGATCACCCTCATTGGAGAAAGGTATAATCTTTTACAGGCACAAGGTCTGATAAGGAAAAAAGAGAAAGAGCATGATCAAAAACGAGGCCAGGCAGAAAAGATCGAACGCTATTTGAGTCTATGTACCGACAAAGCTGATAGAACCTACCTGGAGAATTATCAGTTGAGTAAAAGATTAATACGGGCCATGGCGGATTATTGTAACGAAAGAAACATCCGATTGATGCTGGTCACCATCGATACGCCCGCTTACCTGCCTGAGATGGAAGCAAAAAATAAAGATATGGACGCGTCATTTAATGCGAATTTCTTTGAGGATGATTTGAAGAAGTTCGCGGCCTCCATCAACATAGATTATCTCGGCCTGCAAAGAATTTTCAGAGAATCTTATGAAAAGAAAAAAGTCCATTTGCATTGGGGTCATTGGAATTACCAGGGTCATCAGGTCGTTGGAAAGGCTCTTGCCGATAAATTAAGGTCAATAATAGAAAGAGAGGCGGTTCGGTGAATGCCTGCATCGTGATTCCCACGTATAATGAAGCGGGAAATATCGAGCGCATTATTGCACAAATTCTCGATCTTCATCCGGAGATTTATATCATCGTGGTAGATGACAATTCCCCCGATGGCACGGGGGCGCTTGTTGAAGCCCTGTCCCGCAAAGACCCTCGCGTTCACCTCATTCACCGGCCCCGCAAGGCCGGTCTCGGCACGGCGTATGTTGAGGGCTTCAAGCTGGCACTGGCAAAGGGCGCAGATCTGATTTTTGAGATGGATGCGGATTTTTCTCACGATCCGAGATACCTTCAGGATTTTCTGGAGGCATCGGAAAAGGCGGATCTTGTGATCGGGAGCCGCTACATCAACGGGGTTCGTGTCGAAGGATGGAAATTCAGAAGACTTCTGCTGAGCAAACTGGCCAACATGTATGTTTCGTACATTATGGTCAGACCTGTTTGGGATTTCACGGCCGGGTTCCGATGCTACCGGAGGGAAGTCCTTGAGGGGATCAATCTCGACGGCATCCGGTCCGACGGCTATGCGTTCCAGATCGAAATGACTTACTTGACATTTAAACATGGCTTTACTGTGCTTGAAATTCCCATTCTCTTCAAGGAAAGGGAATACGGGACGTCAAAAATATCCAGAAGGGTTGTATGGGAGGCGTTCTGGTTGACGCTGAAGTGCCGTGCCTCCGTCCTGGAGATCATCAAACATCTTTCATATCTTTTCAGAGATTATCGTGAATTTGTTGAGAAGAATGCAAGATCATAGGTGCGAACGTTAAGATGAAACTACGAAAAGATTTCCAGGAAAACCGATCCCCGTATTATCTGAGTTTCGTGATTGCGGTGACAATTATTATTTTGGTCAAAGACATTCACCGCGGAGAGTTCTGGTTTTCGGACGCGCCCCGGCACGCGATGGACGGTGTTTTCATATTGGATTTCATCAGGGACTTTCCCATCCTCCATTTTGTGGACTACATAGCCCAGTATTATACAAAATACCCGGCATTGAGCATCGGTTACTACCCGCCGCTCTTTGCCCTTGTGGAGGCGGGATTTTTTGCCTTATTCGGCGTCTCTGTGGTCAGCGCAAGGCTCACGGTCCTCTTCTTCGCTTTGATCGCCGTAACGTTCTGGTTCAAGCTCATCAGGCAAATCTTCAATGAAAAAATCGCTCTTTACTCCAGCATTCTGTTTATCACAACGCCCTTCATCGTGAAGTGGGCAAAAAGCGCCATGCTGGAAATGCCGTCTCTCGCGATGATCATCCTTTCCGTCTATCTTTTTTATAACTTTATTGAACGCGACAAGCCGAGATATGGTTTCTATACGGTTCTCTCGGTCTCTGCATCCGTCTACACCAAGCAGACATCCATTTTCATCCTTCTCACATTTTTCCTCTATTTCATTTTGACGAAGAATTATAAAAGGATGATGAGCAAGGATGTGATTCTTCTCAGTCTCAGTCTGTTCCTCCTCATTTCTCCTTTGGTATTCCTGACATTGCGATACGGTCAAATGAATATCGCCCAATCCATCGGAGGCATCTCCGCTCAGTCCCGTCTGCTCTTTTTAAAACCATGGCTTTTTTACCCGAGGGCCCTGTCCGAGGCGTTTACCATCCCCACGATGATGCTTTGCTTTCTTTCAATTTTTCTTATTTTTATAAGAAAAGACTATAAGGCGGCGGTTCTTTTCATTGCCTGGATTTTCGGGTTTTACCTTACGTTCAGTTATCTTAGAGTCAAGGATTCAAGGTATATCTATTTCTGGCTCCCTCCCTACGCCCTTTTTGCAGCGCTCATACTCAATGAAATTTCCTGGAAGATAAAGAAAATACCTGTTGCGCCCTTGTTACTCATGATGTTGTGCGTCTATCAATTCGTCTTGGCCATTCAGACCAGGATCCCCCTGGTTCAAGGTTATGAAGAAGCGGCCCGATATATCGTGGACAAGGGTGAACCAAGGGTTTTCTTCCAAGGGAGCGGATTAGGAAACGGCAATTTTGTTTTCTACATCAGGAAATTGGACAAGGAAAGAAGAATGATTATCTTCCGCGGGGACAAGCTCCTTGCTTCGTCTTCCGTGTTTTCAAAGTATCTGCTGGTCGAGTACGCGAAAAACATGGATGATACCTATAAACTCTTAGAGGCGTACGGGACCAGGTATTTTGTGATCGAAGAGGAATCGGACTTTAATATCAATGCCTATAAGATGCTGAGGCAGGCGTTGGAATCCGATCATTTTACACTGGAGAAAAAAATAA
>Ga0210016_1004857_pt1 | contig 11375 bp, 14 predicted proteins | sample CryGeyCG2014_300_FD_185454 | JGI IMG/M metagenome (GOLD analysis project Ga0210016, IMG submission 185454) | Groundwater microbial communities from aquifer - Crystal Geyser CG02_land_8/20/14_3.00 (SPAdes) (version 2) | ecosystem: Environmental > Aquatic > Deep subsurface > Groundwater | place... | reverse complement strand
AAAAAATGAGGAAAATAGATTTTGGAGGAATAGCCTTTATTATAGGTATGGTTTTGGCAATATTGATTGCTCTGTTTGGAACAACAGCAACTTGGCCAATTTGGGTTCTGGCAGTACTTGGACTTATTGTAGGATTGATGAATGTAACAGGAAGAGAATCAGGAAAGTTCTTGCTTGCAACAATTGCTTTTATGGTTACGTTTAACGCTTTAAGTAGAGTATTTGAACCGATGGGCGTTATAGGAGCATTCTTGAATAGCTTCTTTGGACTGCTAATAATTTTCGTAGCTCCTGCTGCAGCAATTGTGGCAATAAGCTCTCTTATAGCAATAACAAGGAAATAATTTTTTATTTCTTTTATTTTTTTGATTTCTTCTTTCTAAAATATTTTAATAGTTATTGCAGTTATTAATTCAAAAAATATACACAAAGAGAGAATATCTTTGTTTATTAATTTCATTAGTTAAAAACCGAAAATCTACGTTTTGTTTAGAATTTTCATATTAAGATAAAATCTTAGTCAAGAGATAAACATCATAAATATCTTTCTCAACATAATACTTTTGGTCATCTGTTGTATAACTTGCTAGAATTTGTTCATATAATGAGTTTAAAGGCTTTTTTGATTTAAATGATGCACCTGTTTCAATTATCTTTTCCCTGAGATCTTTAAAATCAGGACTAATCTTTGTTATCAATTTATTTGATTTGTTTGAGACTTTTGCAAGTTTGTGCCTCAATAGTTCATATGGTTTAAGCACTCTCAGACTTAAATTATCAGCATCTTTAACTTCTGCTTTTGTTTTTATTGATTTATTAGTAATATCTAAATCAGGAAGAGAAATATCAAGACCTTTATTTTCAATGTCATAAATTATTTTATCTTTTATTTTTTCATATAATTCCTTTTGATATCTATTGAAATGCAGCCAAAAAAAACTTTTTTGATTAAAGTCTCCATGCTGAATTAATCTTACAGTATTTGCATTATGATTTTCTTCAACATGAGAACCCATGCCAAACTTATTTTTTGCAAATTTAGCAATATCATCTCCATACTGCTTCTTGAATTTTTTGTATGTTACATTAGGTGTGGAAATATCTGCATCAAAAGTTGGTCTATGATATTTACTAAACTGGGAATGAGAATATGCTTGGACAGCTAATCCTCCAACAAGTAGATAAGAAAGGTCTGATTCTGAGGCTTCCTTTGATAAAAGATACAAACCTATTTTAGTTAACTTATTATTGAGGCTCATACTGTATTAATATAACGTATACTATTTAAATCTTTCGTTTATTACCACTTATAAGGGGTATAACTTTATAAAATGGAAATTAAAAATAAACTTATTATTTTTTTTCAGTTTTTATAATACTTCTTAAAGCAAGACTAAGGGTCTTTCCAAAATGTTTTTATAGTGGTATATTAATTTAAAAAAAGTGATAGTTAAATGAGAAAGCCAAGACTAACTTATGACCAACTAATTAAGCAGCACATTGAGATACTTAAAAACCTCCAGTATAAATCTGGGTTGTTTGCTGCATCAAAAAAAGATGTGGATACAGGATATGAAAAATCATGGCTTAGGGATAATTTTTATGAGTGTCTTGCGTTTGAGGTAATAAGTGATTGGGACACTGTTGAAAAAACATATAATTCTTTGTTGAATATATTTCTTAAGCATGAATATAAAATTGATTATGCAATAGCAAAAAAACCAAATCAAAAACATGAATATATTCATTCAAGATACCACCCTGAAACATTTGATGAGTTCTGGGAGGAGTGGGGCAACAAGCAGAATGATAGCATAGGTGCAATACTTTTTAACATAGGAAGGCTTGAGCATCACCATAAAAGAAAGGTACTAAAAGATGAATTACATGTGAGAATTGTCAACAAGCTTGTGAAATATCTTGAGAGTATTGAATACTGGTGTGATAAAGACAGTGGAATGTGGGAAGAAGATGAAGAAGTTCACGCGTCTTCTGTTGGGGCTTGCGTTGCAGGACTTAAATCAATAAATAATTTGCCTCAGATAAATGTCCCTTCTGAACTTATTGATAGAGGAATGCAGACATTAAAAGATCTTCTTCCAAGAGAATCTGAAAAAAAGTTTGTTGATTTAGCTTTATTATCCTTAATTTATCCTTATAACATTGTAAACAAAAGACAAAGAGACGAAATATTAAAGAATGTTGAGTATCTTCTTTTAAGGAAAAAAGGGGTTATAAGATACAAAAATGACCATTATTATAACAAAAATCCTGATTGTTATAGTGAAGAAGCTGAATGGACTTTTGGTTTTAGCTGGCTTGCCATAATATATGAAAATATGGGGGAAAAGAAAAAAGCAAAGAAGTTCATAGATCTTATGCTAAAAACAATAACCCCAAAAGGAATTCCAGAACTTTATTTCTCAAACTCTGATGTTCATAATCAAAACAATCCATTGGGTTGGTCAGAGTCATTGTTTATTGTTGCATTACATGACATGAATAAGAAATTCATAAAAAACTGAAATCTTTGCGGAATTTATTTGGTTTACTTTATTAACAAGCTAATTATACTTTTTATATGGAAGAAAAAACATTGCTTAGACTGGCATTAATATGCTCGTTAGTTGGAATAATTTCTTTATTCTTTATCTCTGAAAACATGGATATTAAGGAAAAGAATATTAATGAAATAAATAAAGATAATGTTGGAGAAGATGTAAGAATTAAAGGGATTGTAAGCAAATCGGTTGATAAAGACAAAATTCTTCTACTGGACATAATTCAGCCAGAAACAATAACCATAGTTTTGTTCAAAGATAGTGATTTTAATATAAGCACTGGAGCAAGGGTAGAAATAACTGGTGAGATAGGTGAATTTAATGGGAAAATGGAAATCATAGGTAATGAGGTTAATATTTTAAATTAAGATTTTTCTTTTTCCTCGATAAGTTTCTTTGCTCTTTCAAGCATCTCTTTTTTTAGGCCAATAAAAACACCGCCTTGCTTTCCAGCGCAGTAAGTGGCCTCTTTGTCCTTTATAATATTATTCAGCTCATCACTTTCAATGTCAATGTGCATTATCCTTGAGTTTGTCAACGGATCTTTTTTGTGAATATAGACCTTTACATTCTTTATCTCAATTTTGCTTTTAGCAGGACCGCTCATAAAAACACCTTTTGTTTTGAGGAATTAAGCATTACTTCCAAAGATTTTATCTGTTTTTATTTTATTTTCTTTTCCAATTCTTTTAATGTGCTATCGAGAGCAACAAAAAGGTTTTTGTCTTTTGCATTTGCTGGTGTCTCTTTTCCGTCAACAATGAGTTTTGCATTTATTTCAAGTTCATTTCCCTGTTCATTTAATTCAAGAACAAGCTTTTCAAAATTCTTTAAGCTGTCAGAGAATTTTCTGGCGTAAGAGCCAACTATCTTCTTAAGAATTATCATCGAACCACCGTCCAGCTCTGAAAATCCTATAAGCTCTATATTGCCGCCCAGTTTAATGGTTTCTGCCATGGCTGCATCACCCCTATTATTGATTATGGTTTTATGTATATAAATAGTTTTCGAAATATGAATATACATTTTAGTATACTAATATATTTTTATTAATAGAAGTTTAGATATTTTTAGTATATTAATATATTAAATAGTATATTAGTATATTTTTATTAAGAAAAATAAAATATATTTTATATACTAATATATAAAAGAGTATATTAATTTAGTTTAATCTACTAAAGAAACCTCAATCCTTTCCTTACCAACCCAGATATCTTGCCAGAAAAGTTTTATCACCATTTTTATCAAATATAAAAAATTAACAAAATTATATAAAGATTTTTGTTTTTCATTGAATCATGGCTAAGATATTCATTAAAACATTTGGATGCCCTGCAAACTATAATAATTCTGAGATAATGGCCGGGCTTTTGGTTGAGGCTGGCCACAGCATTGCAAAAAAGCCAGAAAACTCTGATTTAATTATTGTCAATACGTGCACAGTAAAGCAATCAACTGAAAATAAGGTGAAAAGAAACATAATAAATTTTCTGAAGCTAAACAAAAAAATAATTATAGCTGGATGCATGCCTGAAGTCCAGAAAGATTTATTGAAATCTATTGCACCTTGCGCTTCTTTGGTTGGGGTTCACCATACAAAAGAAATTGTAAGTGTAGTTGAAAAAACAATTAAAGGCAATTTGATTGATTTAACAGAAAAAAGAAACGAAACAAAATTAAACCTTCCTGAATTAAGAAAAAACAAAGTAATTCAGATAGTTCAGATATCAGAAGGATGTAATGGAGAATGCACTTACTGCATTGTAAGGCTCGCAAAAGGAAAATTATTTTCTTATCCAGAAGATGAAATTATAAAACAGGTTAAGTCAACTGTTAAAGATGGATGCAAGGAAATCTGGCTTACATCCCAGGATACTGCTGCCTATGGACAGGATATTAAAACAAACCTTGTTTTATTGCTAAAAAAAATAATCAATGTTGAAGGAGATTTCAAGGTAAGAATTGGAATGATGGACCCAAACAATCTTATTCTAATTTTAGATGATTTAATTAATTTAATGAAATCAGAAAAAATATTCAAATTTTTGCATATCCCTGTTCAGTCTGGAAATGACAAAATGCTTAAATCAATGAATCGGCTTTACACTACAAATGAATTAAAAATAATAATAAAAAAACTAATAAAAGAAATACCTGAGATTACAATAAGCACAGATATGATATGCGGCTTTCCAGGTGAGACAGAAAAGCATTTTAATGATTCTATAAAACTAATAAAAGAAATAAAGCCAGATGTTTTGAATATTTCGAGATTTTGGCCTAGACCTGGAACAAAAGCTGCTTTAATGGAAAATCAAGTGCATGGTGGAATAAAAAGAGAAAGAAGCCAGCTTATTACAAGAGAATTTAACAAGATATGCACTGAGAAAAACAAAAAATGGCTTGATTGGAAAGGAGAGATTTTATTGGATGAGATCGGCCAAGAAGGTTCATTCATCGGCAGAAACTATTGCTATAAGCCGGTTGTAATTAAATCAAAAAAGAACCTCTTAGGAAAAAAAGTTAATGTAAAAATAATGTCAGTAACAAACCATACTTTAAGAAGCAAGATAATCTAAACCTGTATGATCCTCTCTTCTAATTTTTGAATTTTATAATTAGCTTTCTCTATTTTATTTTGATTTAAATTAGTATCCTCAACAATTTTATCTGAATCTTTAATTTTTGATTCTTGAATTTTGTTTATTTTTCTTCTGTTTCTTTCGTTATCCCTCATTACATTTGATTCGTATGCATCATTGGTTGATATTATCTTACGCAATTTTGATTTTGGTGCAAAAGCTGCAATTATCCCTTCACCAACAAGGTCTCTTAATCCGTCTATAAAGTATTTTCCTCCGTTGTAAGCAGATTTGCCGGTAAAATTTAATCCTTTGTAAGCACTCTTGCCAGCAAGATTTAATCCCTTCTCAACAGGGTTATATGTTTCAGCAATATTTCTGGCTGTAAGGAAAGCTATAGTAGCCCCTCCAGCAACAAGTATATTATCTAAATACTGTGAATTTAAAGGATAAGATATCATATTATTAAACATACTTGAATTTTCAAGAGATTTCTGTAACAAATTAGATTGAATATTGCTTGCATATTCAAGGGCCTTGCTATAATTAGTGCCAATTAATGCCATGGTTCCTAGTGGAACTGCTGCCTTGCATACCCCGCTATAAGCATTACTTAACCAACTATTGATTTTGCTGCTTTTTTCTTTAGGCATTTCTTTATTTTCTTCCATGATTAAAACACCTCATTTGTTATTACTATATAGTAATATATCTTATATTTAAATCTTTCTATTTTAAGCTGAGAGTTGTAAGTAGATTAAATAATTAATTATCATACTTTGTCATACAAAACAAAAGTTTTAAATATAAGATGGGTTTTGAAAAAAGCATGAAAGAGAGGGTAACACTAACACTTGACTCTAACATCCTAAAAAGAGTTGATTCTGGAGTAAATGGTTTTAAGATTAAAAACAGATCTCATGCTGTAGAACTTCTTATAATGAAAGCACTCGGTGCAAATGTTCCAAAAAAAGCAGTAATTCTTGCAGGAGGAAAAGGGACAAGGTTAAGGCCAATAACATACGAAATACCAAAAGCACTGATACCTGTGCATGGAAGAACACTTACAGAACATTTGTTTGATTTATTCAAAAAATATGATATAAAGGATATTATAATGGCTGTTGGTTATATGAAAGAAAAGATTGAGGAACATTTTACTGACGGCTTAAAATTTGGAATAAAACTTAGTTATATAGAAGAAACCGGGCCTTTAGGCACAGCAGGGCCATTAAAGCTGGGAAAAAATATGCTTACTGAGTCATTCATTGTTTCAAATGGAGATGAATTAAAAGACATTAATATAGAAGAAATGTATCAGTTACATAAGGAGAGCAATGCACTTGTAACAATTGCACTAACAACTGTTGAAGATCCAAGCAAGTATGGTGTTGCAAGGCTTTCTGGCTCAAAGATTCTTGAGTTTGTTGAAAAGCCAAAAAAGGAAGAAGCACCTTCTAAACTTATAAATTCAGGATTTTATATAATGGAGCCAGAAGTCATTGATTTAATACCAAAAGGGTTTACAATGCTTGAAAAAGATGTTTTTCCAAAACTAGCAAAAATGGGAAGGCTTTTTGGATATCCATTCAGCGGCCAGTGGTTTGATACAGGCAACATTGAAAGATACGAAAAAGCACTAAAAGAATGGAAGGATATAAAGTAATTTATTCTCAATAGCTAAAAGGGTGATAATATGAGTATATTCAAGGCATATGATGTAAGGGGAATTTATCCAGAACAACTAAATGAAGGGATAGCTTACAAGATGGGCAGGGCTTTTGTTGAGTTCTTAAAATGCAAAAATGTTGTTATTGGAAGAGATATGCGCTTAAGCTCTGATTCGTTGTTCAAATCATTAGCAGAAGGAGTAACAGACCAGGGAGCTGATGTTATTGATGTTGGGCTAAGTGGAACAGACATGCTTTATTTTTCTGTTTCAAACTATGGTTATGAAAGCGGAATAATGATTACAGCTTCCCACAATTCAAAGGAGTGGAATGGCCTAAAACTGGTAAGACAAAAAGCAATACCTCTAAGCGAAGAAACTGGAATAAGGGAAATAGAAGAACTGGTTGAAAAAAATGATTTTAAGAATGCTGAAAAAGGAAAAATACTGAAAAAAGATGCCATGGATGATTATGTTGAATTTGTTCACAGCTTTGTTGACCTAAAAAAGATAAAGCCATTGAAGGTTGTTATGGACGCATCAAATGGTATGGCTGGAATGATAGTTCCAAAAGTATTTGAAAAAATAGGAATAGATATTATCCCGATGTATTTTGAGCTTGACGGCTCTTTTCCAAACCACCAATCCAATCCATTGATTTTAGAAAACAGACAGGATATTATGAAAAAGGTTATTGAGGAAAAAGCTGACTTAGGGATAACATGGGACGGCGATGCAGACAGGTGTTTTTTTATTGATGAAAAAGGAAGATTTTTGCAGGGTGATTTCATAACAGGTCTTTTCGCTGAAAGCATTCTGAAAAAGCATCCCAATGCCATGATCCTTTATGACTTAAGGGCAAGCTGGTTTGTAAAGGATATGATTGAAAAAAATAACGGCAGGTCAAGGATGTGTAGGGTAGGCCATTCATTCTTTAAGCAGTACATGAGAGAAGAAGATGGCATCTTTGCAGGTGAGGTTACAGGCCATTATTACTACAAATACAAGGATTTCTACACAGACAATGGGATGATTCCTGCACTGCAGATGATTGAATTAATCTCCATAAAAAATAAGCCTTTCTCAGAAATACTGAAGCCAACAGAAAACTATTTCATCAGCGAAGAGATAAATTCAACAGTAGAGGACAAGCAAGCAATTATGAAAAAACTAGAGCAGGAATTCAGTGACGGCAAAATCTATCATATGGACGGCATCTCTGTTGAGTATGATGACTGGCATTTCAATGTTCGGCCATCAAACACAGAGCCATTGTTAAGGCTTAATTTAGAGGCCAAGACAAAAGAAAAGATGGAAGAAATGCGTGATAAAGTTCTAGGAATGATAAGGTCCTAAAATAAAGTTAAATTTATTGGTGATTTTTTTTCTTTATTTGAGTTTAATGGGATATTACTTTTTGAAAGAATATCTACAAGTCCTTTATCATAATTGGTAGCATACTCATTCTTACTTCTTTCCCATCCTGTAGAAAGAGTAAATAAAATATTTTTATAATCTCTTATTACAGATGGATCAGCATTCCTTAGTCTCTCACTTAAATTTCTATTTTTTAACCCAGAATTTAACTTTTTATCAAGTTCTATATCCTTTTCATTAAGATAATTATTATTTCTTGACTTTTTTTTAACACTATTTAGAAAATGAAAGATATTACTATATGTTTTTGTATCTTTATACACGGGTATTGATATTTCTGGTTTTTGTAATTCTTCTAAACCCTCATAAACACTTAACTTTGCTATTTTTTCAAGAAGCGTATAGTCTTCTTTATCCTTAAAAAAATTTAGAACAGCACCATATGCTATTATTTCATCTGCATAGAGAGGAAGCTCATTTAACTTAGGGTTATCAACATTTCCCCTATATGCATAACACCTTAAAATTTTATTAGGATATGCATTTTGAATATATCTTTTTGAAATTTTCATATTAACATTTTATAAATCTTAACTATTTAAATCTTTCGTTTTTATACTACTTATCAGTAAGTAATAATCAATAATAATCAAGAGAAAAGATTTATTGTGTTACATTAATCAGAACTGCTTAATAAGAGTGTACTAACTTATTAGTAGTTAAAAGAGAAAAGTTTATAAAGTCAATTGGTTTTTAAAATTCAAATGTACAAAAAAATGGATTTAAGAAAAAGTCTTATAGAAACAATTGAAAATCTTCTGAACAAGGGAAGAAATTATGCGATTGTTACTGCAAATAAAAACTATTTGCCCAAGGGGATTGATATAATGGCAAGAAAAGCTATGCCTCCATATAGTATTTATGTTGTATTCTTTAAGATAAAAAAGGAATGTGAAACAGAACAAGAGGCATTATCAAAACTTGATAGAGCAATTGAATATGAGAAAATTAGATACTATGAAACAATAGATGGCGTTTTGATTTCTCCATTAAAAAAGGATTATAAATTAACACTTTTTAAAAGAGTTGAACCTGACTATTAAAATAATTTTAAAAAACCAAAACTTTATATATAATAGATTTATCCTCTCTTGTTGGAGAAAAGGAAAGACGAAGGCAAAAAGAATTGTTTTCTCTATAAAAAATTTGTTGGGGCGATGCTTATTGGCAAAGAAGATTAAACCTGTTCTGCCAAGCTTAAGAGAGAAAAAAAGATATTTGGTATTTGAGATTGTCTCTAAAAAGGACATAAAATCTTTTTCAGAAGTTTCAAGCCTTATTTGGCAGTCTTCGCTTAGCTTTTTAGGTGAGATTGAAACAGCAAAAGCAGGTATTTGGATTTTGCCAGATAAATGGAACCAAAAAAAGCAGATGAGCATGGTAAAAGTAAACAACAAATATGTTGATAAGCTAAAAACAGCACTAACACTAATAAAAAGTTTTAAAAGACAGCAAATACTTGTAAAAAGTGTTGGTGTTTCAGGAATGATAAACAAGGCAGATAAAAAATATTTTGCTATGTAATAATAAATAAACAAATATGGGGTGTTAAAATGGAACAAATGCAGCATCAAATGATGGGTTATGACAGATCAATCGCAATGTTCAGCCCAGACGGCAGGCTATTGCAGGTTGAGTATGCAAAAAAAACAGTTAGGCAGGGTTCAACCGCTGTTGGAATTGTATGCAAGGATGGTATTTTACTTGTTACAGACAAAAGAATAGTTGATCCTTTGGTTGTATCAGAAGCAATAGAAAAGATATTTCAGGTTGATGAGCACATTGTGGCAACAGCTGCCGGAATATTATCTGATGCAAGAGTGCTGATTGAAATGGCACAGCTAAAGGCACAGCAGCATAAGGTAACCTATGACAGTCCAATAGATACATTAACTGTTGTAAAGGACATCTGCAACCTAAAGCAGATATGCACGCAGCAGGCAGGGCTAAGGCCTTTTGGTGTTTCAATTCTTGTAGCAGGCATTGATAACGGAACTCCAAAGCTTTTTGAAACAGACCCAACAGGAATATTCTTTCAGTATAAGGCAACTGCAATTGGTGAGAAAGAGCCGGAAATAGAAGAGATATTGCATAAAAAGTATAAAAATTCAATAACTATTGATGAGGCATTTAAGCTTATAGTTTCTACTTTTTGCAATGTTTTGGGCAAAGATTTTAACCCAAGCAGAATAGATGCTGCTTACATAAAAACAGATGAAAAAAAATTCAGAAAAATAACAAAAGTTGAGATAGAAAAAAGCTTTAATGAATCTAAATCAAAGAAATAAAGGTGATTATAATGGCTCAAGGACAACAAACATATGACCGGGAAAAATTTTCCATTAATCTTGCAAAATTAAAAAAAGGCGGGGAGAACTTTGAAGTTGTCATAAATTCAGATAATGCAATAGCATTCAAGCAGGGAAAAGATATAGCTATAGAGGATGTAATCACAAATGAAAAGATATTTGCTGATGCAAAAAAAGGATTGCTTGCTTCTGAAAAATTAGTGCAACAGTTATTTAACACAATAGATGTCAAGGAAGTTGCAAAAATCATAATAAAAGAGGGAGAGATACAGTTAACAGCGGAATACAAGCAAAAATTAAGGGATGAAAAGAAAAAGAGAATAATTGATTTTATACATACAAACGGGGTTGACCCTAGAACAAGCCTGCCACATCCAATAACAAGGATAGAGAATGCATTTGAAGAGGCAAAAATACATATTGATGAGTTTAAGCCGCAGGAAAAGCAAATAGATGAAATACTAAAAAAACTAAGGGTAATTTTGCCAATAAAGTTTGAGATTGATGAAATTGAAATAAAAATTCCTGCAACTCATGCTGCAAAAATGTATTCTGTAGTTAAGAGTTTTGCAAAAATTCTTAAAGATGAGTGGCTTAATGATGGCTCATGGAAATGTATTGTTGAAATGCCTGCTGGATTAAAACAGGATTTCTTTGACAAATTAAACAGCATGACTCATGGTGAGATTGAAACAAAAATATTAAAGACAAAATAAACAACAAGGTGAAAAAATGGGAAAATTATTAGTAGAAAACAAAACAATAGTAACCCCTGGTGAAGAACTTGCAGAAGGAATGGACTTCCTTCCTGCTG
>Ga0210016_1004856_pt1 | contig 11375 bp, 9 predicted proteins | sample CryGeyCG2014_300_FD_185454 | JGI IMG/M metagenome (GOLD analysis project Ga0210016, IMG submission 185454) | Groundwater microbial communities from aquifer - Crystal Geyser CG02_land_8/20/14_3.00 (SPAdes) (version 2) | ecosystem: Environmental > Aquatic > Deep subsurface > Groundwater | place... | reverse complement strand
TTTAGCTGTAATCATATACCGGTATCTTAAACCATCTTCGTAGACGGTCAAAAATCCTTTGATGCCGGTATACTTGCAATGCCAGTGGTTGTGGAACGCCATGAGATTACGGCCTCAAGGAGTCCAGGATGTATCTGGCATTATGCAATCAATTACTTCCACCCCCGTCCCACCGGCCGGAAGTTAATTTGTTCTTGCGGCGCTTGGATTGGGCAGAATTTAATTTTTAATATTTCGGCTCTTTCCAAAATTTGTGTTTGGCGTTTTGTTTTTTCACCAGATTTTCCAGTTTATCCCAATTCTGCTTCTCGTTTCCCTCATCAAACATCTCATTTATTTCTTCGCCGCTGATTCCGGCATACACCCCCGAGACGGTGTATCTAACACCCTGATTATCATTCGGATTCAAACGCAAAAGCAATCGGTATAATTCTATGGCCATTTCTTTTTCGCCCTCGTCGGCGTACAAATCCGCCCGATATTGAATAGCTCTCATATACGCCCGGTTGTCCATGTCGCCCCACGGCATTTCTTTCGGCCATTTCGGAAATTTTTTGATCGTCTCGTTGTAGGCGTTTTTAATAGACTCCCCTGCCTTCTTTTTGTTTTTAAGCGCTCCGTAAACACAGACTAACCCAATATAGGTTTGCGGGTAATGTGAATCTATTTCGAGCGCTTTCATAAGCAGTTTTTCCGCCTTTTTGGCGCCGCTTCGTCCGTCGTCAAGCAGATCCATAGCATCGTAATATAAAATATCTATGTCTTTCATTTTTTAGTTTTTTAACTTCTTCTGCTCTCGTGCTAATTTAAAATTATAATTGCTAATCGCACGCCCGCATTTTCAGTTGGTCACATTTTGTGATGACCTCGCTTCCTTCCTCTTTTAAACGATTTTTAAGCGTGGTCCAATAACTTTGCGCCTTTTTATGTTCTGGTTGATTTGTCAAAGCCGCGATAACATCCACCACTGAAAAATACCACTTTTCGGATTTTTCATCCCAATGCCGACGAATTCGCCGTCCTTCAAATATGGCAATTTTAGTTTTTGGATTTTTCTTTCTCATTTTTACTTCCACCCTTGTCCCACCGGCCGGAAATTGATTTGCTCTTGCGATACCTGAATTGGGCCTTGGGGGGTCTGCTGCATAACGTTTGCCTGCTGTTTCTTATAATCAAGCGTCAATTCAAAACGGTTGGAAACATCGGCGCTTTCGATAAAGGCAATTTTGTATGATTTTCGATTTTGCGCGGCGTTTGGGCCAAGTTCAATTTCCGGATTCCACATCGCTCCAAGCTCCATTTCCTTGGCGTATTCTTCATACAAATCAGTCATCGCCTTGGCTAAATTTTCATCCGCGAACACAACATTTTCAAGTCCAAGGTCTTCTTTGGCTTCTTTTCTGCCAATGAAATACTGGTGCGAATAAAGTTTTTCCGTGAAATCGTCAACGATTTTTTCAATTTTCTCTTCCCGCATCGGCGACTTATGGCTCTTCAAAAGCCGTTTGGCCAAAATCCTAATTAGATTATGCGTCCGGTTGACATTACCCAGAGACAATGGATGGATTTGCGGGTTGGCTTCCACAAATTTATTAAAGATTTTTGCCAAATCCGCGTCGTTTTTAATGCCAAACTTGTTTTTAGCCAGATCAAAATAGGCCATCACGTCTTCCACCGAAATTGGAATCTTATTTTGCGGATTTTGCGGGTCCTGCGGATTAAAGACATTAGCGGTTGAAGGGTCAATCGGCGAAAGTTCGGATAAATCGCTCATGACAATCTCATCGGCGCCTAAAGAAATCATAGTCGCGGCGCTATGGGCCTTATAAGGAATTAAAACCGAAAACTTGTTGCAATACTCGCGCATCATCGAAACCAGGCGCCACGGAACCATCGTATCCCCGCCTGCGCTATAGAGAAAAAAATCTATTTTATCGGTCTTACCGATTTTGCGCAGCTGCTTGCTGATAACCGGAATAATATCCATCGCGACGCGGGCATTCATCGGCCCCTGCCGGTCGCTCGTTAAATAGGTTATCACCCGCGATTTTCTTAAGTCTTCGATTTGTTTTATAAGTTGTTTTTTGTCCATTTTTTATATTTCTTTTAGCTGATTTCCTTTATTTTACTACTAAATACCGCTTTACGCAAGAATAAAAATTTAATAAACCCCCGGCCGGTGGCCGATACGGATTATAATAACCACTAAAATGTTTTTATAAATTTTATAGATTATCCTGTACGGCCAGACTCGATAAGAGTGAAGACCCGTCAATTCTCCATCTAATTTTTTTCCGACAAACGGATCCTCCGCGATTATTGGCAAAACCGCCAAAATCTTTTTTTGATATTGAATGGGGATTTTATCGAGATCTTTTTGCGCCTTTTTTTTGATTTTTATTTCCCATGCCATACTTCTTTTTGCCCTTATTGGCTAAGACGTAGCCATATTTAGCCATTAGATCATCTAGGGTTGCCCACTTTTTATACTCTCCGGTCTTAATCGCCCTATCCACTTCTTTTATATCTTTGTCCAAATCGGGAAAATCGTGCATCACCTCCAGCGTCTCCTGCCAAGATTCAAATTCCTCGGCAGACATCAAGACAACCTTAGGCCGGCCATTTTCGGTTAAGGTATAGTAATTGCCTGGTTTTTGGATTTCCTCGGCGATTTTAAATATTTTTTTTCTGGCCTCGGAAATCGGTAAAGTGTTTTTTGTAGTCATTGATTAATAATTGTCATTCCTGCGAAAGCAGGAATCCAGTATTAGTTGATTTTATGGATCCCGTATCAAGCGCGGGATGACAAAGATAACTTATATGTACATTTTAATGTACACGTTGACATCTGTCAAGACCTTTCGCTTATAACCCCCTTCTCCTTCAGACTGACGTAATTATTTTTGGTAACGACTATGTGATCAATTATTTCCATGCCTAAAATTTTTCCGGATTCTACTAATCTTTTGGTGATTTCCATATCATCCTCCGAGGGTTCCGGGTCGCCGGATGGGTGATTGTGCGCCACTATGATTTGCGCGGCGGAGTGTTTAATGGCAGGCTCAAAAACTTCTCGTGGATGAACAAGGTTGGCGTTAAGAGTGCCGACTGAAATAATTTCACGTTTGATTTCCTGATTTCTGGAATCCAAAAAGAAAATCACGAAATGTTCTTTTTTATGATCCCGAATATCTTTCAGTTCATTCCATACGTCTTTTGGCGATAAAAGCAGAACTGATTGCTTGTTCTGTAGGTGTCGGCGGCCAAGTTCATAGCAGGCGGCGATTTCGCACGCCTTCGCGCTTCCAAGGCCAAATGTGTTTTTTAATTCCTTAACCGTTGCTTTGGCCAAACCCGCGCCGCTGAATTTTCTTAAAATCTTGCTGGATAATTCCACGACATTGATGCCCTTGCCTCCGGTTCGTAAAAGAATAGCCAAAAGTTCGGAATCGGAAAGCCGCTCGGGCCCGTATTTTTCGAGCTTCTCTCGTGGCCGTTCAATTTTTGGTAAATCTTTTATCTTCATTATTTTTTTCTCCATTAGACACTTCGACTACACTGGTTTGGCCGTGCCTGTCCTGAACGAATCAGCGCAAGCTCCTATTTTCGCCCAATACGCCAGGCGGGTGGCGTATTCGCCCCAAAGGAAAGCAATGGTCCATATTTGCCGAGGTCTGTCCTCGGCAAAATGATCCAACTTTTTTATATAAACACTCAAAACCGTGAACTTCTGACCCTTATGCCCTGAAGAATTCCCAGGGCGATAAAATTAATCATGGTGGCGCTGCCGCCGTAACTCATAAATGGCAAAGGGATGCCGATAATCGGCATCAATCCCATATTCATGCCAACATTAATAACGATTTGACAAAGGAACATTAACGAAATGCCCAGAGAAAAAAGCTTTGCGAAATTATCAGGGGCAAACATACCCGTTCTGATAATCCGATAAACTAGTAATGCAAAAAGAGCGAACAAAAAAACGACAACGACAAAGCCAAATTCTTCCGCCGCCGCCGCGAAAATAAAATCGGTATGCGCTTCGGGCAAAAAATGAAGTCTGGTTTGAGTCGCGTTATCCAAGCCCCTCCCCAAAACCTGGCCGGAACCAATAGCGATCACAGACTGTATCAGATTATAACTATAACCCAAAGGATCTTTTTGCGGATTTAGAAAGGTTAAAATTCGCTCTTTCTGATAATCTTTTAATAATAGCGCCCAAGTCGCGCCAAAACATATCGCTCCGATCAAGAGAATGACTACCAAATGACGAAACCGAATACCGGAAACTATCACCAGGCCAAACCAAATAACTAAAATTATGAAGGCCGATCCCAGATCCGGTTGCAAAAGCACAAGAAAAACCGGCAAGCCGGCGTAAAAAAAAGAAGCAACTAAATGGCGAATGCGGTATAGTTCGATATGGCGCAGAGAAAAATATTTTGCCAAAAGCAGAATAACTGCCAGCTTCGCCATCTCGACAGGCGCAAAGTGGATACCGCCAAAACTAAACCATCCAACAGTCCCTCTAATTCGGCGTCCGACCAACAAAACCGCGGAAAGGGCCAACAACGTTATAAGATAAAGAATTATTGTAAATGAAGAATAACTTTTAAACGACCGGTAATCGAAGAGGCTTAATGAAATCATCAACAAAAATCCAACCGCAATAAAAATTAATTGTTTTCTAAAATAAAAAATTTGACCGCCGCGTTCTAAATTATAGATTGATAAAAGACTGAAAAAAGAAATAAGGCCGACAGTGCCGACCATAATCCAGTCTAATTTCTTTAGTATATTGAGATAGTGACGGACGAAATGATTCATAGTCGTAGCCCGAGACGCTATACCCGCTTATCTACCATCCCAATCACCCAGGTTAATTGAGTTGCATGTACATATTAACTTCGGATTCTATATCAAGATTTGCCGCAGTGCCGAGAACCTCAAAAAACCACGGGACAGAAACATATCTTTCCTGGCCGGAACCAAGCAAATCCAAACTTGCGGAATTCACCGCCATCGGCTCGCCATCGCTGCCAAAAACGATAACTGCCACCCCGACATTTTTATAATCAAAACGGCTGGAGTTTTTTATGTTAGCCGAAGCTTGAGAAAAAACGGTTCCATTTTTCAAAACTTCGTATTTTTTATCAAACACGCTGATCTCCGGCGGCAAATAATCCTTAATCCTTTCCCAGCGAACATTTTCGTCTATATCCAAAACCACTTTTGCCAATGAACCATCAAGGGGAACTTTTAATTCGAGCAAATACCTTTCGCCTCGCGGCAAAATAAACGAGCTGCCTGCTTTCTCGGCAACAAGTTGATTATTCAAATCGTAAAGGCTGAATTTATAACCAAAACTGCGAAGGCCGTAATTCTGATTAGGATTTTCAATTCGAGCAACCAGATCATAATTCTGCTCACTAGTGCGCAATGCTTTCACCCAAAGGATTTTAATGCTTTTTAGCGTTTTAATTTCGCACGACGGACACGGCCCTCCGCAATCTTTTTGCTCCTCGCCTTGATTCAGCTTGCCATCAGAACAGGTCGGTGCCGGTTTGAGAAACAAAAAATAAACGCCAAACACAATGGCCAAAAAAATTAAAACATAAACAAAGATAATAATAATTTGTTTCGTTCGCGGTAACATACGTTTATTATATATGCGCCGCAAAAAACCTGCAATACGAAGCTGTGAATAAAAAAATCGCGTTCATGTCACGGAGGCGACCTACTTTCGCATCGTAAAGACGATACTATCATCGGCCTCGGAGTATTTCACTTCTGAGTTCGGAATGGGATCAGGCTTGCCCACCCACCTTTTTACGATCAAACAAAGGGGGCGACCTACTTTCGCATCGTAAAGACGATACTATCATCGGCCTCGGAGTATTTCACTTCTGAGTTCGGAATGGGATCAGGTGGAACAACTCCAGCATCGCCCCCATTGTTTAACCACAATGAGAAAAAAGGTGGGCGGGACTTGCCCTCCTAACTTTTCAAAAAGTTTGGAGGGTGAAAAGAACAACTCCAGCATCGCCCCCATGAACTGAACGCGATTTTTAAAAATCGAAAAAAACCGATCACTAATCACCAAATGTTTATCTCTTAATCATATATTCCCACTAAACGGGACCAAAAATGATTTATTAGTACCACTCGGCTTCACGCATTGCTGCGCTTCCACCTATGGCCTATCAACCTTGTCATCTACAAGGAATCTATGAAGTCTAATCTCGGGAGAGGCTTCGCGCTTATATGCTTTCAGCGCTTATCCCGTCCGAACTTAGCTACCCAGCAATGCCCTTGGCAGGACAACTGGTAGACCAGAGGTTCGTTCTTTCCGGTCCTCTCGTACTAGGAAAGACTTCCCTCAAACTTCTAACGCCTGCGGCAGATAGGAGACCAACCTGTCTCACGCATGTATTTACGAAATTCTCGTAATTTTCCATTGTTGCCAATGGCATGGACTATACCACACTCCAATTCAATTGGAGTACTGACGTTTTATCCAACCATTTACGATTGAATCGGGAAATACTAGTAATATTTCCACAGTCTCTACGGGGTTATTAAATTATTTTGCACCAATACTTTTCTAACCTCAATACTATTTTGAGATCGCTTTTTAGAATAATTGAGATTTTTATATCCATCAATTAGTCCACAAAGCTTCAGAAAGCCATCTGCGCATTTCACAAATTTCTTTTTACGCAATATTTTCTTCATCAATTGAAGCTGCTCCAGTTTAAGTTTCGTGTAGGGCAATATTTTCTCAATTAATTCTAATTGAGATTTCTCGTCGCCTATAATAAACTCCGAAACTCCATCATTTCTTTTTCTTACATAGCCAATACTTAATTCTTTTTGAAGATTTTGAAGAAATTGTATATTAATACTACTTTGATAAAAAACAATATAAGAACTTACCTGATATTTAAACCGATAAGTTTTATTTTTTGTCAGCTTGATATACACACTTCCGTCTCCATCAAGGAATCCGGCTATATAAGATAATCTAGCACTAGACAACTTTTTCATCGCAAAATAATTTAAAACTTCCCTCGGTATTATCCTAGCATACGACAGGTTGAATGTCTACTAGGATTTCACCGATATGAGTCAGTTTTTGCATCCCGATATTGCTATCGGGAGCCGCCAAACTTGTTTAACAGCAACAAGTTTTGGTTGACGGTTTGAACCCAGCTCACGTACCACTTTAAATGGCGAACAGCCATACCCTTGGAAGGTGCTCCCCCTCCAGGATGTGATGAGCCGACATCGAGGTGCCGAACCGTGCCGTCGATATGGACTCTTGGGCACGACCAGCCTGTTATCCCCGGGGTAGCTTTTGTCTGATGATCTTCCGCCTTTCTACGAAGAGCGGTCGGTTCACTAAGTTCTGCTTTCGCAACTCAACGCATCTTAATTAAAAAATACGCCGTCATAAATTAAAATTTATGAGCGCGACATGTACGTCTTGCAGTAAAGCTGGCTTATGCCTTTACGCTATCAGACCGGTTTCCATCCGGCCCTAGCCAACCTTATAAGCGCCTCCGCTACTCTTTAGGAGGCAAGCGCCCCACTTAAACTACCCAAGTGGCACTGTCTCCCCCGCTTTTACGCGGGGAGTTAGAATTATAGACCCAGAAGGCCGGTGTTTCATTGGCGGCTCCACCCCATCCGAAAATGGGGCTTCAAAGCCTCCCGGCTACGCTACGCATCTAAACCCATAATTCAATACCACTCTATAGTAAAGCTCCCGGGGTCTTTTCGTCTAGCCGCAGGTAGTCGGCATCTTTACCGACATTGCATTTTCACCGGGCTCCTCGTTGAGACAGTCCCCCAGTCGTTACGCCTTTCATGCGGGTCTGAACTTACCAGACAAGGAATTTCGCTACATTAACACGGTTATAGTTACCGCGGACGTTTACTGGTGCTTCAGACACTCAGCCGCCATCCACCCGAAAGCAAACAGCAACCGGCATCATTAACATTCCAGCACTGGTCAGGCGTCACCCCCTATACATCCTCTTGCGAGTTAAGCAGGGAGCTGTGTTTTTGATAAACAGTCGCTAGGGGTCTTTCGCTGCGCCCCGCATTGCTGCGGGGAGTCCTTATCGCTAACTTACGAACGCTATTTTGCCGAGTTCCTTAACGAGGAATCACCCGTTCACCTTAGGCTACTCGCCTCGCCCACCTGTGTCGGTTTTCGGTACGGGTTCCTTATCCTTAACTCTAGAAGCTTTTCTCGGAAGCTTGCTCATCCGAATCGGTTGGTCGAAACCAACCTTTTCTCAACCCTTGGATTTAACGCTTACCGGATTTACCTGATAAGCATCCTTAGACAAAGAATGGTAATCCAATAAACCACTCGGACTACTAAACTCCGTCACTTCATCGAAAAAATAAGGAAGCGCAGGAATATTAACCTGCTGCACATCGCGTGCTTCGCGCGCAGTTCATTAGTTGATCATAATTTCACTCACTCGTTATGAGGGTATAACTAACAAACTAGGCGCGGAGCACGCTTAGATCCGGCTAACCCTTGGTTGACTAGCATTGCCAAGGAAACCTTAGGCTTGCGGTGTTCCGGTCTCTCACCGGAATTGTGGTTACTCATGCCAACATTCTCGCTTCCCGCCGCTCCAGCCCGACTCACATCGAACCTTCACTGCAACGGGAATGCTCCCCTACCGCCTGCTTTCAGCGGGCATACACTAAAAAAACCAATACCAACGAATAAAACTAAAATCTGTCCGTTTATTTCGTGTATATATTAGTTAAATTAGTGTATGTCTGCTTACGGCAGACCCATATCTTCGGTATCGAACTTAGTCCCATACATCTTCGGCGCGCCCTGGCATAATAGAATAGTGAGCTGTTACGCACTCTTTAAAGGGTGGCTGCTTCTAAGCCAACCTCCTACCTGTCAAAGTCAGGACACTTCCTTTCACACTTAGTTCGATTTAGGGACCTTAGATGATGATCTGGGCTGTTTCCCTTTTGACCACGGAGCTTAGCCCCCGTAGTCTAACTCCCGATTTGAAAACCGCGGCATTCGGAGTTTGTTTGGATACGGTAGGAAAAACCATCCGCATCCATTCAGTGCTCTACCTCCGCGGCCAATCAATCGAGGCTAGCCCTAAAGCTATTTCGGGGAGAACCAGCTATTACCAGGCTCGATTAGCTTTTCACTTCTTACCACAAGTCATCCCATGGCGTTGTACGACCAACGGGTGCGGGCCTCCCCCCACTTTTACGCGGGGTTCACCCTGCTCATGGTAAGCTCGCTCTGGCTTCGGGTCCCGAGCGCACAGCACGACGAATAAATGTCGACGCGCTTTTAACACTCGCTTTCGCTTCGCCTCCGTCCCATAGGACTTAGACAAGCTATGCACTCGGACTCGTTGGCTCGTTCTGCAAAAAGCACCCCGTCATCCCGTCGCTCGAGAGCGACAGGACTCCGAGTCTTTGTAAGCTTATGGTTTCAGATCTATTTCACCGCCCTTACCGGGCTATTTTTCACCTTTCCCTCACGGTACTAGTTCACTATCGATCATCAAGAGTATTTAGCCTTGGCAGAGTAGTCCTGCCGGCTTCCGACAAGGTTTTCGTGCCTCGCCGTACTTAAGAATAATAACTAGGAGCATAAAGCTGTTTTCACCTACGGGACTATTACCCTCTTTGGTTCCGCTTTCCAGCGAGATTTGATTAACAATGCCCCTCGATAAACTCAGGGTAAACTTTATTTTTGTGGACTCCCTCCGGAATGAATCCCACACCTCGTGAAAATTCATAAGGTGTGAGATGCTCCGGAACGTTACTACCTTGCAACACCACTGCGAAGCAGCGGAATTTCGAATTTCTAATTTCGAATTTTGATTCAAATCAGAATATCTTAATGTTTAATTAAAAATTAAATTATTAAAAATTCGTTCATAATTCAAAATTCAAGCTTCAAAATTCCAGTGCTTCGCACTGGTTTAGGCTCTTCCCCGTTCGCTCGCCGCTACTAAGGGAATGAATCAGCAAAGCTGATATTATTTTCTTTTCCTCCGCTTACTGAGATGTTTCACTTCAGCGGGTTCGCTCCTCGCATTGCTGCGGGATAATTGAGGTTTGCTCAATTGGGTTTCCCCATTCGGAAATCTCCGGATCAAAGGTTGCTAGACACCTCCCCGAAGCTTATCGCAGTCACGCCACGCCCTTCATCGCCTCTTGATGTCAAGGCATCCACCATAAGCCCTTAATATTTGGTCCCGATTAGTAAGAATATACCAATCGGATTAATGATTAATTATTAAGGTGATTCACTTACTTACTTAGATATATAATGCAATACTTACCTGCATGCCGCGCCGCACAGATAACAAATGCGCGCTCACGGCATTTATTCTTTTGTCAAAGTCCGATCACTCACTGCCATTTTGTCATTCTGAGCGAAGCGAAGAATCTCCTTAATTCCTCCCTATGCTCAAAACAACAGTTTGTAACCCCGGCCACCCGCCTACGCCCTACGGGCTACGGTGGGTTAAATTCTTTTTAGCCAATCGACCATCGCCTCCGGCTCATCCTCTTGGAAAAGAATTTAAAAAATAGCCGCTCTCGAAAGCGGCCTTTGTAAGACAAACAAATAGTACAGACAGTTTCCTAGCCGCTTTCCTTGTTTAACTTAATTAAATTAGTATCCATTAAAAAATTAATTGCCTTCTTTATTAACATGTCTCTACATCTTATTACAACTTCAGAATATCTGTCAAGCCCCCGCGCCACCTACCTCTTTCCCCTCGCCTCTTCCCAAAATCTATCAAAAAACTTTACCATAAATTTGTGCCTGGCGAGCCCAATTCTCCTTCCCTCTTTGGTAAAAAGCTTGTCTTTTATGTGCTTTAGTTTTATTTCGTATTCCAAAATTGCCGTATCATTATTTGTGTAATCGTGCTTCATTCCGGATTTCGCCAATTTTTTTTCGTTGCCAGTATATAAGACCGGTGTCTTGATAAGCTCGGCTACCATAAAATTCCGGGCTATCCCGATTGCTCCGATCGCGTCCAGTTTATCGGCATCATATAAAATCTTTGCTTCCTTGGTTTCCGGCTGAAAATTATTTCGCGTTCGATGAGTAATGATACAATGGGAAATGGCCGCTATTATCTCCTCGCCGAAACCATACTTCCTTAATATCTCCTCGGCTAATTTTGCTCCCTTTTCGGCATGGCAAAATTTACCCTGGCACTTTAATTCATCGCTTTTGCAAATATCATGCAGCAAAGCGGCAATCTCTAAAATTCCCAAATCCGCCTTTTCTTTGCGGCCGATTTTCAACGCCAAATTCCGCACTCGTTCAACGTGCGTCCAATCGTGGC
>Ga0210016_1004852_pt1 | contig 11384 bp, 13 predicted proteins | sample CryGeyCG2014_300_FD_185454 | JGI IMG/M metagenome (GOLD analysis project Ga0210016, IMG submission 185454) | Groundwater microbial communities from aquifer - Crystal Geyser CG02_land_8/20/14_3.00 (SPAdes) (version 2) | ecosystem: Environmental > Aquatic > Deep subsurface > Groundwater | place... | reverse complement strand
TTGAAATTGGTGGCAGGTGAAGTAAACCGCGCACCCGCCGCCGCACCGCAAGCGGTGGGCATGATGATGAAATCGGCACGCGCCGAAGTCGCCGAGGCCGATGGTTTTCAGGAGTCCGCGCTGTTTGAATACCACCTCTACAGCCTTGGCCGAAAGACCGACCTGCCGAACAATTCCACCAAGCAATTGGAGCTGTTTCCGATGGCCAATCAAGTCGCCTGCCAGCGCGAACTGGTATTCACGGCGGGGCCTGGCCCTTGGCACTATTACGGCGCGCCGGTCACCGATCAGGGCTTTGGCGCCACCCAAACCGGCAGCGTCGGCGCCTATCTGGAGTTCAAGAACGAAACCGCCAATCACTTGGGGCTTGCCTTGCCCGCTGGCCGCGTGCGCGTCAATCAGGCCAACCGTCAGGACGGCAGTCTGGAGTTCATCGGCGAAGACCTGATCAAACACACGCCGCGCAACGAGACCCTGCGGATCAAATTGGGCGAAAGTTTCGATGTCGTCGGCGAGCGCAAACAAACCAACTTCCGCGTCGATAGCAATGCCAAGTGGATCGAAGAAAGTTTCGAGATCAGCGTGCGCAACCGCAAACCAGAAGCGGCGACGGTGATCGCCCGCGAATACTTGTATCGGTGGAGTCAGTGGGCAATCACCAGCACCAGCGGCAAATATCAAAAGCGCGATGCCGAGACCATCGACTTCCCGCTCACCATTGCCGCCAATGGCGAAGCCAAGTTCAGCTACACGGTGCGCTACACCTGGTAATCGGTGGTGACCGAAGAACCCCGGTTCGTCCCTAATCCCGCGCCGCCAGCGGCACGAAACTGCGGTCTTCCGGGCCGGTGTAGTTGGCACTCGGTCGGATGATTTTGTTGTCAATGCGCTGTTCGATGATGTGCGCGCTCCAGCCGGTGGTGCGGGCAATCACGAACAGCGGGGTAAACATCGACGTCGGTACGCCCAACAGGTGATAGCTGACGGCGCTGAACCAGTCCAGGTTGGGAAACATCTTCTTGGCTTCCCACATGACCGATTCCAGGCGCTCGGCGATGTCGAACATCTTGCTGTTGCCGGCGGTCAGCGCCAACTCGCGCGCCACTTCCTTGATGATGTGGTTGCGCGGATCACTGACCGTGTAGACCGGATGGCCAAAGCCGATGACCACTTCCTTGCGCTCGACGCGGGCGCGGATATCGGCTTCGGCCTGATCCGGACTTTGGTAACGCTGCTGGATATCGAAAGCGACTTCGTTGGCGCCACCGTGCTTGGGTCCGCGCAAGGCGCCGATGCCGCCCGCGATCGCCGAGTACAGATCGGAACCGGTGCCGGCGATCACCCGCGCGGCAAAGGTGCTGGCGTTGAATTCGTGTTCGGCATAGAGGATCAACGAGGTGTGCATGGCGCGCACCCAACTTTCGCTGGGACGAACGCCGTGCAGCAGATGCAAAAAATGCCCGCCGATCGAATCGTCATCGGTTTCCACCTCGATGCGACGACCGTTATGCGCATAGTGGTGCCAGTACAGCAGCATCGAGCCCAAGCTCGCCAGTAGCTGATCGGCGATTTCGCGCGCACCGGCCAGGGCATGATCGTCTTTCTCCGGCAGCAGGCAACCGAGTGCCGACACGCCGGTACGCATCACGTCCATCGGGTGGGTGGACGCGGGCAGCGCCTCCAGCACGGTGCGCAGGCCGGTCGGCAGCCCGCGCAACGACTTCAACTTGCGCTTGTAGGCCGCCAATTCGGCGCGGTTGGGCAATTTTTCGTGCACCAACAAATGGGCAATTTCTTCGAACTCGCAAGCGCTGGCGATCGCGGCGATGTCGTAGCCACGGTAGTGCAGGTCATTGCCGCTGCGGCCGACGGTACACAAGGCGGTGTTGCCGGCAACCACCCCGGACAAGGCGACCGATTTTTTGGGTTTGGGGAGGACACTGGTGGCTTCGGGCATGGTTGACTCCAATTAAGGGTTTGCGCAACCGGCTAGGAAATAAGTGAGCCGGCGGCACGCGGATGATTGCGCTGAGCTGGTGCCCCGGTTGCCGGCTTTCCCGGTTGCCGCTTCGGGCTGACGGTTGGCACCTTGGATCGCGGTCAGGGTTTGTTGCCAAACAAGGTGTCGAGTTTTTGCTCGTAACGGTGATAGTCGAGAAAATCGTACAACTGGTCACGGGTCTGCATGCCGGGCACGATGGCTTGTTGCGTGCCATCACGGCGCACCGCCTGGTAAAAATCGTGCGCTGCCTGGTTCATCGCTCGATAGGCGCCGCAGCAATAGAGCACGATGTCGACGCCCGCCGATTGCAGTTGCTCACGGGTAAATAGCGGGGTTTGGCCGAACTCGGTGATGTTGGCCAGGATCGGCACTTTCACCGCATTCTTGAACTGACGGTACTCGGCCAGCGTGGTGATCGCCTCCGGAAAAATCATCTCGGCGCCGGCTTCGACGCAGGCGAGCGCGCGCTCGATCGCCGATTCGATGCCCTCAACCGCAATCGCATCGGTGCGCGCCATAATCACCAAATCGTCGCGGCGCGCATCGACGGCGGCCTTGATCCGGTCGACCATTTCGGCTTTGGCCACGATCGCCTTGCCGGGACGGTGGCCGCAGCGCTTGCTGGCCACTTGATCTTCGATATGGATCGCCGCCGCACCGGCTTTGCTGACACTGCGCACGGTCCGCGCGATATTGAACGCCCCGCCCCAACCGGTATCGACGTCCACCAGCAGCGGCAGGTCACAGACATCGGTAATGCGACGAATGTCGACCAGCACGTCTTCCATGGTGCTGATGCCGAGATCGGGCATGCCCAGCGAATTGGCAGCAACCCCGCCACCGGAAAGATAAATCGCCTGGAATCCGCTGCGCTTGGCCATCAATGCGGTGTAAGCGGTGATCGTGCCCACCACCTGCAGCGGCGATTCGGCGGCAAGGGCGGCGCGAAAACGCGCGCCGGGACTGAGTGCAGACATTAACTCCTCCTGATCAAAGCCCGCATTCTAGCGGAAGCGAGCGCGGCCAAGCCCGGCGCGGTGCTGCTCGGCTGAGAGATCGACCGCTAGCGACCGACCGCGCCGACGCGACCGCGACTGGTCCAGCGGATGGTTGCGTCCATGTTGAAAATATTGAACACTTCCGATCAGTAATTTCAACGGAGACCGTGATGAGTAGCAACCAGCAGTTGCAGGAACGCCGCCAGATCGCTGTCGCTCGTGGCGTCGGCCAGGCCACCCAACGCTACGCGGTGCGCGCGCAGAATGCCGAAATCTGGGACGCCGATGGCCAGCGCTATATCGATTTTGCCGGCGGTATCGGCGTGCTCAACACCGGCCATCGCCATCCCCAGGTGATGGCCGCCATCGAGCGGCAACTCGCGGCCTTCGTCCATAGCTGTTTTCAGGTGATGCCCTACGAGCCCTATATCGCGCTGGCGGAGAAGCTCAATGCCAGCGCGCCGATCCGTGGGCCAGCCAAATCGCTATTGGTCAGTACCGGTGCCGAAGCGGTGAAGAACGCGGTCAAGATCGCGCGCGCTTATACCCAGCGCAGCGGCGTGATCGCGTTCAGCGGCGGGTTCCATGGCCGCACCTTGCTGGGCATGGCGCTCACCGGCAAGGTAGCGCCGTACAAAATGGGCTTCGGTCCGTTTCCGGCCGAGATTTATCACGTGCGGTTTCCGCACCCGTACCACGGCGTCAGCGTTGCCGACACGCTCGACGACATTGCCCACCTGTTCAAGTACGACATCGAGCCTAAGCGGGTCGCCGCCCTGCTGATCGAGCCGGTGCAGGGCGAAGGTGGCTTCACCGTGGCGCCAGCAGAATTGATGACGGCGCTGCGCGGCATTTGCGATCAATACGGCATCGTGCTGATCGCCGACGAAGTACAGAGCGGCTTTGCCCGCACCGGAAAACTGTTTGCAATGGAACATTACGCGGTCAGCGCCGACCTGATTACGGTCGCCAAATCGATCGGTGGTGGGCTTCCCTTGGCCGGTGTCGTCGGCCGCGCCGAGATCATGGATGCGCCCGCAGCTGGTGGTCTGGGCGGCACTTAGGCGTCGCGCAGAAATAACTTACCCATCTTGCTGGTCCTTATCGCCCGCCTGCGTCGTTGCACAAAGCGTCACATAGTCCGACTATGCTCCCCTTTGTGCGCCTTGCAGGCGAACGAAAGTCCGGCGCAATCTGCGCAAGTTATTTCTGCGCAACGCCTTACAGCGGCAATCCGGTGGCCTGCGCGGCCGCCCTGGCGGTGTTCCAGGTGATCGAAACCGAGCATCTGCTGGAACGCTCCGATCACCTCGGCGCCCGACTGCGCGCGGCGATTGGCGAGCTGAAAACCCAACCGCAACTGGGTATTGGTGAGATTCGTGGGCTGGGCGGCATGAGCGCGTTCGAGCTGATCGTGCCCGGCAGCGCTAACCAAGCCGATGCCGACGCCGCCAAAGGCCTTACCAGCCGCGCGGCGGAACTCGGCCTGATTCTGTTGTCTTGCGGGGTTTACGCCAACACCATCCGCGTGCTGGTGCCGCTGACCGTGGAAGACGCCGTATTCGAAGAAGGCCTGGCCCTGTTGGCGCAAGCGCTCCGCGAGGTACGGGGTTAAGCGGTCGCTGGATCGGCCGCCATCGGCGCGGGTGATCGGCCGCCGATCAGCGTGCTGGCCAGCCGCGGCTCGGCGCGTCAGCGCTTTGGCCTTGCTCCGGCGCCGGGCTACCGGCAAACTTGCGGGTGCCAAGTCACCCCAGAAAAATCCGCGACGCCCTTGCGCTTACCGATCAAAGTTGAAAATAGCCCATGTCGAACCACCGTTGGATTGCTTACCTTGCGGACCGAAAAAACTGTTATGAGTCACTGATTTCCGTCGCTCTGCTCGGCATCGTGTTGGCGGGTTTTAGCCAGTTTCTCGGTTTTGTGGAGAACCGGCCCGGGGCGCTGCTGAATGACCCGGTGTTGCGACTGTTCGCGCCCATCGAGTTAACCTGGTTGATCTTTCCGCTGCTCTACGGCTCGCTGATTACCGCCTTGGTGCTGTTGTCCGCAACCCCTGGAAAACTGGTGTTCACGCTGCAGCTCTACACTGTGGTGCTGGTGTCGCGCATGGTGGTGATGTATCTGCTGCCGCTGGACCCACCGGCGCAGATGATCATCCTGCGCGATCCAATCGTCGAGTTTTTTGCCGGTGCCCGAACGCCGACTCGCGACCTGTTTTTTTCCGGCCACACCGCGACCATGTTCATTCTGTTCCTGAGTGCCGAAAGCAAGAACGCCAGAACCGGGTTCCTGCTGGTCACCGTGCTGGTCGCCATCGCGCTGTTGGCACAGCATGTTCACTACACGGTGGACGTGGTGGCGGCATTTTTCTTCGCCTACGCCTGCAACCACCTGCTGAACTGGCTGAAGCGCGACCGCCCATGCCGCTGATTTAAGGCGTTCCAGTGGCCAGCGTTTCCGCTGGCGGTGGCTGGGCAATCAACGCCAATTTGCGTTCCCGGCTGAGACGCTTGATCGCGTGTTCGGCACGGCTGGCGCTGGCGCGATCCGGGTGTTCGATCGCCACCAGATAACGACTGGGTGGGTGCGCCCGGGTGTAGCGCGCGCCGACACCGGCAGCGTGTTGCGCAAAGCGTCGCGCCAGATCCACAGTGATGCCGGTGTAAATGCTGCCGTCACGGCATTCCAGCAGATAGACAAACCACGGCATCGCTCACGCGCCGGTGGCGGGGTCAGCGCCAAAGGCGGCGCGTTCGGCGCGGCAGTCGTCGCCGCCCATGGCAAACTCGCGGCAGATCGACGGTCGCAGCGGATAGATCGAACAACACATGCGCAACGGATCGAGCGCGGCGCACCAGCCATCATCGCCCTTGGCCATGACCGAGAGGCCATGTTCGTCTTCGGCGAGGTAGCGGGCCGGCGGTCGATCCCCCGGCATCAGCAGCACGGTCATTCGGCAGCACACCGCAGCGCAGGACTGGCAGTGTACGGCGGCGGCTGGCGGGGCGGGTCGAAGGCGGCTCATGCGAGGCGTCTGCGGCAGCCACCGGCGGCGCGCCGCGACGTTGGCGCAAGACCGGTAAACGCCACGGATGCGGTCCGCTGCGATCCGCCTGCTGCACTCTGGATCGACGCCCAGCCGCCGCCCGTCACCGTCACCGCAGCGCTTCAATATCAGCCAAGCAAGTGCGCGACACCGGCGCGTTCTTCGACCAGTTCGGCCAGCGTTTTGTCCATCATGCTGCGGCTGTAGTCGTCGATGGCAAGACCGGCGACGCGCTGATATTGGCCGTCTTTGCAGATCACCGGGCAACCGTAGATCAGGCCTTCGGCAATCGCGTAGCCGCCGTCCGAGGGAATCCCCATGGTCACCCATTCGCCGGCGCTGCCGAGCACCCAATCGTGGATGTGATCGATCGCGGCGTTGGCCGCCGAGGCCGCCGATGACAGGCCGCGCGCTTCGATGATCGCCGCGCCACGCTTGCCGACTTTGGGGATGAAGGTCTCGCGATTCCAGCGCTCGTCGTTGATCAAATCTTTGACCGACGCCCCGTTGATGGTGGCGTAGCGATAGTCCGGATACATGGTGGTGCTGTGGTTGCCCCAGACGATCAGTTTGCGAATGTCCCCCACCGCTTTTCCGGTTTTTTGCGCGAGCTGGCTCAATGCGCGATTGTGGTCGAGGCGCAGCATCGCGGTGAAGTTGGCATTGGGCAAATCCGGCGCTGACTTCATCGCAATGTAGGCATTGGTGTTGGCCGGATTGCCGACCACCAACACTTTGACATCGCGCTTGGCGACGGCGTTGAGGGCGGCGCCCTGCGCGGTAAAGATCTTGGCGTTTTCCAGCAGCAAGTCTTTGCGCTCCATGCCCGGGCCGCGGGGCCTGGCGCCGACCAGCATGGCGATATCGGCGTCTTGGAACGCGACCTGCGCATCATCGGTGCCGATCATGCCCGCCAGCAGCGGAAACGCACAATCTTCCAGTTCCATCATCACGCCCTTGAGCGCCGCCTGGGCTTTTTCCATCGGCAATTCCAGCAACTGCAAGATCACCGGCGTGTCTTTGCCGAGCATCTCGCCAGCAGCGATGCGGTACAGCAGTGAATAGCCGATCTGACCGGCAGCGCCGGTGATGGCAACGCGAACGGCGGGCTTCATGTTCATGATGTTCAATCCTCTGGTGGTTTCAGACAAGTGCAAATACGGTCTCAGGCCTTGGACGCCAGCGGTTGGTCAGCGTCGGTCGAGATGCCCTCTAAACCAGTTCCGCAAAAAACTGCTGAATGCGTTGCATGCCCGGCGCCAGTTGTGGGGTTGGACAGGTGTAGCTGATGCGCAAGGCGCGCGGCTCACCGAACGCCGATCCCGGCACGCAGGCGACGCCCTTGGCTTCCAGCAGGGCCGCGCACAAATCCACATCGGAGTCGATGCGCTGGCCGTTGTGGGACTTGCCGAACGCCAAAGAAATATCCGGGAACACGTAAAACGCACCCTGCGGCCGCGGGCAAACGACCCCCGGAATGGCGTTCAATGCCGCCAGCACCAGATCGCGCTTTTGCTGAAACTCGGCACAGCGCGCCAGCGGCACATCCTGCGGCCCGGAGAGCGCCGCAATCGCAGCCGCGGTAGTGACTTCCGGGAGATTGGTGATGTGGTTGGAATTGAGCGTGGTCAGCGCCTTGGCAACGATTTCCGGCCCGGCCATGAAGCCAACGCGCCAACCCGGCATGCCGTAGGTCTTGGACAAGGAATCCATGAAGATCACGCGCTCGCGCAATGGCGGGTGAATCTGCACAAAGTTGTGGTAACCGACGCCGTCAAACACCATCCGATTGTAAATGTCGTCGGTGATGATCCAGGTTTCCGGATGGCCGAGCAGAACGTCGGCAAGCGCGGCAATTTCGGTCTGGGAATAGACCATGCCGGTTGGGTTCGATGGATTGTTGAACAAAAACACCCGCGGCTTGCTGGCCAACGCCGCATCCAACTGCGCCGGCAACAGTTTGTAGTTTTGTTCCGGGCCACAGGGCAGCAACTGCACACGCGCGCCAACGATCTCGGCGATGTCGAGATAACTGGTCCAATACGGGGTCGGGAAGACGATGCTGTCGCCTTCATTGAGCAGCGCTTCGTACAAGTTGTACAGCACCTGCTTGGCGCCGATACCGGTGGCACAGTGATTGCGCGTGTAACCGTCGAGGCCGATCGCCCGCAGGTGTTCGAGAAACGCATCCAGCAGCGCGTCGGCGCCACGATTGCTGCCGTATTGACCACTATCGTGCTTAAGCGCCGCACTGGCGGCGGCGTAGACATGGTCACCCGGCAAAAAGTTGGGCACGCCGATCGAAAAACTGATGATGTCGCGGCCTTCGGCCTTGAGACGTTTGGCTTTTTCGGCAATCACCATGATCGCGCTGGGTTTGGCGCGGCGCATGCGTTCGGCGAGCTTGGGCATCAACAGACTCCGAGTCAATGGGGACGCCCGACACGGCAGCGCGGGCGCGGTCCAGCCGCAGAATCATAACATGCGACCAGCCGCGCTCGTGGCTGTAAGCGCAAGCCGATCAGCGCGCGTCGAGCACCCGGTTCCACTGCTCGATCTGGCTTTGTTGCTCGGCAAACAGATGGTTGGTATCGCCTTCAATGGTGATGCAATCGATGCGATCACCGCCGGCCACCGCGTTGACCACGGCCAGGTCTTCCGCGCCCTGCACTTTGCCGAAAACGGTGTGCTTGCCATCCAGCCACGGAGTCGCCACGTGGGTGATGAAAAACTGACTGCCGTTGGTGCCCGGGCCGGCATTGGCCATCGACAACACACCGGGAACATCGTGGCGCAGCATCGGCTTGCATTCGTCGGCAAACTGATAACCAGGACCCCCCCGACCGCTGCCCTGCGGACAGCCACCCTGGATCATGAAATCCGGAATGACCCGGTGAAAGGTCAGGCCATCGTAATATTTGCGTCGCGCCAGATTGCAGAAGTTGGCCACCGTCAGCGGGCATTGTTCGGCAAACAGATTGATTCGAATCGAGCCGCGGGCGGTGACCAGGTGGGCAACCAGATTGGGGGCAGTCATTGCGTTCTCCAGCGATTATGAACCGTGCATGTTAATGCAGCGATCAGCGGATCGCCATGCGCACTTGGCAGGAGCGCCGCTGGCGACGCCATCGATGGCGGAGTTACGAGTCCAGGGATGGACGAAGTAGCGCCGCGTCGGGAACGGCGGCCGAGAGCGATGCAGGAGCAATTGCCGACGTCGCGATTGCCGAGCTTGCGAGCATCGCGACGCCAGCGGCGCTCCCACGGTGCGCGACGCCTTAGCTCCCGCCCGGACACGCTGCCGCAAAATGTCGGTTATGCTCGCGGGCCAGCAACCGACATCGCGCCGGAGCACGCTTGCGGGAGACCCTTAAAGATGCACTGGGAAAGTACCAAGGTTTACGACATCCACAGTACGCGGCTGTTGTCGCTGGACGCTAACGGCCGCATTCTCGATTGGATGAGCTGGCAAGAAGCGGCCTGCCTGTACGCGCGCGATGCGGTCGCCTGGACCATCGGTGAGCCTTGCCTCACCGTTCACGGCGGCTATAACCGGATGCTGGGCCGCCAGAGCGCGATCGCGCTGCATCCGATCATCGCCAGCACCGGTCACGCCCGCCCTGGCCTGAGCGCACCGGCGCCAGCGCTGACCAATGCCGCACTGTTTTCTCGCGACCGCTTTACCTGCATGTATTGCGGCCTGCAGTTGCATCGACAAGCACTGACCCGCGATCACGTACTGCCCTTGTCCAAAGGGGGCCGCGACACTTGGGTCAACGTGGTCAGCGCCTGCGTGGCGTGCAATGTGCGCAAGGGCAGCCGCACACCGCAGCAAGCCGCGATGCCGTTGTTGGCGGTGCCGTATCGGCCAAGCTGGGTGGAGCATCTGATCTTGAGCAACCGCAACATTCTGGCCGATCAAATGGAGTTTCTGGTGAGCCACCTGCCGCGAGATCGACGCCCGACCTGAAAGTTCGCGGTCACGGTGCGCTCGCGCCAAAGCGCCCGGTCGGTCACAATGACGACCGCCTTTGACTGGAGTTAAACCCTGATGCTTGCCGCATTTCCGCTGTTATCGCTGGCGCTGTTGGCCGCCAACTTGATTGCGTTGTCGAGCGCCACTGGCTTCGGCTATGCCTTGTTCAGCATCACCTTGCCTTCGACCGGGAGTTTGGCCATCAGCGCCGGCGATGCCCTGGTCATCAGCAGCCTGATCTTGCTGTATTTCGAGATTTTCAAGGCCACCCGTACCGGCTCGGCGACGATTCTCGATCACGCCCTGTCCTTGCTGGTGTTCATCATCGCCCTGGTTGAGTTTCTGATTCTGCCGCGGTTTGCCCACGCCGCCTTTCTGGCGCTGGTGCTGATGACGATGATCGACGTCATTGCCGGATTTACCGTCACCATTGCTGGCGCACGCCGGGATTTTGGCCCGGTGCGGCAGGAGTAGCTCGTGACCAACTCGATAACCGCGGCGGATCTGCAAGCGCGGGCGCTGTCCCGCACCTGGTTCTATCCCTTCAAACTACCCAATGGCGCCACCACGCCGAGCTACGACGGTGGCTGGCTCGATGGCATCCATCACACCCGAAGCAAAATGCTCGACGCCGTACTGCTTCGCAGCTTCGCTGGCCACGAAAGCCGCCTGAGCGCGATCGACCTGGCCTGTCACCAAGGCTGGTTTTCCTGTCAATTGGCACAACGCGGTTTTGCCCGCGTGCTGGGCGTGGATGCCCGCGCCGAGCACGTCGCCGACGCCAGCCTGATCCGCGACGCCCTTGGCCTCAGCCAGATCGAGTTGCAGCAAGGCGATGTCCACCAGATCGACGCTGAGGCATTGGGTCAATTTGATGTCTGCCTGTTGCTGGGTCTGATTTATCATCTGGAAAACCCGGTCGGCGCGCTCCGGGTAGCGCGCGCGCTGACCCGGCAGTTGCTCGTCGTCGAGACCCAAGTGGTGCCGAACATGAGCGGCATGGTCGACTACGGCAGTTATCAGTTCGTGCGGCCGCTCAAAGGCAGCTTTGGCATCATCGACGAAACCGACGACACCCATGGCCCAGAAGCCAGCACCACCGGTATTTGTCTGGTGCCCAGCGTCGAAGCGCTGTTGTGGATACTCGGCAAACTGGGCTTTAGCCGCGTCGAAGTATTGCCGCCGCCCGCCGATGCCTATGAACAGATCAAACACGGCAAGCGGGTGATGGTCGCGGCCTGGGTGTAAGCGGACGACAGCAGACCGGGTTGGCAGGGGGGATAAACGCCCGCGCAATTACCGCGATCAACGCCGCGCGGCGGCCAGAAACTCGGCATGCAAGGTATCGACGCGGTCGTT
>Ga0210016_1004851_pt1 | contig 11387 bp, 14 predicted proteins | sample CryGeyCG2014_300_FD_185454 | JGI IMG/M metagenome (GOLD analysis project Ga0210016, IMG submission 185454) | Groundwater microbial communities from aquifer - Crystal Geyser CG02_land_8/20/14_3.00 (SPAdes) (version 2) | ecosystem: Environmental > Aquatic > Deep subsurface > Groundwater | place... | reverse complement strand
AGTATTTCCCCAAAGAGATGGAATTGCTGGAGATCACGGATGCGCAGGTGCAGCGGGCGGTAGAGCGGCTTAATCATCGCCCCAGAAAGGTGCTGGGTTATAAAACCCCGCATGAGGTATTCTTCGGCGTGGAAATGCGGTACACAAAAAAACCATGAACTGTTGCACTTCGAACTTGAATCCGCCAATGTTCTTAGGCGCAATGTATCTAGACATTGATCATTTCAAGGCATTGAATACGGAAATGACTGAGACAAAAGTAGATGAAGTTGTCCTGCCAAAAATTATCAAAGTTCTGAGAAATGTGATTGAAGACCATGGTTTCCTCTATCGCGAAGGTGGAGATGAATTCGTTTGTCTGATACCACTTTACAACGTAGACCAACTTCGATTGCTTGCAGAGAATCTCAGGAATTCAGTCGAAATAAATATGATCGAAGATCATCGTATTACAATTTCGATTGGCATAGCCATGAGTAGATCGCTAGAAGATACAGAGTTGCTACCTAGAGCGAATAAGGCAAAAGCAAAAGCAAAAGATAATGGTCGAAATCGAGTAGAAGAATTCACATAACTATGCGTTGAGTTTACGGGGCAAGATGGCACCGAAGAACTTCGTTTGATGCTAGGTGACGGGCTAAACTTACATCATGACCATACCAACACTCAGAGAGCACAAAATATCAACAAGTATCGACAGCGCTACTTATCGTCGATCTCAGTTCATTCACGCAATCCCTCCCGCGCTTTCAGCCAAAGAAGATAACGCCCAGGATCAACTAGCCTCAGAAAATTCCTCGTCACGAAGCAAGCTCCGAAAAATTTACAATTTGATGACAGAAATCGTCCAAGTGGCAGAGCCTTATGTGGCATGTCAAAAGGGATGCTCATCTTGTTGCAAGATGAATGTAACGCTATCAGAGGTCGAAGCTAAATACATCGAAGCAGAAAAGGGAATTAAGGCCGAGCGACTTTCGGGTAGTCGCCGTCATGATCAAAATCAATTTATTGGTATTCCCTGTCCATTCCTTAAAGAGGATGTTTGCTCAATATATGATGTACGTCCGTTTGCTTGCAGAAAACACCTTTCCTTTGACACCTCACCATACTGGTGTGAGCCAGAACGGTCGCAAGAAGTAGAGATTATAGTGGACCCCGAATTTGAGACAGTAGATTAAGCTGTTGTCCGAAGCGAAAAGGAAGCGGGCGATGAGCGGGACGAAGCGAAAGGTATTTGGTGCGGAATTCAAGGCCAAGGTTGGCCTGGAAGCAATCCACGGGGTGAAGACCATCAACCAGATTGCGCAGGCGCACGGCGTGCATCCGGTACAGGTCGGGCAGTGGAAGAAAGAGATACTGGAACGTGCAGGCAGCCTGTTCGAAGGCAAGCGCGGCCCCAAGCCGGTGAACGAATACAGCGAGCCTGAACGTCTATATGGCGAGATTGGCAAGTTGAAGATGGAACTGGACTGGCTCAAAAAAAAGTCCGGGTTGGGCCAGTAGAGACACGGCGCTCCTGGATTGAGCCGGAGCCTGCACTGCCGGTGGTTCGGCAATGCGAGCTGGTCGGCGTGTCGCGCGCCACGGTGTATGCGCAGCGCGTCCCCAAACAGGCCGACGAATCCGACTTGGAGTTGATGCGCCTGATTGACGAGCAGTACACCCGCCGACCGTTCTACGGCAGCCGCAAGATGGTGGCGTTCCTGCTGACGCAAGGGCATCCGGTGAACCGGAAACGCGTGCAGCGGCTGATGCGAGTCATGGGCTTGGCGGGCATGGCACCGGGGCCCAACACCAGCCGCCCGCACCCGCAGCACAAGGTGTATCCGTACTTGCTGCGCGGCGTGGATGTAGTCAGGCCGAACCAGGTGTGGAGCACGGACATCACCTACATCCGGCTGGCACACGGCTTTGTGTATCTGGTTGCGGTGATCGACTGGTATTCGAGGCGCGTGTTGAGTTGGCGCATCAGCAACACGCTGGACACGGTGTTTTGTGTGGACTGTTTGGAAGAGGCGCTGCATCGGTATGGCAACCCGGAGATATTCAATACCGATCAGGGCTGCCAGTTCACCAGCGAGAGCTTCACGGGCGTGCTCAAGGCGCACAGCATTGCAATCAGCATGGACGGGCGAGGCCGGGCGCTGGACAACATCTTCGTTGAACGACTATGGCGTAGCGTCAAATACGAAGACGTGTACTTGAAGGGCTACAGCAATGCGATGGAACTGATGATCGGGCTGGCAGAATACTTTGTGTTCTACAACGACGAACGCCCTCACCAGTCGCTGGGCAACAGCACACCGGCAGAGGTGTACGACACGGCCAACGGCGGTGGCGCGAGGATAGTGGATAAGTTCAGCAAGAATGGGGCAACGCCATGCAGTTGCGAGAAGGACGGACAGACCAGCTTAAACTAGACTGAATTCTGTCTTGACGGATGGGTCCACCATAAGCTTTCGATTGTTGGAATAACACCGAGACCGACCACAAGGCCACCTAACAACGAGCCAATGTTGTATGCCCAATTCGTATTTCCGAATATTTCAGCCAAAATACTCACCAAACCAATTAATAAGATAGCCCCAAGCATGAGGTAGGAAAGCCATCGAAACACCGGATGAGGATCCAAGAATTTTTTTGCACGCCCTTGGACAACCTCCCAAAATGCAAAGCCTGAAAATGCAATGAGGAAGCCGAGCACGTAACCAGACATGAATCGGTAGGACTCAAACCAGCCCATGGCGTTTACTTTTTCGGCGCTGACCGAGACCAGCAACCACAGTAGAAAACCAATAATAGCAAGTCCAAGTTTCCAGCCAGACGTATTTTGCGTTATGGACAAGTGATAACTCCTTCTAAACAATTAACATAGAAAAGTTAGACAACTCAACGAATACTGCCGTCACTGCGCAAATCTATCGCGTAGCGTACAACTACGAAAGGGGCCAATGTTTATAGCCATGCTAGGCATCTGAAGTGAACCCAACACACTTACTCACTTAGAAGAATCAAGTTGAGAAGACAGCCAGACCGAGGCAAAACCAAATGATGCGAAATTGACTGCAGCTGGCCCATTCCACAGGTACTCAAAAACCAAGTGCTCAGTCCCTCTTTCTAGTTGCCCTCGATAGAAAAAGTCAAGCGCTAGAGCAGCAGTGATGAGGATCATCGCCGACCTGAATCTGTTGCCAATAAAATATGCCACGAACGACAGAATAAGGGTGCCCGCAACTATGGCGGCAGCCCCAACTCCTGACTTTTCCCATCCGAAATCTGGCACACCGTAATAAAAATGAAGAAATAGAAACATGCCCATCAACCCTGGGTAAATGTCCTCGCCAAGCAATTCTTTGATCCTTCCGAAAACTTCTGGCATATGTGCTTCCTTTCCAATTAATAATGATCCTGTCGTCGTAGCCTAACAACATGTAAAAAAGTTGGCGACCGAGCCATAGCGCATCCAGCTAGTATTATAGATCAGTCAACATAGCGAGCTATTGCAGCTGAGATCCCATTGAAGGCGTATGAATTGCTAATATAGCGAAACTAGGCATAATTTTCATTTTCCAGTGATAAAGTTGCCCACAAACTGAATTGTCCGCATGTACGTAATAGTTTAGGAAATTGATTAGAACAATCTCGCACATATTGTCCGCCATTTTATTTTAATGAGGTCAACACCGACCCAATTCCAGCACGAGGTACCAGTTCAACATACAGGTTCTTTCGACCAACGATGACCGCAAGCATAGGGCGGTCGTCAGCCCGCTTGCGAGAAAGCTTGTTCCACTCAATTCGGTCGATTCCCGAGGGCCGGGGATAATCTTGAGGGTGCGTGTGCCATTCGCCAAGATAACGGACTGTACCCCCACTGGCTTTCCAACGTGCCTGTGCTATGGTTCTGTGACCAAAGGGCATTCGTTCGAATAAATATTGAAATCGCTTGTCCCAAGCAGTTGGTACTGTCGCCTCAATCACACTGATATTCGAACCATGTACAGTTCCTAGCAAGAGGCCACCTGCCTCGCAGTCAGAAGGCAATGTCTGAGTGTGATATTCAAATAGCGCCATCACAGGTTCGGCGAAATTTACGAGAATACGGCGGTCTGGCGTCGCCCATGAGTTCATGGTGTGCATGCCACACATTCTTCCATTCTTGGCGGGTCGCAATCTGGGGTCGCAAGTTGGTAGTTGCTGTCGATCAGCTTAGTTCGCAACGACGGGCTGACTCTATTGTTAGCCCAGGCAAGCGCCATTTCTCCACCTAGACTCGCCGCTTGCACAGAAACGGAAGCTGGAAACGGAACATATAGACCCTCGCACCCCTGACCTGCCATCAGCGTCTTCAATTCACCAACAACGGTCAAGAACTGTCCCCTACGGTTGGCTTCGCACAAACAGCGATAGCAGGCACCTGTTTCCTCGGTACGAAGAAGGGCTCGAACGGCAGTCCCCGGTCCTTCTATCCACACCGATAGCATTGGTGTGGTTGGCAGGTAATGCTTACACAACCAATACCCCAGCGACTCCTCACCTGTGGTGTCAATAAGAAAATCAACCGTACCGAGATTTGCAGTCTTCACATCCACAGGACGTGCACAAATATCGGCACCAGGCGCTAGTCGTTGTAATTCGTCAGCCATGCCGGTTGCCTTATTCGAAAACAGGTTTGGAAAGCCGAGTCGATGTCGCCCGATGTTCTGCGGGTATAGGGTATCGAAGTCGACAATCGTCAGCCGTCCACCGGCTGTTCCGGCGCCTGCCTTAACAAGCATCTCCGCTAAGTAACCTCCGATGGTGCCACAGCCGACAATGACGAGGTTTTTACTTGCCAGAGTCCGCATGTCTGGAACATTACGCTGGGCCATATACCGGTCGTCGATCCGAATTACAGACATTGGTATTACGCTCTGCGTGTAAATTGAAGGTCGTGGTTGACGGCGCATGCCTTTCTGGGAGGGTTTCCGGTCGAATATAACCACGAATCCATAGGTCATCAACGGCGATTCCACCAGTATCAGGGTTCCCTTTGCCTCAGTTGAATATGCCGTCTCGATTCGCTCTCCAATTTTCTTGCGGCATCGTGGATCCAGTAATCCTTGCCAAAGCAAAATATCCCTCACCGTCTTTGGAGGCCATGTTGTAGTGTGAGGTCTTGGCTTTGCGCTTGTGCGAACGCGGTATGTCAGTATTGTGAAATCAGCGGTATTCCAGTCCAGCGATTTGAGTTTTCTTTTCGTCCGCGATTCGTCATCAGTGACGACTGCCGTAAGGTTAGCCCCACTCTTTATCACCAATGCCTTTTGTTGCCCCAGCCGCTGATCCTGAATGTCGACTAAGCATAATGGGCCATTCCAGTAGGCGTAAAACTCCTCTTCAAGATCCTCGACGAAATCACCTTGAAGAATCTTTGTGAATACCTCTTCGGCGCGCTGCAGACATGCCAGAGCCTGACCTACAGGATCGAAGATGTCGAGAACAACCGTTCCCTTAGCAATGTAGCAAAGATGCCCGCCACTGCCCATGTGGGGGATCACGTGTGGCAGGTTAGCAGGAAGTTCTAGAAGCTTTACTCGCGGCAACTCAAAGAACTGCGGATCAAGCATGATTTCGCAGGCATAACCCTTCCCAGACGCCATAAGCGGGCCGCGAATCTTTAGCCATCCGTCATCTGCGCAGCCGGCAAACTCAAAGGCGCGCAGCTTAAACGCGTCAATAACTTTGGTAACTTGGGTGTCTTCCTCCATCATCCTGCTTTGGTACGGCCAACCAACTCGCTTGGTCCTGCCATAGCAGGCGCAGATGCAATTGTTGCCGCAACCGATACAACTTTAACGCGATCTGGCCTGTCCGGGAAACGGGGACCAAATTCCTTAATCATCCAACTGCATGCCTGCGCCTCATTCGCGGCGTTAATCGACCCGCGGAGTGCCTTTTCAAAGGCCTCGAATTTTTTTGCAGCTTCTTCTACGAGTTCTTCGCCGAGGCGCTTAGTTAGCGACTCTCTCTCGTCAATAGGATTATTTACACCGGCACGAAGCCTTTTAGGCAAAGCTGTAACGACGTCGAGTAATGCTAGGTCATCACGCCGCTCACGTTTTTCGAAGAGTGGAGCAGCGGCTGCCATCAAGAGGATAGACGTCGGACCTTTGGTTGGCCACTGCCAGTCGCGGAACGCTTTAAGATAGCGCACGACGCGACGAAGCTGTTCACCTTTCGCATCAACTTCAGCTAAAAACCACTCCTTCACTGGTCTTGGATCTGATTCCATCCAGTCACACTCGCGATGTGCGAGCAAGACACAGTTTCTTGGCAGCGCCGTCCACGCATCGCGTTCGGCCTTCCGTACTGCCTCCTGCAAATTGTAGAAGCCATGATCCATCGCAGCTGCCTTCGTTAGAGTTGCGAACTCGTAGTCCGGAATGGCGTAGAGTGGAACATCAATGTGGGCGTACGTGGAAATTTCAATGCGGATACAAGTCGGCTTGTCAGTGATGAGTTTCCACCGGCGCTCTTTGATGAGCGGCACAAGCGCTTCCTCTGCTGCTGCGAAGAACACAGTTGCAGCTACGCTCGGGCGAGTTGATTGTGCGACAAAACTTAGTGGCAAATAACACCCATCGTCAACGTCGGCCTGTTGAGGATCTTGCGCCGGCGCATTCAATGTCTTGTATGCCCACGAACCCTGCGTAAAAAATCGAGGCTCGGGGACTTCGCTGGTGAGCCCTTTGCTCTTGAGCACGCGTGGAATACCGTCTCGTAAGCAATTGCGAACATCGATCTTGGCCTCTGCGATGTAGTCTCGCGGAGGACGCCCAAGATTAAGTGCCGAGTGTAGGTTGTCTTCGTTCTCATCAGTTGAATAGAAAAGTGTGCTCAGGTTTAGCATGAAACCTCCGTTGAATTTGTAGAGTTCTTATTGGCGCCGTGGTAGAAGGTGGAGGGGTCGGGTTGATGAGTGCGAAAAGGTTTGAATAGCGGGTCACCGAGTGCGCGTTGCGCTGCATGAACTCCACGATCTTTGAGCGTATTGGTTGAACCGACCGACACATGGTCGAGTGACTTCACGTCTTTGCTTTGATCAGGGGTAGCCTTGTCGTCGATTTGAAAATAATCCCCCCCAAGAGATTGGCGAAGCATGTAATCAACCGACGATTCTTGCGCAGAAATGACAAGATCGAATAGCCCCCCGCGCCACTTGCCGAAGCCGCGGTCAAGGCTTGCGCCGCCGCGTACTGTTGAGCCAATGGTCATTGTACCGATGGCAAGCACCCGAACCTTGGCCTGCTGGTTCGGCGCCAGGAATGTCCGAACCTCATGAAGTCCAAACAAACCTGGCGCATTGCCAACCAGACCTCCATCTGCAAAGACGCCCCGTTCATTGCGTGACAACGGGAAGTAGACCGGCGCCGCCGCTGTGGCCAACGCAACATCGACGAGTTTCATGCGGTGGTCTAACTCGAACGAAGGGTGATGGGGCGTCTTGAAGAACTGTCCACGGCCGGTTGAATAATTCACCGTCGGTATAAGCACCCGATGCTTCAGGTCTCCGATCGTCATACTCTGAAAACGCTCGTTTAGCACGTCCCTTAGCCCGGTGGATGCGTGTTTGGCTGTCAGCCAGAACCCGAACATGCGCCGCATGAGGCTGCGGCATCCAAAGATGCGATTGCCTTTCTCCTCGAAAAGCGCCTTTAGTTCGACAGCAGGAATGTTGGCTGCCAATCCGAGCGCCAACATCCCTCCCGCCGACGTTCCGCAAATCAGATCAAAGTGAGATGCAATCGGCCGCCCGAGCGCGGATTCGAGTTCGCTGAGCACCGTAGCCGTATAGAGGCTACGGTACCCCCCGCCCGAGAGCGCAAGAACATGGTAGGTCGGAATGTTGGTCATCACGTTTAGCCCTTTGGAGGGAATGGGTCATGCCCGTAACTATTTTTGTCCCTGATGCGGCCGTCGGGACGATGAATGACGAGTTCGGACTGCTGGTTGCGTGCAATCTGGCGCGCGGCGTCGGACGCCTGTTGTTGGGTATCGTGCACGGAGGTCGCGCGCTGGTTGCCTTCGCCCTTGACGGCCCAGCCGTCTTGGTGTGGAACTACGTGTTGATTTTTGCTGGTCATGAAAGCACTCCTTTTGAAAGTTAGTCGTCAGTCCATTCCCGACTGGCTGGTCGGGTTGCTATCGGTCTGACGATGTGGCAGAGTACGTTGCTCGTGCAAACAACGGCATGACCTAGCCATTCAGCTTATTCCGCAAGGCTTTATCGCGGCGTTGTTGTCTGGCTGGGCAACACTATAGCCGTGCAATAATGCCGTTGCAAGTGCAGTGTCCGGCCGCGTGCTAGGCTGATGAATTGCTTATAGAAATCGGCGAGAGAAGAAGAATGCGAATGCGCAACCGCACCTAACCTAACCGATCTCTAAAATATTAAGGAACGAACTTTATGCCGCAAACAGCCCTTGGCGTCGCCCTCAAGACGCTACGTGAACGAAGAACGCTTTCGCTTCGCGAAGTCAGTCAACTTTCGACTGTCGACCACGCATACGTGCATCGGCTAGAAACCGGTGAGAAGACAAATCCCTCGCAGGACTTGGTTGACAAACTATTGAAGGTTCTTAAACCCGACCAGCGCGATGCTGCACTTGTCAAATGGCTCGCTGACCACGCAGAAGCAGATCCACAACTCGTCGAGTTTGTGTTGGCGGATTCAAGCATTAGTGCTGATGTTTTTGCGGCGGCTGCAGGCATCCGGCATCGAGGAACAGTGAGGCCAGACCCCGCCACTCTGATTGCACGTGTCAAACGCGCCTTCGACGAAGAGGACGATTGATCGTGGACGAGGTGGAGGTGCAGCAAAGAGCGCGCTCTTTTGTAGCTAATATAGATGTGTCAAACATCCATGATGATTTGACACCGTACGTCACCGCCGTCAACGCAAAGGTTGTTAAAGAAGAGCTCGATGTGGGCGAGTCAGGATACACACTCACCAAACCAAATGGAAAGCACATCATCACCGTAAATTCGCTTGAGTCCGAGGAACGACAGCGATTCACAATATGCCATGAAGTGGCTCACATCACCCTGAAACTGCCGTCGAGTCATGATGAAGTTCCATCGTGGTCTTATGCCAAGCGACATCCGAACGAAATCGCTTGTGACACCTTCGCTGCCGAGTTACTAATGCCCTATCAGCAGTGGCTAGCTGCTGTCCCACGTGACGAGCCGTCAGCAGAACTCATCGAACATATGGCGGCCACATTTCGGACATCCTTCCCAGCGGCGGCGTCAAGATTGGCGTGTCTTACTGATATACCTTGCGCCTTCGTCACTATGGAACGAGGTGCCATCCGGTACGCAGCGCGGTCGATGTCACTACGGCGAGTTAATGCGTGGATACCTCCCAGGGCTCCTATTCCTCAAGGCTCAGTTTCAATCCTACTTCGTGAGGCGGGTAAAAGCGCGATGGATACTGCCGACGTAGCTCAAGATATTTGGTTCGACAGCTGGGATAAAGGATCCGATCTACGTGAACTTGCCAGGCACTACCACCGCTCAGACACAACGATTGCCCTTCTGTGGTTCGATCACGAAGACCTCCCGGAAGTCGAAGTTGGCCGATTTGGCATACGTGTCGAGGATGATGGTGGCCTCGCAGAGCTAACGGGCGAGCTGCCATGGCCTGGACGAAGAAGTAATCGTTAGCTGCTAATTCGGTTTACGCGCTACCCGCGCCACCAAGTTTAACGGAAGCGCTCTATACACAGTGTGGCATCAACTCCTCGACTTGTTAATTTCCTAGGTGCATCCACGAAGTTTCCGGATAATGACTCTTTTACCGACTGTTCATCACCCTGCCCTCTTCAGCGCCTAGGGAAGCGCTTGTCGTCTACCCTTTCCCCCACACCAAAATCATGAAAGTCCTCCAATAATTCCCCCATCACAAACCGACTGGAATCAAGACTGTCAAAGGACTTCCACGCTACTCAAGAGTGCGTCGATATACGGCAACTCCCCAAAGGCTCCAGTTGATTTCCTCTGATCCTCAAGCACCAAATTTCCCCCAAAATAACATCCAGGTGTAGCGATAGGCATTGCGTCCTGTACTGCCAAATATGCCAGTCTAGTAAGGGGGGCCTGCAAATTATCCAATCATGCTGTCCATCAGGACTGACCAGGCCGCCCGACAAATTTACACAAATCTACACAAACAATTGCCATTGGCGATTTTTTGTGTAGAATTACACACAGCGTCAGGGAAGATGAAAGGAGAAACATGAATTCCTCGAAACTAATCCAGATGCTGGAAGACGATGGATGGCAACTAGTAAGGGTTAAAGGTAGCCACCACCACTTCAAACACCCGACAAAGCCAGGACTTGTAACAGTGCCCCACCCAAAAAAGGACTTGCCGAACGGAACTGTAAACAGCATCAAAAAGCAAGCCGGGCTCAAGTAGCCCGGTTTTTTGCCGGATGCGTAATTAATTTGCATATCAACGGGAGATATCTAATGTATGTACCAGTCGCAATTCACAAAGAAGATGGTAGCGTCTTCGGCGTGACAGTCCCGGATATTCCGGGCTGCCATTCTTGGGGCGATTCTATCAACGAGGCTGTAATCAATACCAAAGAGGCTATCAAGAGCCATATTGAGACCCTGCTTGAATTGGGTGAAAAAGTAGATATTCAGCCGTCCACTATTGATGATCTAATCGGCAAAGATGAATTTGCTGGCGCTACATGGCTATTAGTAGATGTGGACGAGAATATGCTCGATCCAACCCCAGAGCGTGTAAACATCAGCTTCCCTCGTTTCTTGTTGCACCGAATTGATGAATATACCGCCGCGCACAGAGAAACAAGAAGTGGATTTCTTGCAAAAGCAGCCATGAAAGAGCTCGCGCACGAATAAAGAATTGGCTTCAATAACTCATTTCGGCGAGTTATTGAAGCCATAAAATATCCGCTCCTTGAAACCAGGGAGTCATAGAATCCGTTGGTCGAACTCACATTGGTATGATGTGAGAAAGATTTTCTGCGGCTTAGACGTAATATTGGGAAGATTCTCGGCATGAGAAGACCTCATCGACGGCTTTCCATAGGAGACAGTCAACGTTTGACTGTACCGACACTACTCAGATTTATTTGATTTTCTGGAAACTGATTGTGCAACATCTTTTCTGTAAAAGTTAGCAGAAGGGTTCATTGGGCTGGGTGGATCAAGGGTTCATATTCAAGTAGATTTTTCCGGTCAACCATTCCTCGTCGCACTCGGCGAGCAGCGCCGAAACGAGGCGCAGGCAAGAAGGCGGATTGGGGAAGATCGAAGCCACGCGGGTTCTGCGTTTGAGTTCGCGGTTGATGCGTTCCAGGCCGTTGGTC
>Ga0210016_1004847_pt1 | contig 11396 bp, 9 predicted proteins | sample CryGeyCG2014_300_FD_185454 | JGI IMG/M metagenome (GOLD analysis project Ga0210016, IMG submission 185454) | Groundwater microbial communities from aquifer - Crystal Geyser CG02_land_8/20/14_3.00 (SPAdes) (version 2) | ecosystem: Environmental > Aquatic > Deep subsurface > Groundwater | place... | reverse complement strand
CCTGATTCTGCGGCTTCGGCCGCGGCCAGCGCCTGGAAGCCGATTCCCAGCGAGAGCGAGCCGCTGTCCACGACCGTGATCTTGTTCGGGAAATCGTTCGCGGCTTGTCCGGCGATGCTGCAAATCGCGGTCAACTTCGAGGCGGCGTGGATCGAGAGGATGTGGTCACAGCCCGCTTCGAGCAAGCGCAGGTAACGCGCCGAGAATTCCCCGATGGAGGGCGCGGCGGTGGTTGGGAAGATTTTCATCGCAGGCAGGCGCGCGTAGAAATCGTCCCGGCTGATGCCCTCGCCATCCGCGTATTGCTGTCCCTCGATGACGAGGATGGTGGGGACGACCTGGATGCCGAAGCGTTGGATCAGGTCGGCGGGCAGGTCGCAGGTCGAGTCGGTGACGAGGCCAAGTTTCATGTTGTGGCGAATTCTTGCAGTTGAATCATAAGTCAAAAGTGTGTATACTGAAATTGTACCCCACTGAAAGGAGGATACCATGTTCAAAAACATCCTGCTCGCGGTAGACGGTTCGGAGCATGGCCTGCGCGCCGCCCGCATGGCCGGTGACCTGGCGCGCTCCCTGCAGGCCGAAGCCCTGTACGTGGTGGCGGCCTACGAACCCATCCCGCCGTACATCGGCGACCCATACCTGCAAACCGCCCTGGACGCCCGCCTGAAAGAATCGCAAACCCTGTTGCAAAAGGCAATCGAAGCGGTCGGCGAAATTCCCGGCAAATTACATAGCGAACTGCTCGAAGGCTCGCCGGCCGAGGCCATCCTCGAGGTGGCGCGCACGCGCAAGAGCGACGTGATCGTGATGGGCGCGCGCGGCCTGGGACGCATTGCCGCCGCCGTGTTGGGAAGCACCAGCCAGAAAGTTGTCAGCCACGCGCCCTGTCCGGTTTTGATAGTTAGGTAGTCGGATAGTCGGGTAGTTGGGTAGTTTGATAGTCGCCGTCCTCCCGAAAAGCATCGGGACTTCGTGAGCGGAAGGCCGAGGTTTTTTCGAGGCCTGTAGTCGAAGGACGCTTGGTCAGGTAGCCGCGTGCTTGGCGAGGCGCTCGGCTTCGGCGAATTCTTCGGGCGTGTTCACGTTCCAAAAGGCAAGCCCAGACGGATCGAGGCGCGTCACTTCCCCCATCGTCAGTTCGCGGACTTTGACCTGCGGGAACCACGCGATGACCTTCCACTGATCCGCTTGGATGGCGGACTGGATGGCCGGGACGCAGGCCGCGCGGCGGTAGACGGCGTGGAACGGCTCGTAGCCCTCGTTCGTTCGCGCGATGACCACGTCCGCTTCCTCTTGGACCATGAGGCGGGTCGCGGCTTCGAGGAGCGACGCGCTGGCAAAGGGCATGTCGCAGGCCGCGACCGCGACGATCGGGGACGCGGCGGAGGCGAGCGCGGTGTAGAGTCCGCCCAGCGCGCCGCGACCCGCTACGAGGTCCGGGACGAGGCGCAGACCAAGGAAGGCGTAATCGTCGGGACAATTCGTGGTCACGAGGATTTCATCCGCAATTGGGGCGAGTCGCTCGATCACGCGCTGAATGAGCGGGCGTCCGAGAAAAAGTTTGAGGGCTTTGTCTTCGCCCATGCGCGCCGACTGTCCGCCGGCCTGGATCACGAGGCTGAACATGAGATGTATTATACTCATGGCAAACCATGTAGTGACGATTTTAATCGTCAGAACGACTAAAGTCGTTACTACATGGAAACGATTACGTGAGCAAAGGTCGAGATGAGTAACATTGCAAACGTGTTGGATGCGTTGACGAGTAAGGGGGAGTTGTACGAAGCGCGGGCGGATGGCGCGGCGCGTTGTTTCGCCTGCGGGCATCGCTGTTTGATCCGTCCCGGGATGCGCGGCATCTGCCAGGTGCGCTTCAATGAGGGGGGCGTGTTGCGTGTGCCGTTTGGTTACGTGGCCGCGTTGCAGGCCGACCCGATCGAGAAGAAGCCGTTCAACCACGTCCTGCCCGGCGCCAGCGCACTGACGTTTGGGATGCTGGGCTGCGATTTTCATTGTGGATTCTGTTTTACGGGAGATACGGTGGTCATTACCGATCTGGGACCTAAGACATTGGAAGAATGCTTCACGGCTTGCCCTCGCGTAGAGAAACGCCCTGATGGGGAAATTGGAGTTTCCTCCAATCTATCCGCCATTGCCGCCTCCGGGAAATTAAGAAAAGTAAAGGCGGTTTTCAAACATTCGTATTGCGGCCCGATGGCAGTCATTCGCCCTTATTATCTGCCAGCATTGCAATGTACTCCCGACCATCGAGTGTTTGCTACAGACAATGTTTCCCGCGCGCCGGAATTGACAAAAGCCAAAAATCTGACGATCAATCATTATCTGGCTATCCCCCGTAAGTTTGCGTTTTCCTCCCTGCCTGTTATTGATGCTGCGAAGATTTTGGAAAATCACAGAATTGAGTATCAAACTCCGTGGAAGTTATCTGCGGGCGATGTTGAAACCATCATGCAGGAAACCGAAATGGGCAAAACATCGCGGGAAATCGGCTTGAAGTTGGGAAAGGATCCCTCCTATATTCGCCACATTCGCAGTAAATTCCGTCGGGATCGGATCCATGCATCCTACACAGGCCGGGCAATCGCGGAAGGGAATACGATCCGTTTTCCAAACGAACACAGACCTGGTATTCCCGCACAATTCACAGTTAACGAGGATATTGCAAGATTGTTTGGCTTGTATTGCGCGGAAGGTTCGGTCATTAGCGACAAAAACCGTCCAAACAGTTTCTCTGTTGATTTTAGTTTTTCCCTAAAAGAGAAGGATTACGCTGAGGAAGTTAGGGAGAGTCTGAAACGCAATTTCCATCTTGAAGCCAGTATAACGAAGCGGGCTACTGCGCTGGGAGTATCAACAAGCAAGTCTTCCTTTGGATTATTGATGAAATCCCTCGCGGGCGGAAAAGCCTCAGAGAAACGCGTGCCTGCGCCCATCTTCCAATCCAAAGCAGGCATTGTTCAAGCATTCCTCGACGCGATTGTTGACGGCGACGGGCATCGCTTCGAAAATGGAAAAGTCAGCGTTACAACGGTCTCGCACGATCTGGCATACGGGATTGCATGGCTGGCGTTGAAACTGGGATATTTACCCTCGCTCTACGACGCGCGGATGCCTGAAGAGGGTGTGATTCAAGGGCGTCGTGTCCGCCGCTCCCCGCATCAATACACAGTCGTCTGGTATCAGGATAGCGCCGTCCGCCGAAAAATGATAACGACCGATGATTTCTACTTAATCCCCTTGCGTGGTGTCGAAACAGTGGATTTTGAGGGGGATGTGTTCAACATGGAAGTCGAAGAAGAACATAATTACCTGGCAGGTTTTTTTGCCGTCTCCAACTGCCAGAACTGGTTCACCTCCCAGGCCATGCGCGACCCGCATTCAGACGAGTCGGTGAACCTGATTCGAGAAATTACGCCAGCGCAAATGGTGGAAGCCGCAAAGCGAACTCAGGCGTCAGTAATCGTTTCCTCGTACAACGAGCCGCTCATCACCAGCGAGTGGGCCGCCGCGATCTTCAAGGAGGCCAAGTCCGCGGGGTTGAAGTGCGCCTACGTCTCCAACGGCAACAACACGCCCGAAGTGATGGAGTACCTGCGTCCGTACCTCGACGCGTATAAAGTGGACTTGAAGTCCATGAACGATAAGAATTATCGCAAACTGGGCGGCGTTTTGCAGAATACGCTGGATGGGATCAAACGGGCGCGCGAGATGGGTTTGTGGGTGGAGGTGGTGACTCTCGTCGTCCCCGGCTTCAACGACAGCAACGAGGAACTCTGGGAGGCGGCGCGCTTCCTGGCGGGAATCTCCCCTGTCATCCCCTGGCACGTGACGGCCTTCCACAAAGACTACAGGATGACCGATCCCGATAATACAGACGCGCGTACGCTCCAGCGCGCGGCGGATATCGGCCGCGAGGCGGGACTGCATTTCGTTTACGCGGGCAACCTGCCGGGACGCGTGGGCGAGTACGAGGACACGTTCTGCCCGGGCTGCAACCAGCCCGTTGTGCGGCGGAGCGGCTACACAGTGCGCGAGTATCGCATCACGGGGGAGGGGACCTGCGCGCACTGCGGGATGAAGATTCCGGGCGTTTGGCCGGTGAATCCGGGAGATGTCCCATTGGGCGGATGGGGAATGCCATTGGTGACCGTATAACGCTGGGGACAAAAAAAGAAGAGCCAACCTGCCCAAGATAGGGTACAGATGAGCGCGCCAGCCGCCGCACGCGGGACGGGCGCACCCCGTTTGTGCGCCAGGAACAACTGGCGAGTTGGTTTGAGGTGCCGCAAGAACGGGTCAGCCAGTACACAGGATATTGGCTGAAAGGGGATTGGGCTAATTTGTTGAGCTTGAAGAGCGCCGAGTTGCTGACCGGGGATCTACTTGCCCGCATCGTAAAGGTGTTTGCCAGCTTTCCGCAGTGGGGTCAGGAGCAGGTCTATGCGTATTTACACCAGCACGGGCAAAAGCTCAGGTGGAACAAGCGGCCGAACAAAGCGGCTGGCGGGAGTTGCAAGCGCAGTTGCAGGAACGCTACGAACTGGGCAGTGGCGGCTTTCACTTGCGGGAGCGCTGGCTGCTGGAACAACTCCTGACCCAGGTTCAAAGTCTGCTCGCCCTGCTGGAAAGCGGGGCAGGCGGGTGAAAGGAATCCCGTAGCGTAGATGGCGGTATTCAATCCCATCTACGCTTTTATGGTTTCGCAAAGGCGGTCTATTTCAAAAGTTCTTCCGCGTAATGGCAAGCGACGAAATGGCCTGGGCGCAACTCGCGCAGGGCCGGTTCCTCGACCGAACAGTTCTCCCTCGCGATGGGACAGCGCGGATGGAAGTGACAGCCCGGGGGCGGGTTGATGGCGCTGGGGATTTCGCCGGCCGGCATCAGCTCTTTGCGCCGGTGGCGCGGGTCGGGGACCGGAACGGCTTCCAAAAGGGCGCGCGTGTACGGATGCCCGGAATGTTGATAGACTTCCGCCAGCGTCCCAACCTCGCAGAGCTTGCCCAGATACATGACAGCGATACGGTCACAGACATACTTGGCCGTAGCCAGGTCATGCGTAATGAACAGGTAGGTCAGGTTGAACTCGTCCTTGAGTTTCATCATCAAGTCGAGCAGAAGCGCCCGCACCGAAACGTCGGCCATGGCGATCGGCTCGTCGGCTACGACCAGGTCCGGCGCGGTGACCAGGGCGCGGGCGATGACCACGCGTTGGCGTTGTCCGCCACTGATCTGGTGCGGGAACTTGTTATAAAATTGCTCGGCGGGAGCCAACCCAACTTTTTCCAGAATCTCACAAACAACCTTCTTGACTTCTTCCAGCCTGGTCGTGATATGGATACGCACCGGATGCCCGATGGCCTCTCCCAAAGTCATGCGCGGGTTAAGCGAGGCCAGGGGGTCCTGGAAGATCACCTGCATGCGGGAGCGCAATTTGCGCATGGCTTCAGGGGAAATCGTGCTGAGGTCGGTCCCATCAAAGATCACGCGCCCCTCGGTGGGGTCCAACAAGCGCAGGATCAAGCGTCCCACAGTGGATTTCCCGGAGCCACTCTCACCCGCCAGGCCAAACACTTCGCCTTTGTGGATCGTGAATGAGACGCCATCCACGGCTTTGACGGCCGGGATGTGCCCTCGGTTGAGAATGCTTGCCAGGAATCCGCTTTGAACGGGAAAATGCTTACGCAGGTTTTCAACGCGTACCAGATCGGCGGTCTCGGCGGCCGGGACAGGCGCGGCGGTCTTGTTTTCCATAAGTCTCGGCTCAGGCATGGAGTCCCTCCTGTTTTACGTTGGCCGTCTGATACAACAGGCAGGAGACGAGATGGCCGCCTACGACAGGTTCGAAAGCCGGTTCCCTGGTTCGACAAATATCCATCACAAAGGGACAGCGCGGATGGAAGCGGCAGCCGATGGGCGGATGCAGCAAATTCGGCGGCGCGCCTTCCATCTTGTAAAGCTCACCCTCCTCCAATCGGATGTTGGGGACGGATTTCAGTAGTCCCTGTGTGTAGGGATGTTTGGGATCGGCGAACACGTCATTGACGTCACCCACTTCGGCCATCTTGGCCGCGTACATGACCGCCACGCGGTCCGCGACCTCGGCCACCACGCCGATGTTGTGGGTGATCAGCAGGATGGTCAGGCCGAACTCCTTTTGCAGTTCCTTCAACAGGTCGAGGAACTTGGCTTCCACGATCACGTCGAGGGACGTGGTCGGTTCGTCGGCGATGACCAACTTGGCGCGCAATGCCAGCGCCAGGGAGATCATCACGCGCTGCCGCATCCCTCCCGACATTTGGTGGGGGTACTCGTTTAGACGCTCTCTGCGGATTCCAAGCCGTTCCACCAATTCTTCCGAGCGGGTCCGCGCAGCCGCGCCTGAGGTTTCCGGTTCGTGGGCCTGGATGGTTTCGGTCAAATGATCAAGAATACGTTGGACCGGGTTAAGCGAAGTCATTGGGTCTTGAAAGATCATGCCAATCTCGGCGCCGCGTACGTCCGGCATTTCTCGGTCAGATAGTTTCATCAAGTCGCGGCCATCGAACCACAACTCTCCATTGGCAATGCGAGCCGGGCCGGTGTGCAGGCGCATCAATGCCTTGCCGAGAGTTGATTTCCCACAACCCGATTCCCCCACCAGTCCCAGAATTTCGCCGCGGCGGATGTCAAGGGAAACGTCATCAACAGCTTTGACGATGCCAACGCGAGTCTGATACTCAACGGTCAGGTTTCGAACAGAATAGAGGCTATCGTCGGGCATCAACGTTCTCTCAGTTTGGGGTTAAATATCTCTGTCAGGCCTTCGCCCATCATGGAGAAGGCCAGCACGACCAGCATGATGGCCAGGCCAGGAAAGGTAATCATCCACCAGGCAGTCTGGATGAAACGCTGTCCGCGCGCCAGGTCAATGCCCCAGTCGGCGATCGTCGGCGGCAGGCCCAGGCCCAGGAAGGAGAGCCCGGCCCCGGTCAGGATCGCATCGGCCACGTTGACCGAGAAGATGATCGCGACCGAGGGAATGACGTTCGGGAAGATGTACTTTTGCAGGATTTCCAGATTGCGCGCCCCGATGCTTTTGGCCGCTTCCACGTAAACTTCCTCTTTCACGGAGAGGGTCTGGCCGCGCACGATGCGGTAATACGTTGGGATATACAACACTGCAATGGCGACGATAATGTTGAGCATACTCGGCCCCAGGACGGCGGTGATGGCGATCGCCAGGATCAGGCCGGGGAAGGCGTATAGACTGTCCATTACTAGACTCAACGAGCGGTCGAGCGAGCCGCCGACGAAACCGGCAAAGAGTCCCAGCGGGACGCCCAGGAACAGGGCCACGAGGGAGGAGCTAAATCCAATGATTAAAGCGATGCGCGTACCCCACAACAGACGGCTCAGGACATCCTGGCCGATATCGTTGGTGCCCAGGAAAAAGCCGCCTGCGGTGGATCTTTCGCCAGTGATGCTGGCGCCTTCACGCAAGGTTGGGAACTGGGCTGAAATGGCTTCGAATTCGAGCGACTGAACCACCGCGGCGGTTGCCTTCCCATTGACGACCGCCTGCAAGGCCTCCTCCAGGGTGGCGTAGCGCTCAATGCGCGGCCGCAGACGCAAGCCACCCGGCTCGTTCTTGATCTGATTGTCGATGACCTGGGCCTGCTCGTTCAAGGCGCCGGAGGTCGGTACGCCTTGGACCACCGCAACGATCGGCCGCGGCTGGTCCGATGGGACGGCCAGGTCTATTAATTCATTATCTGGCGAATCGCTTGGCAGGATCAACGCGGGGAGGTCCGGGTGAGCGCCCGGCGCAAGGAAGCGCGGCCCGACCAGATCGTCCGGGCTGTGCGGAGCAAACAAGCCTGGAAACATGGCGACGATGATGAAGCCCAGCACCATCACGGCTGAAATAGTGACGAACCACCAGTCCGCGCCATACCAGCGACGCGCCATAAAGATCCGCCGTATGAATCCAACTCGTTGGAGTTCCGCCTCCCAGGTTGGAGCTTCGGCAGCGACTTCGGGAGGGAGTTCTTGGGTTTCGGTCACGGTTTAGTACCTCACCCGCGGGTCTACAAGAGAGTAGACCACGTCAACCGCCAAGCTAATTAGTGCTACCAGAAGAGCAAACACGGTAATTACACTTTGCACAGCGGTGTAATCACGGGAGGAGATTCGTTCCACCAAATAACTCCCCATACCCGGCCACGAAAAAACCGTCTCCGTCAGCACCGCGCCGGCCAGCAGAATTGCCACCTGCAAACCAATCAGGGTAATGACCGGGATCATGGCATTCTTCAAGGCATGTCCAAACACGAGGACGTGTTCGCGAATGCCGCGGGCGCGGGCCGCGGCGATGTAATCCGCCTGAAGCGTCTCGATGACGTTAATACGAGTCATGCGCACGAACACACCCGACAGAATCAATCCCAATGTGATCGTGGGAAGCACGAGATGTTGCGCTACCGATCCAAATGCCGGCCAATTGCCGGTGATCAAGGCATCCACGGCATATAAGTTCGTAATGTGCTTAATGGTGGTTCCGATCACCGGGTCAATCCGACCGGAAATAGGCAATATGTTTAGTTGAACTCCAAACAGGAGTTGCAGCATCAAACCGAGCCAAAAAATCGGCAACGAATAAATTATCACCGAATAAATGCGCAGAGCATAGTCTGTAGCCCGTTTGCGGCGCGAGGCCGCTAATGTCCCGCCCCAGATCCCGATCACTAAGGCAAAGATCGAGGCTGGGATGACCAGTTCCAACGTGGCGGGGAAGCGTTCACTCATTTCGTCTACGATGGGACGATGTCCGCCCATCAACGAGTTCCCAAAATGCAGTGTGACCATATCTCCCAGGAAGCGGCTATACTGCACGATCAAGGGATCATTCAAGCCCAACTGTGTGCGGATGCGCGCCAGCATCTCTGGCGTTCCCTTTGGCCCCAACGCTGAACTCACCGGATCGCCGGGCAGCACTCGCATCACAAAGAAAACCAGTGTCGCCAGGATAAAGACCATCGGCAGGGTTAATCCGACGCGTGTCAGGATATAGTGGCGCAACCCCGCCGACCCGTGTATAAAGACGTAGGTAAGCAGTAAAAATGCAGGGACGCCAATCAAGAGGGCAATCAGAGTGATGGGGGTCACGGTTCCCTTTGCAAATGAGATATGGAAGGGGCGGGTGTGAACCCGCCCCTAATCTACCTGTGGACGTTACGGGGTCTTAGTGAGTGTGGAGTAGTTGAACTCGATCGTGCCAGCGATGTTCAACGTCTCTGGTGTAGCGTAATGGTCGGAGCCGTGGATGTTATCGCGGAAGACCATATATTCCGGATTGAGGAACAGTGGCACTGTCACCACCAGGTCAGCGTAGATGTCCTGCACCTGCTTGTAAAGATCGGCGCGTTTGGTCAAATCGGTCTCGATGTCCGCTTGCGTCATCAGATCAAGCAACTGCTGGGCCTTGTCATTGATCGGCTCGCCGTAGTCGGTGCCCTCCTTGGCAAGCGATACATTGGTACCTAAACCACCGTTGTAAACGAACGGGTCCAAATAGTTGGACGGATCCGGGTAATCATAGAACCATCCCAGCACGCCCACAGCATAGGCCTCGCCGCCGGTCAACGCGGCAACGTAAGTGCTCCATTCCTGGCTTTGCAGGGTGACTTTGATGGCGCCGGTTGCTTCCATTTGTTTCTGGATCACCTGCATCCAGGCGGCGGTCGCTGCGCCGTAGTGCTCGGGCGGGTACCACATTTCAAGTTGGAGTGGATTGGCCTCGGTGTAACCGGAAGCGGCCAGGTATTCCTTGGCCTTATCCAGGTTCGGCGAGGCGTACATGGTGTCGAAGGATTCGCTGGCGCCCAAGAATCCGGGCGGGACCATAGAATATATCGGGTTGACCTGGCCGCCGAAGACCGTATCGGCGATCTCGTTGCGGTCAACGGCCGAGGCAATTGCCTTGACAACGTTCGGATCGTCAGCGGGGGCCTTGGTGTGGTTGAGGATCAGGTAGCGGATCGAACCGCCGTTGATGGTGCTGGCTGTTATGCCGGCAACACTTTGCAACTGGGCGAACAACTCTGGCCCGAGGAAGCGCCAGGCGATGTCAATCTCGCCATTTTGAATGGCCAGGGCTTCTGTCTGCGGGTCGGCGAAGTCGCGGACGATAATGCGCTTGACCTGCGCTGGGAGCGTACCGGTGTAGTAGGGGTTCGGCTCCAGGACGATCTGCTCGCCCTGAGTGTACTGCGAAATGAACCAGGGTCCCGTGCCGTAGATGGGTGCCGCTGGGAACAATTCGCATTTATCAGCCGGGAAGTTGTTGGGGTTTGCTGGAGTGTAAGTAGCGCTGGCCAGGATTTGCAGGAAGTAGGCCACCGGCGCCTTCAAGGTGAAGACGATGGTCTTGGAATCGGGCGCTTCGACACTCGCCAGATACGGGGTCGCCAGCGCATCCGCCACGCCGTTGGGGCAGGTTGGGCCGACGGTGAGCAGGCGGTTGATGCTGTCCGCGTAGATTTGCGCGGTCAGGTCGGCGCCGTCGCCGAATTTGATGCCGTCACGCAAGGTGAAGGTGTAGGTCAACCCATCAGCCGAAATCTCGGGCATACCGGCGGCTAGGGCAGGCATAAGCTCATCGCTTGTGCCCGGTTTCCACTTGAGCAGACCCTCGTTGATGTTCTTGATCAATTCCCAGTCACGAGCGGAATAAGCGTCCGCCGGGTCGAAGCTGGCAATTTTATCGGTCGTGCCGATGATGATCGTATCGGCCGGGGTACCGGCGGGCGCTTCGGTTGGGGCCTCGGTCGGCGCTTCGGTAGCGACGGGCGCCTCGGTCTGGAGGGGCGCCGTGGTCGGGGCCGCGGTCGGCGTTACTTGTCCGCAGGCTCCCAGGATCATGCTCGCCATGATCAGGAAACTGGTCAGAAGGAACCATTTTTGGGATTTCATTACTCTCTCCTTAGTTGTTGGGAAATTAGGAATCAGGTACAGACAAATTCGTTAGTTAAATTGGTGTTCGGGCCTCCTTTCTGTTGCAATCGCTTTATGGATAGGCTGTTATTATAAACCTCGAATTCGGCGTGTCAAGCCGCTGTGGGAGGCATTCATCAAACCGCGAGGTTTCCCGCAGGAGTGGCTGTCACACGGGAACGGCGGCCCTGGATTGTCAGGGCACAATCACAGAAGCCATCCCCAACATTGCCAATCCCCCAAAGATGATCAGCGCCGCGGACGCGCCGAGCACCACGTCGCGGCCCTCGCGCCGGTCCACGAGGCGAAGCAGGGGGTAGAGTCTCTCCACCTCCCAGAGCGGGCCGGCAAACCAGGCGAAGACCAGCCCGCCCAGCAGGCCGCCGATGTGTCCCCAGTTG
>Ga0210016_1004843_pt1 | contig 11400 bp, 12 predicted proteins | sample CryGeyCG2014_300_FD_185454 | JGI IMG/M metagenome (GOLD analysis project Ga0210016, IMG submission 185454) | Groundwater microbial communities from aquifer - Crystal Geyser CG02_land_8/20/14_3.00 (SPAdes) (version 2) | ecosystem: Environmental > Aquatic > Deep subsurface > Groundwater | place... | reverse complement strand
GCTGAATGTGTTGCAGTTGTAGTTTCAGTATCCTCATCGGATCGGGTGGTGATGCAAGGCCCGCTGTTCAAAAACAAAATTCTACATCCCAGCACCTTGTGCTGTTTTTTTGGGCTGTAGTGCCTTCCTGTTGACATTCTACCTGTCATATTTGATTGGATTATTACCTCTTTCTTTTGCTTTTCCGCAAACCGTCTTTTGCATAAAAACAGGCTTGATTTGCGAAGCCGCCTGTTACATAACGTCATTGCAAAACCTGCGAAATTCACAGGCCAGGCACTTGTTTCGGTTCGGCGTCGGTTCGGGCATGGTCTCAGTGTGTAACATGCGGTGCATGGCTTCCAGCGTGGTAAGCAGTTTTTCGCGCAACTTCACGGTGAATTGTACCTTCTCAGGCCGCCTTTTTGGAATGAAATAAAGATACCCGCATTTTGCAGTCAAGCCCGACATTTCTTCGATCATGAGCGCATACGCCATCAGTTGTAATTTGAAATGTTCGCCTGCAATATCGGATAACTTGTAATCCACAACAACAAATTCTCCTGGCGGCGGGTTATCAATCCAGACGATCAAATCTGCTTTGCCGCGCAAGCCGTAACGGGACGAAGACAACGCAACGTCAAATTCCCTGCGCCCTTCCTGCAAACCATAAGCGCGTAATGACCTGCGTTCTTCGCGCCCTTCTTCGCTCTGTCCCGCTTCGACGCCCGCTTTCATTTTGTATGTCGTCGGACGGATTTTGGGAAGGCACATGGCGTAGTATAAAACCCGCGGACAATATACCCATTGTTTGAGGTCAGTGACGCGAAAAGGCGACTCGACTTCAACTTGCTCAGCCATTCTTCGACTCCTTCTTTCCTCTTTCCTCTTTTTTCTCTCCGCTCTCCTCTATCTTCTGATCAATCACTTTTCGTTTCGCCCAATCATCTGCGCACACGGGGAACATCTGGATATTACCTTCTTTTTTGCCGAGAAGTTTCTTGACCTTGAGAAACAATTCCTCCTGCTGGGTTGGCAAAAGCCAGCCAAGAAACGCGCTGAACTGGATTCGATCCAAGCCATAATCCAGGCAGGCATCCGCAATTTTTGTGCGTTTGCTGTCATTGGAAATATCATAGACAAGCAGAAGATTTGGATCTTTTGTAGACATTTACCAAGCCAAAACAAGCGGATCGTAGGTTGCGCGTTCGCCGCGCAGGAAGGTGGCGATGTGGCGCGCCTGCATTTGGATAATGGCGCGGATGGGGTGGCGTTTGCCTTCGTAGGATGATTCGCTATCGAGACGCTCATTGATCTTGTCTGCCAACATGCGGCGTGTTTCTTTGGTAAGCATGTGATGTTCATCGAAATCAAAGGAGACGTTTTTATTTGCCAGCCCAAAGATGGTGCGATCCACAACCACAGGACGGAACTCTTCGATGAAGTCGAGCGTGAGGCTGGGTTTCCCTGGACGGTCTACATGCAGGAAGCCCGCGAACGGGTCCAGCCCTGCCAGCACGAGACTACGTTCCACCTGTCCATAAAGAATGCCATAGGCATAGTTCAAAGCTGAGTTGATCGGGTCGGTTGCGCCGCGCCCTGTACGGCCTGCGAAACCGTATTTTTCGGGTACGGTTTGCCTGACTGCTTTCCAATATTTTGCGGCGGCGCTTCCTTCCATGCCCATTAATTCCTGGCGCAGGTTGCTGACCGTTACCGTGCCATCCTGAAATTCGGGATATTGTTTTACCTTCTCCATCTCGATGAGGTGATCGAGTATTTCGTCGGAACACAAACGCAGTTCTTCGTACAAGGCGGGGTCGGTTTCCTTGCGATATTTGGCCATATACTTGAGCAGGTTGGATTGGTTTTGCAGTTTACCCATCCCAAACGCCAGCACCAAACCCAGGCCGCGTATCGTGTTCAACGCCTCCAGTTGCGCGCGTCGGGTGGCAACTGTGCCGGTCAGCCCCGCGCTGTATAAACTTGCGTAGGCTGTTCCCGTCCCGCTGATGAAGAAAATGGGGATGCCGCGCTCGGTGCATTCGCGCACGGCTTCGGCGCTCAGGCTCACGCCCTGGTTGGCGATGACCACCGACTCCAAATGAATGAGCGGCGCTTGCGCGATCTTCTCTTCGCCTTTGGTGACGATGAGCCGTTCGCTGTGTTTTCCCAGGAACGCGCCGTACTGGTCAATAACGAGATGTTGGATGATGGACATAGAACCTCCAGAGGGGAGAGGGAAGAGGTTAGAGGGGAGAGGTTAGAGGGGAGAGGCGAGAGGTTAGAGGGCAGAATCTTTCCTCTGTCCTCTAACCTCTGTCCTCTTCCCTCTACTCCAGCTTTCCTTTTTGAACATTCAGCAATCCGTGAAGCATTCTCACGATTTCCGTCAACTCTTTGATGAGTTTCTCTTGATTAACTTCTGCCAAATATCCGATTTTCTGCGCCACGAGAAACTGTGTCTCCAGTTCGGCGGAGGAACCAAGAGCAATGTTGAGATGATTGCCAAAGGCACGCGGCGAGTTACGCGCCTGTCCTTCGGCGATATTGGACGGGATGGACACCGCCGCGCGGCGGATTTGCGAAGTGAGTCCGTACATTTCTTCGCGCGGGAATCCATGGGTCGCTTTGTAAACATCCACCACGAAATCCACCGCCCTCTGCCACACGATCAAATCCTTATAACCTTTTGCTCCAGCCATTTTCGTATTCTCCTTTTCGTTTTGAATTTAACCAACGCCACGTGGCGCTGGCTCCAACCACTGCCCTCTCCCCTCTCTCCTCTCCCCTCTCCTACACCCAATACCCTCTCCCCTCTTCCCTCTCTCCTCTCCCCTCTACTTGAAACACACCATTTCCCTTTGCGGTTAACTTGCCAACTTGCACGCCTTGACCCAACAACAGCCAGGGCAGTAACGTATCCCAATGCTTCGAGCGGTAAACTGCCAAACCAACAAAGCCGCTCATGGGCGTGCTGCGTCCCGTGCGGCCAGAGGGACCCCACAACTCGATCCATTGTGTGGACTGTTCGATCAGGCGCACCTGGTCGGCGAGTTGGTTGAGTTCGCTCACTTCTTCGGGCGGACGCCGCTCGCCGCCGTTGTGCTGTTTGCTGAGTTCATCCACGCGCTCTAGCAAGCGGCGGAAGAAGATCCCGAAATCGGGAGCCTTGACAAGTGATTCGGAATCAATGAGTCGGGTGGGGGAGAGGAAGCGAACGCGGACATCCGCTTCGACGGGGAACGCGCGGGCGGCGGCATCCGCATCTTTCCAGACGATGGGCAGGCTCTGCGGTCGGACGATTTTTTCTCCCTCCGAAAGGATCGCGTGCGACGCGCCCGTCAGCGGATTCGTTGCATGGATGGAGAGTATCTCAAATTTGCCGCGCCCAGGGCCGACGCCCGTATCACCCATCGCAGATGCGGCCAGGACAAAATAAGGCAGGAAGCGGAAGCCCTCGCCAAACAAGGTGATCGTGAATTGGAAGGGTTGGTCGGGCGCGAGCGTATCCAGCGGCGGTTGCGGACCCGCAAGGCTGTAGACACGTCGCACCGCGCCTGGGTCGGTTTGCGCGGCAAGAAGCCAGCACGCGGGACAGACCGCCGCGTGTTCGGGCGAAGGTCTTTCGGCGCGCCGCGTCTCCGGGCAGACGGCGCGCAACATCACCTGTGCCAGCGCGTCGCGCAACCGCTCCGCGCCTTGATATTGACCGAGTCTCATCGGCGTGCGCGCCCGCGCCTGAAAGCGGAGGTGGGTGAAGGTGAGGGGAGTGGAGGGAGGAGAGACGGGAGAGGCAAGAGGGGAGAGGTTCATGGGTGGTTTCGAGAGGCAGGGTATAATTGGGGCAGTGATCAGTAATCAGTAATCAGTAATTGGTAATTGGTAATTGGTAATTGGTAATTGGTAATCAGTCAGGAGAGAACGAAATGTCCACAATTACTTTAAGCGACATCCTCGACGACATTCAAACTGCCGAGCAGGGGCTTCGCAAGTTCGAGCGGCGGTATTGGGTCGGTTCCGATCATTTCCATGACCTGTACTCGAAGGGCCTGCTCGATGACGGCGAAAACTCGGAAGATTTTTCGGAATGGGCCGGCCACTACAGGCTTCGCGAGAAGCGGCTGGCTATATTGGAAGGTGACAGATGACAAAGAAAATTACCATGACCGAAATCCTGGACGATCTGCGCGTGGCGGACGAGATCACACGACGTTTCGAGCGCCATTACTGGTTGAGTTCGGAAGACTTTTACGCGCTTTACCAAAAAGGCATGTTGGACGATGGCGAACACCTGGAGGATTTCACAAAATGGGCGGGCTTCTATGAAATCAAACTGGATCGAGAGACCCTTCTGCAAAAACTCTCCAAAGAACGTCTTCAAAAGTTGCAAGCCCAGGCGAGCGGGGGCATTGTGGACATCGTTCCAAATGAACCTGTAATGACCATCGCGTAAGTAACATGCCAATTCCTGAACGCTCCAAATACGAGACCCTGATCTACGATCTGCCGAACCAATTTCCAGGGATCGCAACCTCCACCTTGCGCATTTACAGCACAAGCGCGTCGGCGGGAGTGTTGGAAGGCGAGATCGTCTTGAAAAACGGCATCCGAATCCAAGCGGTGGAAGTTCTCGATTTTGGGTCAGGCCTCATTCGCAAATACTCCTACACCGTCTATCGCGGCGAGCGGAAGATCCGCTGGTACGACCCACAGCCGCATCCCGAAAACGAAGAACTGGCCTCCACCTTTCCGCATCATTTCCACGAAGAGCCGACCATCAAACAGAACCGCAAGCCCGCGCCGGGCATCTCTTTCGATTCGCCCAACCTGCCCGCGCTGGTGGAGGTGTGCGCGGGGATGGAGGGGTAGGGGGGAGGGCAGAGGAGAGAGGGTAGACGATGGCAGACCTGACATGCCTCGTCCGCGCCGTTGTTAACCGAGTCCATTGCGCGGGATAACGGCCATAACCGACCCGCGCTTCGCTGAGACACCTTCGGCAGGTCTTTTGCCTGGAAGCGGAGGCGGGTGAAGGGGAGGTTAGTCTGCGACATACTCGTAAAGTGAAAAAGATTTGCTGGAGCAAGTCATGCGATAGGGCAGAATTACATTTCGGCGTATTCGATCTCCATCTTTTAATTTCACACCGCTATAAATATTTGCCCTTTCAAATGGCAGGTTTGGCGCGCAATCATCCAGCACTTGAAGCGTGCCAAAGATGGAAAATGACATTTGTTGAATCGTCGCATCAACAAATTGCGATGGAAGTTCTTCAATGACAAGTGGTGTTTTTACCAATTGCATAAAACCGCCGCGCTTGCCAAAGTAGTTGATATTGAGCAACAGGTTTACGAAGGTTTCTCTCTGTGCTTCGCTCAGTTCCAGTCCGACAGCCATTGGGCCAATCAGTTGTGCATATTCGCGATAACCAATTGTCCGTTGAAAAGGTCCAAAGGAATCGGGAGTGCCTTCTTTGGGCGGATTCTTGTATGGTTTCAGAATTCGCTGAAACAGATTCGTCACCACAACTTTGGAAGCAGGTCGGATGGCAACGTGCAAGTCACGAATCTGTTCCCACAGCGATTCTGCCCGCCTCACTCCAAGCGTTCGACAGGCAGAATCCAGCAATGCCATTTTGAGCGCGTAGGGTGTAGGCACAAGCAGAGTCTTTCCACCCGAGGAAGTTGCTGTACTGAGTTTAAGCGAAAACAGTGTAACTGCTTCGTATTCAGCAATCAGCCACATATCGCCTCCTAGGACTTCGATGCAACAGAAAGAGCAAGCGGCATTGCCGACTTTGCTAATTCTGCAATGAGTTTGGCAAATTCGCCGAGTGAAGCAAACGGTTTGACTTCCACTGCGTTGGGACGCAGACTGTTGATTGCCTCTGCAATCTGTTTCACGTCTGCTTCAAATTCTGGCTTGAGCGGTGAAATGCACGGCGCGGGAACAACGTCATGGCTGACGGTCAACACACCTTTGAAATCCACGATATGCGGGTTTTGTGTGCTTCGCATTGCGCCTGCGGGTTCGACAAAGGTGTAAAGCACGCTTTCAAGCAGAACCCTCAGGCGCGCTTCGCGTTGTTTCTCGTCAATGGCATAGGTTTGCGAAATGTCATTAAATCCCACACGTGCGGCTTCAAGATTTAACACAATCGCGTAAATGCCAGATGAAGCAGGACGATGAAAGATTGCTTGTCCTGTGTTGCCAGAGCGCGCTTCGTCCGACTCGTCCGCTTTGGCGCGGGCAGAGGCGCTATCGGAAACATATTTGACATGGAAATAAGTATCGCTCTCAACAAGATTAGGCACGCCCACAACCCAGCCGAATTCCACAACGCTCTTGCGCGGCAGAGAACGCTTTCCAGCCGTGACGAGGATACCTTCCAAGTCAGTAACGGCACATTGTTTGAGAATGACATCCAACTCGCCAGGATCGCCTTTTGCTTTTTCCAAAGCCTTGAAGAGATCATTTTGCACTTCGATGTCGTAGTTCACACGATTGGCATTGAAAGCGCGTGCGCCTTCTGAAAGCGGCAGGTTGGCGGCGACTGCCAGGCGGTGCATGTGTTCCGCTTGAATGTGTTTGAACATATCGCCTGAAATCGCATTGACGTTATGCAGTTTGCCGTCCGCGCCAACGATGTTGACCATGCGGGTTTGGATCTGGTTGCCTTCGCCGCCTTCATTATTCAGCGAGTGCATATCCAAAGTTGCCTGGGCGGAAATTGCGATGGAATAGATTGCGTTAGACATTGTTTATCTCCTTTTTGAATTGGGGTTATTCTTCGTCGCCAGATTCTTCTTCATTGGTTTGGGCGTCATCAATTTCTTGCTCGACGCTTTCAGGCTTATCCTTGCTTCGAGCTTCGCTGGCATACCCAAAAGCCACCAGCATGTTGCAGATGAGTTTAGAGTCATTGCCAAATAAGTCAAGAAGTTTTGTGATTTCTTCTATGGCTGACGTCTCAACGCGCCGTCTCGTCTGCTTACGAACGTTGTCTGGGATATTGCCGTTATGTCGGCTCATTAATCTTTCGTACATCTGAGAAGTTTCAGCATTGTATTCGTGCAAGAACTTACCTAACTCGGCAAGAAAATCGGCAGGGTAATTTGCCTTGCGCGCAATGCTTTGTCCAAGCCCGTATCGAACATCGTATCGAACTTGGTATTTATCTTTGTTGGCTTTGCGATATTGCGCCGTCACGGTTGCCTGCCGAATGGCGTAGGCAATATCTTTAAAGCCTTTGGAATTAATGATTTGAGTATAGTCAGGTTGAGTGTTCATGAAAATTACCTCCAGGGTTGGAATAGAGAATTGACGAACATATTGCTTGCGTTCCTTTTGACTTATGATGAATCCACTATAAGACGTAGTGAATTCAAAAAATGCATCTAAATCACCTCCTGAAATGAAGTCCCGATATTTAGATAATAAAGCAAATTGCTCTCCTCGCGTTTCATCGAGATTCCGAACAATCGAAATGTGTTCATCCAAAGACGTTTGAAACTCTGTCAACTGTTCAGGATTGTGCGGCGCAACCCATCTTGGCAGATTTACAGAAGCAATATTCATCACGGCAGGCGAGTTACCCAAATTCTTATAAAACGCCATTTGCATACCGTTGACTAAATCGGCAGGTGGCTCTCCAAAAATATCTTCGCCCAGATCTTCAACGCGGGCTTCTTCATAATGCTTTAGGAAAGACTGTGTGTATTGTAAGGAAACCAGCACGTCCATTTTTATGGCTGTTTGGCTTGCGCTCATTGCCTGGCGAAAATGTTTCATTACCTGCTGATGTACACTCCAACCCAATTTTGAAGGCGATAGAACATAAATCTTGCGATCCTTCGCATTACGCGGGTCTTTTGGATTGGCAATAATGCGAGTATATGAGCCATGAAATAACCCAACCGTTTTTAGCCATTCAAGCAACCAAAAACCTTTTACGTTATTAGGATCGCGCCATTCTGTTTTTGGGCTGTTGACACCCTTTCCTTGTGATGGATTGGTGAGTTGGTTGGCGGTTACATCCTTTGCTTTTTCCAAATCATTTTCTTTGCATAGTACACCCCAAGCCTTCTCAGCGTTTTCAATGTCATTTGGCGCGTTGGCGACCATCGCAAGCAGAATTTTGAGTAAGTCAGGGAAAACAGTTTGCGCCTGCCACCAAATGCCAAGCGGCACGTTGTAACTTTGCAATGCGCCTGGGTTCACCGCTCGGAAGATTTCCCAATTTTGATGAAGAGATGAAGACGGTTGAATTTCTCCCTCACGCCATCTTTTTCTATCATCAGGAGAGAGAGCCTTGACCCAGGCAAAAAAATCATCCTTATTTTGTTTTTCGGTCTGGTAATCAAGTAGACTATACCCATCTGGCTCAGGCAACCTTGCCAAATCAAGTTTTGTACCCTTGATGGCTTTTATGATTTTTTCCTGCTTCTTTGTGGCGGCGGTATCTATCGTGATTAGCAATGGCGCGCCAACAAAAAACTTACATTGCTCCACCCACTCCTGGCGAATCTCTGGTTCGCAGATAATGGCAAAAGCATAGCCCTTATCTTCCATGCGAACTTTGGAGCGTTCATCGGCAATCACATTGAGAACGAACGCTAACCCAAATGCCGCGAGATTATCAGCAAAGGTGTTTGTGTTTTTTTCGATGAAATAGGTTGATTGGTACAAGTTATGCCTCCAGTTGCTTCACCAAGTTTGAATCGATAATTGACTTTCCTTCGGTGGAGTGTTATCCTCAGAAAGCATATAGCCATTCCGCCCGAAAATTGTGGAACAAAATTCAATTACCGCGTCTAAATCTGTTGGAACGAGTTCCCAAGCCCGCTTCACATTATTCCAATCCTTTAGTTGAAAGGTCTGATTAAAACGATCCATTATTAGGTCAAACTTTTGACGGTCGCCAATTCTTTCAAAGCGTATATAGACAGCCTCTTCAGACTTGAAAATCCTTGCAAATCCTTTCATAGCGAGCCTCCTTGATAAATCAGAAATACTAGAGTACAATGGGATAATAATCCCGTTTTTTGAGTCTGTCAAGAGGCTTTGAGTTCTTTTCGATCCATTTGTGGATACCGAAAAATTGTTACTCTTGTACTTTCGTGTTCGATCCACCGTGGATACTTCGCACGACATCATTATGTCACAGGCTTCCTTTCTTTGTGCCTTCCTGATCTGAATGGCGGAGTGCCCGCGCCAATAGCATGTAAGCCATCCAGCCAAATCGATCATCAGGGGCGATCAGCGAATTTGAAAAAGAGTTTTGTATTGTCTTTGATTCGCTTCGCAATAGCTCTAAATTGATCCGCTGTCGAACTTCTTCTGGCACAAAATCAAGTGTGGCGTGAATATGGCTTTCAGCCTGACCTTCTAATGCAAATGCGCCACACTCATGTGCAAACGGCGTGTGATGACGAGTAATAGCCGTGAGAATTGCTTTCGTCAACCCTTCCTCATTCTGTGTAAATGCTCTGACAATCACCCTCTCAATTGCCAACGCGCTTTCGCCAGCGTGATTTGGCTTTGGGTGATGACCGCGAACAGATTTTTCTGCTTTATCGTGAATGGGATTCTTTCTATCAAATTCAGTATGTCCAGCAGAAAAATCACGACTGACAGGATCGCCAATTTCTTTTTGATAAGCCCGCGCCCATCCCTGCCAGCCTTCGCTCAGTTTGCCAACATCGTGGAACAAGCAAGCCAGCCAAACGGCGCGCATGACACTGCCTTCTGACCATCCCGCCGCTTGCTCTAATGCCTTTGCTGAGTAAGTCAATCCTTTCAAGGAAACATTTTGAAAAGCCTCCAAAACACGTTTAATGTGATCTTCATACAATTCTTTCTTATACGAATATACTTCGTACGTTTCTTTCAATTCGCTAATTTCTGGCATGGTGGACACGAAATCAGTATTGCCTCTGTTTGAAACAAAACCCTCATCTTTCAGGTAGCCAGCTAATTCAGGGTTGACGACAATGACACGAGTCAATGTGAGGACTTTTTCATCCGTCAATGGCTGCCAATCATAATCTGTGCGATTGCTTTCCTCTTTATCTTTACCTTGCCTATCTTCGATTAATCGCATAATACGCCAGTCAATCTCTACATCGCGCGCTCGCCACTCTTTAACCATCCCAAACAATGTTTTGGTCTGGATATTAAATCCCTTGGCAAGATGAGGATTAAGAGTCAATTGGTTTTTAGGGTCGGGATGAATCAATACAAGTTTGCTATCTGCGTCACGAACCAAATCACGAGTTGCCTGGCTGTCAACATCGCCTATCAAAGCGCGATGTATGCTCTGATCTCGACTTGCCCTCCCAGCCGAAATCTTCACTAATATTTGTTCATCGCGGGGTGTGGCAACCGCATTAACAAATTCTTGTTCCTTGCCAAAGTCAAATATTTTATTATTGTGATCGTTTAACCATTTTAAAGCTTCATCCATTTCATTTTCCCAGCTTTTGCTGAGATAAGGCGATTTCTTTTCAACCGGGTAAACAATTACCTGACCTTGATCGCCCGCATATCTCGCGCAACGTCCTGCGCGCTGAATCAAGGAACTAGCTGGAGCAAGTTCGGTATGAAGGACTTCAGAAGTAATGTCAACACCCACTTCAATTGTTTGCGTAGCGATAGCAATAATGCTACCGTCTGAATTATCACGTCCAAAACGTGTTCTGATTTCTTTCTCGATTGCCTGGCGATCTTCCTGCAAAAATCGGCTATGCAATAAAAGCACCTCGACACTTTTATCTTTTGTCAGCTCCTTTAATTCCCGATAAAGTTCCTGTGCCTTGCGGACGGTGTTGCAAATTGCCAGACTGCGTTTTTTATGTGCTTCGAAAATAGCAGTCGCAGAGAGCGGCGATTCTGTAGTTTGCCACATACGCTGACGCCCTTTTTTCTCGCCAAATAAAGTTTCGATAGAGCGCGCTTCTTCTGGGTCAACAAGAATAACTTCAGAGTTGTAAATTTCTTTTTGAAGCGCGTATAACACAGACGAACTAAAAGTAGCGGTCATAAGCAAAACTGGCGCAATCTGGCTTAACCTTTTGATGGCATATAATGTTGTAGGCAATGTTGAATCAGGGTCAAGCAAATGAAACTCATCAAACACAAGATAAGAACCCACAAACGCGCCCGCGTTGATATTTGCCTTTCTGCGCGGCAAGCTATAAGGCATGGTGAGATAACTACTTAAGAACTGATCAATAGTGCAAAAAATTAAGTCGCCTTCAAATTCTCTGTCTCCTGAATGCTCGCCTGTCTGGATACGAACATCCAAGTTACGCTTGAATCGGCGTCCAAAGGAATCCGCTCTTTTTTCGTACTCCACCATAAACTGATTTGCTAATACTCTCATGGGAACTGTGTAAACACATTTGACAGGAAATTTTTCGT
>Ga0210016_1004840_pt1 | contig 11402 bp, 10 predicted proteins | sample CryGeyCG2014_300_FD_185454 | JGI IMG/M metagenome (GOLD analysis project Ga0210016, IMG submission 185454) | Groundwater microbial communities from aquifer - Crystal Geyser CG02_land_8/20/14_3.00 (SPAdes) (version 2) | ecosystem: Environmental > Aquatic > Deep subsurface > Groundwater | place... | reverse complement strand
GAACTTCATCAGGCACAAGTTGATCGGGATAAAATGACTTTTGCTGCTGAAGAAGATGGTAGTCGAAAATCGATTTCAACAAAATCAGAAATTGATGATTTTCGTCCGGAGGAATATTCGGAGAAAACGGCAACTCTTACTGAAAATAAAGTGAGCGGGGTATCTAGTGGAGATGAGAAAAAACTTGAATCCAATAATCAACCCGGAGAAGTCGCATTGTCTACTCTTCCCAATCAACGAGAAAAACGCGAGAGTGAACTTCGGGAGCTAATTGAAGGCCGAGAGGTTCGACTTGATGATGAAAATTGATGAATATAATTATTACTTGCCGCCGGCGCTGATTGCCAACTCCCCAAAAAAACCGCGTAGCCATTGCCGGCTTTTGGTCAATAAAAATCACTCTGATGAAATTGTCCACGATCATTTTTATAATCTAAACCAATATTTAAATCCGAGAGATCTTCTAATATTTAACGATTCCAAAGTTTTTCCAGCGCGACTGATTGGAAAAAAGAAAACCGGCGGGAAAGTTGAAATTCTTTTGCTGGAAGAAAACGGTATATTTTGGCAGGTCTTAATCGGTGGAAAAGTAAGTGCTGGAGATGAAATATCATTTAGTGAATCACTATTATGCTATATAGTAGAGTTGTTTGGGAAAGAGGCAAAAGTAAAATTTAATTCTTCCGGCGCAAATTTTTGGTGTCAGGTAAATAAACTTGGCAAGACCCCGATACCGCCGTACATTAAAAATACGCCGTTGTCGGAGAAAAGTTTACGCCGGGAATATCAAACGGTATATGCTAAACTTCCCGGTTCAGCGGCGGCTCCAACAGCCGGCTTGCATTTTTCGAAAAAATTGATCGGGGAGTTAGAGCACCAGGGTGTCGAAATCGCGACAATTAATTTGGCTGTCGGATTGGGGACTTTTGCCCCGGTGAGCGAAGAGAATATTCGTCGGAAAAAGTTACATCGGGAAAAATTCCAAATCCCCTACTCGACTGTTAAAAAAATTAATAAAACAAAAAAGGCCGGCAGTAAAATTATTGCGGTTGGCACGACAACCGTTAGGGCTCTTGAATCAGCATCTCAAAAAATTCTCTCCGCTGAAAAAGAAATTTCCGGTTCAACGGATTTATTTATTCAACCGGGATTTGAATTTAAAATCATTGACGGTCTAATCACCAATTTTCATCTCCCCCGCTCTTCTCTGATGATACTGGTGACGGCATTTTTACAATTCAGGGGCGAAAAAGACGGCCGGAAAAAATTGCTAGAACTTTATAAAATTGCCAGCGAGAAAAAATACCGCTTCTACTCCTTCGGCGACGCGATGATGATTTTATAAGAAATTTTGGTATATACTTAAAAAACCATTGACATTCCACCGCTGTTGTTGTTAAATTATGTTTTAGAGGCGGTGATTATCGCAAAGATCAATAAAATTAATACCCAGATCCTCAAAGAAAAATTTCCAAGTATATACCGGGAGTTTTTTTCTAAACATCAACTCGTTGTTTCCGTTGCCGATAGTTTTATGTGGACAGGCGAATATTCGGCCTATTTTGGCGGTATTTCAATCTGCCAAAAGGTTCCATTTAGGATCTACGCCGGTGTCGAACCAATAGCAGAAAAAAAGATCGTTATTAATGAAAGTTATCTGGCTTATCAGCGTAAGATTAAAAAATTCTTACCTATCTTTTTTCTTCCCGAAGAGATAAAGAAAATTAGTGAATTTATTAACGATCAGTTAAAGATTCAAGTTAAAAGAAAAGGTGGCTGCCAAATCACTTTTTTTTCCGAGGCGCCGGCCGAAGAGGGCTGGGGGTCGCTTGGGACTTTTGCTGCTTTAATCTCTTTGACTCTTCATTATTATTATTTTCCTTTTAAAAGACAAAACCTCGATTTGTGGACGAAAACAAAAATTTCTGATCTAATTAAAAAGGACCCTTGGTTTGATCGGATTTTCAAATTTGCCTGGCGAACTATTGCCGCTGCCAGAGAAGGGATTTCCAGTGGTACTTATGCCCTCCTCGGCTTGATAAATTCTGGCGGTTTTCCAATCATTTATTCGACACAAGCAGACCTTCCATCCTGGGATAAAAAAATCAAAACTCTATCTTACAGCGGCGAAAGATTGTCTGATCTGCTCAAGAATGATCTTGCCTGGCATTTTGATTTTGGTCTGGCTTGCTCCGGGATGCGCAAAAGTACTAGCGCCGGCAATCGTTCAATACGGGAGATTCAAGCGGATTTTGACCAAATAAAAAATGAAGCGGTTATTAAAGATTTGCATTTGTCAAAAATTTCGGCCTTATTTTCTCATTACGGCCGCGAACGAAGTTTATGGCTGGCATTGATGGAAACACTTGATATTATTTCTCTTCAAATCCTTATCGGATTGAAAAATATTTTTCAATTTGGCTCGTCAGAGAAAACCTTATCATTTTTGTTTAGTTCGCTTAACAAACATTGGGATTTGTATAATATTTTAGGTGTTAATATTCCAGAATTTGAACTGCTGGCCAAGGTCATTCGCAGCCAACTGAAAAAAACCGACAGAAAGGACTCGGGAATAAAAATCGCTAGCATTGGCCGTGGCGGATATTTACTTTTTAGCGTGCCAAAATATTCTTTAGTTAATAAAGAGGAGAAAGTGGAGAAAAAAATTGAGAAAAAACTCGGTCCGCAAGCACATCTTGGTTATCTTTCTTGGCTTGACGGAACCGAAGATGGCGCGGCTAAAATCGAGCAAGATCTGAAAAATAAAATTTTTTCTCCTTTTGTTACCCATGAGGACTTGGAAGTTACTGATTATTTCGCTTCGATGAGAGGTATAAAACGCTTATTCTCTCGTGATGAATATGACAGGCAACTTTCTAGTATTGATCTTGTTTTTGATCAAGCTAACCAGCGGATATATTTGCGAGGAAAGCAACTTACTTCAAAAGAAATTAGTTCGGCCAAGGAGACGATTTTGGTAATCGTCGAGCTTTTAAAAAAGAGAGGAAAATTGTCTAGCGAGCAGCTTCCTTCTTCATCTTATTCAACCAACCGTTATGACTTTGCTGGTAAAATTCTCCTGCCGTTGCAAAGAATCATAAGAAAGAAATTAAACAAGGAATTACGGCTTAAGGTTCGGGGCGGGATTTCTTCTTTTTTGATAAATTTTGATCCGACTAATCTGCGAATTTGGATTGTTACTCGGCCTTTCTAGCTTTGGGGAACAGCCAAAAAGAACTCTTCTGGTAATTTTTCAATTGTTTTCTTGAGGGTATTTTTTTATATTTTAAACAGCACCTAAAAAACCATTGTCTCCGGAAGGTGAAAAAGATGAGCCCCTGGGCAGGCAGTCAGCTGGCAGAGTTGACGACTCTGTCGGTTTCAGCGATGATAGACGTTCGCAGTTTTGTTCGTTGTCAGATCTGGGATCCGTCATCGGCTGATCTGATCCCGAGCAAAAAGGAAGTACTTAATCCTTGCCGCCGACTTGATCTTCTAGCCGAACGGCGCCTTCTTTCCGGACTGCAAACCAGTATTCCCTTGGAGTTCGGCTATTACGGCGAGGAGGAAGGGCTGGTCTTCCAAGGAAATGAGCGCCTTTTTGCCCTGATTGACGCTGTCGATGGCTCCGATCTGATTCTCCGCGGACGGGAGCTCTTCGGTGCAATATCACTTGCCTGGTTCGATCCGTGGAGTGGACAACTACTCTCGGCTGTTGTTGTTGATTTGGTTAGCTCTGCCAATCTGATTTGGAGCTGGCGAGCAGAGGTTGGTTCATTCTGGCAAAACGCTTTTCTGCCGGCGCCCCAGCCACTTGTTATGCCAAAAGAGCCGAGAGAGGATCCGTTTTTTGCTACTGTCTCAATCAAGCCACAGATGGAGCTAAAGTTTGAGAATCAGTATGACAAGGTGCTTAAGTGGTTGGTTGAACAATATCCTCGCGCCCGGTTTTCCAAGTCGCATTGCGGCTCTCCGGGTGTCTGCCGCGCCGCTCACGGAGCGATCGATGCCTTGCTTCATCTCTATGGCGGGCAGGGACATGATGTTATCGGACCGGCGGCGATTCTCAAAGGTGCCGGCGGTCTAAATGTCGCTCTTCAAAGTGGTGAAGAGCTGCAAATCAAGATCGATTTCTCCGGAGATCTGGCAGAACAACTTGAAGAGCGCCATCCCTTTGTCTCTGGCAACCCTTACTGGGTTGATCAAATCATCAAACTTCTCGCGAGTTAATGACTCAAGAGCTGGAACTCCTGACCCCCGCAAGGGGGTTTTTCTTTTGCCTTCAATTCTTTTCTTTATTTTCGTTTTCTACTATTGAGTTAGTTCTTTAACAATCAGAAAAGGTGATGGAAGTGAGAACCGGTTCGGAAATCGTCTTCAGTAATGTTCGTCCGTACCTCGTTGGCCACTTTGCCACCGAGCCGCATTTTGTCGCGATCAAGGCAGGCAAGATTGTCGAGATCAGCAGAGAATTTCCCAAAATGGTTTCAGCCACTGCAATTGTCATCGAAGGCAATGGCCAATACCTTACCCCTGGCTTCTGGGATCTCCAGCTCAACGGCCTTGAGGGAATTGATTTGCTATCAGCAACAAGTCATGGCGTCGAGGTATTCCTCCGTCACTGTCTAGAATACGGGGTTACAGTCGTCTTTCCAACTGTTATCACTGATTCCCCCGAACGCATGGCTGCGACAATTGAAGCAATCAGTCAAGCTCGGGATGGAGAGTACCAGGCCCGAATCGGGGGAATCCACATTGAGGGACCAATGATCTCAAGTGGTCATGGAAAGGGTTGTCATCCCGCCGCGCACATTCGGCAGTTGAGCTGGGAGGAATATCGGCATTGGCAAGAGATTTCTGGTGGCAAGATTGCCATCATCACTCTGGCGCCGGAAGCTGAAGGAGCTCTAGATCTTATTCCGCGTTTGGTTGGAGATGGGATTGTTGTTGGTATTGGGCATACCGATGCCTCAAAAGAAATCATCACAGAAGCAATTAGACAAGGAGCAAAACTGGCGACCCATCTCTGGAATGCCTGCAAGAAAGAGTTGGAGCGAAACCTTGAACACGTCGGCGCGATGCTGATGTCTGATCGGCTTTATGCCTCCTTCATCGCCGATGGCCATCATATCCACCCCGATACTCTGGCGATTTCCTTTCGGGTCAAACCACTCGACAAAATCATCTTGGTCACCGATGCAATGGCCGGAGCCGGAGCGCCCGATGGTCAATATCGACTTGGAGATCTTGAAGTCAGCGTTATAGACGGCGTGGCGCGAGATCCCAACAACCTGGCTCAGCTAGCCGGCAGTACTCTGACTTTGGTTCAAGCAATTGTCCGAGCGATTAAGTTCGGCCAAATTCCATTGGACCGTGCCATCAGGATGGTCACCAATAACCCGGCAACACTCTTGGGACGAGCAGAAGAAGCTCAAATCAAAGAAGGTGCTCCAGCCGATCTCGTCCTGTTTTCATACCAAGATGAAAAACTCGAGATCAGAAAGGTGATGAGAAATGGTCAACTGTCCTTTCTGCGGCAGCTTACACGTTGACAAGGATCCCTGCTGGTATGTCGATGACCTTGGCCCAACATACGCACCAGAGCCGGGTGAGTTGTTGTGTTGGGATTGTGGGGCGATATTCAATCCTGACACTCGCAAGGTGCGTGTCTTCGGTTATACCTTTGAGACGACACACCCGTCGTTAATCAGGTCGAGGTATGCAGAGCGCGGAGAACCGATTCCGCCGGAGCTGGAGCGATGCATCCAAAGGTTAGAGCTAGATGTCAGGAGGTAAAGCAAATGAGTAAGACAATGGCAATCCCCATTCCCTCAACAAAGACGTTGGTTGTTTTTGCACCACATCCTGATGATGCCGAGATCTTCTGTGGCGGCACGATCCTCAAGTATCTGGCTATAGGCTTTCGAGCGGTGATTATCTGTGTCACTTCAGGTAACCGTGGCCATCTAACGATTCCACCCGAAGAGCTGGCTAGAATCCGGGAAAGCGAAGCTCGCCGATCGGCTGTAATTGCCGATGTCGAACTGGTCTGGCTGGGATGGGAAGATACCCAGGTCGAGGCCAATTTGGACAATCGACAGCAAATCATCGAGGCGCTAAGAGGAATCGAACCTGATCTGGTTCTCTGCCCAGACCTCAACGACTACCATGTTGATCACCGGGAAGTGGGAAGATTGGTCACGGATGCTTCCTATCTGCTCGGTGTCCCCCAACTCAAAACGGACTCCGAAGCCTGTCCGCCACCCCAGATCTACTTCTATGAATCCCATGGCGGAATTGGCTTCTCCCCCGAGATTTGGGTAGACATCTCCCCGTTCTTTACCAAGAAGCTGACAATGCTAGAGTGTCACAAGAGCCAGATTGAATGGCTCAAGGAGCATGATGGCTTTGATCTCTTGGCTTATACCGAGGCCAAAGACCGCTGGCACGGATTTCAGTCCGGCTGTCAGTACGCCGAGGTTTTTCGCCCCTATCGGGTTTTCCCGGTCAGGTGTGAAGAGCTGATCTAACTGTTATCTAGCAGGATAGCTTATGGAGCCCCCGAGCTACTTCTGGGACGATTTCTCTTCAGAAATCATCTCCCAAAGTAGCTCTTTTTTAATTAAAAAAAATTACTAATCCTTTACATAGCCACAGAAAAAATATCGCTTCTACTCCTTCGGCGACGCAATGATGATATTGTAATAATTGAAAGCTTGGAAAAAAAGATACAATAAAGATACAATAAAGAAGATATGATAAAAAAACGTGATAGAAATTTTGTCTAGATTGTTGTCGATCGTCAACAATCTAGACAAAATCAAGATCACTTTTCCAGATCTTTTTGATTGAGTGTCTTGGTTTTTAAAAATCGGTAGATAATTTCTTCTTCTCCCTGAATAATATCCGCAACCATAACAGTCACAGATTTTTCTATACCTAGTGATCTGGACAGAGAAACAATTTCATCAGTACAAGGGAAGGGATAGACATAAACACTTTTTTGAATTTTAATCAATCCCAAAGACAGCAATTTGAAGCGGAGACTATTTCTTGAGCTTCGAAATTTTTCCGGAACATCAAATATTACCATTCGCCACTTCTTATCCCATTTTTTTGGGCGATCAATTTTGATTTCAGCTGATAATTTTTTTAGTTTCTTAAATCCTTTTGGCGAAAGTTCGACAAATCTTTCCCGGCTCTCCGTAAATGTTTTGATGAAACCCATGCTCTTTAAGTATTGAATGCGGTCGTTAATCTCGGCTTTGTCGTATCGATCATCATTGTAATATTTTTTCATCGATTGGCGATAGATCGGGCTGGCTTTAAAGAAAGATTTCGCAGTAATTTCAACAGCTTCAAACAAACTGATTAAAAGTTTTGCTGAAGTTAATTTAATAATTTCTTTTCTCTCTTCTCTTATTTTGCTCTCCAATTTGTCTAATGATTTGTCGATCGACAACAATCTAGACAAATTATATCATAAATTATGTTTTTAATTTGCACTGGTAGAAATTACTTTGATATAATTAATTTATGCAACAGAGGTGGGGTAAGATTAAAATCAATTTGTGTCATTGTAAGTGGGGGCAGAGTAATTTACTAAAAAAGATTGCCACGGCCTGCAGCCCCGCAATGACAAAGCGAAAGTATATTCTTTATGCGATGATGGCGCTATGTTTTATCGGCGTCATTTTTGTTTTCGCGCCGAAAGTTAAGGCCGCCGATGATCACATCGATGATCACATTGTTATAAATGAAATTTATCCAAACCCAAATAGTGGAGGAAATGAATGGATTGAGTTTTACAATCCGACGTCAGCGGATATCGATCTTTCGGCATATACCATTGAAGATGGAACTCACAAACCAAAAACCCTGGCTGGCAAAACAATTCCGGCGCTTAGTTATTTTGTTATCGAGAAAACAGCAGGCGGTTTTAGTTTTGCTTTAAATGATGATGGTGAAATTTTAATTCTGAAAAATGCTGGTATTGTTGTTGATCAAGTGGTATATGGCAAGTGGGACGATGAAACGAATAATCCAGATAATAACGCGCCAGTGCCAGCGCAGGGAAAGTCATTATCGAGAATTCCGAACGGTTCTGATAGCGACAATGACAAATCCGATTTTCGAATTTTGGCACCGACGAAAGATCTAGAAAATGTTTTGCCGGTATATTCTAATTCAATTATTATCAACGAAATTCTGCCGCAGCCGGCAAGCGGATCGGCGGATGAATTTATTGAACTTTATAATTCCGGATCAGTCGAGGTTGATCTTTCCGGCTGGCAAATTGATGATATCGCCAGCGGCGGCTCGTCGCCCTACACGGTTCCAGTCGGCACAATAATTATTGCTGGTGGCTATTTATCATTTTATAACACTGTTGATCACATATCCCTCAATGATTCTGGCGATTCGGCGCGTCTAATTGATCCGAACGGCGATGTCAAAAGCGAAATTTCGTATGGAAAATCCAATCGCGGCCAATCATATTCTAAATTTGGGGATAATTGGCAGTGGACAACGGCTCTGACGCCGGGAGGGGAAAATATTTTAACCGTCGAAATTCAAACCCCCGATCAGGATGCAACAATTTTAACAACTGACATCTCTGGTGCCAGAAGTCAGCCCGATGGTGAGACCGTTCAAGTAACCGGGGTTGTTAGTGTCACACCCGGCAAATTATCAAGCCAATATTTCTACATTCAGGATGGAAATTCCGGCATCCAAATTTATAATTACGGCAAAAATTTTCCGGCGCTACAAGTTGGCGATGAAATACAAGTTGTCGGAGAATTGGGATCAACCAGCAATGAGCGGCGAATAAAAATTACCCAAGCGTCTGACATAACAATTATTTCAACTCACCCACCGCCGGCGCCATTGTCAACTGTGATTGATCAGGTTGGAGAGAATCTTGAGGGTCAGTATATATCAGTCATCGGAGTTGTAACTAAGACCTCCGGCAGCACTTTTTATATTCATGGAAGCGGAGAAATTCAAGTATCAATTCGCGAAGGAACCGGGATCCAAAAGCCAAAAATGCGTGTTGGCGATACGGTTGAAATTGCCGGTATTCTTTCGCAGTACGGCGATTCTTACAGAATCTTGCCAATAGTTCAAAGTGATGTTAAGATTATAAAATCATCCGGCTTGGCAAAAACCGGACCGAATATTTGGATTTATTTTATAATTTCAGCGATACTTTCATGGACTACATTTCAAATTCTTTATCGGAAACGGAAAAGTTAGCAAAAAAATTTCTAACCGAAAATCCTGACGTCAAATTAGTCGGCCTTGTTGGTAATCTTGGCAGTGGCAAGACTGCTTTTGTCAGAAGTATCGCCAAAGCACTGGGCGTCAAAAGGAACATCACCAGTCCGACATTTGTCATCGAAAAAATTTATCCGATAGATCGGGGTAAAAATTTGACTCATATTGATGCTTATCGGCTTTCAAGTTATAGCGATTTGGCGGCAATCGGTTATGAAGAATTGGAAACCGATTCGTCAAATCTGATTTTCATCGAGTGGCCGGAGCGAGTTTTCAGCCAATTCCCAGCCAATATGAAGATAATTAATTTTGAATATATTGATGAAAACAAGCGAAAAATCAGCTTCTAGGATATTGCTCGCCCTACCAAATTTCTAGGCGCTTTTTTCTCCTTTCCGCCTTCGGCGAAAGGGAAAGCGCTTGCAACCGTCGAAATTTGACTAGAGCTCGCAATTTTTTCATGAGGAAATATGTCACAATTGTTAAAAATCAATACAAGAAAATCAGATGCTGCGACAGGTAATCTAATTTTATTTATTGACACCAGTGGTAACATAACTAAAATTGCCCTTTTTGACTATGGACAGCTAGTAGCTGTGAAGGAGTGGGATGGAAAGGGCGATTTATCGGAAACTTTACTTTCTGAAATCGAGAAATTATTAACAAGTTCGCAAGTGAAACTGGAAGATCTAGCTCAAATTGCGGCTTTTCCTGGTCCGGGATCATATACCGGTTTGCGGATCGGCATCACGGTAGCCAATTTTCTTTCCTGGTCGCTGGAAATCCCAGTTGTTGCCGGAGAAATCAGCAGAGGTAAGTTATCTATAGCCAGAGAGACGAATCTGGGATTTATTTTGCCAAAATATTTAAGGCCTGCTCATATTACCACCTCCCGAAAAAGCCGATTCTAAAGCAAAAGCCTGGACTTGTATTTTTTGTTTCTGGTAGAATAAAAACATAGGGGTTAAGTTTTTTTATGAGCAATATAGAACTTCAGAACAAAGATCAAAAACCAAAACGCCGGTCCAGAAAGAAACTTTGGATAATCTTGTCCGCAGTTGCCATTTTTTTGATTTTGGGCGTCGCCGTTCTTTATGCTTTTGGCCGCGGCATTTTTACTAAAAACTGGAGTGGTTCTTCACCGTTTTTCAAATTCCTTCACGGTGAAGAAAATGTCAAATTAAAAGGTGAAGGTGATGGCCGAATAAATATCCTTTTTCTCGGTTATGGCGGCGCCAAACATCCCGGAGGCAGCTTAACTGATACAATTCAGGTGATATCAATTAATCCGGATGATAAAAGTTTGGCAATGCTTTCAATCCCGCGCGATTTATATGTCACAATGAAAAGTCCCAGCTACGCCGGCAAAATTAACAGAGTTTATAACCTTGGGAACGAAAAAACTAAGGAAGGTGGAGCGAATTTAATGAAACAGAAAATCGGCGAAATTCTTGATCTGCCGATTCATTATTATGTCGGAGTTGATTTTACTGGTTTTAAGAAAGCGGTAGATGCGGTTGGGGGAATTGACGTTTATGTTGACAAGGATTTGTACGATCCATCTTATCCGGCTGACGATATGATAAATTTCAGCCCGTTTAAGATTTCGGCCGGAATGCAACATATGAACGGAGACACTGCCCTGAAATATGCTAGAAGCCGCGAATCAACCTCTGATTTTGACCGCTCCGCACGCCAGCAGAAAGTCATCTCCGCTTTCAAAGATAAAATTCTCTCAAGCGGCGTTTTAAATAATCTCGAAAAGGTGATTTCCCTGGCCAATATTGCTGGTTCAAACATTAAAACTGACCTTTCGGTCGCTGAAATTAAAGAGTTGGCAAAAATTGTCAAGGAACTTGATAAGAGCAAAACTATTAGTAAAGTTCTTGACAATGACCAAGACGGTCCATTTTATTCCGATTCGAGCTCTGGCACATTTTATCTCAAGCCGAAATCCGGAAGTTGGAAGGAGGTTCAGAAAATCGCTCACGAAATCTTTACTGATCCATTCCTGAAGCGCGAGGCAGCCAATATTGAAATCATTAATGCCTCGCACAGCAGCATTGCCACAATTGCTGACCTATCTTCAACTTTAAAGAGTTATGGTTATAATATTGTTAAAA
>Ga0210016_1004836_pt1 | contig 11406 bp, 14 predicted proteins | sample CryGeyCG2014_300_FD_185454 | JGI IMG/M metagenome (GOLD analysis project Ga0210016, IMG submission 185454) | Groundwater microbial communities from aquifer - Crystal Geyser CG02_land_8/20/14_3.00 (SPAdes) (version 2) | ecosystem: Environmental > Aquatic > Deep subsurface > Groundwater | place... | reverse complement strand
AGATAGAAAAATAGGAACCTTTATTGACTTGGCCTAAAGCCAGGTGAACATTCCTCTTTAATTATTCCCCTTCGGCCCGCCCGAAAATCCTCTATTATTTCTAAAACTCCTTTTCTTCTTGCCATACTTCTAATCTCCTCAGGATTAATCCAATGATGATTAATCACCTCTTCTCTTTCTGCCATGAAAGATCGTGATGTTTCAGAAGTCCCACTGAAATGTAAAAGGTAAGCTCTGCCCCAGATATTTATTCCCTTCTCAAATTGATAGTCTCCAATCCAGTCATTCTCTGGATTACAGGTTATGTCCTCATTTTCTCCAACTTCTTCCTTAATAAGTCTCAAAAGTGCTTCTAGTTCTGTTTCTCCTTTTTCAATTGTTTCTGCCGGAATAGTCCAATCGCCTCTTTTTTTATCCATAATAGGTTTATTCCCTGTTTCTTGAGCAATTAAAATTTTTCCGTCTTGACTCAAAATGACAGCAGCCACTCCCCTTATAATTCTTGGCTCTGTTTCTTTGGCTGTTGCTTCTGAAATATTTTCTACCATTTATTATTTAGTTTCCACCAAATCGGCGTTGGCGACGATTAAAATCTAAAATTGCCTCTTTTAATTTTTCTGGGGTAAATTCAGGGAAGTGAACAGAGGCAAAATAAAATTCAGCATAAGCATTTTGCCAAGACATAAATCCAGAAAGACGTTGTTCACCAGAAGTACGAATAATTAAATCAGGGTATATATGAGGCTGGTTTTTAGTATCAAGATAAGATTCAAAAACCTCTTTGGTAAATTTCTCTGGAGGAATTTTATCAGCCAATATTTTTTTGACTGTTCGCAAGATTTCATCATGGCCTCCATAATCAAGGCAAAAGTTTAAAACATGCTTCTTCGCTTTTTTTGTTTCTACTTCTGCCTTTTGGGCAGTTTTGGCAAGCCATTTAGGGATTTTTTCTTTCCTTCCGAGATGAACCATTTTCACGCCATATTTTTTGGCGTCTTTAAGGAAATCTTTAATCAAGCCATCGTAAAGTTCCATTAGATAATTAACTTCCTTTTTAGAACGATTCCAATTTTCGGTCGAGAAAAACCAAAGAGAAACGGTATGAATGCCCATCTGCCAACAGGCACGGACATCCTCAAACGCGACTGAGAAGCCCTTCTTGTGTCCCTCAAATGTATGAAACCCTCGAGCTCGTGCCCATCTCCTATTTCCATCAGGAATGATGGCAATATGGTTAGGAAGCTTTGTGTTGGGCGGCAATGAGAGATCCCACTTAAACATTATAGAAATTTTACTATAAATGTTATAACAATGTCAAAATTTCCACAGATAATTTCAGATAAGAATGGAAGCTTGACATCTTAGGTTTTTTATTCTTTAATAAAATTAATGCCTAAAAGTAATTCCGGCCAGAGCTTGTTAGTTATCTTGTTAGTCATGGCAGTGATTTTAACCATTGGCCTGGCGGTTGTTTCCTACTCCATCACCGATATTAAAATTTCCCAGCAGGAAGAAGAATCAGCTCGCGCCTTTTCTGCGGCTGAGGCGGGTATCGAAGAATCTCTTAGGGTCGGGGCCGCTACCGGCGCGACGGTCGGAGAGATTACCGCTAACGTGACCGAGGTCATCCAAGGTGGCGGGGAAGATTTTAATTTTGGCGAATCAAAATTCCCCAGTGGTGAATTAGCCAATGTTTGGCTTATCGACCATACCGAAGAAGGTGCCCTTAATCCCGCTGTTTCTTTCCCCTATAATGGGCAGATTAAAATCTGTTGGGGTGAGGAAACGACACTGGGAAGTTCAACGCCGGCTTTAGAATTAGCTTTAGTCTATGAGCAGGGCGGCGAATATAAAGTTGTTCGTCAGGGTTATGACCCGGTTAATGGGAGAACGGTTGGTTTTGATGAGAGTCTTGATAAAGATGGCGGCAATTGTACCTCTGGTTTGGCCTTTAGCAAGGATATCAGTTTGGCTGGCGGGGTTTTTAATTTAGCGGCTAGTGATAAACCCTACCTTTTGAGATTAAAACTGCTTTATAATAGCGAATTACAGCCAATTGCCGTTCAGGCTAATAGTAATCTGCCTGAACAAGGGAAATGTTATGAATCATCAGCGACGGTTCAAGTCTCAGGTATTACGCGAAAAATTCGTCAGTGCCAATTTTTTCAAGCTCCACCTGAAATTTTTGATTATGTTCTGTTTTCTACTAGCGATTTAGTTAAATAAACAAAACCTGCCCAATGGAATTTTTTGGCCTAGATGTTGGCTCTCACCAGATTAAAATTGTCAAGCTTAGTAAAAGCGGTAATCAATATCGTTTAATCGCTCTTGGCGCAGCTCCCTCCACCCAAAAGGGTATCCTTTCTGAGGCTGAAAGTGATTTAACCGCTTTGGCCACGATTATTAAAAAACTTCATCAGGAAACAAAGATTAATACCAAAAATGTAGTCTCGGCCTTACCTCAGGATCAAGTTTTTACCCAAGTGGTGACCTTACCTAAACTTTCTGAAGATGAATTGATTTCTGCCCTTAAGTGGGAAGCCGAACAATATATCCCCATTCCTCTGGCTGAGGTGACTTTAACTCATCAGGTTATTGGCGAGACTAAAGAAAATGGCAAGGAAAGAATTGAAGTTCTTTTAGCGGCGGCACCGAATCGTTTGATTGACCGCATGGTGAGAGTTCTAAAAGCCTCCGGGCTTAATCCCTTAAGCTTTGAATTGGAAATTATGTCGATTGCCCGCAGTTTGGTCGCCCCAGGTTCAGAAATTAGTATGGTGGTTGATTTGGGCGGAAGGGCGACTGACATTGCTGTCATTGAAAACGGCCAAATCATTTTTGTCCGCTCAATCCCGACGGCTGGTGAGGCTTTCACTCGGGCCGTGGCGGCTGGCTTAAGTTTAGATACCAATCAGGCCGAAGCCTACAAAAAAGCTTATGGGGCTGATCCGGAAAAATTAGAGGGGAAAATGATAGAAGCGTTAATGCCAATCATTGAAGTGATGGTTGCGGAAATGGAAAAAATCATTCAATTCCACCAATTAGAAAAAAAGAAAAAGATAAACAGGGTTATCTTAACCGGCGGAACAGCTAGTTTGCCGGATATTGCCTCTTTTCTCGCCAAAAAACTTAATTTAGAGATTCAAATCGGCGACCCCTTTGTCTTGGTTGTCAAAGATGCTTTGGTTAAAAAAATTCCTCCTCAAGAATTACCTCTTTATGCCATTGCCAGTGGTCTGGCCATGAAGGAGTTTTAATGAGACAAGAAATTGATTTCCTTAAAGGAGCCAGAGGCGAAAGAGAAAAGAGACTTAAGTTTTTACGCCTGGTCAAGACTTTCAGTCTTTTGCTTCTCCTGGCTTATTGTTTAATCGTCGCCGCTTTTTTTTCTTACGGTTTTTATTTGACAACGGCTTCAAAACAAATCGCTCGTGAGACTACCCTGAAGAAAAATAAAATAGAGGCGTTAAAGGAGGTAGAAACCTTGCAAATAGTTTTAAAACAGAGACTTTCTAATTTACTAAAATTTTTTGATAGCCAAAAGACCTCAGATTTCCCGGCTCTTTTAGACTATTTTTCCAAAACAACTCAGGGTATAAACGTCAAAGAATTGTCTCTTTCTCCAGACGGGAAAATCAAGTTTTCAGGCGAGGCGGCAGAGATGACGGCCCTAGGGCAATCATTAGAGAATTTAACCAATGAAGAAGCCAGCCAATTTTTTTCAAGTATTGTTCTTTCCAGTCTTGATAAAAAAGAAGGCGGTGGCGGTTATCTTTTTACCATTCTTTTAGAAGCAAAGGTTTAATTTAATGAAAATTAATCTTAAAGACTTAAAACCGTTTTTATTACCGGCTTTGATTATCTTTTTGATTTTGGTGGTGACGGCTTTTGTCTTAAAACCAAAATTAGAGGTGATGGTAAAATCGCACCAGCAATTAACCAAAGATAAAAAAATTTTAGCTGATTTGACTAAAAAATTGGCTACCCTTGAGGGTTTAGCCAAGGTTGAATTTTCGGAAAAAACTGACATCGCTTTGGCCGTTTTACCGGCAGAAAAAGACGTCCCCGGCAATCTGGCGGTGATTAAAAATGTGGCTCTTAATAATGGTTTAATTGTCAATGATATTACCATCAGTGAAGTTGGCGAAATTGCCGCCGTTAGTGACGAAATCAAGCTAAAAAAAGATGCCATTCTGCCCTCTTTTAGACTCAATGTTAGTCTCACTGGCAGCCTGGAAATGATAAAAAATTTTATCAGCCAAATTCAATCAACCGCTCCCTTAATGGAGGTTAAAAATGTTTCCCTTTCACAGAAAAAAACAGAAAGCCCAGAAACTAAAATGGAAATTGAGGCCTATTTTCTCCCCTTCCCTAAAACCTTAGGCAAGCCAGAACAACAATTAATCGCCATTACCAGTGGGGAAGAAAAAATCTTCAGTCGCATTAATGGTTTTACTTTTTTGAAAGGTCAGCAAACTTTGCCAAATCTGCCGGTAGGTAAAGAGAATCTCTTTTCTCCCTGAAGTAGAGGTTCTTATTGATTAAGATTGAGGTTGACTTTTCTTTTTTCCTTGATGGCCCTCATCTTTAGAAGCTCTCTTAAGGCTTTGATAGTTCTTCCGTTTTTGCCGATAATAATTTTGATGTCTTCAGGATTGGCTTGCAGATTTAGATTAAGTTGGCCTTCTTCTTCTTTCTCCTCTACGACAACGTCATCCGGATGGTCAACAATGGCTTTTAATAAAAATTCAAGAAGCTTTTTCATTTTGAGTAATTAATTTTTTGACGGAGGGTGTTAATTGTGCTCCTTTTTTACACCAGGCATCCAAGAGAGCCCGCTCAATTTTAATTGTCTCCGGTTTAGTTTTAGGATCATAAAAGCCTAAAACAGCCAGATTTTTCCCATTAAGTTTACTTCTAGTCTCAGAGGCAACAATCCGATAAGAAATTTTATTTTTAGCTCCGATCCGGGAAAGTCTAATTTTAACCATAGGATGTATTTTACCCCCTTTTAAGATTTATTTCAATGAATTTATCCTGAATTATGATTTTCCAAGTAGCCATTTATTTAAATACATGAGAATATTTAAAGTTTTTATTCTGGCATTCTTTTTTCTTTTTGGCCAGTATAGAAATAACTTTTGGCAATGTCCAAACTTCGAATATTTACTTGAGGTGTTGGTTGAAGAATATAAAGATCACTTTTTGAACCAATCGATTTGGCTTTATGATATTCATTAAATCCACGTATTTTTTCTTGGATAATCAAACCTAAAGAAGTAATAATTTTTTGAATTTTTAAGCCTCTTTCCGTATTTCTATCTGTATAGCCATAGCACATAAAATATTGTTTTATAGATAAAAATTCTGGTTTTTTTCTTTTTTTGTTATCGCTAGTTCCAAGAGTAGCCTCCATCGCTCTTATTAGCCAAGTATTTACTCCTTGTGGCGTATATGGTGGGTCAAAGAAAACAACGTCATAGTTATTAAATCTTGCTTTGTCTAATGGGCTTCTAAGATCATGTTTATATAGCTCAATTGGGAAACCTTCATTTTTTGAGATATCTTTTAAGAACCCCAATACTCGATGGTCGATATCAACTACAGAGACCCTTTTTGCATTATAAAATAAGCTAAATGCAATAGAGGTTAAATCGCTGTCTCCAAGAAAAAGAACCGATTTTTGAGAAATATCTTTGATGCCCCCTAAAACTAATGCTCTACGTAAGACTGTTTCTTCAATGGCCCAAAATTGGTCGAAGTTTCTGTTTGGCTTTGGTCTTTTTTTACCATGTTGTGATAATAAAACGCTGAATCTCTCGATTTGCTCATTTTTAACTTCGAATCTTAGCATGGTGGATAATTCTACTTTTTTAAAGCTAAATTTTCAAGGGCTTGTTTGGCGGCTTCTTCTTGAGCTTTTTGCTTGCTCTTCTCGGTACCGGTAGCGAGGATTTCTCCTTTGGCCAAAACGTTGACCGTAAAGATTTTTTTATGTTCCGGCCCTTTTTCTTTAATTGTTTTGTAAATTGGCGACTGGCCGCTTTGGGCTTGAATTTTTTCCTGAAGCAAACTCTTGTAATCTTTAAGACGTCCAGAGCGTATAACTTCTTTTAATAAAGCTTCAAAATTCTTCCAAATAAAAATTTCAGTTGCTTTTAAACCCTGATCGAGAAAGAGAGCGCCGATAATTGCCTCCAAGGTGTTGGCCAAAAGAGTGGGATTTTTTTGCCCCTGGGTTTCTTTTTCCCCTTTGCTTAGTAAAAGATACTCGCCAATCTTTAATCTTTGGGCAATCTGGGTTAAAGAAGTTGTTTTAACCAAATTTGAACGGAGATTGGTTAATTTACCTTCAGTAAACCAGGGGAACTTTTTAAATAACCAATCAGAAACGATAAAGGATAGAACCGCATCGCCTAAAAACTCAAGCCTTTCGTTTGATTGAATCTGTTGTTTTTTGAATTCATTTAAATAAGAACGATGAGTTAAGGCCTCCCTTAAAAGGTTTGGATTTTTAAACCTAAAACCTAGATTTTTTTCTAATTCTTCGAAGTTCATTTAAGATTTTTAAAGACAGTCCCCAAAACGCCATTAATAAAGGAAGAGCTTTTTTCACTGCCAAAAGTCTTGCCTAATTCAATCGCCTCATCGATAATTACTTTGGGCGGTTCTTTGCGTTTGATGGTTAACTCCCAAATGGCCAATCTTAAAATGGCCAAATCAACTTTATTAATTTGTTCCAGCGGCCATTCTGGTGCCGCGCCGGTGACAGTTTCGTCAATTTTTTTAAGGGCTTTCTTTACCTTTTTACCAATCTCCGTTTGCGGATTGTTTTCTTTTTGAAAAGAAAAAGCAAAGAGATCTTGAACGACTTCTTCGCGTTTCTTATGACGTGGGTCAAACCGTGTTTTCATCCTTGTTTTTGATTCCCGCCATCTGGCGGTGTACGGATTTCAAAAAGCGTTGCTTTAAAGCCGCTCTTCTTTTGCCTTTGCGGTAGGTGGAATGTTTTCTTTTAGGTTGGGCTCCCATATTTTAATTTGGTTCAATGTTCTTTATTTTATCTTTTTTCAGTTTGGCTTGCAAGAGAGGATATTGGCCAACTTTGGGCAGGATTTCCCCGGCAGCTCGCTTCGTTTTTTCAATCAGCTCCAGATCAGCAAAGGAAGCGATTTTCAAGTCAAGAAAGCCGTGCTGGGCCGTGCCATAGATTTCACCCGGCCCTCTTAACTTCAAGTCTAATTCAGCCAACTGGGAACCAATGTTAATTTTTTCTAAAGCCTTGATTCTTTCAAAAGACTTGCCTGAGGTAGAGGGGGTGAATAAAAGGCAAAAAGATTCCTTGCTGCCTCGGCCAACGCGGCCCCGAAGTTGATGGAGCTGTGATAAACCAAATCTTTCCGCCCCTTCAATTAACATGATGGTTGCTTGAGGGATATCAATGCCGACTTCTACCACCGGCGTGGCGATTAAGATATCCAAAAGACCCTCTTTAAATTGTTTCATCACTTCGTTTTTCTCCTGGCTTTTCATCCGGCCGTGCAGCAAACCTAATTTTAAATCAGGGAAAACTTTTTTAGAAAGGTTTTCAAACTCAACTTTAGCCGCTTTAACTGACTGCAGTGTTTCCGACTCTTCAATTAAAGGGCAGATGATAAAAGCCTGCTCATCACTGTCTTTAATCCTCTCTCTTATCCAGCTGTAGGCGCTGTTTCTTTTTTGTGGAGGAACCACCCAGGTTTTAATCTTCTGCCGGCCGGGTGGCATTTCATCCAGTACCGAAAGGCTTAAATCGCCATACAAGGTTAAGGCGATGGTTCTGGGAATCGGTGTGGCGGTCATCGTCAAGATATGAGGCGACATTCTTTTTTGTGGTAAGTTGGCTTTTTGGATTAATTTGGCTCTTTGTTCTACGCCAAAACGCTGCTGTTCATCAATAATCGCCAAACCTAATTTTTTAAATTGAGCCCTTTTGTGAATTAAAGCGTGAGTACCGATTAAAACATCAAAATTTTCAGTTTTAATTCCCGAACTTCCTGTTAAAAGAAAGACCTTCAGGCCTAAAGAGGCTAATAATTGCTTTAAAGTTTGGTAATGCTGATGAGCTAAGATTTCCGTCGGGGCCATTAAGGCTGATTGAGTATTATTAAGCCAGGCAAGATAAATGGCTAAGGCGGCAATAACCGTTTTGCCACTACCGACATCTCCTTGCAAAAGCCGGTTCATCGGTTTGTTTTGGCCCAAATCGTTTAAAATTTCACGAGAAGCCCTTTTTTGGGCACGGGTTAGTTCAAAGGGAAGATTTCGCATAAATTCTAAAACTTTTTCCTGGTCAACAAAGAACTGAAAAGCCAATTTTTCTTTCTGCCAGGCTTGTTTTCTTTGGCCAACCTCAAGCTGGAGTAAGAAAAGTTCTTCAAAGGCAAAGCGCTCTCTGGCTTTTTCAGCGGCTGGCATATCTTTGGGGAAATGAATACTTCTCAGGGCTTGATTAAAATCTTCAAGCCGCTGTTTTTTTCCTATCGTTTCCGGTAAAAAATCAGTCAGCGGTGATTTCATCTGTTTTATCAGCCAGGAAATTCTTGAACGGAGCCATTTCGAACTGATGCCATAAGTTTCATGATAAACCGGGACGAGCCGTCCAGTATGAATCTCGCTGGCCGTACTTTCGTAATCCGGCGAAAGCATAATTTTTTTTCGTCCGAACCAATCAATTTTACCGGAAAAGCGATAGTTCTCCCCTACTTTCAGAATTTTGATTAGAAAAGGTTGATTAAACCAGATGATTTCCATCTGTCCGCTGTTATCCGAAACCTGAGCTTTTTGAATTTTTCTACCATGGCGGGTGTATTGATTTTTAATCTCAACAATGGTTCCTTTAATGGTTACCGTCTCCCCTGGTTGGACTTTGTTCACCGGGGAAATCAAAGAATAGTCTTCATAGCGAAAAGGAAAATGATAGAGCAAGTCTTCAACCGTTTTAATGTTTAACTTTTCCAGTCTTTTGGCATAAATCGGACCCACCATAAAAAGATCGGCCACTTTTGCTTGGAGATTCATTTTTATTTAAAAAGCGAATAGACCAAAGGCAGCATGGAAGTCAAAATCAAAGCAAAAGAAGCGACCGCGACTAAAATAATCCAAAGTTTTTTCTGTTTTTTAGAAAGAATCATTTTATTTTAATTTTTACAAATTTTTTCTTGCCGGCGCGAATAACAGTTCCGTCTTTAACTTTATCAGTTGAAAATTCCTTAAGGGTAAAGCCATCAATATCAACACCACCCTGATTAATTAATCTTTTTGCCTCACTATTTGATTTAACTAAACCACTTGTCGTTAAAATCTCAATAATATCTTGTTTTTTAGTTGGTTTAATTGAATAAACTGTGATGTTTTCTTCTGGTAGCTGGCCTTTTTGAAAAACTTGCTCAAATTCTTTTTCCGCATTTTTTGCGTCTTTTTCTGAATGTAAATTGGTAACAATTTCTCGTGCCAGCCATTTCTTTTTTTCTATTGGGTTAAGCTGTTCCGTTTCCACTTTTTCCATGGGGATATCGGTTAAAAGTATGAAGCCTGGTTGGATCATTTCATCTGGCCAAGACATAATTTTACCAAACATTTCACTTGGTTTTTCATCTAAGGCGATAAGATTGCCTTCTGTTTTACCCATTTTTTCTTTTCCTGGTTCAGTTAAAAGCTGTGTGGTCAAAACAAATTTTTCTTTATTTATCATTTTTTTCATTAGTGTTCTACCGGCTAACATATTAAAGGTTTGGTCATTACCCCCAATCTCCATATCAACATTCATGGTTACTGAGTCATAAGCCTGGAAAATAGGATATAAAAATTCGTGAACATAAATTTCTTTTCCTTCTTCAATTCTTTTTTGAAACATATCTCTTTCGAGCAACTGAGAGACAGTAAATTGAGAAGCAATTTGAAGCATGTCTACAGGCTTTAGCTTGTTGGTCCATTCCTCATTGTGTAAAAAACGGACATTGGCCCTTTTTAAATCTAAAATTTTCCCAATTAATTCTTTATAATTGGCCGAGTTTCTTTCTACCTCTGCTTTGGTTAATTGTTTACGAGTTGCCAATTTATCGGTGGGGTCTCCAATTTGTGCGGTGAAATCACCCATCAAAACAATAATTTCTTGATCCAAATCTTGAAGTTGACGCAATTTTCTTAAGACGACCATATGTCCCAGATGTAACTTACCCGTTGGATCGATGCCGTTATAAATTCTAAGTTTTTTCCCTGAACGTAAAACTTTTTCCAGACCTTCTTTAGAAGGATAAATTTTCTCCACTCCCCTGGTCAAGACTTCTTCAATTTTATCCATAATTCAATTGTAAAATTTTCTATGCTATTATTCAATAATACCGTTGTTTATTAACTCCTTTAATCACAATAGGATTCGTTCAGCATCAATTAACATAGAAAGAGAAGTAGGAGCAACGCCAGCCCCAGGGCCAGTTAAAACATAACTTCCATCCCTTCCAAATTTGCCCTCTGAAATCAAAACAGCGTTATTCACTCCACTAGGAATTAATCCCCTAAATAAAGGGTTGTTCTCTATATGTTTAAATCCTGCCGAAATGTACCAATTTTTAAGTCGATATTTAAAGCCCCAAATAACATCTTCCTCATTGTTCGAATCTTTAGTGATAGAGACGATATATCTTCTACTGGAAGCTTCTCTTTCAAGTTTTTTTAATTTGTTCATTTCAATTTTTTGGACTTGAATATCTCTTGCAACCATCCTTTTAGAAATAAGGTTGCAGGAATTAAACAAGATAGATGTTTTCATAGGAACATCACCGACTGCTTCTTGATTAATAATCTCTAGGGGATTTTCTGCCATCGGTTCGGTATATCCTAATTTTTTTGTTTCTTCCACAACTTCTCCCAAACTTCTACCCTGAGATAATCCTTCAAAAATATAGTTTAGCGTTCCGTTTACAACGGCGTGGATTTCCTCTACTTGTGGGTTCATTCTTTCCCTTAGGTATCTTAATAATCTTGATCCGCCACCAACAGTAGCGCTATAGCCTATTTTCCCATTTTTAATTGCCCCTTCAAGTCTTGAGTAATAGTTAGATAAAGCTCCTTTCTCGCAGGTTACAATGGGAACATTTGCATTTAGTGAGGTTTTAATATAATTAAAAGCAGTCTTACCATCATCTAGCGTGGGGATTGTTAAGAAAACTAGATCCAATCCTTTAATTCGTAAAGGATAATCTTTAATGTTTCCAATTTTATTATTAGATAAACCTTTAAAAAATCCTTTAGTCCCCATGGTCCATTCAATAGTCCATTTTTTAGAAAGAACTCTTTTATAAAGTTCTGAGCCAACATTTCCTTTACCAATAATTCCTACTGAAATATTTTTCATAATTCTATCCA
>Ga0210016_1004816_pt1 | contig 11434 bp, 5 predicted proteins | sample CryGeyCG2014_300_FD_185454 | JGI IMG/M metagenome (GOLD analysis project Ga0210016, IMG submission 185454) | Groundwater microbial communities from aquifer - Crystal Geyser CG02_land_8/20/14_3.00 (SPAdes) (version 2) | ecosystem: Environmental > Aquatic > Deep subsurface > Groundwater | place... | reverse complement strand
CGATGCGGGTATGGTTGGTATCGAATGCATACGGCTCGGCGGCAAGCGAACCAACGCCAACGAACAGCAACGGCAGGGCAAACAGGATCGTGCGGCGCATCAGCAACTCCTCAAGCAATGGATGGGATTTTGAGCTCAGACAATTTGACAGGCTTCAGCAAAATCGAGACGCGGGCTGCGCGGATGCAAGCCACGGCGATCACCGTAACCCAGATTGACCAGAAAATTGGAACGCAGGGCGCTGTCGGCAAAAAACTCCTGATCGAGCGCGGCATTATTGAACCCCGACATCGGCCCACAATCGAGACCCAGCGCCCGCGCCGCCAGCAGCAGATAAGCGCCTTGCAAACTGCCGTTGCGCAGCGCCACCGGCAACAACTCTGCGGCCGACAAATGGGCAAACCAACTGCGCGCATCGGCGTGTGGATAGAGCTTGGGCAACTGCTCGTAAAACGCCATGTCCATCGCCACGATGGCGGTAACCGGCGCGGCCATCGTCTTGGCGCGGTTGCCTTCATCGAGCGTTGGCAGCAGCCGCGCCTTGGCCGCCGCCGAGCGCACGAACACCACCCGCATCGGCGACATGTTGGCCGCCGTCGGCCCCATCCGCGCCAGCGCCCAGATCTGCTGCAACAGCGCGTCGGGCACCGCCCGATCCAACCAGGGATTGGGATTGGCCGAAAACGTTCGGGCCTCCAGAAACAATTGATCGAGTGCGGCAGACGCCAGGGGCTGATTCATGGCTGCCAGCTTATCGCGATTGGCCGCAGATCGGCAAAGCACCCGGCACAACAACCATCGCGCATAGCTTGAAGTCCGGCCATCCCAACCGCTTCAGCGTAGGGCGGATAAGCGCAGCGCATCCGCCATCTTTCGGCGTATGGGGTGCAACCCACCGTTCGGAAATGTCACACGGCAGTGGGTTGCACCTACCCTGCGACCCGCGCTCACCCCAAGCTATTTCACGCGCTTACCCATGATTCCCACTGGTTCGCTACGCTAGCCCGCATGCCCGCCGCCACTCAACCCCGCATCTGGACCCTGACCGATCAGGCCGCCGGCAACCGCCAGCAAGCGGCGGCGCTGGCGCTGGCGCTCGGCGGCGCGACAACGCATGTGCCGCTTCGATTTCCGCAGCCTTGGCGAGCACTGGCGCCACGGCTGCTGCGCTACGCACTAAGCACGCTGCCAATCGCGAGCCGAACCCTGCTGGTACCGCCCTGGCCAGACATCGCCATCGGCTGCGGTCGCCAATCGGCGCTGGCATTGCGCGCGCTGAAGCGCACGGTGGAGGCGCCGCTGTTTACCGTGCAGATTCTCGATCCACGGATCGACCCGGCCGCCTATGACCTGGTGATCGCCCCGCTGCACGACGCGCTGACTGCGCCCAACGTGCTCACCAGCCTGGGCGCACTTAACGCGATCGATGCCGCTTGGCTGGACGCGGCCCGCCGCCACGCACCGGCGTTGGCGGAACTCGCCCGGCCGATTACTACCGTGCTGATCGGCGGCTCGCATCGTCAGGCACGGCTGGATGTGGCCAGTTTGCAGCGCCTGTTCCAGTCGTTGGCAGCGGCCCGCGCCGAGCACGGCGGCAGCGTGTTGGTGCTGGCGTCTAGGCGCAGCCAGCGCGCGCTGCACGCGCCACTCAGGGCGCTGTCGGCGAGCCTGGGTGCCCGCTGCTGGATCGATGCCAGCGATGGCGAGAATCCGTTTGCCCCTTGGCTCGCCAACGCCGACCGCGTGGTGGTCAGCGCCGACTCGGTCAACATGCTCTCGGAAGCGCTGGCACTGGGGGTGCCGGTGATCAGCCATGCCGCCTATGGGCTGAGCGGCAAACTGGCGCGCTTCGATGCCGCGCTGCGCGAGCGCGGCTTGCTGTCAACGTGGTCGGACCCACCCCAAGCGCAAATCCCACTCCGCGAAACCCCAGCCCTGGCCGCGCAAGTGCGGCAATGCTGGGAGCGGTCAAACCAGTCGTGGATCGGCGGCGCCCGCTGTTGAGCCAGTCGCGGTAACGCTCAAGTTGGTGTTTCGGCAAAACCGTGATGTTCAATGATGGCCGACACCGCCGTCGCCAGCGCGTCGCTCTCGGCGGTGCGCGCCACCACCCGGGCTTGCGCATTCAAGGTGCAGTCGAGCGAGCGCGCCAGCCAATCGGCGTGCGCCGTTTGCAGGCAACCGGCCTCGGCGGCCGAGAGTAGCTGGGCGTCGGCACAGCCCGCGATCAACTCGGCGGTGTTGACCCGATCCAGCAACGCCGGTTGCCCGGCGGCATTAATCAACACCAATCCTTGCAGCAGAAACTCAATATCGACCAGCCCGCCCCGGCCTTGCTTGAGGTCAAATTGGCTGGCACTGCTGCGATCCAGTTCGTGGCGCCAACGCTCGCGCATCTGGCTCACTTGCTGGCGCACCCGCAGTGGCTCGCGCGGTTGCCGCAAAACTTCGCGGCGCACGCGCGCGAACGCCGTCGCCAGCGGCTCCGGCCCAGCCACGGCCCGGGCACGCAACAAGGCCTGGTGTTCCCATACCCAGGCGCGCTGCAACTGGTAATCACGAAACGCATCCAGCGGCGACACCAACAGTCCTTTGGCGCCATCCGGACGTAGCCGCACATCCACCGGATACAACGCGCCAGCGTGGGTCGGCGTCGCCAACCAATGCAGCACGCGTTGCGACAGGCGCACCAGATAGCGGCCACCATCGAGCGCGCGCGGCCCCTGACTGGGCTGCTCCGCCAACGCCGGATCGAACAAGAAAACCAAATCCAAATCGGAACCAAAGCCGAGTTCGCCGCCACCGAAACTGCCGTAGGCAACGACCAGCAAACCGGCCGGAAACGCGCCGTGTTGGCGCGCCAGATCGCGCTCGGCCCAGCGCAGAATCTGTTGCACCGCCAGCGTCGCGATGCGCGCCAGCTTGGCGGTGATCGCCAGCGCCGATTCTGCTCGATCGAGCCAGGCCAGCGCGGTCCGAAACACCGCGCTTTGTCGCGCTTCGTGGATGGCGGCGAGCTCCGCCTCGGCATCACCAGCGCTGACCCGCGCCAACGCCCGCTGCAACATTGCACTGAAACCGGCATCGCTGAGCACTTCGGCATCGACCCGGGCATCGAGCAGATCATCCAGCAACAAGGGATGGGCGATCACCCGATCGGCGAGAAACCCACTGCGCGCGAACACATCGGCCAGCCGCTCGCGGGCGCCGCGACGTTCGGCCAGCAACGCCAGATAACTTGGCCGACCAGCAATCGCGTGCAACAGCCGCAGCAAGCCGAGCGCCGCCGCTTCCGGCGCGGGCGTCGCGGCGGCCGCCTGCAACAGCAGCGGCAAGGCCCGTTCGAAACGTTCGCGACCGCGTGTGTCCATCCGCCGTACCGGCAGCGCCGCCAGCAGTGCGTTGATGGCTGCACGTACCGACGCGGTCGGTTCCGGCGACAACTCGCGGCCACGGGCCGCCTGGTCAGAGTTCGGACCGCGCGCCAAATCCAATGGCGGGCGGTGACCGCCGCCATCCAGTGTTGCGGCAAACAAAACTTGTACTTCGGCGCGGACTGCGTCGATCGCCGCCTGCAACGCCGGCAAGTCGGCGTAACCCAAGGTCAGCGCCAGCCGCAGCCGGTCGGTCGGCGCGGTTGGCAGACTGTGGGTCTGTTCGTCGCGCAACATCTGCACGCGATTTTCGACGCGCCGCAAAAAACCATAGTGGCCGTGCAACTGCTGCGCCGTGTCGGCGTCAACCACGCCACTGGCCGCCAACGCCGCCAGCGCGGGCAGGAATCCACTGACGCGCAAACTGGCCTCGCGACCACCGCGAATCAACTGTGCCAACTGCACCGCAAACTCCAACTCGCGGATGCCCCCGGGGCCGAGTTTCAGGTTGTCGGCCAGATCTTTGCGGTCCACTTCCTGATCGATGCGGCCCTTCAAATCGCGCAGCCCCTCGATCGCCGTGAAATCCAGATAGCGCCGATAAACGAACGGCCGCAGATTCTCGATCAGTTGTCGACCGGCATCGACATCGCCAGCCACCGCCGCCGCCTTGATCCAGGCATAGCGTTCCCAGTCGCGGCCTTCGCGCTGGTAATACTGCTCCATGGCGGTGAACGACAACGCAATCTGCCCGGCGCTGCCGAATGGACGCAAGCGGTAATCGACGCGCAACACAAAGCCATCGGCGGTGACATCGCCCAGCAACTGCGCCAGACGTTGTCCCAATCGGGCAAAATATTCCTCGTTATCCAGCGGCCGTCGGCCATCGGTTTGCCCGGCTTCGGCAAAGGCCAGAATCAAATCCACATCCGACGAAAAATTGAGCTCAGCCCCACCGAGCTTGCCCATGCCGATCACCACCAGATTTTGCACCACGCCGTGGCTCGAACGCGGCCGACCAAAGCGTTCAGCGAGCTCGGCTTCGGCATGACGCAAAGCCGCCGCAATGCAGACCAGCGCCAGCGCGTTGGCGCCGTGCAGCGTTGCCGCCACCGTATCCAGCGCCGCCAAATCGCGCACGATCAAGCGGGCACTGCACAGCCGACGAAATTGCCGCAGCCGCGCCGCAAACGCCAGCGAAGATTCCTCCGGCTGATCCTGCCAATCCAGCGCCGCGTCCGGATCGAGCAGCACCGCAGCAAACTCGGCGGGGCGACGTTCGGCAACATCGAACGCAAAATCGCTGGCCAAAAACACCTGAGCCGCCAGCAGCGACGCGGCCTCCGGCAAGTCCGCACCGGCGACTTCGCGCAATCGCGCCCGATAGCGCTCGACCCGCGCCCGCAGCCAGGACGAAAGCGCCTCCGGCAAGTCGGTCAAATAGGCGTTCAACATGATCGGCGCAGTGTCGCAGAACTCGCCAGCACCGCGCATCCGGCCGCGGCTCTGCGCTGCTCTTCTCTGCCGCTTGCGGGAGCGAGGCCGGGAGAGCGGGGCTCTGCTCTGCTCTGCTCTGCTCTGCTCTGCTCTGCTCTGCTCTGCTCTGCTCTGCTCTGCTCTGCTCTGCTCTGCTCTGCTCTGCTCTGCTCTGCTCTGCTCTGCACTGCTTTGCTCCTCTCCCCCGCTTGCGGGGGAGAGGCCGGGAGAGAGGGGCTCTGCTCTGCTTTGCTCCTCTCTCCCGCTTGCGGGAGAGAGGTCGGGAGAGAGGGGCTGTTGATCTTGCTGTTGGTGCTTGCGCCTCGGCTTTGTTGGGCATCGCCGCGCTCAGCCCAACCTATGCCCATCCGCCAAAGCCGCAAAGCCCAAAGTCCAAAGCCCCTCTCCCTAACCCTTCCCTCGCAAGCGGGGGGAGGGGCTCTGCTGTGCTCCTCTCTCCCGCTTGCGGGAGAGAGGTCGGGAGAGAGGGGCTGTTGATCTTGCTGTTGGTGCTTGCGCCTCGGCTTTGTTGGGCATCGCCGCGCTCAGCCCAACCTATGCCCATCCGCCAAAGCCGCAAAGCCCAAAGTCCAAAGCCCCTCTCCCTAACCCTTCCCTCGCAAGCGGGGGGAGGGGCTCTGCTGTGCTCCTCTCTCCCGCTTGCGGGAGAGAGGTCGGGAGAGAGGGGCTGTTGATCTTGCTGTTGGTGCTTGCGCCTCGGCTTTGTTGGGCATCGCCGCGCTCAGCCCAACCTATGTTCATCCGCCAATGCCGCAAAGTCCAAAGTCCAAAGCCCATCTCCCCAACCCCTCCCCCGCAAGCGGGGGAGGGGCTTTGCTGTGCTCCTCTCTCCCGCTTGCGGGAGAGAGGTCGGGAGAGAGGGGCTGTTGACCTTGCTGTTGGCGCTTGCGGCTCAGGCTTTGTTGGGCATCGCCGCGCTCAGCCCAACCTATGCCCATCCGTCAAAGCCGCAAAGCCCAAAGTCCAAAGCCCCTCTCCCTAACCCTTCCCTTGCAAGCGGGGGAGGGGCTCTGCTTCGGTCTGCTCTCCCCAACCCTCCACCACCATTGGTTAAGGGCGTTGCGTGGTTGCGCCCGTGAGGGCGCGCAATGCCCGGGGGAGCGCGCAATAAAAAGCCCGCCGCGATTCGCATCGCTGGCGGGCTGCCCTCCCCTCACGGCCGAAGCCGACCCCAGCGGATTCTATGCGTATCGTGGTTGATCGCACGCGGCAGTGCAGCAATTGTTTGGGCACGCTCTGATCATCGGCCGCCATCCATCCCAGAGTGCGGGCAGTATCATGCGCGACGTTTTCACTCGATCACTGACCCATGACCCTACGCCATTTTTCCGCCTCGGCACTGCTCGGCTTGATGCTTGGCAGCCTTGCTGCCGGCGCTTTTGCTGCGCCATTGCCCTCCAGCCATAGCGCCCTGCGCGTGCGCGCCGACCGCGCCGCCGCCCGGCAACGCTTGGGCCAACGCTTCGATCACGCCTATCGCGATCACACCAGCGGCGATCTGATTGTCGAAGCCGACCAAGACGACTACGACTGGCTGCGCGCGCAGGGCTTCAAGCCGCGCCTTGATGCCCCGCGCACCGCCGCCCTGGCGCAGAACGAACTCGGCCTGGCCAAGGCGATTCCCGGCTTCGCTTGCTACCCAACCGTGGCCGAGACTTACACCCTGATCGATAGCCTGGTCAGCAGCTATCCCAATCTGGCCAGCAAAGTGGATATCGGCGATAGCTGGGAAAAGGGCGATGTCGGTGGCAACCCTGGCTTCGATATTTTTGTGCTGAAAATCAGCAACGCGGCGATCATCGAAGACAAGCCCAAGTTCTTTGTGATGACCGCCGTGCACGCCCGCGAATACGCCACCGCGCCGGTCAACACTGCTTTCGCGCAATGGCTGCTCAGCAATTACGGCAGCGATCCGGATGCCACTTGGCTGGTCGATCACAACGAGTTTCATCTGCTGCTGCAGGCCAATCCAGATGGACGGCTGTTTACCGAGACTGGAACCGATCCAAACCGGTGGCAACGCAAAAACCGGCACGATCAGGGCCAGGGCAGCGGCACCGCTCGGGGCGTCGATCTGAATCGCAATTACCCGTTTGGCTGGGGTTTTTTCGGTGGCTCCAACGGCAGCCCGTCTGCCGAAACTTATCGCGGTTCGAGCGCCGGTTCCGAACCTGAAAACCAGGCCATCGTCAACTACCTCAACAGCATTTTTCCGGACCGGCGCCCGGGCGCACCCAGCACCAGCGACTTGACTACCGCCGCCGCCAGCGATACCCAAGGCATGTTCTTTGATATTCATAGCGTCGCCAACGCCGTGCTTTGGCCCTGGGGCATGACCGGCAGCCCGGGTAGCCCGGTCACCGGCAACAACACGTCATTGCGAAGCCTCGGCCGCCGCTTGGCCTGGTTCAATCACTACGATCCCGACCAGTCCAATTCCCTGCCCGCCGATGGCGCCTCGGATGACAACGCCTACGCTTCGCTCGGCCTGCCCGCTTACACGATCGAACTTGGCAGCGATTCGTTTTTTCAGGACTGCGCCACCTTCAACAGCAGCATCCTGCCGGACAACCTGGCCATGCTGCGCTATGCCGCGCGCACCCTGCATGCGCCGTATCAGTTGCCGAGCGGGCCGGAAATTCGCAATGCGGCGGCCAGCGCTGGACCGATCACCCTGGGCGACCCAGTGAACCTGAGCGCGCTCGCCGACGACTCCCACTTCGAGCAAACCAACGGCACCGAGCTGACGCAGCCGATCAGCGCCGTCGCCGCCAGTATCGATGTATTGCCCTGGGACCCGGCCGCCATCCCGATTGCGCTCGCTGCCAGTGACGGTAGTTTCAACAGCAACAGTGAAAACGTCAGCGTCACTTTCAGCTCGGCCGGCCTCAGCCTGGGTCGCCATCTGGTCTACCTGCAAGCGACCGATGCCAGCGGCGCCAACGGCCCGCCCTCGGCGGTGTTTGTGGAGATTGCGCCTGCCTTGTTTGCCAGCGGCTTCGAATAGGCCAGGGCGGCGTAGCGACGGTCGCCGCCGGCGCCCCCACTCAAAGCAGCAACCAGGTGGCAAGGCCGAGAAACACGCCCATGCTGAAGACGTCGGTGGCGGTGCTGAGGAAGATGCCGGAAGCGGTGGCCGGATCGGCGCCGAGGCGGCGCATGCCGAGCGGGATCAAAGCGCCCGCAAGACCGGACAGCAGACAACTCACCGCCATCGCCACCACGGTGATCGCCGCTAACCACAAGGCATCGGGCTGGTGCTGCGCGCGCGCCATCAGGTACATGGCGAGACCGGCCACCAGGCCGACGATCAGGCCATTCCACCAACCCAGCCAGGCTTCTTTGATAATCACCCGACGGGCCTGATCCGGGCGCAGTTCGCCGAGGGTCATGCCGCGCAAAGTTACCGCCAGGGTCTGGCAGCCGGTGTTGCTGCTTTGGCCCGAGAGGATCGGTAAAAACACCGCCAGCAAAACAATCTGATTGATCGCGCCCTGGAAATAACTCACGACTGCGCCGGCCAAAAATGCCGTGAGCAGATTCAATTGCAGCCAGGGATGGCGAAACTTGAAACTGCGCGGCCACGGCGTGCTGATGCGCTCTTCCTTGTCGATACCGACCATGGCGCCGGCTTGCGCAGAAATCTCGAACGCCTGTTGTTCGAACAACACATGACCGCGCACCGAGCCGATCAAGCGGCCTTCGCCATCGCATACCGGATACGCCGGATAGTGCCGGGTGACCACCTCGCGCATGGCATCGACCACATCGGTTTCCGGGCGCAGATAAAACGGTTGCCGGACCATCACCGCGCTCAACGGCAGCGCGTGATCGGCGAACAACATTTCGCGAAACGCCACCACGCCGACCAACTTGCCATCGGCGGCAGTGACAAACACGTAAATCACGAAAGCGTGCTTCACCACCTCGCGCAAGGCTTCAATCACGGCGGCGATACTGGTATCGGCACGAAACACCGCCAGTGGTCGCTCCAGCAAGCGGCCGACCGTGCCTTCGTCGAAATGCTGATCCAGAAACCACTGCTCACCGCCGCTGCTGGGCGAAACCGCAGCGATGCGCTGACGCCGGTCGGCGTCGAACTCTTGCAGAATTTGCGCGGCAAATCCCGGATTCATCTGACCGAGCAATTCGGCGATGCGGGCATCGCTTTCATCCTCCAGGCGCCGCGCCGCGCTCTCCGGATCGGTGGTGCTAATGATGTCCAGCAACGAAGGCGGCATCGGATTTCCTCAAACGAGCTCGGGCGATGCCCGCCACGATAGCGGCAGCGGCCGGTGCGGTGAAGCCGGTCCGTGCCCGGGGCGGTCGGCTCCGGCGCTACGCGCCTGGCGCCGACCTACCTCCAACCTACCTCCGAGCTACGCCCGAACCACTGCCGGTTACCAAATGACCACGCGCTGATCGCTGCTGCGCACCATCGCGTCCCCGGCCTTGCAGCCAAACGCTGCGGCGAATGCCGGCGTGTTGGAGGGGGTGCCAATGGCACGGAAGTTGGCGGGCGCGTGCGGGTCGGTGGTCAGTCTGACTTTCAATTCTTCCGGCTTGAAGTTGCGCCGCCAGACCACGCTCCAATTCAGGAAGAAGCGCTGCGCCTGGCTGTAGCCATCGACTTCACGGTTGGCTTCCGGCTGGTCGGCGAGCGCTTTCTGCAAAGCATCGTAGGCCACCGACAAACCACCGAGATCGGCGATGTTCTCACCCAGGGTGAGGCGGCCGTTGACGTGGATGCCATCGATCGACTGGTAGCCATTGAATTGTTCGACCAGTTTGCCGGTGCGCTCGGCGAAGCCCTTGCTATCGGCCTTGGTCCACCAGTTGGCAAAATTGCCCTGGGCGTCGAAGCGGCTGCCCTGGTCGTCATAACCGTGGGTCATTTCATGGCCGATCACCGCGCCGATGCCGCCGTAGTTAAGAGCTGCGTCGGCGTTGGCATCGAAGAACGGCGGTTGCAGGATCGCTGCCGGGAAGACGATCTCGTTGGCCATCGGGTTGTAATAGGCATTCACCGTTTGCGGGCTCATGCCCCACTCGGTTTTGTCTACCGGTTGGCCGATCTTGGCCAGGTTGAATTGATAATTGAAGCGGGTCGCGGCGAGCAGGTTGGCGACATAACTGCCGCGATCCGTGTGCAGGTCCGACCACTCGCGCCATTTGTCTGGATAGCCAATCTTGGGCGTAAAGCTGGCCCATTTTTCCAACGCTTTGGCTTTGGTTTCGGCGCTCATCCAGGGCAGCGCTTCGAGCCGCACTTTGAGCGCGGCGCGCAGGTTTTCGACCAGGTGCTGGGCGGCGGCCTTGGCCTCGGACGAGAACGCTACGTCCACATACAACTGGCCGAGCGCCTCGCCCATCTGTTGGTTGATGGTGCCGAGCACGCGCTTCCAACGCGGCTTCATTTCCTCCTGCCCGTGCAGCGCCTTGCCGTAGAAATTGAAGTTTTCCTCGGCGTAGGCATCGCTCAGATACGGCGAGGCTTCGTCGATCAGATGAAAGCGCAGATAGGTCTTCCAGGCGGCAATCGGCAGCTCGGTCAACATGGCGTTGACTTCGGCATGAAACTTGGGCTGGGCCAACGAAAATAGCGCCGGTTGCTTGACGCCCTGGGCGTCAAAGAACTTGGACCAGAGGAAGTTCGGCGTCAATTGGTCGGCTTCGGCGATCGACACCGGGTGGTAGAAAGTCTCGACATCGCGCGACATTTCTTCGCTCGATAACGACACCTTGGCGAGCCTGGTTTCGAACGCCATGACGGTCTTGGCATCGGCCTCGGCGGTCGCTTCGGCGGCGCCCGACAGCACCAGCAGCTTGGCAATGTAATCGAGGTAAGCGGCGCGCGCGGCGACGAAATCGGCACGATCTTCCAGGTAGTAACCGCGATCTGGCAGCGCCAGCCCGCCCTGGGTGGCGTAGGCGATATTCATCGTCGAGTTTTTGAAATCTGCCTGCGGTCCAAAACCGAACAAGGTACCGGTGCCTTCGGCGAAGCTGCTGCGCAGATAGTCGGCGAGGCTGGCACTATCGGTGAGCGCGTCGATGCGCTCCAACAGCGGCTGGATCGGCGTGATGCCGGCGGCGTTGCTGGCGGCTGCGTCCATGCCGGTGGCCCACAGATCACCGATCTTGGCTTCCACCGAACCGGCCTTCGGCTGCGCCGCAGCGGAGTGTTCGACGATGGCGCGCTGGGTTTCCAGCGAGCGCTCGGCGAGCAATTCAAAACTGCCCCAGGAAGAACGATCTGCCGGCACCGGATTGGCGGCGAGCCAGCGCTGATTGGTAAACCCGTAAAGGTCGCTGCAGACGGCGATGCTGGGATCGAGGTCGGCCACGTTGAGCCTGCTCAGTGGCGTTTTCAGGTCCAGCACCAACGGCGCACCGGTGGCCGCCGGTGCAACCGCTGCAGCGGGTGCCTCGGCTGGTTTGGAACAGCTGGCCAGCGCCAACGTGATCGCCGTAGCGAGGCCAAGTCGAAAGTAATTGCGCGAATTCACGGGTTGCTCCTTGGAGGAAATGACGGGACCGATGGGCACTAGCCGCAGCGAACC
>Ga0210016_1004815_pt1 | contig 11435 bp, 9 predicted proteins | sample CryGeyCG2014_300_FD_185454 | JGI IMG/M metagenome (GOLD analysis project Ga0210016, IMG submission 185454) | Groundwater microbial communities from aquifer - Crystal Geyser CG02_land_8/20/14_3.00 (SPAdes) (version 2) | ecosystem: Environmental > Aquatic > Deep subsurface > Groundwater | place... | reverse complement strand
AAACTATGATATCTGCATCGTGAACGACGGCGATGCGGACAGGATAGGCGCTGTTACGCCCGGCGGAAAATTTATGGGCGCAGGCCAGATAATGGCATTATTGTTACTTCATTTTATAGAAGATAGACTTTGGAAAGGTGGGGTTGTAAAGACTGTTTCAAATACCACGCTCATAGACCTTATCGCCAAAAAGTATGGCTTGAAACTCTATGAAACGCCTGTTGGGTTCAAGTATATATGCAGGCTCATGCTGGATGAAGATATTCTTATAGGCGGGGAGGAATCAGGCGGGATAGGCGTAAAGGGTTACATGCCGGAAAGGGACGGCATGCTTCTCGGCGTGCTTCTTGTGGAAATGATGGCGCACAGAAAAAAAGGAATACTGGAAATAATAAAAGACGTGGAAAAAGAATATGGTTCGTTCCGGTATCAAAGGATAGACATGGATTATCCGGACGATAAGAAGAAGAAATTGATGGAGTTATTGAAGACTAACCCGCTAAAACAAGTTTGCGGCAAGAACGTGAAAGAGACAAAGTCTTTTGATGGCTATAAATTTATAATGGACGACAATAGCTGGTTGATTTTGAGATTATCAGGTACTGAACCGATATTGAGGATATACGCAGAAGCCTCCGGCGAAAAGATAGCCAAGTCATACCTGGATTTCGGCAAAAACCTAGCCCTCAGCCTATAACAAGGTTACACTCTGACGGTTACACTCTGACATTGTCAGAGTGTAACCTTTGAGAGTGTATTGATTATGAATAAAGACAAGATACGGAATTTTTGCATTATTGCGCACATAGACCACGGAAAGTCCACGCTCGCTGATAGGCTTATACAGCTTACTAATACTGTGGAAAAGAGGCAGTTTAGAGAGCAATTGCTGGATGATATGGATCTGGAGCGGGAACGCGGCATTACTATCAAGGCAAGCGCTGTCAGGATGTCGTACAAGGCGGTCAGCGGCGATATTTACGAATTAAATCTTATAGATACGCCGGGGCATGTCGACTTCAGCTATGAAGTTTCAAAATCTTTATCAGCCTGCGAAGGCGCCGTGCTTTTAGTTGACGCGGCCCAGGGCGTGGAGGCCCAGACAGTCGCTAATCTGCAGCATGCGCTTGATAAGAAGCTTACCATAATTCCTGTCATAAATAAAATTGATCTGCAGAATGCGGATATTGAAAGAGTCAAGAATGAGATAAAAGGCATTTTGAATGTTGAAGATAATGAAATAATACTCGCCAGCGCAAAAGAAGGCATCGGGACCAAGGAACTTCTTGAAAGAATAATAAAGGATGTTCCTCCGCCTAGCGGAAGCAGCGACGAAACACTCCAGGCATTGTTATTTGATTCAGCGTATGACACTTACAGGGGCGTAATAGTTTATGTAAGGGTTGTAAACGGCGTAATCAGAAAAGGCATGGACATGCTCATGATGTCCAGTTCTAAAAAATATGAGGTCCATGAAGTGGGGATATTCAGGCCTCAGATGGAGCCTGTGGACAGCCTTTCATGCGGAGATGTCGGTTATGTCATCTGCCAGATAAAAGAAGCCAAGGATGTAAAGAACGGCGATACTATTACTGACGCCAAGCGGCCCGCGGACAAACCTTTAATAGGTTATAAACAGCTCAAGTGCATGGTGTTCTGCGGCATCTATCCTGTTAATTCAAAGGATTTTGATTTTCTAAAAAATGCCATTGAAAAATTAGAATTAAGCGATTCATCTTTTGTGTATGAGCCTGAAAATTCTCCGTCATTGGGGTTTGGCTATAGGGCTGGTTTTCTCGGGCTTTTGCACATGGAGATAGCCCAGGAAAGATTGGAGAGAGAATACGGCCTGAATCTTGTTATCACCACGCCGAGCGTTGCTTACAGGGTCAGGGATAAAAAAGGGAAAGTCACGGAAGTTGATAACCCCAGCAAATTGCCGGGGCCTCAGGATATAGCTGAAATTTCAGAGCCGTTTGCAGCTACTTACATAATGGTGCCCCAGGATACATTAAGCATGGTTATAGAGTTTGCGAAATCGAGGCGCGGAGAATACAAATCAACAGAATACATCTCTCAGGAAAAGATAAAGCTTATTTTCGAAATGCCGCTGTCCGAACTTATAGTTGATTTTTATGACAAGATAAAATCAATGACAAGGGGCTATGGTTCTCTGGATTACGAAATAAGCGAATACAGGCCGGGAAACCTTGTAAAGCTTGATATATTGATAAACGGCGATCCTTGCGATGCGCTTTCCTCGATTGTTCATAAGGAGAAATCCCAGTATAGAGGCAGGATACTCGCGGCTAAGCTTAAAGAGCTTATCCCTAGGCAGATGTTTGAAGTAGCGATACAGGCGGCAATAGGAAATAATGTGGTAGCCAGAGAGACAGTCAGGCCGATGAGTAAAAACGTGACCGCAAAATGTTATGGTGGAGATATTTCCAGGAAACGCAAGCTCTGGGAAAAACAAAAAGAAGGGAAAAAGCGGATGAAACAATTCGGCAAGGTGCAGATACCGCAGGAAGCATTTTTAGCCGTTTTAAAAATCTAGTAATCGCGGAAATACGCGGAAGCTGACGTTTGATTTCCGCGTGGTTCAGCGTCAGTTGCGAGCGTAGCGAGCAACTGCTTCCGCGTAGTTCAGCGATTAAGAAAGGAAGCGTGCATGAACAACAAGATGCGTTATTGGATGAAAGAATGGATTGAGCCCATAATCATAGCCGTAATACTCGCTTTGATAATAAGGACGTTTGTCGTGCAGGCATTCAAGATACCCACAGGTTCTATGAGGCCTACTTTAATTGAGGGAGACAGGATACTGGTAAGTAAGTTTATATATAAATTCAGGGAACCGAAAAGGGGGGAAGTAATTGTTTTTATATCTCCTGAAGATAAGAAAAAGGACTTTATAAAAAGGCTTGTAGGCCTGCCTAATGAAAATATTCAGCTTTCAAACGGCGCTATCCTGGTAAATAATGCCCCCGTAGAAGAATGCCCTCTATTAAAAAAACAGTATTATTATAATAGGGGAGATTTTGGCGCAGAAAGGCAAATCGTCACAATTCCTAATGATGCTTATTACGTGTTAGGGGATAATAGTCTTTCCAGCCGCGACTCGAGATATTGGGGTTTTATGCCAAAAAAGTTTCTATTGGGCAAGGCATTTTTAATATACTGGCCGCCAAACAGGATAGGTATAGTTAAGTAGCCATCAGCTATATCCATGAATTGTAGCTGCAGCGCCTTGCGCTGCTGATATGACAGCATTGGCACCATAAGATGGTGCAGCTACATCTACATGCTGTAGCCACAAAGCTTGCTTGTGTAGTTTTCGAGGCAGATTTTTCTTGATAGTATAGGAAATTATATCAATCTTTTTAATCTCAAAATGCCCTAAGTTGACACTCTGACAATGTCAGAGTGTCACCTTAGCGATAAGACATAAGAAGATCTCTCTCTGCTTCAGGCGGATCGAGGTCAAGAAAATTCTTTGAATTTTCTTGACCTGGGTTTTAAAAGAGTTATAATTACTAAAAATAGCCCCTCGCCAGCCACAGAAACAATGGCGGGCTCGGGATCAAGTTTTGCTTCACAAAATTTGGGAGGTGTTAGATGAAAAAATATACAATAATAGCACTATTGCTTTTATTGGTAATGGTTGCAGCAGGATGCACAGGCGCTCAGAAAGGGGCTGGAATCGGGACTCTTATAGGCGCTGGCGCAGGTGCAATCGTTGGTCATCAGTCAGGCCATGCTGCTGAAGGCGCATTAATAGGCGGGGCCGCAGGAGCAGCAGGCGGGGCATTGATAGGAGATGCCACAAACGCCAAGTTTTGCCCTGTTTGCGGAAAACAATTCGGGTCAGATGTCCAGTATTGCCCGGCAGACGGAACAGAATTAAAGGTTATACAAAAATAGCACATATAACCCAGGTTACACAACCCCGGCCTTTCTTACAACGAAGAAATCTTTGAAGTAGAAAGGCCGGGTTTTTTATTTTATTGACCAGAAAATTTTAACGTGTTAAAATTTAAATTATGGAAGAGTTCAAAATTACATTTTTGCCGGAACACAAGTCCGTTTCAGTGGATAGAGGAACAGACCTCTTGACGGCCGGCCTTAAGACAGGCGTGCATATATACAATAGCTGTGGAGGGGAAGGTGTGTGCGGCAGGTGCAAAGTGATAGTGAAAAAAGGCGGCTATATAACAGAAGGGAGCGGAAGGATTTCTGAGACAGAGCGGGAAGAAGGATATGTGCTTGCCTGCAGGACCTCTCCTAAGTCAGATATGGAGGTTTTTGTGCCTGAGGAATCCAGGCTTGGAGATCTTGAAATACTTACGGAAGAAATAAAAGGAAAACGCCTGGCAGGCCTCTATACTCCTGTCGAAGAAATAGAGGAGGGGCATTACAAAACTACTTCAAAAATTTTTAAGCACAGCCCGCTATCTACAAAGATTTTCTTGAAGCTGCCTGAACCTACAATCGACGATAATTTGGGAGACGCCGATAGGCTTCTAAGAGAGGTAAAAAAACAGCATAAAGAAATCGATATAATGCAGATGGGCCTTAGTAATATAAAAAGACTTCCCGTACTTTTAAGGGAAAGCAATTGGGAGGTTACCGTAACTCTTGGCAGCAGGAATAAAACCACAGAGGTTGTGCTGATCGAACCGGGCAATAGGGCTAAAGAAAATTTTGGGATAGCCGTAGATATAGGCACGACTACTATTGTCGCTTATCTGGTAGATCTGAATTCCCAGAAAGTGCTTGGTTCTAAAGCGAGTTATAATCCGCAAGTGGATTTTGGAGAAGACGTGATCTCCAGGATTATCTTTGCGCAGCAAGAAAAAGGCCTGGAAAAACTGCACCACGCAGTCATAGATACAATCAACAATCTTATTGACAGCTTGATAAAAGAATCAGGGCTTACGCTGGATGACCTGACAGCTGTTGTCTCCGCAGGAAACACCACGATGACTCACATTCTTTTGAAAATAGACCCTGGCCAAATAAGAAAAGACCCGTACATACCTGCTGTAAATTTTATGCCTGTAATAAGAGCCGGGGAGACAGGCATAAAGATAAATCCCAGAGGGCTGCTTGCGTGCCTTCCGTGCATAGGAAGCTATGTAGGCGGGGATATAGTAGCCGGCGTTCTCGCGTCAGGCATGGACAAGGCCAAAGATCTTTCGCTTTTTATAGATCTGGGAACAAACGGCGAAGTCGTGCTTGGCAACAAGGAATGGTTAATGGCCTGCTCTACTTCAGCCGGCCCGTGTTTTGAAGGCGGCGGCCTTAAGTGCGGGATACGAGCTATGAAAGGCGCCATACAAAATATTTCTGTAAATAATAATTCTTTAGAAACGCAGACTATCGGAAACGCGCCTCCAAAAGGCATATGCGGTTCCGGCATCGTAGATATCGTGAGCGAACTATTGAAAAATAAAATAATAGACCGTTCCGGCAAAATAAAAGATAATAAAATCTGCGAGGTCAGAGGTTGCAACGGAATAAAAGAGCTTGTATTGGTAGGCGCAAAAGATTCAGCCACAGGCAAAGACATTTCTATAGACGAAAATGATATAAAGAATTTAATACATTCAAAAGGAGCTATCTATACGGGCATAGAGGTGTTATTAAAAGAAGCGGGTTTTGAAAAATCGGACATAAGGCATGTCTTTATCGCAGGCGGGCTGGGCACTGCTTTAAACATCCGCTCTGCAATTAATATAGGGCTTTTGCCGGACCTTCCCGAGAAAAGTTTTGTTTTCCTGGGGAATACTTCGGTAGCAGGCGCAAAGATGTGCCTTTTGTCATATGAAGCAACGGATAACGCAGACGCGATTGCGAATAAAATGGCGTATTTGGATTTGAGCACTAATGCCTCATTTATGAATAATTACAGCGCGGCGTTGTTTCTGCCGCATACGGATATAGAGTTGTTTCCGAGTGTGAAAAAGATACTTAATTAGATAACGGTTACGTTAAACGGTAACGGCAAAAACCATTACCATAGCCGGTTAACGAAACGGGCATCGTAGCCGTAACCGAAAAACGAATAACGAAAGATAATTTATGTCCTGTATAATAGCAATTGCAGGCAAGGGCGGGGTGGGAAAGACAACTATTTCCGCCATGCTCGTGCACTATCTTTTAACTATAGATAAGCCTGTCCTGGCTGTTGACGCGGACCCAAACTCTAATTTAAACGCAGCGCTGGGCATGGAATACGAAGAAACTATCGCAGATATAAGAGAAGAGGCCAAGAAAAAAATTCCGGAGAACTTTTCTAAAAGCGAATTTTTCAGCCTTAGGCTGGAAGAGGCCATTGCGGAAGGAAACGGGTTTGACCTTCTGGTTATGGGCAGGCCTGAAGGCCCGGGATGCTATTGCGCTGTAAATAATATATTGAGAGAATATCTTGCAAAGATATCCAAAAAATATCAATTCGTCGTTATTGACAACGAGGCCGGGATGGAGCATCTTTCCAGGCGCACAGCAGCTGACATAGATTTGCTTTTGCTTATCAGCGATCCTACGATGGTGGGGATTGGTTCCGCAATAAATGCGTTTAATACCGCGAAAAGCGCAGGGATAAAAATAAAAGAGATAAGCTTGATTATAAATAAGTCAAAAGGTAGGCTGGACCCGGATAAATTGAAATTAATAGAGGAAACTGGTTTAAAAATAGGCGGGTATATTGATTTTCAGGATGCTATACAGAAAAACAGCGAAAAGGGCGGCAGCGTAAAGGCAGAGATTGCTTCGTTGGCTGTCTTTGACAGCATCCTCGCAATGACCCATCCGGTTGTCATTGCGAGGCCGAAAGGCCGAAGCAATCTTATCATAGGAATAACAAGCAGGTAGAAAGGAAAAATCAATGGAAAGATTGATTGAAAGATGGCAGGATAAAATCGGTGAGGTTACGCTTGGCTCAAAGAAAACAATAAAGATAGGAGGGGAGACAGGCATTTATTTTATAGACGGCGAAGATAGATGTCCGAATCCTCCTTGCGTGGCAATGGAGGTGTGGGACATGGAGCCTGAGGCATGGCCTGAAGCGCTTAAATCAAATTTTGGAAAAGCGCTTAAAACCCCTGGCGACTGGGTAAAGATGTGCGTGGATAAATTTTCAGCGGATCTTATATGTTTAAGGCTCGCAAGCACGCATCCTGATACAAAAAATGCCTCCTGCGAAGAAGCCGGAAAAACTCTGGAAAAAGTCATGAAATCCGTTTCTGTCCCTCTGATAGTCATAGGGAGCTCTGCCATTGAAAAGGATAATGAGGTCTTGGCGCACTGCGCGAATGTCGCAAAAGGAGAAAACTGTCTTTTCGGCATTGCTACCCAGGCAAATTACAAGACACTTACTGCCGCATGCCTTAGCGCGGGGCATGCTATAATTTCAGAAGCCCCGATAGATATAAATATTGCAAAACAGTTAAATATACTCATCTGCGATATGCAGTTTCCGGCAGATAAAATAGTAATACATCACGCGACAGGCGCATTGGGATACGGCCTTGAATATACTTATTCTATAATGGAAAGAACCAGGCTTGCCGGACTTTCCGGGGACAGGATGTTGTCCATGCCGATGATGAGTTTTGTCGGTCAGGAGGCGTGGCGCACCAAAGAAGCTAAAACAGGGCTCCTGGATACAGGCATTTTATGGGAAATCGCCACAGCCACGGCATGCCTGAATTCAGGCGCGGATATATTAGTCATGAACCATCCGAAGGCAGTTGAAGAAACAAAGAAAGCAATAAACAAGTTGACACTGTGACAATGTCAAAGTGTCAACTTACTCGGAAACAAGGATACGGGGGCGTATGTTTATTATAGGCGAGCGTATTAATGGAATGTTTAAAGATGTGGCAAGGGCCATAAAAGAAAAAGATAAATCCGTAATCCATGATCTTGCGCTCAAGCAGGTTTCCTGCGGGGCAAATGCGCTAGACGTGAACGTCGGTCCTGCTTCCGCCAGTCCAAAAGAGGCCATGGAATGGCTTGTTAAGACCATTGAAGATGTTACTGATATATCACTTGCCATAGATACCACAAAGCAGGACGTAATGGAACTGGGCCTCAGCCTATGCAAATCAAAACCGATAATAAATTCCGTGAACGCGAACGAAGAAAAGATGAAGGCGCTCTTTGGCCTCGCCAAAAAATATAAAGCGTCTATTATCGGCCTGACCATGGACAAAAGCGGCATCCCAAAGGACAGCGAAGGCAGGATGGAACTTGCGATGAAAATAGTGGCATCCTGCGTGGAATACGGAATCGACATAGCAGGGCTTTATTTAGACGCTGTTATATTGCCTGTAAACGTCGCGCAGCCGCATGTGAAAGAGGTCCTTAAGACTATAAGGGATTCTAAATTATTGGCTGAGCCAAGCCCGAAAACAGTGCTTGGCCTGTCAAATATATCGCAAGGTTCCCCGGCTGAATATAAAAGTTTGATCAATAGGACTTTCTTAACAATGGCTATAGCCAATGGCTTAGATGCTGCGATACTCGACGTAACTGATAAGGAATTAATGGACAGTTTAATAACAGCGGAGCTATTGATGGAAAAACAGCTATACTGTAATTCGTATTTGGAGGCTTACAGAAAAAAATAAAAATTGGTAGTTGACACTCTGACAATGTCAGAGTGTCAACTTAGGTGTTTAATTTATGGATGTTGTAACCAAAAAAATAAAGCTCAGCACTAAAGGCGATACGGATATAATAAATATTACAGCGGAAACTGCGTCTGCTGTCCTGAACACAGGCCTGAAAAACGGGTCTGTGACTATTTTTGTGCCCGGTTCTACGGGCGGGATCACGACCGTAGAATACGAGCCGGGCCTCGTAGATGACCTTAAAGCATTTTTTGAAAAAATAGCGCCTAAATCAGGCGCATATCAGCATAATATAAAATGGCAGGATGGGAACGGGTATTCCCACGTAAGGGCTTCTTTTCTCGGCCCCGGGATAACCGTGCCTTTCATCGATAATAAAATGCAGCTTGGCAGATGGCAGCAGATAATATTCATTGATTTTGACAATAGGCCCAGAGACAGAGAGATTATAATACAAATTATAGGAGAATAGGTTCTCGACTCTCCCCTCCACTGCAACAATGGCGGGGATCGCTCGAACAATATTGCGCGGAGCTTGCTAAAGCTCGCTCCGCTACTTCAATATTCTTCGAGCAAAGTGAGCAGAGCGAACGAAGTCGAGAAGTTAAACACATGAAACCAGTATTACAGGTAGCTTTGGATTTTGTGGATTTGAAGCGCGCCCTGAAATGCGCGGGAGAAGCGGTTGACGGAGGTGTTGACTGGCTGGAGGCAGGAACCCCTTTAATAAAAAGCGAGGGCCTGAACGCCGTCAGGAAATTACGCGAAAGATTTCCCGGCAAAACAATAGTGGCTGACATGAAGATAATGGACGCAGGCCGCATAGAGGTGGAGATTGCGGCAAAATCAGGCGCGAACGTCGTTTGTGTCCTGGGGGCCGCGAGCGATTCAACGATAAAAGAATGCGTGGAAGCGGCGCACAATTACGGCGCGAAGATACAGGCAGACATGATAGCTATAAAAGATGTTAGGGATAGGGCCATGGATGCGGCCAAGTTGGGGGTTGACTATATCGGTGTACACTGCTCTATTGATGACCAGATGCGGGCCAAGGATCCTTTTAAACAGCTTAAAGATGTCGCAAGGCATTTATCTATTCCCATAGCAGTGGCAGGCGGAATAAATTCTGAAACAGCGGCCGACGCCATTAAGGCAGGCGCGAGCATAGTCATAGTAGGCGGCGCTATCAACAAATCAAAAGACGCAAAAAAAGCTACGGAGGAAATAAGGCGCTCGATTGTGCAGCTTAAGAAAATAAAAACAGAACTTTTCAAAAGAGGGGATGAAAAGGATATCGCAAAGATCTTGATAAAAGTCTCTACCTCAAATCTTTCAGATGCTATGCACAGGCAGGGCGCGTTAAAAGACATAATAAGCGTTAATCCCGGTTTAAACATGTGCGGCCAGGCTTTAACCGTAAGGACTTATCCCGGAGACTGGGCAAAGCCTGTTGAGGCGATTGACATGGCCCAGGAAGGGCAGGTAATAGTTATTGACGCGGGAGGTGTAGGGCCCGCGATATGGGGAGAACTGGCAACTCACGGGGCCATTCAAAAAAAGATAGCAGGCGTTGTGATAGACGGGGCCATAAGGGACATCAGGGAGATAAGAGGCTTAAAATTCCCTGCTTTTTCAAAAATGATTTCTCCTTCAGCGGGCGAGCTTAAAGGATTCGGGGAGATAGGCATACCTGTAAATGCAGGGGGCGTAAGAATATTCAGCGGGGATTGGATATTAGGGGACGATGACGGCGTAATCGTGATTCCGAAAGATAAAGCAGTGGAATTCGCGAACAGGGCCATGAGCGTGATGGAAGCTGAAAACAGGATCAGAAAAGAAATAGACGAAGGCTCAACCCTGTCAAAGGTGACAGAGTTGTTGAAATGGGAGAAAAAATAGCAACTTCAACAACTCTGTCATTGCGAGGAGTCCCGAGCGAAGCCGAGGGACGACAAAGCAATTTATTGAGATTGCTTTGCTCATTTCATTCGCTCGCAATGACATTTGTTTGGGAGAAGAAATAGTGCAGAAAAGAATATTTGTCGCTGCCACCAGACAGAATGACGGAAAGACAACCATATCTTTAGGCCTTATCAGGGCGTTTAAAAAAAGGTTCAGGAGCGTAGGTTTTATAAAACCTGTCGGCCAGAGATATGTGTTTGAACACGGATATAAGGTAGACGAGGATTCTGTGCTCATTGAAAAAGTCTGCGGCATGAAAGGCTCCATAAAAGACATGAGCCCCGTAGCGATAGATAAGGGCTTTACGGAAAATTATATAAAAAGAGGTGACCACAGAAAACTGGTGGATAGCATAATCTCCTCTTTTGAGCGCATAGCCAAAAGGAAAGACCTTGTCGTGATAGAAGGCACGGGCCACGCAGGCGTGGGATCCATATTCGACCTTTCTAACGCAAAAGTGGCAAGCCTTCTGGACGCAAAGGTTGTGCTTGTCACTTCCGGGGGCATAGGCAAACCAATGGACGAAATAGAATTAAACATGGCCTTGTTTGAAAAAGAAGGGGTAGATGTCGCGGGCGTCATAATCAACAAGGTCATCGTATCAAAATATAAGAGAATAAAAGACGCGCTGAAACTCGGCCTCAAGAGAAAAGGCATTGATGTGCTGGGGGTGATACCTTATGCGTCAAAACTCTCAGACCCGACGATCCAGAATATAATAGAAGAGACGGGCATGAAGCTTATATCCAAAAAGGCAGGCCTTGCCAATGTCGTGCGCAATATTTTTATAGGCGCGATGGAGCCTCACAACGTGCTTGATTTTATTGAAACAGA
>Ga0210016_1004813_pt1 | contig 11437 bp, 9 predicted proteins | sample CryGeyCG2014_300_FD_185454 | JGI IMG/M metagenome (GOLD analysis project Ga0210016, IMG submission 185454) | Groundwater microbial communities from aquifer - Crystal Geyser CG02_land_8/20/14_3.00 (SPAdes) (version 2) | ecosystem: Environmental > Aquatic > Deep subsurface > Groundwater | place... | reverse complement strand
CCTTAACATGCCCGTTACCCATGCCGCTCGAGATGATTTTGAGACAACTTTTTTGAGCGGCTCCGCAGACAAAAAAATGGGTAAAATGGTGCTTACCCCTCATACTTCAAACGGGCAGGTGCGTGAAATGGAACGCCTGAAGAGTACCCCCCCTATCCGCATGATTAACATTGGTAAATGCTACCGTCCCAATTGGGATGCAACACATACGCCTATGTTTCATCAGTTTGAGGGACTCTGTGTAGATAAAGGCATCACTATCGCAAATCTAAAGGGTACACTTGATTACTTCGTGAAATCCTATTTTGGAGAAAATACAGAAGTTCGTCTTCGACCCCATCATTTTCAGTTCACCGAGCCATCTTTTGAGGTGGATATAACATGCACAGTTTGTAAAGGAACAGCACTGGCCCCTTTGGCAACCGCTTCGGTTGCCAGGCAGGCAAAATGCAAAATCTGCAAATCGGGTTGGTTGGAGTTGGGTGGCACCGGAATGGTGCATCCCAATGTATTAAAAGCAGGGGGAATAGACCCTTTGGTATACTCGGGATGGGCATTTGGATTCGGCATCGAACGCGTAAATATGATGAAATATGGGATTGACGATATTAGGAATTATTACACGGGGGACATACGATTTTTGAATCTATTTTAACATGAATATAAAAATTACCCATAGCTGGTTATTAGAATATTTGGAAACTGATGCCACCCCTCTTGAGATTCAGAAATATCTCTCCCTCTGTGGGCCATCAGTGGAACGTATTGAGGAAGTAAACGGGGAGACTGTATACGACATAGAAATAACCTCAAATCGTATTGATACCGCATCTGTTCTTGGAATTGCTCGAGAAGCAGCAGCAATACTGCCCATGTTTGGAAAAAAGGCTATTCTGAAAAAAAGATTGTTGAAAACTCCAGAGGTTCCTTCTTCTTCAGTTCCTATTGAGATCATTGATGAAAAAGGGATTTGTAGAAGAGTGTTGGGAATCGTTATGGAAGTATACGAAGTGAGCTCGGCTCCTGATTATATAGCGAAGCGAGTACTTTTGACCGGCACCAGATCCATTAATAATCTGGTGGATATTACCAATTATGTTATGACCGAAATTGGACATCCCACTCACGTGTTTGATTATGACAGAATTGCTACTCATAGACTCATTCTGCGCCATGCAAAAAAAGGCGAGGAAATAATCACTCTTGATGAAAAAAAATATACTCTTGATGAATCTGACATAGTTATTGATGATGGGGCAGGGCGAGTCATTGATCTTCCGGGCATAATGGGTACGGCCAACAGTGTCGTCACGAATGAAACAAAACGAATCCTCTTTTTTATCGAATCAAACGATCCGGTAAGTATCCGCCGTACTTCGATGAGATATGGAATTCGCACGATGGCATCGACCATAAATGAAAAAAATCCTGATGTTGAACTTGCATATACCGCATTCCTCAGAGGAATTGAATTATTTACAGAGGTTGCAGCTGCAAAACCTCTCTCTCCGCTGATAGATATATATCCAAACAAGGTAAAAACGGGACTCATCAACACATCCAAATCCTTTATTGATACAAAGGTGGGAGCTGCTATCCCGTTAAAAACCATCGTTTCCATTCTTACAAATCTTGACTTTATAGTTGAGGTTACAAATGGAGAAGAATTAAGTATTACGGTTCCCACACATCGGGTGAGCGATGTTACCATCCCTGAGGATATTGTTGAGGAAGTGGCCCGCGTATATGGCTATTTTGCCATTTCTTCTGTATTGCAACGACCTGCTTATGTTATCCAACCGAAAGACAAAGAGAATCTGTTTCATTACCAATATGAGGTTAAGTCATTCTTAAAACATAAGGGATATGCAGAAGTTATGAACTATTCCGCATGTTCGCCCATGCTCTTACAAGCATTTGGGCAAAAACAAGAAGATTATCTCCATATCACCAATAGTATTTCCGAGGATATAAAATTTTTACGTCAATCCCTTATCCCATCGTTGGTGCAAAATATCAAGCAAAACGAGGGATTTTCTCCTCACATGCATCTTTTTGAAATAGCAAAGACATATATTCCACAAGAAAAAGGCCTTCCTCAAGAAGAATTCATGCTTAGTATTACGGTAAATACATCGTTTGATGACCTTAAGAAAATTGTTACGGCACTTTTTGCAAATCTCAACATTGCTACGGAAATTGTGCAGGGAGGCGCCAACGAGTTTCTTCTGGCATCAGTTCAAGGGACAGTTAAGTCAGGAAATGAGATATTTGGCTCCTTTGGACAAGTAACACCCCAGTTTTGCAGAAACCTAGAGTTAGATAAATCTGTATTTGCAGCGGAACTGTACTTTGAGCAACTTATGATGGCAGCCCGAAAAATGCCTATCTACAAGGCCTTTAGCCAATATGCGCATATTACGCTGGATCTTACCTTTAAAAAAATAGGCTCATATACTCAAATTAAAGAGAGAGCTTTTGTTGCGTCGGAAAAGCTTATATCCGTGGCTCTCAAGGATACCTATAAAGACACAATAACGCTTCGATTCGTATTTACCGATCCTGCAAAAAACCTCACCGAACAGGAGGCACTAGAACAACTGGAAAAAATAAAAATAGGTATGGAAAGCGTGAAGAAATGAAATTCATAGTTTCTTGTGTGTTCTATAGTGCACATATGTTTCCCACTGCCCTGGAGGAAGCAGGGATAGCTCAAATAGTGCCCAGTAAGAATCTCCACGCAATTGCACAAGTTGATTGAATGCTTCAAGTGATTTCTTAATGTTTTGGGTTATGTGATTCTTCTGATCATAAATTCTCCCCCCCTCGTTAAAATAGGTATCGATGATTGACTGAAAATCAGAAGCACACATAGTCTGATCTATGAGTTGGTGTTCAAATAATGTCTTTTCATTTTCATTTTTTGTATACTTTCTTTCAAGATTGATCCAGCTTTCAGTTGAAAAAAGGGGTGAATCGATTGTATGGTTAAACAGTCTTTGCAGTCTACTTGGCTGTATGACAAACCTTTGCCCTTCATCTTTCTCGCATAAATTAAGCAGTATGTTTTCACGGTTCATCGAAAAGGGTAGATATGCATTTTCAATAAGATTGATTATACGGTGCTCATGTAGTTTCCCGATGCCTTGGTTTGGACTTTTTTTATCAATATAACCGGCGATAAGTGCCGGAATTTCATCGCTCGCTGTATTAATGCTATCGGATAATTTTTCCTTATTAGGAGTTTGCCCAACAAAAAAATCGTAAAGCTCGGGAATTCTTCCTTTATCGATTCGAAAAAACGTGTCATATCTCGAGGATTTAAAAAAAAGGAGTGTAGTCTTTTCTCAAATTTCTGCTTATTGGTAGATTGTAAAGAATCAACACGTAAAGATGGATCTTGTTGCATTTCAGTGTTATAAATCACCTGTCTCATCATTTCGATTGCATGCCATTCTTCATGTTGTTCACTGTTTTGACCAGTTTGCGATATAGATTCCCCATCAATGAAGTTTAAATAAACATATGGTGAAGTAACAATCTCTCGTCGACCATCTTCATTCTGCTTAATTCCAATAGGCATTGGACAAAAGGCTCCCGTAGTGCTTTCCCCGCCTTCACCAATACTTGTTCTCATATAATCCATTGCGCGCGAAGTTTTGAAGCGAAGAGTTACAATCGGACCAGATATTGTCATATTGACATTATCCGCAATTTCCTTAAGCGTGTTATCTAGTTTAACTGCACGTTCAAGCGATTGAATATCTCGATCTCTGTCCCGATTTACTTTCCTTTGGTATGCGCCAAGTACGGTATTATCAGCTAACTGCTTAAAAATAATATTTCGCTCAGCTTCATCTAATTCAATACTCTTACCAATTAAAATAGGCTCAAGCTTTGAAGTAGGGAGACCTATCGTTTTAGTAAGTTCATCATATGATTTATGCATAAAATCATCAATTTTTTTATGGATAAATACATCAGACTCGCTCGGTGAAGCCGTACTTAAGGCGAACGTGCTCTTCTGTTTAAACTCCTTAAATGCTCCTACTTGTGCTCCAATTAATTGTTCGGAGACTCCAGGTTGAATGCTCATATTATAGGATAGGGGTTACTGATGGACTTACAGCGGGGGTTACGGTTGCGGCGGGAGCTGAGGTTGGTTCTACATAGTCCCACGCTTTATTTACCCCAAATTTAATAGAGGATTCACCAAACTTGTCTTTTTCATTGGTAGAACGAACTTTTAGCTCATATACTCCATCATTGCTGACAGATATCGTTTCCTCAAAGTCTTTTTTATCTTCGTTATAGTTTTTTATCTCATTGTTGTTAAGGAATATCTTCACATCCTTCAAGTTGCTCATAGACACTGTTTTTATACGTACCGTAAATGTCTTTTCCGTAATGGTCGAATGGTCGGATATATTTTTTATGGAGACAACCACATCCTCAGATTTATTGTCGGAAATCTCCGTGGGACACTTCCATTTGTCGTCGCCCTGTTCTTTTCTCCAATTGTCTATTCCTTCCTGCCAGCGGTTTTTGCCATCCTGAGAAATCGGGTCGCTTTCATTGACAACATAACAATCTTTCTCTTCATAATTTCCTGTTTTGATTTCTATATCATTGGCGAGCTTCCCATTAGACTTAGATATTTTTGCCTTTTTATAAAAAGATGAAATATCTTTTGGTTCTGTCCCCTCAATAAAATACTCACTCCTTGTTTTAGATCCGTCCTTGGGAAGACCTCCGAACAAGGGGTCAATTTGGAGAGCCTTTACCTTATCAGGTTTATCAATTATCCCATCGCTATATTTTTTCAACAGCTGTCCCATCAGCGTGTACCAGATAGGGGAAGCTCCAGTGGAACCTGATGTAACGCGAGGATCCATGACAGTATTGTCGTTATTTCCAACCCACACACCTACCGTGATACCTTTCGTGAAGCCCACTGCCCAGTTGTCTTTCTTATCGTTGGTTGTCCCCGTTTTGACAGCAACGGTTTTACCAGGAATGTTGAGATACGAATTCAAACCAAATGCATCAGACCGCGCATTATTATCGGACAGGATATGAGAAATGATGAATGCTATTTCCCTAGAAAGAACTTTCGTTTCGGCGCTTGGGCGAGCCTTAAATATGATCTTGCCATTGTGGTCCTTTATTTCCAATATTGCTACTGGCTCCTTTCGAACACCTCCGCGCGCAAACACCGCGAATGCATTCGATAAATCCAATAATGTAACTTCTCCACCACCGAGGGTTATAGAAAGACCGAATCTGTTTAGATTCTCCTGAGTTGGCGCTAAGGTATGTAAACCCATGAGGTCTGCTCGTTCCAGAAAGTCTGAAATACCAATCATCGATACCAATTTAACAGCAGGAATGTTGTATGAATTTGCCAAAGCGAATCTGAGTTGAACAGGCCCTCTGAACTTTCCATCATAATTTACGGGTACATAATCTGGCTGATCTTTTACGGGAAATACCGTTTTCACATCCATGAGTGTTGTCGCTGCTGTGTAACCCTTTTCAAGGGCAAGAGCATACGTGATTGGCTTTATGGCGGAACCTGGCTGCCTCTTGGCTATTGCGGAATTGAAATTACCATATTCACTATCGTTATAATCATAGGAACCAACCATTCCTAATACCTCATCAGATTGCGAGTCAAGCACCACAACGGCTCCATTCCCTACTTTAAATTTTTTTATTCCATCAATTTCCTCCTTTACGATTTTTTCAGCCTTCTGCTGGACATCAAGGGACAGGGAAGTCTTAATCTTCAATCCTTGGTCCAGTATTTTTGTGCCGTATTCCTTTTCGATAAGTTCCTTGACGTAGAAAACAAAATGGGGAGCATTGATTGACATGCGAGATTTTGAAAACGTGAGAGAGTTCATTTGCGCAAGAGCTTTTTTCTCCTGATCTGGAGTAATATATCTATCCTCCCTCATTCTTCGCAGGACATTTTTTGTCCGACCTTTCCACGCATTTTTTACTCCAATGAAAGGGGAGTAGACCGTGGGACTTTGTGGCAGCCCCGCGATAAAAGCGGACTCCAAAAGCGAAAGTTGATTGGGGCTTTTACCGAAATAGCCTTTTGCAGCTGACCCAACACCATAAAAACTTCCTCCATACGGCGCTTCATTGAGATACATTTCCAGAATTTGATCTTTTGTATATTTCTCCTCGGCGGCATAGGAAAGGATTATTTCTTTTACCTTCCGTGTCGTTGTTTGCTGGGAATCAAGGAGAACATTTTTAATCAACTGCTGAGTGATCGTTGAGCCCCCTCCCGATATTTTTTGTCTCAATATCAAGAGGATAAGCGATCGGAGAATCCCCGTATTTGATATGGCTCCATGTTTGTAAAAATCTTTATCTTCAATTGAAATTGTTCCCTTTTTTAATGTGCCTGCAATATCTTTAAAAGCGATAGGTAAACGATTCTTGTCTTTATACATTTGAAAGAGTACCTTACCATCTCTATCGTAAAAAATAGTTGCCGTTTGGTCGCCTTGCGCAAGTTTACCCGGAGAGGGAAGATCCCTTGAAAACCAGGCAAAAACAACCATAAAGGAAAGAAAAAGAAAAGCAATGAGCCCAATAGCCCCATATATAATATATTTTTGCAACTTCCGCTTATCCTTGAGCAGTTCGATAAACGACAGCTTTCTTCTGTGCCTTCGGGAAATCATAATAGTAATTATACCCCTTTTTGTTCTTTTTTTTGCTTAAAATATCTTGGCCTATGCTCTGATTATTTAAATAATCAGAGTGTTAAAAAAATGGTATACTGTTCTCTATATGTCACACAAGGAAAAAAATGGCGAACAAAAGAAAAGGTTTAAAATCACAAAAGAAGCTATCTGGAAAGTGATAATCATTATTTCTTCTGTACTTCTTATTCTTACTTCTCTTGCACCACTCTTTTTGAGATAATAGGAGAATGTTGAGCACATCTATTGATCTTCTTCCCCGCACAAGCGGACTTACCAAAAAGAGAATGCATCTAGTGGGTATTGACACCTATGAAGACCTCCTTAAATATCCGCCAACACGATATGAAGATTTTTCACAGATAGTAAAAGTAGCTTATTTGAAGAATTTTCTTGATAAGAAAATTACCCTGCAGGGAATTGTGGTTTCGATAGCAGTGGTGAAAACACGGTCTCATATTTCCCTCCAAAAAGTAGGAGTTGAGGACGCAACGGGAAAAACATATCTTACCTTTTTTAACCAGCCATATCTCATTTCTCAAATGAAAAAAGGGCTTACCTATGCATTTTCCGGCACGGTAAAACAATTTGGGCCAACAGTTGTATTGCAGCCAGAAACTTTTGAGATTATTCAGGAAAAGGGGGGGCTCGGTGTACAGACTGGGCGAATTCTTCCCGTATATTCAGAGGCGAAAGGCTTGTCCAGCAGGCTTTTGAGGGAGAAAATTATGGGAATCTTACCTCTTGCTGCAGGTATTGAGGAAACGCTTCCCCTTTCCGTAATTAAATTGAATGGATTACAGCCATTACCAACAGCCCTCCAGACACTTCATCGACCTCTCAAAATGGAACATCTTGTGTGGGCAAAAGAACGTCTTGCATTTGAAGAATTATTTTTACTGCAACTTTCAACAGCTCTCATTAAAAAAAACTGGGGAGAGTATACGGTGGGAGAACGTATAACTCATACAAAATCTCAGGATAAAAAAATTCAGTCTCTTATTGCATCTCTGCCGTTTCAACTGACTCCTGACCAACAGGCCGCATTTACTGACATCTCTTCTGATTTGGTGAAAGAGAAACCTATGAATCGATTTTTGCAGGGAGATGTGGGATCAGGAAAAACAGTGGTGGCTGTGTTAGCGGCATATCTTACCTATCTATCTGGAAAACGAACTCTCTACATGGCACCAACAGAGATCCTCGTCATGCAGCATGCGGAAACGTTTAAAGGAATTCTTTCTCCTCTAGGAGTAAAAATCGGCATACAAACAGGCTCAAAAAAAGAACTAAAAAAAAGGCTTGCCCTGAGCAGTTCGACCTCGCTCACTGTAAACGAAGTCGAAGGGGAGGAGTTTGACATCGTTATCGGTACACATGCCCTTCTTTCATCCCCCGTTATTGTTTCCCATGTGGCACTCGTTATTATTGATGAACAGCATCGATTTGGGGTAAAGCAACGAGCTATTCTGAAATCAAAGGGAATCACTCCACACCTTCTCACTATGACCGCAACTCCCATCCCACGGACTGTGGCCCTTACTGCATTTGGCGAGCTTGATATGAGTGTTTTAAGTACGATGCCAAGCGGAAGAAAACCCATTAAAACATATGTGGTGACTCAAACAAAACGAAAGGACGCGTATACATGGATAAAGAAAGAAATTCAAAAAGATAAAATTCAGGTATTTGTCATTTGCCCGCTTGTGGAAGAATCGGAAACCGAGACACTTTCAAGTGTTAAAGCTGCAACGACTGAGTTTGAGCTATTAAAGAAAGAGTTTGTTGGATTAAATCTTGGTCTTCTCCATGGAAAAATGAAACCTGTGGAAAAAAATACTATCCTTGATGAGTTTCGAGCAAAAAAAATTGATATCCTTGTTTCAACATCCGTGGTAGAGGTGGGAATTGATATTCCCAATGCTACTATAATGATAGTAGAAGGGGCCGAACGGTTTGGCCTCTCGCAGCTCCATCAACTGCGAGGACGTGTGGGAAGAGGGAGCGCTCAATCTCATTGCCTCTTGTTTTCATCCAACAATGTACCCGCACCTCGTTTATCATTTTTTTCCCAAACCTTAGATGGAATGAAGTTGGCAGAATACGACCTAAAAGAACGGGGACCGGGAAATATTTTTGGGATAGAGCAGAGCGGATTTATGGAAATGCGTTTTGCATCTTTCTCAGATATTCTTCTTATCCAAAAAACACAAAAGGCGGTACAGGAATATCTCAAAGCAGACCCAGAGGCAAGCTCATCTGTTCTTTCTGCCCGATTAGGCAAGTTCCAAATTGACAAAATAGCGAAGGATTAGATTATTTTTTTCGATGTATCGATACATCGAAAAAAATGCTACAATCAAACTATGACACAGAGGAAAAATGTTTCTTTCCTTAGCATTGTTCTAGCTTCCTCGGTTCTTCTTAATATATTTTTTGGGTATAAGATATTTTATTCACAACGGAAACAAACAAAACAAAACAACGTAGAGACGTCCCGACGGGACGTTTCAACCATTCATACGGTGCAACGGGTAATAGACGGGGATACGTTTGATATTGAAAATGGGGAACGAGTTCGATTGTATGGTATTAACGCTCCAGAATATCCGAAGGGGTGTATGAGCGAGGATGCGAGAAACAGGCTTGAAACCCTTATTCTCAACAAGAATATAGGGATAGAACAAGTAGCAAAGGATAATTTTGGGAGATTAGTAAGCCTGGTGTATCTTGATGATCTTTTTATCAACGAAACACTCGTAGAAGAGGGTTATGCCTATTTTGAGAAAAGCAAACCTGAAACTGAGAGTACTCTGACACTTGAGAAGGCTGAAGCAAAAGCAAAACAAACTGGGAGGGGAGTATGGTCTTCCTTTATAACTATGACCGTATCACGGTAAAGCCGGGGACAACTGACCGATGGTTCTGTACGGAAAAGGAAGCCCAGGCTGCAGGATTCCGAAAATCGCTTGATTGTCCAAGGTAAAGTCTGTTATAATTGTCTTCAACTATGACACCACTACCAAAACGAAAACACTCCACCCAACGAGTTGGAAAGCGCAATGCCTCTAATAGGGTAGAATTGGCTTCATTAATTGTGTGTAAGAACTGTGGAAAAAATAAACTCCCCCACAGGATCTGCAAATATTGCAATAAATAATTATGGATGTCCGGCATAAGAATCGGATTGAAATCGTGGAGAATTTATTTGCTTATTCCTTTACACAGCCTTCTTTTATTGCCCCTCATAAAAGCAGGCAATTTGATGAACTGGTTCCAAAAATACCGGAAATCGATAAGGAAATAGTCGTGACGGCGCACAAATTTCCTATTGACCGCTTGTCAAAGATAGATTTGGCTATTTTAAGATTGGCAATTTATGAGCTGAAAATCAACCCTATTGAACCAGTTAAGGTCGTTATAAATGAGGCCATAGAACTCGCCAAAGAACTGGGGGGAGAAAAATCCTACACATTTATCAATGGCGTTCTTGGTACCCTTATTCCCCATGATACAACTCGGTGAGACAATCCAAAAAGAGACTACTATTGAATTTATAAACAAGGACCTTCTTTTTAATGCGTTTGTCCATCGATCGTATCTCAATGAGCATAAGGATAGAAAACTTTCCTCAAACGAAAAAATGGAGTTCCTGGGAGACAGCGTTCTCTCCCTTGCTACCTCCATCTATCTTTTTAAGCATTTTCCCAACCTTGATGAAGGCGCCTATACGGATATTAAGGCGTCTGTAGTTCGCACGGAAAGTCTTGCTGATGCGGCCGTTAAGCTACACTTCGGAAGCCTCGTTTTTTTATCAAGAGGCGAAGAACAAAATGGAGGAAGGGAAAACAAAAATATCCTTGCCGATTGTTTTGAATCATTTATTGCGGCATTATTCCTTAACCAGGGTTTTGAAAAAGCCTATACTTTCATTCTTACTTGGTTGTTCACAGATAAGCTTGACTACGTTGTCAAGAATAAACTGTATTTGTCACCCAAAAGTCGCCTTCAGGAGCTGATTCAAGCCAGCCATAAAGCCCTGCCAACATATGCCATTACGACCGAGGCCGGCCCCGAGCATAAAAAGGAGTTTCTTATTTCTGTTTCTTACAACAAAAAGGAGCTGGGAAGAGGCAAGGGCGCCTCAAAAAAAGAGGCAGAAGAACAGGCCGCGAAAAATGCACTGGAATTTTTGAAGAAAAATAGTTATACTATCTAAATATGGCAGCCACAATCAGACTCATGAAATTCGGAAAAAGAGGATATCCAACATATAGAATAGTGGTTCTTGATAAAAGAAAAAAGAGAGACGGTTCATACTTAGAAAAAATGGGAACTTATAACCCCCATACGGAGCCAGCAACTCTTCTTATTGATGATGCAAAACTCCAAGAATGGCTCAGAAAAGGAGCCCAGGTTTCTGAAGGAATGAGGAGACTTCTGAAGAATAGAAAAACAAAATAATTCGTTTCTACTCATCTGCAACACTCGTAAATGGATCGTTTTTTATCGCATAATCAGTCGTGACAGATTGATAGTCAGAGGAGCTGAATTGAAACTTAATCTTTTGTTTTATTGCCAGTAACTTTTGAATTTCCTCTTTAGAAAGTTGTGGTACTTGAACGGTTTCATTGAAAGCAAATCTCTTACTGTAAAAGTTTAGAGTTATTCTCGTGCTCCCTGAGTTCATGCCTCCATATTGAATCTGGTCA
>Ga0210016_1004807_pt1 | contig 11442 bp, 9 predicted proteins | sample CryGeyCG2014_300_FD_185454 | JGI IMG/M metagenome (GOLD analysis project Ga0210016, IMG submission 185454) | Groundwater microbial communities from aquifer - Crystal Geyser CG02_land_8/20/14_3.00 (SPAdes) (version 2) | ecosystem: Environmental > Aquatic > Deep subsurface > Groundwater | place... | reverse complement strand
AAAGAGTTAAAATCAAGAAAACCCCCACCCCCATTGAAAGAAGAAGGACGGTCTTCTTCTCCGGAGCAACCTTTCTCCTCTTCTGGGTCTTATATCGAGCGGGTAAAAGATTTAATTTAATCATAACTTAAGAAAATAGACTAATCACTTTTTTCATTTATCTTTTTTCTTTAGGGTTTGGGAAGATTTGGTGAGAGGTGGTGCCATATGAAAAACCTTTTTAATTTTTCTTTTATTCATTAGAATTAAAGTGAAAATGCAGAAGATGCTAGAAAGTATAAGTAGGAAATAGTTATATGGGCGATTACCAAAAAAGGTGGGCATTGCAGTTTTTATGTAATTCAGAGAAACTTTTCCTTCTAATATAGAATAGAAGCTATGAGCAGTGTCCTTCAGTGTTAGTACAACAAATAGCGAACAAAGAAACATGTAAATTGCTAAAATCTGAATCCATATTCTGGCAGCATTACGCATTTTATAAATTCCCACAGCTAAAATGCCAAAGGCAATTCCTGCAGAGAATGAATATGGGAAATCAATAGGAATAACATATTTTTTTTCTCCAAGAGCCATGAGACCCAATATTAGAGAAAAGATTGATAAACATACTAAAATTATTGTCATTAAGACAATGCTTTTTGGCCGATAACCTAATGTCATAAAAACTCCTTTATGGGGTCATTGGAGAAATAGCTTTGGAAATTACATCCCATACACTTCCTACAAGAGACTCTACTGCAGCACCACAGATCTGCGCGCATTCTTTGCCAGGTTGGCTAGCTCTGAACCATTCATAGAATCTCAGATATGGCTTTAATTTTTGAGAAGCTAAATGCGAGTATTTTAACGCTGTATTCATACATCTTGTACACTGGCTTGTTGTATAACAAGTATAGATAACTTTCGAAATAATTCTTCCACCTATTACGATACTTATTACTGTGAGCCCACTTTCACCAGTGGGATCAGTATAATTAACCGGATTATTCTCCACATAAACATAGGGATGGCTCCACATCGGAGCACCCACGGAGATGCTGGTACCACAAGTAGCACAACCCCCACCTGAAGAAGAACCGCCTAATGAAAGAGGGTCCTTAGATAAGAATCTCCCCACCTTGCTATCATAATACCTTGCTCTATAGAAGTAAAGACTTGAGTCTGACTCATATTCTCTGCCGGTGTAGGTAATGGTGTTTCTTCTGCTGGGAGGGAAGTAATTATGAATTCTTTCCTTAGCTGGAGCAAGATAAGGAGAGGCAATTCCCTCGGGAACCAGGGTGCCAAATGGGGAGTAGTTATAGCTCTCTACTACATTCCCCTGCTCATCGGTAAGAGCAACTACAGAGCCAAGGCCGTCATAATGGTAATAGATTGTTTTTGCTTTCTTCTGAGGAGAAGGCCGAGCAAGCTCGGCAACTACATCAGTCCTCTCCCCTTGAGGGAGAGGAAAAGTGGAGGTGGAAGTTGTTTTGGATATCCACTCATCAATCCCTAAGCCTGTGGTGTATCTGGCTAAGGTTCTATTCTTATCATCTAACTCTAATAAAATGTTATCTCCATCGTAGAAGTAAAATGTGTCTCCAGAGGAATCGGACTTATAAATTCTTTTCCCAAAGGGACAATAAGCGAAGTTATTGGTTCTGGTTGCTTCTCTGAAAATATAAGGGGAGGTATAGGCAATTCCGGTGAGTCTATTCTCAGGGTCATAGCCATAGGAAGTGAGGAATTCTTTACCCCTCACCTCTTCCTCCTCTCCCGCAAGGGGAGAGGAAAGAGTATTCCCTAATTTAAGATCCTTTAATACCTGATTGCCATTACCATCATAGCCATAGTCTATTGTCTTAATGGGAATCTCTTTTCTTCCTATGAGCTGCTCCTCCTTGATGAGTTGATTGGCGGAATTGTAACTATAGCTTACAGTGGCAAGAGGATGAATCTTCTCAGGAAGTTCAATCTTATGGTCACAGTAGTCCTTTAAGAAGGGGTGAATAAAGGAGGTGGTGAGTTTTGTGCGATTACCTACAGAGTCATAATCATAGTTAATGTCCCAGCCATGAGAACTTCTTGCTTTGATTAATTGATAGAGGGAATCATAAGAGTAGTAAGTAGTTGTTGCGGGTTCGATGAATCGAACCCCTACAGACTTCTCTTTTTTGGTTAATCTATTGCCGAGAGCATCGTAGGTGTAATCATAAGAAGAGATGATTTTATCGTGTTTGCCTTTGCCATAGTTGGTTAGATTGATTAATCTACTCAACTTATCATAGGAGTAGGTGGTGTAGGTGTTGTTAGGATAGTTCATCCTGATTCTTCGCCCCAGTTTATCATACGCATAGGTTGTGGTCAGGTTATCGGGGTTGGTTAAGGAGACGAGGCGATTTAATTCATCATAGGAGTAGGTGGTTGTTTTGCCTTCCGGGTCAATCATCTTGATTCGGTTACCAAGAGAGTCATATTCATATCTGATTGCACCTTTAGAGGCGATGTCAAGTTTGGTCAGCCTAGAAAGTTTATCGTAGGTGTAGTTAACCGCTAAATTATTGATATTATCATCAAAGTGGATGAGGTTGCCGAGAGAGTCATAGGAGTAGTTGACAGCAAGGTCTTTTGGGTAAAGGGTCTGGGTAAGGTGATTTAAGGGGTTATAGGTGTAATTTGTGGTTACCCCATTGGCATCGGTTCTGCTGATAAGGTTTCCTTTCGCATCATAAGCATAAGAGATAGTATCACCTGCCGGGCCGGTCTCAGAAATCAGTCTATTTAAAGAATCATAGGCATAAGTGGTAGTGTTGCCATTGGCATCAACAACTGCCGTTCTGTTCCCATTGTTATCGTATCTATATTGGGTAACTCCTCCTTTGCTATCAGTTACCTTGATTAACTGGTTTTTGGCATTGTATTCGTAAGATGTAGTGTTATTTAGAGCATCGGTGGAGGAGATTCTATTGCCATTGGCATCATAGGTAAAGGTGGTTGTATTCCCCTTAGGGTCGGTAATTTTAATGAGTTGATTGAGAGCATTATACTCAAAGAGGGCAGTATTTCCTTCAGGGTCGGTTCTACTGAGCATATTTCCCGAAGCATCATAGGTAAAAGAGGTGATGTTGCCAAGATTATCGGTAATCTTGGAGAGATTTCCAACATCATCATATTCAAAGGAGGTGGCTTGATTTTCAGGATTGGTGATGGAGATGAGATTTCCCTTCTCATCATAGGCATAGCCGGTGGTCTTATTATCCGGATCGGTAATGCTGGCTAAATTTCCTTTTCCATCATAGGTATAGGAGGTCTTATCACCTTTAGGATCAGTGATAGAAGTAATCTGGTTATAGATGCTCTCATAGGTATAGGTTGTGGTATTTGCTTCTGGGTCGGTTAGAGTCAGGAGATTCCCATTTTCATCATAGGTATAGGAGGTAGTATTGCCAGCCTGATCTGTAGTGGAGAGAAGGTTTCTGTTCTCATCAAAGGTATTGGTTGCAAGATTACTCTGAGCATCCTTTAACTCAGGAAGGGTATCAAATTCAAGGTTATAGGAATAGGTGGTAACATTTCCTTTGGAGTCGGTGACTGTTGCTTTGCTGTTAACATCATCATAAGAAATAGTAATGGGAGGTTCATCGTTGAGTTTAGAGGAGATAAGCCTATTTTTTTCATCATAGGAGTAAGTAACAATATTCTCTTTAGGGTCAGTCTTGCTGATTATTCGGTTATTCTCATCGTAGGTGTATTGTTGGGAATAGCCAAGAGGATCGGTAATTTTAATTAGGTTATCTCCGTCGTACTCAAAGGTCGTGGTTTTCCCAGCTGGGTCAGTTACTGAGGTTACTTTGTTATCTGTATAGGAAAGAGTTGTTATTCTGCCGGAGGAATCAGTAATGATTGCGAGATTTCCGGAGGCATCATAATCAAAGGCTTGGATATTCCCATTCCTATCTTCAATCTGAGTAATTCTACCTTCAGAATTAAAGGAATATTTTGTTCCATACTTTTTGGTTAAGAAATAGGTCCCATCTGGATTCTTAATTATGGTAAATTTTTCTCCTGTTCTGGGTAGCGGTTCATAGATAGAAGGTTCTTCTTCAGTGGGAACTGAGATAATCTTCGTTCCATCCTCATCGATGAAAGAAATCCAATCAATTGAATCTTTTAAACAGATATTATAGTTATGAGTAAAGTGAGAACCAAAGGGACCAGTAGAGGATTCTCTGCCATTATAAGAGAGAGTAAGATTAGTAGTTAGACCTGTTCCGGTAGAAGTGGTAATTGCTTTATCAAAGAAAAGATTACCGATGGAAAGGTTGACAAGGGAATTCCCTTTAACATAAGGAGCAATACATTTGTCTGCTCCAGCATTCTGCGCTGGTTCTTCTTCTGGAGTGGGAGGAGCAACAACAGAGCTGACAATAACATGAAGAGTGGGAAGTCCTGCTACATATCTTTTTCCGTATCCCTTATAAGTATCATCATTTAATAATTTTGCTCTTAGACCTAATATCTTCTCATTGCCAACTACAATAGCACCACCTTCAACAACTGCTGGATCCAAAGATATAATTGTCCCTACTGGGAGAGGACCACCAGTAGAAGCTAAGAGCGAACCATAATCATCCCAACCGGCAAAAGCAGTGCTGTTGCTAAGATAAATTTCGTAAGAAGGATCTCCGGTTCCTTCTTTATAACTATTGCTATCCTGGGATAACCAGGCGTTGATTACCCGCCAGCCTTTAGGGTATTTAATAAATCCACCTGAGGCTCTGTTAACACAACAGTTTACTGGATGCTTTGCTCCCCCGAATTCTACACGAACAAAACCTCCCCATTGTCCTCCAGTCTGTGTCGAATTAAAAATAGCGTTAGCAAGAGCCTCTTCAGCCATTGCATCCCGAGTGTCAGGGTGAGTGCTGTAACCAAGGTGCGATAGGGAATAAGATATGCCTAGTTGCTTTTCTTGCTCTTCGGCGGACGAAATACCAGGCAGGAAAATGAAAGATGCTATCCCAAGAATGAAGAGAGATAGGATTAAAGATAAAATACTGCTTTTTTTTATTTTACTCATTTTTGCTGCTATCCTATCAACCTCTATCATTATTTATATTTTACCTCAAAAAGTCTGTATTGTTAAATCAGTGCCTGATGTATTCTTAATCATCCCTCTAAAGCGAGGCCAATGGCCACCGCCAATTTCCCGGTATCTGCCTCTATATCTTTTAGATTAGTATTGACTTTTAGATTGAGCGTTGGATTCCAGGACAAAACAGGAACACCCAAATGCTCCTGGAAAAATGACTGGAGCAAAGCGGTTATTCCCCCGGAAAGATAAATCTTGCTGATGGTCTCCCCGAATTGTCTTTCATAGTAACTAAAGGAAAGACGGATTTCGTTAATCAGAGATTCCAGGGTCTCTCGGGCTAACTCCAAAATTTCTTCTCTTTGGCCTTCTGTTTGCAGCAAATTATTTGCTTCATTTAAAGAGCAATCATTTTTATCTTTGGCCAGGAGGTCAATAATGGTCAATCTACCAAATTGGATGTCCCGGCTGAGAAAAGGTTCCTTCCCTTTAAGAACATTAATATTGCTAATTTCCGAACCAATATTAATCAAAGCCGCCGCCTCCCCTTTGCCGGCAGGATTGCTATTGGTAAAAGCATTGATTAATGCGGTAGAATTGGTATCAATAGTAGATATTTTTAATCCTGCCTCACTTATTGTTTTAATCTTCTCTTCAATCAATTCTTTCTTCACCGCGGCTAAAGCAATTTTCATAGTTTTGCTGTCCGGTGAAAACTCCTCTAAGACCTGAAAATCATATTCAACTTCATCCTTCTTGAAAGGGATATGCTGTTCCAGTTCAAATTTCATTGCTCCGGCCAATTCCTCCCTGGGCATTTTCGGCAGCGTCGGATACCTTACTACAACCGAAGGTCCGCCTACTCCGATATTTACCAGCCGCTTATTGGCTAAGTGAGCCGAGAACATTTTTTTTAAGCCATTTTTTAATCTGGTCTTTAAATCTTCCCCGAGGTCAAGATGAATTATTTTATAATTATCTAAAGATTTATCTTTCCCGGAAATATCCGCCGCTTTAATACTGTCAGTCTCTAAATCTAAACCTATCGCCATTTTTAATACCTACTTTAACGACGACCCCGTATTAAATACGGGGTAATCTAATTAAGAACTTTAAAATCTGAAACAGCTATTCTTTTATCTTATTACTCTTTAATTCGTGTAATTCGAGAAATTCGTGGTTGCTTTTTCTGTGACGTTAATATTGTATCACATTATTCTTATTTAATGCAAGTTCCTGTTTTAAGAAGAGTTGGTTTCTGGCGATCAGGATGTCAAAATCTATCTTTTCTCCGTCAAACTCGGGCCCATGAACGCAAGCAAATTTTGACTCATTCCCAATCTTTACCCGGCAGGAGCCGCACATCCCGGTTCCATCAACCATTATTGGATTTAAACTTACCCTTGTTTTTAGGCCTATAGGTTTGGTAATCTGGCAAATTACCTTCATCATTATCAGAGGTCCGGCGGTAACCACCAGATTTATTTCCTCTTTTTGCTCAATTAATTTTTTTAAAATATCAGAAACAAAACCTTTTTCCCCTGCGGAGCCGTCATCGGTAGTAACGAAAAACTTATCGCTGATTCCTTCGGTCTCTTTTCTCAAAATGAGAAAATCTTTGCTTTTTGCTCCGAGAATAGAAATAATTTTATTGCCTGCTTCCTTCAAGGCGCAAGCTATCGGATAAACTACTGCGGCTCCCACTCCTCCGCCAATGGCAACTACCTTCCCAAAATATCTAATTTCGGTTGCTTTTCCCAGGGGTCCGACTAAATCTAAAATCTCTTCTCCCGGCTCAAGAAGACCTAATTTTTTCGTGGTCCTCCCAACCTCCTGAAAGATTAAGGAGATAGTTCCTTTCTCTAAATCTTTATCGGCAATGGTAAGAGGAATTCTCTCTCCTTTCTCGTCAACCCTTAAAACCACAAATTGCCCCGGCCTTGCTTTCTTGGCAATCTCCGGAGCCGCCAGCATAATTCTCTTAATCCCTTCCGCCAATATTTCTTTTTTAACTATTTTCACCATAGCAAGAACCCATCTCCTTCTTTTTGATTACGCTCTTTCTTCATAGTTCCAAAAATTTTGGGGAGAAATGATGTCAATACCCTTATATTTCTTCAAAATGAGTAAGTCCTTATTGCCGCTTATGATACATCGGCACTTGCCTTTTAGGGCAGTACCGAGAATAAAATTGTCTTTTGGATCACGGCAAACAGTTCTCTCCAGATTTAAAGGGGTCATAATCACTATCCGGCTGAGAAGCAATTGGGTAGCTTTGCTCACCTCATACTTGGAGAATTTGAACTTGCTGATCAATTTATCAGAGAATTCTGTAAGTATGAATTTTGAGGCTATGATTTTATGGCAGCGGATACAGTGTTCAAACAATTCACTACAGACCCCATGAGAAATAAAGGCAGCAATCAGAACGTTCGTATCAAAGACTATCTTCATTACTAAAGATGTCTTGGTCAGTGTAGACACGAGGGCTTTTTTCTATCATCTTTTTACGCAAAGCTCTAAATTGACGAATAAACAGATAGTCCCGCAGCGATTCTCTGATGATACTGCTGCGGGTTGTGCCTTCCTGAACCGTTATTTTATCAAGCTGTTTCTTAATCTCTTCCGGGATACTAATTGTTACGGTTTCTCTCATACTTCTTCTCCTCCTTTCGCTTACACTACACTCGTCGGTCAGGGTGCTCACATCTCGCACCCGACGCTATCTCGTGCTCGTTACTCGTCGCACAGCGTCCCTCCTGTAATAAAAAATAACACAAAAACCTTATCCTGTCAAATCTGTCATTCCCCTTTTTCTAAAAGGGGTGTCTGCGTTAGCAGACGGGGTATTGTTCCCCTGCAGTTTTTTACCAAGAATAATGAAGAATAAATTTTTATGGTCCAAATACGAAATTTTTCGGTAATACAAAACCGTAAATCCCATTTTTCTAAAAAACTCTTTTGCTTTCTGTGATATAGTTGTAACGTGAACCCCCCTAATCCTTTTTTGATGCAGACATTCTAAATAGTTCTTGATCAGTTCTCCCCCGATCCCTAAACTCCTGAATTTATAATCAATATTTATATGGAAAGAAGCGGGATAATCTCTGGAAAAATCTGGATGATTAAACTCACCCTTTAGGACTGACTTAAAACAGTTCAGACAAAACTTTCTTGTTTTAGATTTAAAGATAAGCCCTTTAAATAGGAATTTCAGGCATACCGGGGGGATTATCTTGTTCATAAATATCATTCTCTGCCTCTTCTGACTCCTACAGCCGGTTAAATAACCAACTACCTGTTTGTTAATTTCGGCTACAAAGGTAAGGTCAGATTCAAAGTCGGTATAATAGGAAGTGATGAAATCGGCTAAAATCTGGCGGTCATCAAAAAACTTTTCCATTGGCTCGCCCATAAAGGCCGTATCACAACAAATCCTTCTTATGGCCTCTCTGTCTATCTTATTATATTTTCTAAATTCAATAATTTATCGTCACCACCTTTTCACTTATCTTTCCTTCTTTAATAAGATTGCCTTCATCATCAATGACATGGTACTTTTCTGCTTCTATCCCCTCTTTGATTTTAATCGTTAGACCGTTCAATTCAAGTTCGCTCCCCTTCTCTAAGGTGATTTTGAGCGTAGAATTATCTATCCTGGACTCCGCCCATAACAGTTCTCTTGCTTTCCACCATAGTGTGAGTTCTGTTAAATTCGGTTTCCAGAGATTTTTGGTGGTTATGTATTTCAAACTTCTGTCTAGCAGGTTTAACCCTTGAGGATTATTCAGGGGTTCTATATGGGATAACAGTATAAAAATTCCTCTTCTGTTATGGGTCTTTTCAAATCTGTTTTTTATAATCATAAAGTTTTTAGAGTTAAAGTGGGTGCGAAAAAAATCTCCATGACTAATGAATTCAATCAGATTTAAATCTTCTGGATGATACGGGTAATAGATAGATTCAGCAAATCTCCTGTTTGCCATCATAAAAGGAGGGGGATAAATACTCGCGTTTGAACCATATAAAAAATTAAGTTCATCTAATATTTTTAATGTCTGCTGGTTTGCACTGAAAGCAGGGGCTCTAAATCCATTTACTTGAAAACCAGCATCTTCAAGAATTTTTCTCCCCGTATAGATTCGCCTTTTCTGTTCTCCATAAGGCAAATCTGCAAATTCCTTTGCTAGATTAATAATCTTTGGCTTTTTTCTCGGCACCCAATGAGTTAGTCCATGTTGGGCTATTTCATGCCCATCTTCGGTGATTTCTTGAAGAACTTTTGTTAGCTCATCATTCTTACTCAACCTATATCTACCTTTATAATGGGGGATAACAAAGAAAATTCCCTTAACACCGTATTCATTGAGAATATCAACCACATTTTTTACCTTACCCGGTTCAGTTAATTTATTTATATCGTCGTTTGTGAAAATGAATACAGATTGAAAATTATTCGGATAGAGATTAATCTCTATGTTTTCATCCTCTCTGAATAAAACAGGTGGTCCAAAAATCAGATCCCGGTAATAGTAAACAAGGAAATAGCTGACTGCAAATAGAATTAAAAACAAAACTCCTATTATGATTTTTGTTTTAGTGAATTTTATCCTTTTTATCACTAAATCTCCTCAAAATAATTCATTGTATGGAATTTCAAACTTATTTCTTCGCAACCTGAAGGTTGCGGCTACCATCTTTATACGCACCATAAATCCTGCGTTAATTTAATCTCTCCGTATCCAGAAATATCTCTTTCTGATACTCCCTGAACTTCACTACTGTAGAGATGGATTCCCGATTACTATACTATCGGGAATGACAATATTGGGGCACTTCGAAAATGACAACAAGGAGAGATTGCCACAGTCGCTACCGCTCCTTCGCAATGACAAACCCCTTTGTCATTCCTGCGGAAGCAGGAATCTACTGTCATCTGTGGCTATATCTTTTCAGGAAAACTTACCTGTTACATTAGGAACAATAGCAGAGTAAACTCTGCAACTACAATAGGAAATTTCCAGGTTTATCTTTTTTCCCACTTCAAAAGTTCGGTAATCTTGCTTAAAGTGGTGCCGTCTTTGATTTCCTTGCGCAGCCTGTTTTCTCTTTCCAGGACATCCATTGCCCGATTGGCGACTTCGGCGGCCTCTTTCTGGGGAATTACCACTACTCCGTCATCATCCCCGACAACCCAATCCCCCGGGAAAATTTTTCTTCCTCCCAGTCTAACCGGAACGTTCAATTCGCCAAAACCCTTTGGCTCTCCCGCTGCTGGAGTAATAATTTTGGAAAAAGCTGAAAATTTTAATTTTTTTATCTCTCCTGCGTCCCGAATGGCCCCGTCAATCACTACCCCGGCAATCCCCTTAGCCAGGCAACTGTTGGTAGCCAACTCCCCCCAGACTGCGGGACCGACGCCTCCGGCGTCAACGACAATAACATCTCCTTTTTTTGCCAAATCAACCGCTTCTACCGGCTTAGCCCAATCCCCGGGATAGGTCCTCACCGTAAAAGCTTTTCCCGCCATCTTTATTCCGGAGAAGACCGGCGAAATCCCTTTTAACGCTCCTTCCCGATGCATCGCATCGGAGATATTGGCGGTAGAAACCAAAAGTAAAATATCTTTGGCGTTTTTTTCAGTGATTCTTTTATAGAGTTTTGTTTTAATTTTGGTTTTTGTCTGCATCGCTCTTTTAATTTTCCGGGTGGCTTCCCGGGCATCTTCTTCTTTGGTAATTGCTCCCCCGACAATAAGAATATCGGCTCCGGCGTTGAGCGCATCCACCACGGTTTCCGAATTAATCCCCCCGGCGACGGCAATCGGAAGATTAGTTTTAAGGCGCAATTCCTTCAATTGGTTAAAAGATATTTCCCCCTCCATCTGTTCATCAATGCTGATGTGGATTCCGAGAAAATCTGCGCCAAGTTTTTCAATCTCCCGAGCGCGTTTCAAGATGGAAGAGCATCCGAGAAAATCCACCATAATTTTCGCTCCATAATTTTCCCCGGCTTTGACCGCATCCCGAATTGTGGCGTCAGGAGCCATAGCTATAACGCAAACAATATTTGCTCCCGCTTTTGCCGCGGTTTCCACCTCAAGCCTGCCCACGTCCATCGTCTTCATATCGGCAACAATTTGGTGTCCGGGAAATCTCTTTCTTAATTCCCGGACTGACTCCAGTCCAATACTTTTAATCAGAGGAGTGCCGGCTTCAATCCAGTCTGCTCCTCCGCTGACGCTCTCGGCGGCTACTTTGAGCGCGCGGGGTAAATCAACAAAATCCAATGCTACCTGTAAAATTGGCTTCATTTTGTTAAACAGGACGCAGATTTACGCAGATAAAAAACATAATAAGTCATTCTGA
>Ga0210016_1004799_pt1 | contig 11449 bp, 9 predicted proteins | sample CryGeyCG2014_300_FD_185454 | JGI IMG/M metagenome (GOLD analysis project Ga0210016, IMG submission 185454) | Groundwater microbial communities from aquifer - Crystal Geyser CG02_land_8/20/14_3.00 (SPAdes) (version 2) | ecosystem: Environmental > Aquatic > Deep subsurface > Groundwater | place... | reverse complement strand
TTTGAACTTATATCCATAGAATATATATTATCATAAAAGTGGAAAAGACACTTGACTTTAGGGTCCTAATCAGAGAAGATTGAAAAATAGTATGTCGTTAAAGATATCGGATAAAAAAGGGAAATATAGTAAAAAGGGAGTTGCTAAGACTCCTCTTATCTATTTGAGCCTCCTATTATTCTTTTTGTTGGGGGTTTTTTATTTTAGCTCTGCTTTTGGCCCTGTTTTCTCTTCAAAATGCGTGAGCTATCTGAATTTATTTAAGGATTCTGTCGCTTCCGAAGGGAAAGAATTTTGCTTCCCTGATGCGGATATGAAGCCGGTGCAGGGATTATTTTTAAGTTCATCGGATAAGTTTTCACCGGAACCGCCTGACTATTTTCTTGTTGGAGGAGATAGCGTTCGGGCAGTATCGCCCGCAGTGGTTATTACGCCTCAAGTTTTAGGCGATTGGGCAGGAGAACCGGTTTCCGATGGAGACGGAAAGGATATTATTGAATATGCTGTCCAAGAAGGAGATAGTCTCTGGTCAATCGCCTCGTCTTTTAAAATTTCAATGGAAACATTGTTTTGGGCTAATGACCTTAAGAGTTTGACGATTGCTCCCGGGGCAAAATTTTTGGTATTGCCTGTCACCGGCGTAATGCATGTGGCTGAAGAAGGAGATACTGTCCTTGCTTTGGCTGAAAAATACAAGGCCAGCCGGGAAGAGATAGTTTCTTTCAATGATTTGTATGGAGAAGAAAGTTTGCTCCGAGGACAAGTTATTATTGTCCCCGGCGGGAAAATGGGGGCAGTTTCCATCTTGAGCGCTCCAAAAACAACTGCTTCTTCTTCATTGTCAACGAATAATTTTTACGGTAAGAGCCATGCTTTTCCTTATGGCCAGTGTACTTGGTGGGTAGCTCAAAAAAGAGCCATCGGCTTTTGGGGCAACGCTAAGGATTGGATAAATAATGCCGTTGCAGACGGGTTTTCAGTATGTAGAGGGAGCTATTGCGTCCCTCAAATAGGAGCTGTTGTTTCTTTGGCCGGGCACAAAGTTTATGGCCATGTCGCTTACGTGGAAGAAGTTAAGGGAGACAAGATCGTTTTTTCGGAAATGAATTATATCGGTTTAGGCAAGATGAATTATAGGACGCTTAAGATCGGATCCCCTTCCATTAAGGGTTATATCTATTAAACCTCGTCGCGAATTCTATACATCAAAGTCTCGCTTAAATGTTGGTACAAAATATTTTCAGAACCTTCTAAATCAGCCACTGTCCGGGCTGTTTTTAAAACTCTGTGATAGCCTCTGGCGGACAATTTTCCCGAATCAACATATTTTCTCAAAAGATTCTTGCTGTCCATATTAACCTGGCAGTATTTTTTTATTTGAGATATCCCCATTTCGGAATTGATTGATATTTTTTCATTTTCAAATCTTTTTTCCTGAATTTTTCTGGCTTTTTCCACCTTTTCCCTTATATTGGAACTGGAATTCTCCTCATCTAATGAAACCAATTTTTCATATTTCACAGCCGGGACGGAAATAAAAATATCAATCCTGTCCATCAGCGGGCCGGAGAGCTTTCTTTTGTATTTGCTTATTTGAGAATTGCTGCAATCGCATTTTTTATCCGGATCTCCTCTATGTCCGCATGGACAGGGATTGCTGGCAGCCACCAAAGTAAAGCGGGAAGGGAGTTTTAAAAAATGTTTTGCTCTTAATATATTTATGCTTCCCTCTTCTATCGGTTGCCTTAAGCTTTCAAGGGCGTCTCGATGGAATTCCGGGAATTCATCCAAAAATAAAATACCTCTATGAGCTAAGGTTATTTCCCCCGGCCTTGGAGGATTTCCTCCTCCGATCAAAGCTACTTCTGAAGATGAATGATGGGGCGCCCGGAAAGGTCTGAAGTTTATCAAGGGTTTATTTTCTTCTAAAAGTCCGGCGATGCTGTATATTTTGGTGACCTCTAAAGATTCTTCAAAAGAAAGAGATGGCAATATTGAAGGCAAGGCTTTGGCCAGCAATGTTTTGCCTGTTCCCGGCGGTCCGACCATAAGCAAATTATGGGCTCCGGCGGCTGATATTTCCAAAGCTCTTTTGGCTGTTTCTTGTCCTTTTATATATCCTAAGTCAATCGGGTACTCGGCGTTTTCAAGGAAATCTTCAATTTTTGTTTCTTGAGGCTCAATGATTTTTCTTTTTTCAAGATGGTCAATCGCCTCTTCCAATGTTTTAACTCCTATAACCTTTATCCCTCTTACCAGTCCTGCTTCACGGGCGTTTTGTTCAGGCAGGAGCAGTTCATTAAAACCATTCTTTTTGGCGCTTAAAGCAAAGGACAAGGCGCCTTTTATCGGCCTTAATCTCCCGTCAAGAGCCAGTTCTCCTATGAATATTTTATCTTTTGTCTCAAAGGAGATTTTTTTTGTTGTCAAAAGAAAAGCTAAAGCGATGGGAAGGTCGTAAGAAGATCCTTCTTTTTTTATATCAGCCGGAGCAAGACTCACCAGAACCCTTATCGATTGATGATGAGGGGATTTGAAGCCGGAGCTTTCTATTGCTGCTCCAACCCTTTCTCTTGCTTCTTGGACTGACTTGTCCGGCAGGCCCACTATTTCAAAATACCTCAAGCCGTATGAGGTATCTATTTCCACTTCAATTGTTTGAGCATCCAGTCCGACAAGGGCGGCCGAGAAAACCTTAGAGGGCATAATATATCATCAGAATTTCAAATTACAAATTTCAAATTGCTAATTCTTTTTGCATTTGAGGCAGAGGCGGGACTCTGGGCAAGCGTTAAGACGTTTTTGGGGAATTTCCTTGCCACATTTTTCGCAAATTCCGTATTTACCTTTCTCCCCTTTTTTAATTTTATTTAGAGCCAATTTTGTTTCTGCAAGCCTTGTTTCTAAAGATTCTTCAATGGGCAAAAGAGTGGCGTATTCTTCCACGTCGTCGGCCGCTACCTCTAAGACAGAGTCTCCTATTTCTTCGCCGGTGTTTGGATTAGGGAAACGAACTTTCCAGTCGCCTTTTGTTTTTTTATTTTTATCGGCGATTTTTTCCAGTTCTTTTTCCAATCTTTCTTTTTCGTCGCTCAATTTTTTGCTTATTTTTTCAATTTCCTTTTTCATTTTTTTTGTTTGTTTATTTGTTAGCCGTATTAGCGAGTATGTTCTCAATTATTTTCTCAATACTGCCATAGGAGCTGGTTACAATGAGGGTATCATTGATTATAGCATAGCAAATCCCCAGATCCTGCGTAGAAATAGTCAGAAAGCGGATTTTCACTCCTTTATAGGTTGAGTCGCGGAATGAAGTTGCGATAGCCGGCGTTTTTTTACCATTTATGAATAATCCGTTTATTGCGATATCTTTCTCCCATTTTTTTATTTCTTCCGTCAGGCTTTCCCCTTTCTTTATTTTGATTGCCAAAGCCAGCCTTTCTCCCTGTTTTTGAATATAAGAGGCGATGGTAAAATCACTTTCCAATTTGTTTGATATCCCGGCAGGTATATTTATCTGGAAAGCTGAAGATATTTCTGCTACGCTGGTCCATTTTTTCTTCTCCGGGTTCTTGAGTAGAATTCTGATAAAATTTCCTTCAGTGCGTTTTTGGGTTAAAAATTGCTCATAATTCTTGATTATGTCTTCATTGTTGATCACGTCAGCTTTAAAAGTTTCATTAACGGGAAAGATAGCATCCGAGGCTGGTTCTTCTTTTGGCTCTTCTTTTTGTTCTTTAGTCGCGACTGGGATTTCTTTCTTTTCCACGTTCTCGTTATTTTTTTTATTCAAAATAAATGTCCAAAATAACGCGCCAATAATGGAGAGAACAATAAAGATGAATGTCCCGCGTATCAGTATTTTCGTGAAACTGGAAGGTCTTTCTATGGGTTCAAAAACAGGAGATGGTATTCTATAAGTTTGTTTAGGCTCTTCTGGGGGGATGGGCATTTCTTCCTTTCTTTCCTCCAGTTTATTTTTAAAGCGTTTCAAAAATTCTTTTCTTCCCTCTTCCTCCAAGAGTTGTTCTTTTTCTCGTGTTTTAAGCGTCTCTTCTTTTGTTTCTTCTATCGGGCTATCTTCAGTTTTTTTTTCAACGTCTTCAATTACTTCCTCCGGTTCCGCTCTTACTTCCTCCGGTTCCGGTCTTACTTCCTCGGCTTCGGGTTTTATTTCTTCTACTGGGTTATCTTCAGTTTTTTTTTCAACGTCTTCAATTACTTTTTTCGGTTCCGGTCTTACTTCCTCCAGCCCGCTAAGCGCGCCATTGACCTCTTTCATTTGCAGTTCAAGTTTTTCCCTTGCATTTGATAATTTTTGAAAAGTCGGTCTTAGTTTTTCTAATACCGCCTCTATCTCATCTTTTTTCTCCTGCATTTGCCATTTTTGTTTTTCCGTTTCCCTTCTATCTTTTTCCGTTTCCCATCTTTGTTTTTCAATTATTTCTTTGCTTTTTCCGTCAGTAGTCTCTTTTTCCTTTAACTCGAAATCGTTTGATTTTATTTCTATTTCCTTTTCTTTTTTTAATATTTGGGAAAGGTCAATTACGGCGCCTCTTTCCTGCTTGTTCAATTTTTCTATTTCCTTTTCCAGCTCCAGTAATTTTTTTTCAATGTCCCCTATGTTCTTTTCTGTTTCAACTTTTTCTTCAAAGAGACTTATCTTTCTTAGCTCTTTCTCTATCTTTACTTTTTTCTCGGTTATTTTTTGATTTTCCAAATCTATGGTGTCTAATTGTTCTTCTAACCCGTTGATTTTAGCTTCAGTCGCCCAGCGTTCTTTCTCTGTCGCCTCCCTTTCTTCCTCTATTGCCCATCTTTTTTCCTCGGCAACTTTTTTTCTTGACGGAGATTGAGCCGCTTTCTCCTCTTCCTCTATTATTCTTTTCTTATCTTCAGCCTGACTTTCTTTTTCTAAAATTAATTCAGTCTCTTTTTTGAGTCTGTTTATGGCGATTAATATTTTTTTCTTTTTGTCTTCGGTCGGTTGGCCCTCAATCAAAGTTTTTTCTAATTCTTGGTTGAGTAAAACTCTTCTCTCTTTTAAACTCATTTCTTTTACGGGCTCTTTCTTTACCTCAATTATGGTCTCCTTTGGTTCAATAGCTGCGGGCGTTTTTTGAACAGTAATTTCTTCTTCCGGTTCCTGTTCTTTTCCTATCTCTTTTTCCACTTCCATTTTTATTTTTAGGAAGATTTCTTTATCCATCTCTTCATCCGTTTTCTCATCGGATTTTTCCAATTTCTCTTCTATCGGCGTTTTCACTTCTTCTTTCGCTTCTTCTTTCACTTCTTCTTTCACTTCTTCTTTTGGATTTACGGCAGGGGTCACAGCGCCATTTTTTTTCTTTTCAGCTTCTTCAAGTGTTTTTTTTATTTCTTTTTCTTCCTCCTCTTTCATGGCATCTTCGTCATTTTTTTCTCCGCTGATTTTGTCCATTGCATTAGCATCCTCTTCTCCACGAAGAAAATCAGCATCCTTGGACATCGTCCTGATGCTTTCTTTTTTTAATATTTTTCGGAGATGACTTTTATTTTGCCCCTCTTCCGCAATAATACTTGTGGCATCGTCTTTATCTGCCATTTGTTTTTGTCTCTTTTAAAGATAAGTTTATTCTCCCTTGATCGTCAATAGAGATTACTTTTACGGAGATAAGGTCTCCTATTTTTACAACATCTTCAACTTTGTTCACTCTTTTGTCGTCCAGCTGGGAAATATGGACCATTCCTTGCTGGTTGGGCAAGATTTCTACGAAAGCTCCAAAGTCCAATATTCTCACTACTTTGCCTTTGAATATCTCTCCTACCTTTACTTCCCTTGTTATATTGTTTATCCATTCGATGGCTTTTTGGGCAGCTTCTTCTTTTTCAGCTGTGACAAATATCTTTCCGCTTTCTTCAATATCAATTTCCACATCGCATTCTTCCATTATAGAATGAATTATTTTCCCTCCGGGGCCGATCACCTCTCTTATTTTTTCAGGATTAATCTGTGTTGCCAATATCTTCGGCGCGAATTGAGAAAGTTTTTCTCTTGGTTTTTCCAGAACTTGCTGAATTTTTTCCAAAATAACAAGCCTGGCTTTTCTCGCCCGTTCCAAAGCCTCTTCAATTATTTTTTCAGAAAGTCCGTGATTTTTAACATCCACTTGGATGGCTGTGATGCCTTTTTTTGTTCCGGCTACCTTAAAATCCATAAGCCCATCATGATCTTCCGCTCCTTGTATGTCAGTTAGAATTTTATAATTGCCTTTTTCATCTTCAAATAATCCTATGGATATTCCTGCGACAGGGTCTTTGATCGGGACGCCGGCGTCCATTAATGCTAAACAAGAACCGCAAACAGAGGCCATAGAACTGGATCCGTTTGAAGAGAGGACTTCGCTGACGATTCTGATTGTATAAGGAAAATCATCAACGCTGGGAATGATGCCCATTAAAGCTCTTTCCACAAGCATTCCGTGCCCTATCTCTCTTCTTCCTGGCCCTCTCATCGGCTTTACTTCTCCGACTGAATAAGGAGGGAAATTATAGTGGTGCAAGAATCTTTTTTTGCCGATAAATTCAACTCCTTCTATCAGTTTGGCATCTCCGGGCGCCCCTAATGTTATGATAGATAAAACTTTTGTCTGCCCTCTGGAAAAAAGGGCTGAACCATGGGTTCTGGGGAGAACTCCTGCATAACAGTCAATTTTTCTTATTTCTTCTATCTCTCTGCCATCAGGCCTTTTTCCAAATTTAAGAATATTCTCGCAGGTTATCTCTCCCCTCTCTTTTTCAAAAAAGTTTTTAGCATAAACTACTTTTTTGTCGTCCATAATAAAATCGGCAAGACTCTTTTTTAAATTATCCAGCAGACTATTCCTCTCTGTTTTGTCCTCAATGGATATGGCTTGTTTTAATTTTTCCCCCAAAAATTCTTTAATCTTTTTCTCCAGCTCAATATCGCGAATCGGTTCTGCGATATTGACTTTTTCTTTTCCCAACTTTGAGGAAATTTCTTTTTGGAAATCAATGAGATTTTTAATAAAAGGCTTAGCAAATCGGACAGCTTCCATAAAGCTTTTTTCATCTATCTCTTTTGCGTCCGCTTCCATCATATTTATTATTATTTCCCCTTTTTCCTCCAATCCCACTAAAACTATATCCATTTCGCCGGCTACCCTTTCCTTGTAGCTCGGATTAATAATCAGGTTTCCATCCAATTTTCCTATTCTGACGGTGGCAATCGGCCCCATCCAGGGGATGTCGGAAAGAGAAAGCGCTATTGAGGCTGAAAGTATGGCTACAACATCAGGGTCATTTTCCGCATCCCATGAAAGACAAGTAGACACCACTTGGACTTCTCTTTTTAAATAATCAGGGAAAAGAGGTCTTATTGTCCTGTCCACCAATCTTGCGGTAAGAACAGCCTCATCAGAAGGACGGCCCTCCCTTCTCATATAGCGGGAGCCGAAAATTTTTCCGGCGGCATAAAATCTTTCTTCGTATTCCACTGATAAGGGGAAGAAATCCAGCCCTTCTTTTTCGTTTTTTGACATTGTCGCCACTCCGAGGACGACAGTGTCTCCATACTGGACAAATCCGCTACCTGAAGCTTGTCCGGCAAAATCGTTTATTTCTATTTTAAGCTCCTTGCTCCCAATTTGAGTTTTAAAAATTTCTTTTTCCATAATTTCTTAAATGACTTTGTTTTTTAATAAAGATGTTTCCAATGTCTCTCCCAGGTCAATAAATTCATCAGCGGTTTCTTTCAGTCTGGCGGAGGTAGTTTTTCCGAAAGCGATGATCTCCACTCTCTTGCCTTGATTTTTCAAATAGTCAATAAGCTGGATAAAATCTCCATCTCCGGAGGCTAGGACAATGGTGTCAACGTTGGGAGCTACGCGGATAGCGTCAATGCTGATGCCGACATCCCAGTCAGCTTTTTTCATCCCGCCGTAGAATTCCTGCAGATCCCTGATTCTTGTTTCAATCCCCAGTTTCGTTAAAGCTTCAAAAAAGGGTTTTTCTTCCCCTGTTTTTGTCCGGACAACATAAGCCAACGCCCTTATGAGGGTTCTTTTACTGACGGCCAATTTTAAAATCTCCGAAAAATTCACTCGGGAATTGTAAAGATTTTTCGCCGAATGATAAAGATTTTGGACATCAATTAAAATCGCTACTCTTTGCCCCGGGTGTTTAATCTTTGTCATGAGCGCTCTTAGTCAATTTTTTTAGTAATACTGGTGTGCCTTACGTCGTCTTCCTCTTTGATGTGTTTTAGAAGAGTCCTTCTTTTAGAAACCATTTTCAAAAGTCCTCTCTTTGAGTGGACGTCTTTTTTGTGGGTTTCCAGATGAGAGAGGAGCTTTTTAATCTCCTTGGAAAGCAAGGCTATCTGAACCTCCGGAGAGCCTGTGTCGCTGTCATTGATTTTGTTCTCTTTGATGATTTTAGTTTTTTCTTCTTTTGTCAACATAGTATTTTTGGTTATTTTATGTCTTTCTTAAAAGGATATCACAAAATCCCTTCCAACGCAAATTTTGCTTTTGCTGTGGAACGTAATAAATTTTCAAAGAAAATTTAAGTCGCGTAAACCGCGTTGTCGCGGTAACGCGACTTTCGTGGCGTTCCAACAGCGTTTAAATTTTTCTGAAAGAAAAATTTATTACGCTGTGCCCCCAGTAGGATTTGAACCTACAACCTTATCCTTAAGAGGGATCTGCTCTGCCAATTGAGCTATGAGGGCAAACTTAATTATTATATTATATTATACTATACTGCTCTGCTCTGCCAATTGTCAGCCCGAGGCTGATCAGCCTCGGGCTGAGATCAGCCTTTGGCTGAAGCTATGAGGGCAAATTAAAATATCAGAGGATGCTAATGGCAGACGATTGTCCACCAAGTCCCTAATCCTGTCCATTGCGCAATTCCTATTTGAGTGAAGATAGTATTTAAAAATGCCCAAGAAGCGAAAATGACAAGCATCCCGGCAACTACAGCCCAGACCATATCTTTTCCTTTTTTATAATCCTGTTCATTGGTGCTTCTGAAAACCATCCAAAATCCTCCGATGACAATATATAAAGAGGCAATAATGGATACAATAGGAAAGCCACTGTTAAGGGAGACGTTGGGGACTAAAAGAAATTTTATGATATTATTGACGAGCACAAAAATATCACAGAATTTACAACGATAATCGCAATTTGTGGGATTTAAGGGTTGGTCCGGGTTAGTGCAACCGGTGGTGATAGTCGGCGATTCACAACATCTCGGGCTCCCTCCGCAAGGAACTAATCCTTCGGCTGATGTTTGAGCCGGGACGGCTAAAACAAAAAATCCCACAGCCACTAACGCAATTGATAGAAATAAGAATTTTCTCATAAAGATATCTTAAACTAAAAAACAAGAATTATCAAATCTATTACGCAGTGCCCTCGCCAGGATTCGAACCCAGAACGCAAAGTCCGAAGCTTTGCATGATATCCATTTCAACACGAGGGCCTGTTCTAAATATAGTTTATGGATTGAAAAAAACAAGCTTTTAAACTAATGTAAAGATATGAAAAAATTAGAGATACCGCAAGAGATAAAATCTGTCATGCAAAAACTTAGAGATAATAACTACGCTACTTTTATCGTCGGCGGATGCGTCAGAGACTTGTTGATGGAAAATCCCGCCATGGCGGGGCCTACTGATTGGGACATTACCACCGGCGCCAAGCCTGAAGAAATCAAAGAGATTTTTCCTGACAGCTTTTATGAAAATAAATTCCTGACCGTCACTGTCCACACCGGGAGCGAAAATCCTGCATTGAGGGAAGTTGAAATCACCACTTTCCGTTCCGAGGCGAAATATACCAACAAAAGGCATCCTGATGAAGTGATGTTCGCAAAAACATTAGAAGAGGATCTTTCCCGCAGAGATTTTACGGTCAACGCTTTAGCCATAGATATCCATGGCAAAAAGAACGAATTGATAGATTTATTTAAGGGGGAGGAGGATTTGAAAAATAAAATCATCAGAACCGTCGGCAATCCTAATGACAGATTTAATGAAGATGCTTTGAGGATGATGAGGGCAGTCAGATTTTCCGTAACTTTGAGCGAGGGATGGAAAATTGAGCCGGCGACAAGCTCGGCTATTAAAGAAAATTCCCAAAATCTTGAATTCATTTCTTTTGAAAGAATTCGGGACGAGCTGGTAAAAATCATTATGTCCCCTCGCGCCTGCGAAGGTATAGAGCTTTTAAGAACAGTCGGTCTTTTGAAGTATATTATTCCCGAGTTGGAAGAGAATTTTAATGTTCCTCAAAACAAGCATCATATATATGATTGTTATGAGCATGCCATATTCTCTTTGAAATATGCAGCTAAAGAGAATTTCAGCCAAAGGGTCAGGATAGTGGCCTTGCTTCACGATATTGCCAAGCCGAGAGTTAAACGAGGCGAAGGAGAGAACGCCACTTTCTATAACCATGAAGTCGTCGGCGCCAGAATGGCGGAAAAGATTTTAGAGAGATTGAAATTTCCCAAAGATGAAATTGAAAATATTGTTAAGTTGGTTAGGCACCATCTCTTTTATTATGACGTTGACGAGGTCGGCGATTCTTCCATCAGGAGACTGGTCAGGCAAGTTGGACCGGAAAATATGGAAGAACTTTTGCAGGTCAGGATGTGCGACAGGATCGGTTCGGGCGTGCCAAAAGCCGAGCCCTACAAATTAAGGCACTTGAAATATGTTGTTGACAGAGTCAGCCAAGACCCTATTTCCGCCAAGATGCTCAAGGTTTCAGGCAAAGACATTATGGAAATATTGGAAATTCAGCCCGGTCCGAAAGTCGGGCAGATTTTGGATGTTCTTTTGGAATATGTTTTGGAAGAGCCGAAGAATAATAATAAGGAATTTCTGGAAGGAGAAATTAAGAAATTAGGCAAACTTTCGGAAAATGATTTGAGTTCCTTTTCGGAGAAGGCGGAAACGGAGAGAGAGAAAGTGGAAATCAAAAGAGATGAAATGACCAAGAAAAAATACTGGGTCACATAAAAAATCTTCAATTTTCAATGGATTAATTTTAAAATTTACGGGCTGTAGTGTAGTAGTAGCACGAGTTCTTCGGGAGAATTTAGCTCCGGTGCGAATCCGGGCAGCCCGACTATAAAATAGAGTATAGAATGTAAAATAGGCTTGGTTTAACCTGGGTTCGCCCAGTCATCCGACTGGGCGTCAGGTCGAATGACCTGACGAATCCCAGCGCCCTGACAAAAAGGGCTTGTAGTACAGTGGCAGTACGCCGCATTCGCATTGCGGAGACGCGAGTTCGATTCTCGCTAAGTCCACCAATCGCAACTTTCGCCGTTTTGGGAAAGGATTGCCTCGCGGCTACGCCGCTCGGCATTCGGGCTTTGCGCCTTGCGCAAAGCCATAAAATCCCACGGCGGGCAAAAAGAAAAGGAAATGGAT
>Ga0210016_1004793_pt1 | contig 11453 bp, 11 predicted proteins | sample CryGeyCG2014_300_FD_185454 | JGI IMG/M metagenome (GOLD analysis project Ga0210016, IMG submission 185454) | Groundwater microbial communities from aquifer - Crystal Geyser CG02_land_8/20/14_3.00 (SPAdes) (version 2) | ecosystem: Environmental > Aquatic > Deep subsurface > Groundwater | place... | reverse complement strand
TCGCGCGTCAGAAAAACGTGCTGGTTTTCGTGGAAGTGAAAGCGCGTTCCTCCAACCGCTACGGCTATCCCGAACATTCCGTCACACCCAGGAAGCGGCAGAACATCCTGTCCGCGGCGGAGAAATATGTCCTCGAGCATCCCGAATTCCAAACCTGGCGCGTGGACGTGATCTCCGTGGAGGGCGAGACGGGGGAGGCGAAGATCACGCATTTTGAGAATGTGGTGGGGTGAGGGAAAGGATGAAGGATGAATGCAGAGAACAGAGAGTAGAGAATAGAAAGATGGATGGAGAGATTGAACTACGTATTTGATTGACGCAGGATTTCCAAAAACGGGATGGCTTTGATGATTTTTACACCGCGATATTCCCCGCCAAGCGAGTCGAAGTGTGGGTCGTAGGTAACCAGGTAATTTGCCGCGCCTTCCACCGCGCAGGAAATCACAACATCGTCATCGGGATCGGAGAGCAAGGCTTCGATTTTTTCAGGAGGAATTTCCACCCATTCCGCTAAACGCGCCAGCAAATCTACGAGGTTTTCAATAACGTCTGCGCCAATACTGTATTCGATCAACTTTTCAACGATCTCTTCCGCCAACAGCGTGCAGACAAGCAACAGGAATTCCCCGCGCCTCCAGCGCTCAATCGCTTCGCGGGTGGGACTGCGCGGATTTTTACTGAGCGGGGCAGATACAAACACATTGGTATCCAGCACAGCGCGCAGGCGTTCAGTCACCTTCAAGCTCCCCTTCGATGGCCGTATCTTTGGCTATGGCATCCGCGCGGATCTTCTCAAGAACCTCCCCAAATTGGCGCATCAACTCGGCGCGAGAGAGGCGGCTGGTCTCTGCCGCCCGGACTTTGGCGCGCGCAACGATTTCCTTCGCCAGTTCGCGATTCGGACGGGCGCGTTGTTTTTTGAGCGCGCCGACCATTTCGATCACGGCCAGAAGTTCGTTCTCCGGTAATTGCGCGACCTCGATCACTGCCTGGCGCACCAAATCCTGCGGGGCAATTGCGTGATTAATCATCATTTGCTCCTTTCATCCCAATCTTACCTCACTTCTGCGCTCCGTCAAAAGAATTCCAAACCTGGCGCGTGGATGTGATTTCCGTGGAGGGCGAGACGGGCGAGGCGAAGATTGTCCATTTCGAGAATGTGGTGGGATAAAAAGTGACTGTCATCTCGGAGATGACAGTCACTTTGCTTGAAAATTCAGCGCGATTCAGAAGCCCAGAATTTCAGGGAACAGAATTCCAGAATCAAGGAAACGAGCTGGCGCACCGGAACCCCATGTAGTTGTAGAATTCGTTGGGAGAGCTCAACAAGTCCCGAACCGAGGAGCGCACGCTGCCCCCATCATCATCGCTCCACGAGCCGCCCCGCAGCACGCGGTAAGTTGTGCCATACGGTGAGTTACTCTCGGTGTTGCCGGGATAGGCTTGATACCAGTCCGCTACCATTTCCCAAACATTACCGGCCATATCCAACACGCCGTAGAAACTTGCGCCCGATGGATAACTTCCAACTTTGGTTGTGTCTCCTTTACAACTCGAATAATTCGCAAAAGAGCAATCAATCGAATCGCCCCATGGATAGACACGCTTCGCTTTTGTTTGATCGTCCCAACTGGCGGCTTTTTCCCATTCGGCTTCGGTGGGCAGGCGCGTCCAGCCGCGCCATTTGCAATAGGCGTTGGCGTAGTTCCACGAAACATAAATCACAGGGAAATCATCGAATTCGGAATTACCGTAATAACTCGAATGCGTGGAGGAACTGGTCTCCACCGGCGGCTGGCAGGCACCCGCGTTGACACATTTTTCGTACATGGCATTGGTCACTTCGGTCTGATCAATCCAGTAAGAATCGAGGTAAACCGAGTGGGCAGGTTTTTCATCACTGCCACCATTGTCGTTTCCCATTGTAAATTCGCCTGCGGGAACGAAAAGCATAACCACGCTTCCCGTCTCTACGGAGGAAGTCCATGTACTGCCGATGCCCAACTCTGGTGTGAAAGTTACAGTGGCAGTCGGCGCATCAGTGGGAGGCATGGTGGTAAATGTGGGCATGAAGGTTGGGAAAATTTCCAAAGTTTGCGTGGCTTCGGGAGTCTGCGTCCGCGTGGGAGAAACAGGCAAATTATCAACGATGAATTTACCGCCCATAAAACAAACAGTAGTGGCAATCATTATTCCGAGAATAATGAACATACTCTTAAAATCCATTTTGCGAAAAGCCTCCACGGTTGCCTTTCTCCGTTCTTCGGCTTTTTGGCGCGCAAGGCGGTCACGCTCGGCTTTGGCGGCGCGCTCGGCTTCGGCCTTCTCATGGACAATGCGTTCGTTTTCGGCTTTCTGAGCGGCGAGGCGCTCGCGTTCTTCGCGGGCTTTGCGTTCCCGTTCCGCCTTTGCAATTTCATCTTCAACGGGCATGGACAAACCCACGCCTGCGGCGGGGCTAAAGTTGGCAATTTGTCCTACGTGCGGCGCGGGCTTTTCCATGGAAATGCCAAGTTTCCCCGCACGCAATTTCAGGCTTTCCAGCAAACGCTGGTAGGCCAGTTTTCGATGGCTCTTCGGGAAATAATCCACGTATTGCCAGGCGCGGATGCGACGCGGGACCTGGCAATCATCCAACCGCAGGGGGACAACAAAGATCGTCCCCTCTGGCTTTTCATCGGCAATGTTCAGAACGAAACGCAACTCTTTTTGAACGTACCCCTCTTTATCAACCGAATGAGTGGACAGGCAAACCAGTACAACATCCGCCTGCTCCACCGCTTTCTCAATTTCAATATCCCATTCCTGGCCGGGGAAGAGATTCTCCTCGTCCAGCCAAACATCCAGCCAGCCTTCGGCGCTCAACTGGCGATACAGTTCGCGCACAGTCGGCTTGTCTTCTTTGGCGTGGCAGAGGAAAACGTTGAGTCTGCGATTGGGCATGAGTAGTTCCCCGCGGGATGGGTTGGCGAAATTATACGCCAAAAAGGCAAAGGGGTATAATTGGTTTGAAATGATTGCGCCAACTCTCGCCAAAACCAAAGTCAAAGTGACCATCCCCAAAAAACGTTTGGCGGATTTCTGTCGGCGTTGGAAGGTCTCGGAACTGGCGTTATTTGGTTCCACCCTGCAGAATGATTTTCACGCCACCAGCGATGTTGACTTGCTGGTTTCGTTTGCTCCGAGCGCGAAGGTTAGCTTGTTTGACCTGGTTCGTATGCAAAATGAGTTGAAGGAAATATTCGGCCGCGAAGTGGATTTGGTCGAGCGGCGCGCCATCGAGAAGAGCGAAAATTACATCCGCCGCAAGAGCATCCTTGAAAACACAAAGGTAATCTATGCGGCGCAAGGAAAGGAGCCATTCATGCGCTGGACAGAAGTTCGCAAAGCATATCCCGATCAGTGGCTGGTGATCGAAGCCCTGAAAGCGCACAGTAAAGCGGAGCGCCGCGTGCTGGATAAGATCGCGGTCGTGGAAGTGTGCGCCGATGGCACGGCCGCCTTGCAAAGTTACCGAAAATTACACCAGTCTTTTCCCGAGCGCGAATATTATTTCGTTCACACCCGCCGCGCGGAACTGGATATTCGAGAGCGCCAATGGCTCGGCATTCGGAGGGGATATGCGCCTGCCGCTCCGAGATAACCTGCCTTTCGTAACCGTTGTTCTGGTTCACAATGGCAGGCAATTGGAAATTCCCAATGTCCTGATAGACACAGGTTCGGGCGGTACGATTTTCGCGGCCGACGATGTGGACGCGATTGGGATTACACCGCAAGGCGAAGATGTATTGCGCCATGTTCACGGCGTAGGAGGAAGCGAGGTGGTTTTTATGCGAAGGGTGGAGCAATTGCGAGTGGGAGAATTTGCTCACAGCAATTTCGAAATCGAAGTGGGAGGCATGGATTACGGCTTTGACATTCGCGGCATTTTGGGAATGGATTTTCTTCTCGCCGCAGGCGCGCGCATTGACTTGGAACGAATGACCATCGAATTTAAATCAGGGACCTGACATGTCTCCGCGAAAGCCTTCCCGATGCGCGCCGCTGTCCACGCATGAATTGCAATTGACTCGCGCCACGATGAGACATGTCAGGTCTGTGCGCGCCGTAACATAAGAGGATCATGTCACTTCCTCTCCTCATCCTCCTCGTCGGCCCAACGGCTGTGGGCAAGACCGGGATCGCCATCCAACTCGCGGAGCAACTCCCTTCGGGCGGCGAGATCGTCAGCGCGGACTCGCGGCTGTTTTACCGCGGCATGGACATTGGCACGGCCAAGCCGAGTCTTGCAGAACGCGCGCGCGTGCCGCATCACTTGATTGACGTGGCGGATCCCGACGAGACCTGGTCGCTGGCGATGTTCCAGCAGGCGGCGCGCGAGGCGATTGCGGACATCCACGCGCGGGGGAAACTTCCCTTTTTGGTGGGAGGCGCCGGTCAATATGTGCGCGCGGTGACCGAGGGCTGGAGTCCGCCGGAGGTGAAGGCCAATTCAAAGATGAGAGATGAAATTGGAAAGCTTGTCCTGAGCAAAGTCGAAGGGATGAATGAAGAACGCGGAAAGGAGTGGCTACACGACAAACTGAAATCTCTTGATCCTGAGGCGGCGGAGAAAATTGACGCGAGGAATGTGCGGCGGACGATCCGCGCGCTGGAGGTGATTCTCACCACGGGGCGAAAATTCTCCGGGCAGCGCGGGCAGGTCAAGTCGCCGTACCGGTTGGCGACGATCGGGCTGACGCGGCCGCGCGCGGAGTTGTATGCGCGCGTGGACGCGCGCATCGAGTCCATGTTCGCGGCGGGGCTGGTCGAGGAGGTGCGCGGTCTGCTGGCAAAAGGCTATTCGCCGGAATTGCCGTCCATGTCGGGGATCGGGTATCGCGAATGCGTGGGGGTAGTCAACGGCCAGGTAACGGCGGACCAGGCCAAGGTCCAGATGCGACACGATACGCGCGTCTTCGTTCGCAGGCAGGCGAATTGGTTCAAAGAGGGCGATCCGTCCATTCGCTGGTTCGTTGTCCAAAAAAATACAGCCAGGGAGATTCTAAATTTCATACAAAAACAGATTGACTTTTGAAATTTTCATGTATATACTAGGGATACAATCCGTCCACCAACCCAAAGTGAGGAGATGCTGATATGAATGATCGTCCATGGGTCAAAAATTACGACAAAGGGGTTCCGGCCACAATCGAATACCCGAAGGGACCCGTTTTCCAATTCCTGGATAACGCCGCCCAAAAGTATCCCGACCACGCCTGTACGATCTTCAAGGGCGCGGCAATTTCATACAAGGAGATGAATGCCATCACAGATCGCATCGCGGGCGCGCTGGCCGCGATGGGCGTGAAGAAGGGCGACCGCGTGGGGATCTTCATGCCGAACACGCCGCAGTTTGTGATGGTCTACTTCGGCATCCTGAAAGCGGGCGGCGTGGTGGTGGCCACCAATCCGCTTTACACCCCGCCCGAAATCGAGCACCAGGCCAACGACTCGGGCGTGGAGATCATGTTCGTGATGACCAATTTCTACAAGACGATCAAGGCCGCGCAACCGAAGACCAAGATCAAGAAGTTGATCGTGACCAACCTGAAAGAGACCCTGCCACCGGTCTTGAAAATATTGTTCACGCTCGCCAAGGAAAAGAAAGGCGGATTTCGCATCGAGGGCGGGCTGGCCGAGGGCGACATCTGGTTCCAGGATATGCTGGCCAAATATGCCAATACCCCGCGCCCCAAACTGGAGATTACATCCGAAGACACCGCGCTGTTCCAATACAGCGGCGGGACAACCGGCATCTCCAAAGCCGCGGTTGCCACGCACCGCAATGTGCTGGCGGACACACTCCAGATCAAGGCCTGGATGACGAACCTGAATGAAGGGAACGAGATCGTGCTGATGGCGATCCCGCTCTTCCACGTCTACGGCATGGTGGCAGGGCTGCTCTTCGGCATGGCCGCCGGTGCGACGATGGTGATGATCCCCAACGCGCGCGACATCCCGGACGTGCTGGAAAATATCCACAAGTACAATCCGACCATCTTCCCCGGCGTTCCAACGCTATACAACGCCATCAACAACCGCCCGGAGGTCAAAGCCGGGAAAGTCAGCCTGCGCTCGATCAAGGCCTGCATTTCCGGCTCCGCACCGTTGATGCGTGAGACCAAAGAAACCTTTGAAAAATTGAGCGGCGGCAAAGTCTTCGAGGGGTACGGCCTCTCGGAAGCGCCGACCGCCTCGCACTGCAACCCGCTGAACGGCATCAACAAGACCGGTTCCATCGGCATGCCCCTGCCCGACGTGGATTGCAAGATCATCAACCTGGATGACGGCGAGACCGAAATGCCGCTGGGCGAAATCGGCGAGATCATCATCCACGGGCCGCAGGTGATGAAGGGTTATCACAACATGCCCACCGAGACGGCCAACACGCTCCGCACGTTGAAAGACGGGAAGGTCTGGTTGTTCACCGGCGACATTGCCCGCATGGACGAGGACGGCTACTTCTACATCGTTGACCGCAAGAAGGAACTGATCAAGCCGGGCGGATATCAGGTCTGGCCGCGCGAGGTGGAGGAAGTGCTGATAACTTACCCGAAGGTAATGGATGTGGGCGTGGCGGGAATCCCCGACCCGTACCGCGGTGAGACGGTCAAAGCGTGGATCGTGTTCAAGCCCGGCGAAACCGCCACAGAGGATGAACTCAAAGCCTTCTGCAAGGAACGGCTGGCGGCCTACAAAGTCCCCACCCACTTCGAGTTCCGCGCTGAACTGCCGAAGACGACGGTTGGCAAGATTCTCCGCCGCGAGTTGGTGAGACAGCATAAGGAAGCAAATCCGTAGACAGGTACACAAGTACACATGTAAACAGGTAAACAAGTGAAGAGCCTCCTGGAATTTTCCAGAAGGCTCTTTTCTTTTCGTGTGTACCTGTGTACTTGTCTACTTTTCTACGTTCCTACGCGATCTGCGGTGTGCCGCTCTTCTTGCCAAACGGCGGCGGGAAGATGGCTTCGAATTCCTCGCGGTTGATGGTTTCCACTTCGAGGAGTTTTTTCGCCACGGCATCCAGTTGGTCGCGGTATTTCTTCAGCAGGGCCTTGGACTGTTTGTAGGCCTCTTCCACGATCTTGCGGACCTCGCGGTCAATCTGCTCCGCGACCGCTTCGGAATAATCGCGCTGTTCGGAAATCTCGCGGCCGAGGAAGATCAGTTCTTCCTTCTGGCCGTAGGTCATCGGACCCAAATCGCCGGACATGCCCATGCGGGTGACCATGGCCCTTGCCATTTTCGTCACCTGCTCGATGTCGTTGGAAGCGCCGGAGGTGATGTCGTCGAAGACCAGTTCTTCGGCGGCGCGTCCGCCCAGGGCGTAGGCAAGCGTCGCGAACATTTTCTTGCGGGAGGCCAGGATGCGGTCCTCCTCGGGACGGAACCAGGTGACGCCGCCCGCCTGTCCGCGGCCGACGATGGTCACTTTTTGGACCGGGTCCGCTTCGGGGATGGCGTTCGCGACGACCGCGTGACCCGCTTCGTGGTAGGCGATGATGCGCTTCTCTTCGTCCGAGATCAGGCGGGACTTTCGTTCGGGTCCCATGACGACGCGCTCGATTGCCTCTTCCAGGTCGGGCTGCATGATGGATTTCTGGTTGCGACGGGCGGCCAGGATGGCGCCCTCGTTGACGAGATTCTCCAGGTCCGCGCCCACGAAGCCGGGCGTGCCGCGCGCCAGCGAACCGAGATCCACGGAGGGATCCAGCGGCTTGCCTTTGACGTGGACTTTCAGGATGGCCTCGCGGCCTTTCACGTCGGGACGATCCAGCGTGACGCGGCGGTCGAAGCGTCCGGGACGCAGGAGCGCCGGGTCGAGCACGTCGGGACGGTTGGTGGCCGCCATGATGATGACGTTGGTGTCGGTGTCAAAGCCGTCCATCTCGACCAGCATCTGGTTGAGGGTCTGCTCGCGCTCGTCGTGCGAACCGCCCAGGCCCGCGCCGCGCTGGCGTCCAACCGCGTCAATCTCGTCTACAAAGACGATACAAGGCGAGTGGCGCTTGGCCTGTTCGAACAGGTCACGCACGCGGCTGGCGCCCACGCCCACGAACATTTCCACAAATTCCGAGCCTGAGATGGAAAAGAACGGCACGCCCGCTTCGCCGGAGACGGCTTTGGCGAGCAAAGTTTTACCGGTGCCGGGAGGCCCGACCAGCAGGACGCCCTTGGGGATGCGCGCCCCGAGCTGGATGAACTTCTGCGGCTCCTTCAGGAACTCGACGACTTCCTTGAGTTCCTCCTTGGACTCTTCCACCCCGGCCACGTCCGCAAACGTGACGGTGGGATGGTCGCCGCTGAACATGCGGGCGCGGCTCTTGCCGAACGACATGGCCGCGTTGTTGTTGCCCTGCGCCTGGCGCATGATGAACCATAAAACGCCCGCCATGACCAGTACGGGCAGGATGAAAGCCAGGGAGCCTAGCACGCCGGTCCATGCAGAAGGCGCCTTGACTTCGATCTTGACGTTTTGGGGAAGAAGTTTATCGGGGGAAACACCCAAACCGACCAACTGCTCCACCAGCGTGGAAGTCGGCTCCTTTTGGGAGGTTTTCTCAACGCCGTCCTTCTGATAGACAATGGCCAGGCGATTATCTTCTGCGATTGAGATTTTGGAAACCTCGCCATTCTGGACTGCCTGCGCGACTTCGTTGATGGTCAGCGGTTCAGTGATGGCGCTTTCGCGCTGGAAAGCCATGTAAATCATGGCGACAATCGCCACCACGAGGACAAATGTTACTAGAAACGATTGACTACGTTGCTGATTCAAAGGAACCTCCAAATACCAGTGCGATTATACCAACCGCGCTCTCATAATAGTAGACTCGCGAAATCTTTATATAATTCTCTAATAAATTCCTAGCCACCTGACAGTTTGATTCAAAAGCACGCCGTTGGTCGAGTAGGCGGTGCTCTTCCGCCGTATCGAGACCAACCTACCGGCAAACTACTCGCAAATGTGGTCTCGATACGCCCCAAGAAGAGCACTTGGGGCTACTCGACCACCGGAATCTTGAAACTGTCAGGTAGCTAGATAAATTCTTCGCCATCGTTTATCCGTCACACCTGCACTTGCGTGCGGTGCAAGTGTTGCGAGGAGGGTGATCTCCCTGGCACCGCCCGTCAGGGCAGGTGTCTTGACGACTGCGAAGCGTGCCTGTGGCAAGCAATCCCCACCACGACGAGGAGATTGCTTCGCGCACTTGCCCACCCGAAGGACATCGGGACGATGTGGCGGGCAATGCCAGGGACGAACGCTCGCACATAGTCCCGACATCGTCCCGAATCTCTTGCGGGATGCTCTTTCGGGAATGACGGTATTATTCGATCACCATTTCCACCGGACAGTGGTCGGAGCCGGGGACATCCTCGTGAACGATAACGTCCCGCACACGCGGGAAAAGTTTTTCGGAGACGAGGAAATAATCCAGCCGCCAGCCGATGCCGCGGGCGCGCGCCGCAAAGCGATAGGTCCACCAGGTGTATTGAATCCTGTCGGGATAGAGTTGGCGATAGGCATCCACAAATCCGTGATCGAGAAATTTTTGCACCCACGCGCGTTCTTCGGGCAGGAAGCCGGAGGTGGTCTCGTTCTCCTTGGGATTCTTCAGGTCCATCGGCGTATGCGCGGTATTGAAATCGCCGGTGATGACGATGTTCCCGCCCGCGGCGTGGAGCGCGTCGCAAATCTCCAGCAGGCGCGCGTAGAAATCGAGTTTGTAGTCCACGCGTTCCTGGCCGCGCTGTCCGTTCGGAAAATAAATATTGAACAGGGTAAAGTCCGGGTGGCGCGTGCGGATGACGCGTCCCTCAGGATCAAAGCGCGGGGACGACAGACCCCGCTCAACGTCGAGGGGCGAAGCGAGGCTGAAGGTGGCGACGCCGCTGTAGCCGGGACGTTCGGCCGGGTTCCAGGTCACGCGATAATCCGCGCGCGTCCGCTGTTCCTCGGTCAATTGATCGGGGCGGGCTTTGATCTCCTGCAGGCAAAGCACATCCGGTTTTTGCGCGAAGGCCCAATCCAACGCGCCCTTGCCCAACGCGGCGCGAATCCCGTTAACGTTCCATGTGATGATTTTCATCTGTCATTCGCTTTTATACCGCACTCGGTTGAGAATTGCGCTTTTTTAGAAGGCGGGAAGCGCAATTCTCAACCGTGGGTATTATATGGTAAACTTGTTTTGGAAGGCAACCATGAGCGCTAAAGGTAATAAACAGATCCTTTGCATCGAAGACGAGCCGGAGATGATTGACCTGATCCGCCTCATTCTGGAACGCCGCGGCTTCAACGTGCAAGGCGCGGCTGGGGGCATGGAGGGGATCAAAAAGATACGCGAGCTGCTTCCCGATTTGGTGTTGCTGGATTTGATGATGCCCGATATGGACGGCTGGGAAGTATACCAGCAAATGAAAGCCGACGAAGCCACCCGCGGCATCCCGGTCATCGTGGTAACAGCCAAAGCCCAGAGCATAGATAAAGTGCTCGGCCTGCACATCGCCAAAGTGGACGACTACATCGCCAAACCCTTCAGCCCGCAGGAATTGCTCGACAGCGTGGAAAAAGTTTTTGCCAAGCAGGGTTGAGCGCGCCTGATCATTTCGGGGCGTCCCTCTCACGAGAACAGGGCCGCCCTTTTTTCATACCTCATGACAACACCTCGCTTCATTTTCGTACAGACCAAAAACGGGATGGCCGGCCCGCCGCGCGTGAAATATTGCGACTCATTCCTGTGCCGCCTGCGCGGGCTGGCCTTCCGCCCGCCGCTCGCGCGTGACGAGGGGCTGTTGCTCGTGATCGGGCGCGACAGCCGGGTTGACTCATCCATTCACATGCTCGGCGTGGGTTTCGACCTGGCCGTGTTCTGGATCAACGACAACATGCAGGTGGTGGACAAAATCGTGGCGGGCGCGTGGAAACCGGCCTTCTTTCCCAAATCCCCCGCGCGCTACGTGCTGGAAGTGCATGCCAGCCGAATTAATGATTTCGAGGTCGGGCAAACGGTTCAATTTCAAAATGCGTAAAAGTATTCTCGTCTTCCTCATTATCATAACTTTGCTGGCGCCCCAACCTGCCTACGCGCAGTCGAGCGGGCCAATCTACATCGTCCAACCGGGCGATACGTTAACATCCATTGCGGAAAACTTCAACGTAACATTGGATGAGTTGATGGCCGCCAACGGCATCACCAATCCCAACCTGCTCAACGTGGGACAGGAACTGGTCATCCCCGGGCTGGAGGGCCTGACCGGAATTCTGAATACCGAAGTAGTCGGCTTCGGCGATTCCCTGCGCGGACTCTCGCGGCGGAGTCAAACGCCCGTGTCCCTGTTGCAGAGACTGAACCACATCATCAGCCCGTCCGAATTATATGTAGGTGTGAGCCTGATCGTCCCACAACAGG